>FWPV01001910.1_pt1 | contig 53646 bp, 52 predicted proteins | sample 2228371 | NCBI WGS metagenome assembly FWPV01 (sample SAMEA103939776, study PRJEB20133) | metagenome
CGTGCGCAACGCGCGGTCCTTGCGCTCGCGCGGCACGGTTGCGAGCGTCCGCGCCGCCGCCCGCGCAGCACGGCCCAGATCCTCCATCCGCTCGCCGAGATCGTCGCGCAGCCGGGTCGCCATCCCCATCCTCCACGAAGCTGCGCCGCGCCTAGCACCCTTGCCGTCGCCCCGCCAAGCCGCGCCACGCGCTCTCAGGGCAGAGGCAGGGGTAGCGGCAGCGCCATGGGCTGCATGAGGCCGCGCATCACCCGCTGCTTGAGGGGAGGTAGCGCGCCCAACAGACGCAGGCCCATCGCCGCCAGCCCACGCAAGGGGGCGAACTCGGTGGCGGCGAGATCGGCCAGCCGCTCGGTGAGGGCGAAGCGGGCACGGATGTCGGGAAGGCGAGCGCGCTCGTAGGCCAACAGGAGCGCCGGAGACCAGAGCGGTTCACCGCGCGCGAGCGCCGCGTCCACCAGATCGAGCAAGGTGGCCACGTCGCGCAGCGAGGTGTTGAGCCCCTGGGCCCCCACCGGGGAGAGAGCGTGCGCCGCCTCGCCCAGGAGCAGCGTGCGCGGTGCCACGAGCCGGCTCGGGACCATGCCCGTGAGCGGATAGCCGTCGCGCCGGCCGATCGCCCCGACCGCCCCGAGCCAGGGCCGGACCCGGCGCTCCAGCTCGGCGCGGAAGCCCGACGCGTCGAGCCGCAGGAGCCGGCGTGCCCGGGCTTCCGGCTCGACCCACACGAGGCTCGACCGCTCACCGGGTAGCGGGACCATGGTGAAGGCGCCGCCCGGCCGGTGCAATTCGATCGAGACGCAGCCATGCGGCCGCTCGTGATCGAAGCTCGTGGCGATCGCGACCCGGCCGGTCGCCCGCTCCCGCACCGGAATGCCGAGCGCTCGCCGCACGGTCGAGCGGCGCCCGTCGGCCGCCACCACGAGATCGGCCTCGAGGGTGCCCTGCGCGTGCACGAGGAGCGCCCCATGGGCGCGCACGAGTACGGTCTCTACCGGCGTTTCGCCCGAAAGCTCGGCGCCCGCGGCGCGCAACGCGTCCAACAGCACGCCGCGCAGGGCGGCGATCCGCACGTTCCAGCCGAACTCGCGAAGGCCGATCTCGGCCGCGGCGAAGGTCACGTCGGCGACCGGTGATCCGCCGTCCTCCTCCAGGCTGGCGATCCGCAACGCCCGCAACGGCGCGCTCTCGGCTTCGAGCGGGCGCCACACACCGAGCCGTTCCAGAAGCTCGACCGAGGGCCGGAGCAACGCCACCGTGCGGCCCTCGTCCGGCGGCCACTCGCCCGCCGGCGGCAGCGGCCGGGCGTCGAGCAGGCTCACGGCGAGACCGGCACGGGCCAGGCCGAGCGCGGCGGCGAGCCCGGCCGGTCCGCCGCCCACCACCGCCACGCGCCCGCGTTCAGCCATCGCCGTCGCGTCCCCCACCGTTGCCACGGTCCAATACGACCAGATCGTCGCGGTGGACGAGCTCGTCGCGGCCGCGCCAACCGAGCCGCGCCTCGATCTCGCTCGTGCGCGCACCCACCAGGCGCTGGGCGTCGGCGGCATCGTAGGCGACCAGACCCTTGGCGACGGCCCGGCCGTCCGGGGCGAGGAGGAGCACGGCATCGCCTTTCTCGAAGCGCCCCTCCACCTTGGTGACCCCGGCGGGCAGCAAGCTCGAGCCGCGCTCCAGAGCGGCCACCGCGCCGGCGTCGAGCCACAGCGATCCGGCCGGCGCGAGCGCGCCGGCGATCCAATCTTTCCGCGCCCGCCGCGGGCTCGTGGCGGCCGTGAACAGGGTGGCGCGGGCGCCCCGGGCCAACGCCTGCAAGGGGCGCTCGACCGTCCCGGCGGCCAGGATCACGGCGCAGCCGGCGCGCGTGGCGATCGCCGCGGCGGCGAGCTTGCTCACCATCCCGCCGGTCCCGGCGACGGTGCCGGCCCCGCCGGCCATGGCCTCGATCTCGGGGGTGATCGCCTCGACCAACGGCACGTGGCGGGCGGCGGGATCGCGGCGCGGATCGGCGGTGTAGAGCCCGTCGACGTCGGAGAGCAGGACCAGGGTCTCGGCCGAGATCATGACCGCCACGCGGGCGCTCAGCCGGTCGTTGTCGCCGAAGCGGATCTCGGTGGTGGCCACCGTGTCGTTCTCGTTGACCACCGGGACCGCACCCAGCCGCAACAGCGTGTTCATGGTTGCCCGCGCGTTGAGGTAGCGGCGGCGGTCCTCGGTGTCGGCCAGGGTCAAGAGGATCTGGGCCGCTTCCAGCCCGACCTCCTCGAGCGCCGCCTGCCAGGCGCGGGCGAGGCGGATCTGCCCGGTGGCGGCGGCCGCCTGCTTCTCCTCGAGCCGCACCGGCCGCCGCGGCAATCCCAGCACGCGCCAACCCAGGGCGATCGCCCCCGAAGAGACCACGACCACCTCCTGACCACGGTCGCGGGCGGCGCGAACGTCCTGGGCCAGCGCGTCGAGCCAGGTCTTGCGAACGGTGCCGTCGGGACGGACGAGGAGCGCGCTGCCGACCTTGAGGACCAGCCGTTTGGCCGACAGCGCCCGCTCGAGACGCGTCCTCACGCGGCCGCCCGGCGCAGGGCGCGGGCCGCGCGGACCCGAGCGAAGGCCTCGTGCAGCACCGGCTCCAGGCCGTGGCGGGTGGCCGCCGAAATCGGGTGCACCGGTCTCCCGGCGGCCCGTTCGAGCGCGCGGCGCTTCCGGGCGATGGTCGCGGGATCGAGCGCGTCGCACTTGGAAAGGCAGAGGATCTCGGGCTTCTCGGCCAAGCCGTGGCCGTGGGCCTCGAGCTCGCGGCGCCCGGTCCGCCAGGCGCGGACCACCTCGCGCCGGGTCGCGTCCACGAGATGGACGAGCACCGCACAGCGCTCGACGTGGCCGAGGAACCGATGGCCCAGGCCCCGGCCCTCGCTCGCCCCTTCGATCAGCCCCGGAATGTCGGCGATCACGAAGCTGTCGTGATCGACCACCACGGTTCCCAGCACGGGCTCGAGCGTGGTGAAGGGATAATCGGCGATCTTGGGGCGCGCCCGGCTCACGGATGCGAGGAAGGTCGACTTGCCGGCATTGGGTAGGCCCACCAGACCGACGTCGGCCAACAGCTTGAGCTCGAGCCAGATCCAGCGCTCCTCGCCGGGCTCGCCCGGATCGGCGCGACGCGGTGCGCGGTTGGTGGAACTCTTGTAGTGCAGATTGCCGAAGCCGCCGCGGCCGCCGCGGCAGATGATCGCCCGCTGCCCGGGTTCGACGAGATCGACCAGCAGCGTGGTGCGGTCCTCGGCGTAGATCTGGGTGCCGACGGGGACGCGCAGGACGAGATCGGCGCCGGCGCGGCCGGTGCGCTGCCGACCCATCCCGTTCTGCCCGCGCTCGGCGCGGAAATGCTGCCGATAGCGGTAGTCGATCAGCGTGTTCAGGTCGGGGTCGGCCACGACCACGACGTGGCCGCCGCGGCCGCCGTCACCGCCGTCCGGCCCGCCGAACTCGATGAACTTCTCGCGGCGGAAGCTCACGCAACCGTCGCCGCCGTCGCCGCTCTTGACCCAGATCTTGGCCGAATCGAGGAATCGCATGGTGCTCCGCCGGGCGCCGGTGCCCGGCCTCCGTACGCCGGCGGCGCACCGCTACTCGGCGGCCGCGACCTCCGGCACGACCATGATATAGGAACGACCGTCGCGGCCGTCCTTGAAGCGCACGCGCCCTTCGACCTTGGCGAACAGCGTGTAATCGCGGCCCATGCCGACACCCGGGCCCGGATGCCACTTGGTGCCGCGCTGCCGGACCAGGATGTTGCCCGGGATCACGTGCTCGCCGCCGAACTTCTTGACCCCCAGCCGCTTACCGGGGCTGTCCCGCCCGTTGCGCGAGCTGCCCCCGGCCTTCTTGTGCGCCATGGCTTCCTCCTCAAGCGGCGGCCGCGCCGTCGGCGCCCGGTGCGGCGATCTCGGTGATCCGCACCACCGAGATGTCCTGGCGGTGGCCGCGCTTGCGCTGATAGTTCTTGCGCCGCTTCTTCTTGAAGACGATGATCTTGGGCCCGCGGGTCTGTTCGAGCAAAGTGCCCACGACCTTGGCACCCTCGACCACGGGCGTGCCGACGACCGGGTTCTCGCCGCCGATCATCAAGACGTCGGTGAACTCGATCGTCTGGCCGGCCTCGCCCGGCAGCCGCTCGATCTTGATCACGTCGTTCTTGGCCACGCGGTATTGCTTGCCGCCGGTGCGGATGACTGCGTACATGGTCGCGATCGCCTGGGATGTGGGCACGGCCGCCGCGTCGCCTGACGCGCTCGCCCGCAGACGCGAAGCGCGACTATAGCCGCCGGTCGTCGTCTGTCAACGCGCCCTCGCCCGCTGCGCCGCGTGGCGCTATGCTGCCTGCGGAGGTCCGTCGTGTCGGGTGCGCGCGCCCTGCCCGATCTCGCCACGCCAGAAGCGTTCGTCGCCTGGATGGAGCGGCAGCCCGTCCGCTACGAGATGGTCGACGGCCGGTTGGTCATGATGGCCGGCGCCTCGAATGCGCACGTGACGATCGCCGGCAATCTGCTCGTGGCCTTGCGGCAGCGGCTACGCGGCGGCCCCTGTCGGCCGTTCGGCGCCGATTTCCTGGTCGAGCTCGATCGCGCCAACCGCTTCTATCCCGACCTCGTGGTGGCCTGCGGCGAGACCCGCGACTGGACCGATCGGCCGGTGCTGGTGGCCGAGATTCTCTCCCCGGCCACCCGGCGCTTCGACCTCACCGTCAAGCTGCCGCGCTACCTCGCCTGCGCGACGCTCGAGGCCGTGCTCCATCTGGAGCCGGACCGGCCACTCGCGCGCCTTTGGCCGCGCGGTCGTGCGGCTGAGGATCCGCTCGTCCTGGCCGGCATCGACGGACGTTTCGTGCTGCCCGGCCTCGACGTCGAGCTCACCCTCGCCGAGCTCTACGAGGACGTGCCGCTCGCCTGAGGCCCGCTCGACGCGCCGCGGCTAGCCGGCGCGGGCGGCCACGACCGATCGGGCTGCGGCGGCGGCGCTACCCTCCACCGGCTCCAGCCAGATCGCGGTGTCGTGGATCGCGGCGCCGCCCGAAGGCGGCGAGGGATCGGCGCCGATCAGAGCGTTGATGCCGATCCCCTCCTCCCAGTACCGGTTGGGCCAGATGCTCTCGACCACGATCGTGTCGCGGTGCTGACCGTCGCGCGCCGCCACCTGGACCGTGACCACCGCGCGCTCGTTGCCGAGCCGCACCCGATCGCCGTCGCGAAGGCCGAGCTCGGCCATCACCTCGGGATGGACGAAGGCCACGGGGCGCCCCTCGCGGCGCAGGCTCGTGGCCGTCTCGGTGAAGCTCGTGTTGAGGAACTGGCGGGCGGGCGCGGCCACCAGGCGGAACGGCTTGGCGGGGCTCACCTCGTCGATGACCGGCAGATGGTCGGGCAGCTGCGGCATGAGATGCCCCATCGGCCCCATCGCCGCCCAGTCGGGCCGGAAGCGGAAGCGGCCGTCGGGGGTCGGGAAGCCGCGCGCGAAATGGGCGGTCTCGACGTCGGGGAGCGCCTCCCAACCGCCGGCGGCGTGGACGGTCTCGGCGTCGGGCCAACCGGAGCGGCGCAAGAGGTCGTCGACCATCTCCCACTCGGAGAGGGCGAAGCCCGGATGCTCCGCTCCCAGCCGTTTCGCCAGATCGCAGATCACCCGGTGGTTGGAGCGGCATTCGGCGAAGGGCTCGAAGATCGCCTTGTGGACCTGGATCCGCGTGTGCGCGCTCGCTTGATAGACGTCGTCGTGCTCGAGGAACATGGTGGCGGGTAGCACCACGTCGGCCATCTTCGCGGTCTCGGTCAGGAACTGCTCGTGGACCGCGACGAACAGGTCCTCGCGGGCGAAGCCCTTGTGCACCTTGGCGAGCTCGGGAGCGATGCACATGGGGTTGGTGCTCTGGATCAACATCGCGGTCACGGGCGGACCGCCCTGGAGCGCATCCGGCTCGCCCAGAAGGATCGGGCCGATGCGCGACTGGTCGAGGGCGCGCGTGGTGGGATCGAGAACGTCGAGCCCCTCGAGCAGCGTTTTGTCCCAGTGGTAGAGATCGCCCATGTTGTAGAGGGCGCCGCCACCGGGGTGCCGCCAGGCGCCGGTGATCACCGGCAGGCAGGAGGCGGCGTGCATGGCCGCGGCACCGTTGCGGGAGCGGGTGAAGCCGAAGCCGAGCCGGATCCAGGAGCGCTTCGTGGCCCCGTAGAGGCGGGCGAAGGCGCGGATCGTCTCGGCGGGAAGGCCGGTGATCGGCGCCGCCCATTCGGGCGGGCGGCGCGCGAAATGCCGCTCGAGCTCGGCCACGGGGGTGTCGGAAACCCGCTCCAGATAGGCCCGGTCGGCGAAGCCCTCGGCGAACAGCACGTGGGCCACGGCACAGGCGAGGGCCCCGTCCGTGCCGGGCCGTGGGGCCAGGTGCAGATCGGCCTGCTCGGCGGTGGCGGTGCGATAGGGATCGATCACCACGAGCCGAGCACCGCGCTTCTTGGCGCGGGCGACGTGGCTCATCAGGTTGACGTGGGTGTGGACCGGATTGCACCCCCAGATCACGACGAGATCGGCGTGCTCGCCCGCCTCGGTGGCCGGCACGCCCCAGCGCCTACCGTAACCGGCCCGCCAGCCGGTGTCCGACAACAGCACGCAGATGGTCGAATAGAAGCGGCTGTAGCGCTTGGCGTGGGTGAGCCGGTTGATCCCGTCGCGGTTCACGAGGCCCATGGTGCCGGCGTACCAATAGGGCCACACGGTCTGCAGGCCGAACCGGCGCTCGGCGACGAGGAACGCCTCGGCGATCCGATCGAGCGCCTCGTCCCACGAGATCGGGCGGAACTGGCCCGAGCCCTTGGGTCCGGTGCGCAACAACGGGCGCCCGAGCCGCTCCGGGTGATGGAAGCGCTCGGCGTAACGCGCCACCTTGGCGCAGATCACCCCGGCCGTGAACGGGTTGCGCTGCGAGCCTCTGACCTTGCCGAGGCGGCCCTCGGCGGTGCGTTCGACCTCGAGCGCGCACACGCTCGGGCAATCGTGCGGGCACACGCTCGGGTGAAAGGTGGTCTCGGGCATCCTCGTTCCTCCGGACCGCTCGGCGGCTCGCCGCCCCGGGGGTCGGGTCCCGGCGCTCGCGCGCGAGCCGCTAGGCCACACGATGGCGCAAGGGCTCGCCGCGGGCCAGCCGGTGGACGTTGTCCACCGCCACCTCGAGCGACCGGTCGAGCGTCTGCGGGGTGAGCCAGGCGAGGTGCGGGGTCACCACCACCTCGGGGCGGGCCAGGAGCGGATGGTCCGGCGGCAAGGGTTCGGCCTCGAACACGTCGAGCCCGGCGCCGGCCAGATGGCCGTCGGCGAGCGCCAGGAGCAGGGCCTGCTCGTCGACGAGGCCGCCGCGGGCGGTGTTGATCAAGATGGCCCCCCGCTTCATCCGCGCGATCCGCGCCGCGCTCACGATCCCGCGGGTCTCGGGTGCCAGCGGCAGGTGCAAGGAGACCACGTCGCTCGTGGCCAAGAGCTCGTCGAGCTCGAGATAGCGCGCGGGGGCGTCGGGCTTGGGCGTGCGGTTCCAATAGACCGGCTCGGCGCCCAGGGCGGCGAGCACGGGTGCGAGCAGCCGTGGCACGGCCCCGATGCCCAGAAGGCCCACCCGTCGGCCGCCGAGCTCTCCCAAGCGGTCGGGTAAGTCGAGCGGGAGCGACCAGCCGCGCCCGGCCCGGGTCTCGCGGTCGAGCCAAGCGATCCGCCGCAGCACGGCGAGCATCAGGCCGAGCGTGAGCTCGGCCACCGCCCGGCTGTTGGTTCCGGGCATGTTGCACACGGCGATCCCACGGGCTCGGCAGGCGTCGAGATCGATCGTGTTCACGCCCACACCGATCTTCTGCACGAGCCGCAGCCGCGGGGCCCGGTCGAGGAGTGCGGCGGTGACCGGCTCGAGCACGTGCCAGAGCACATCGATCGAGGGGAGCAGAGCCTCGAGGCTCACCCGATCGGCCGCGGGGACGACCACCACCTCGAGCCCGTCTGCGGCCAGCGCCGCGAACCGGGCCCGCAGCCCCGGGCTGGCCTCGTGATGATAGAGCACGCGTTGCACGACCGCCTCGCTTGGCGCAGCCTGCCCCGGCGAGCAGGGTCGCACCGCGACCCCGGCCTGCGCAACTCCTTTCGCGGAGACCGGCCGGCCGTGTTGGCCACCGATCCCTCGACCGTCGTCCACCTCGTGCTCTGCCGGGCGGGGCTCGCCCGACCGGACGAGCGCCCCCCGATGGCGCCGCTTTCCGGTGGTGTGTCCTCGGACATCTGGAAGGTCGAGCTCGCCAGCGGCCCGGTGTGCGTGAAGCGGGCGCTCGCCAAGCTCAAGGTCGAGGCGGATTGGCGCGCGCCGCTCGAGCGCTCGGCCTTCGAAGCGGCGTTCCTCGAGATCGCCGGCCGCATCCTGCCCGAGGCCACGCCTCGGCTGTTGCACTACGATCGGATCGCCGGCGCGCTCGTGATGCCCTATCTCGACCCGGCCCGGCACCGCTCGTGGAAGGCCGAGCTCGCCGCCGGTCGGGCCGATCCCGGCGCCGCCGCGGCGGTCGGGGAGCGGCTCGCTCGATTGCACCGGGTGACGGCCATCGATCCGGCGATCGCCCAGCGGTTCGCCACCGATGCGATCTTCCACGCCATCCGCCTCGAGCCCTATCTGCTGGCCACCGCCCGTCGTCATCCCGACCGAGCTGTGGCCCTGGAGCGCCTGGCCCGGCGGACCGCCGGCACCAAGCTCGCGCTCGTCCACGGCGACGTCAGCCCCAAGAACATCTTGTTGGGCCCGCAGGGTCCGGTGCTGTTGGACGCCGAATGCGCCTGGTACGGCGATCCGGCCTTCGACCTCGCCTTCTGCCTCAATCACCTGCTCTTGAAGTGCCTGTGGGTGCCGCAGGCGGCGGCCGGCTTCCTCGCCTGCTTCGACGCGCTCGTGGAGGCTTACATGGAGGGCGTGGTGTGGGAGCCGCGGGCGGCCCTCGAGGCCCGGGCCGCGGCGCTCTTGCCCGGGCTGTTCCTGGCCCGGGTCGACGGCAAATCGCCGGTCGAGTACCTGACCGAGGAGGCCCAGAAGGACCGGGTGCGGCGGGTGGCCCGCAGCTTCCTGGCCCTGCCGGAGCGCACTCTGGCGCCGCTGCGGGCGGCTTGGGCGGCGGAGGTCGGAGCGTGAGCCGGACGCGGATCGTGGCCGTGCGGGGCCGGCGGGTGTGGGACAGCCGGGGGCGTCCGACCGTCGAGGCCGAGGTCGAGCTCGCGGGCGGGGCCGTGGGCCGGGCGATCGCCCCGGCCGGGGCCTCGACCGGTGCGCGCGAGGCGATCGAACGGCGCGACGGCGGCCCCCGGCTCGGCGGGCTCGACGTACGGGGTGCGGTGGCCGCGGTCTCGGGCGAGATCGCGCGCGCCCTCGAAGGCCTCGACGCCGCCGACCAGGAGGCGGTCGACGCCCGGTTGATCGAGCTCGACGGGACCGCCGACAAGCATCGGCTGGGGGCGAATGCGATCGTCGCGACCTCGATGGCGGTGGCCTGGGCGGCGGCCACGGCGCACGATCTACCGCTCTGGCGCTGGTTGGGTGGTGCACGGGCGTGCACGCTGCCCCTCCCCGAAATCCAGATCCTGGGGGGCGGCAGGCACGCCGCCGGCCGCCTCGACGTCCAGGACTTCCTGCTGGTCTGCCCGGGTGCGGCGAGCTTCGCTCAGGCGCTCGAGTGGACCGCCGAGGTCTACCACGCCACGGGCCGGCTGTTGGCCGAGAGCGGCCGGCTGCGCGGGGTGGCCGACGAGGGCGGCTTCTGGCCCGAGTTGCGCGGCAACGAGGAGGCGCTGGAGCTGCTCGTCCGCGCGATCCAGGTCGTGGGCTTACGCCCCCTCGAGCAGGTAGCGATCGCGCTGGACGTCGCCGCCTCGAGCTTCGGCCGAACCGGCCGCTACAGGCTCGCCGCCGAGAATGCCGAGCTGGACACGGCGGGCCTGATCGACCTTCTGGGTCGCTGGATCGACCGGTATCCGATCGTCTCGATCGAGGATCCCCTGGCGGAGGACGACCTGGAGGGCTTCGTCACCTTCACCGCCCAGTTCGGGAGCCGAGTGCAGGTGGTGGGCGACGATCTCCTCGTCACCTCGGCCGAGCGGATCGGCCGCGCCGCGGCCGAGCGGTGGTGCAACGCCGTGCTCTTGAAGCCCAACCAGGTGGGTACGCTCACCGAAACCGTGGCCGCGCTCGAGGCCGCACGGGCCGCGGGCCTGGGTGCGATCGTCTCGGCGCGCTCGGGCGAGAGCGAGGACGTGACGATCGTCCATCTGGCCGTGGGCTGGGGGGCGCCGCAGCTCAAGGTCGGCTCGTTCGCCCGCTCCGAGCGCATGGCCAAGTGGAACGAGGCGCTCAGGATCGAGGAGGCGCTCGGCGGGCGGGCGCGGTTCGCCGGAGGTGCGGCCCTCGCCGGTCGCATCACGGTTCCTTGACGAGAGCCGGGGCGCATCCCCGAAGCGGCTCGCCCGGGGGCGCGGTACCTCGCGTTGCGGCGCCCGTTCGAGGCGGCTAGGCTGCGGGACGAGCGGCGGCTCGCCGCGCCACCCTTTCGCGAGGAGGCACCATGTCGTTCGCCAGCCGTCGTCTCGCGCTCGCCACCGCGGCCTGGCTCGGCTTGTGCGGAGCTGCCGCGGCCGAGCGGTGGGACATGCCGATGGCCTACCCCGAGACCAACTTCCACACCGAGAACGCCAAGAAGTTCGCCGCCTGCGTGAAGGACGGGACGAAGGGCGCCATCGAGATCGTGATCCACGCCAACGGTTCGCTCTTCAAGGGCAACGAGATCAAGCGTGCCGTCCAGACCGGCCAGGCACCGATCGGCGAGCGGCTCCTCTCGGCCCACGAGAACGAGAACCCGATCTTCGGCTTCGACGCGGTGCCGTTCCTGGCCGCCTCCTACGAGGCCTCCGAGAAGCTGTTGAAGGCCGCCACCCCCAAGCTCGAGGCGATCCTGGACAAGCAGAACCTCGTCCTCCTCTACACGGTGCCGTGGCCGCCCCAGGGCATCTACACCAAGAAGCCGCTCAACAGCGCGGCCGACATGAAGGGGGTCAAGTTCCGCTCCTACAACGCCGCTACCGCCCGGATGGCCGAGCTCATGGGCGCCGTTCCGGTCCAGATCGAGGCGGCCGAACTGAGCCAGGCGCTGGCCACGGGCGTGGTCGAGAGCTTCATCAGCTCGGGCTCGACCGGCTACGACATCAAGGTGTGGGAGTATCTCAAATACTGGTACGACACCCAGGCCTGGCTGCCGCGCAACTCGGTGTTCGTGAACAAAGCCGCCTGGAACAAGCTGACGTCCGAGCAGCAGAAAGTCTTCCGGGACTGTGCGGCCACGGCCCAGGCCGAAGGTACCGCCAAATCCAAGGAGCTCGCCGGTTGGTACATCGAGCAGCTCAAGGCCAAGGGCATGACCGTCGAGCCGCCGAGCCCGGCCCTCAAGGCCGACCTCGCCAAGATCGGCGAGACCATGACCAACGATTGGCTGGCCAAGGCCGGTGACGACGGCAAGGCCATCATCGAGGCCTTCCGGAAGATGTGAGGCGTTCGGGGGCGAGCGGCCGTGCGCTTCGCCCCCGCGCTCCTCACGGGGAGCCCTGCATGATCCGCCGCGCGCTCGATCGGCTCTACGACGTGGCCGGCTGGCTCGCCGCCCTGTTCATGGTGGCGATCCTCGTCATCATCGTGGGTCAGATCGGCGCGCGGCTGCTCGCCGTGAAGTTCCCGGGCGGCACCGATTACGCGGGCTACTGTATGGCGGCCGCCTCGTTCCTGGCGCTCGCCCACACCTTCCGGCGCGGCGCCCACATCCGCGTCGAGTTGGTCCTCCAGCGGCTGCCGGCGGCGGCGCGACGGCCGGTCGAGCTCGCCGTGCTCGTGGTCGGCAGTGCCTTGTGTTGGTACTTCGCCTACTATGCGATCCGCGGCGTGCACATCTCCTGGCTCATCGGCGACGTGAGCCAGGGTCAGGATGCCACGCCCTTGTGGATCCCCCAGAGCGCCATGGCGTTGGGGGTGAGCCTGCTGGCGCTGGCCATGACCGACCGGTTCGTGCGCGTGCTACGGGGCGCCGATCCGCGGCTCGGCGACGCTTCGACCGGCGAACGGTGACCACCGCCGGCATTCGACGGCCGGGCCCGTGACGCCGCTCTTGCGCGTGGCCTTCGTCTACCCGCACGCAGCGATCGGTCCGAGCGGCGAAGGCGTGCCGGACGCCCTGGCCGTCGTGCTGCTGGAGCTCGGGCGCGAGCTCGTGCGTCGCGGTTGCGGCGTGGATGCGTTCGTGCGGCGGCGCAGCGGCGAGCCGCCGACATCACGGCTCGACGGGCTCACCATCCACCGGCTCCGGCGGGCCGGCGATCATCTCCTGTTCCGCCTGCGCCTGCTCGATCCGCTCCTGCCGGCCGATCGGCTGCTCGAGCTCTACCGCCGGCACCGCCCACGGGCCACGGCGTCACGGGCCGCCCGATGCGCATCGCCCTGGTGAGCCCACCCCGCGACCCGATCGTGACGGTTGGCCCCCAGCGCGGCTCGGTCGCGATCGTGCTCGACGCGCTGGCCCGCCGGTTGGCCTCGCGACACGAGGTGGTCGTGCTCGCCCCCCGCGCGCCGGGTCAAGTCGCCGTGGAACGAAGCCCGGCCGACTATCGGATCATCAGACCGGCGGTACCGTTCTTCCGATGGCGGCGGCTGACCGAAGGCCTGAGCTGGGTCCTTCCGGGTACCACGCTCTCCTTCGCCCGTGATCGTCACTACGCCGGCTACCGTGATCGCCTGGCACGTGCTCTCCGTTCCCTCGAAACGGAGGTGGTGCACGTCATGACGCTGGCCCAGTGGTTGCCGCACATCGCTCGCGCGGCACCGCAAGCGGCATGCGTTCTCCACCTCCACGACGAACTCTACCTCCACCTCGATCGAGAGGTGGCCGCGCGCCGGCTCGCCGCCGCCGCGGCCATCGTCACGGTGAGTTCGTGGCTGGCCACGCGCTTGGCTGCGCGGTTTCCCCAGTTGAGCACGCGCATCCATCCGATCGGCAACGGGGTCGACCTCGGGCTCTTCACGCCCCCGCCGCACGTCGCGTCGCCCTCGGGCGGAACCGGACGCCTTCTCTTCGTCGGCCGGATCTCACCCGAAAAGGGTGTGCACGTCCTGCTGGAGGCGTTCGCACGGCTCGCCGCCCAGCGATCCGAACTGGAGCTCGAGCTCGTGGGTGAGCCGGGCCTCATGCCGCGGCCGTTTCTCGAGCTCCTGGAGCCAACTCCGGCCTTGCGCGCCGCCCTCGCCTTCTACGGTTCGGGCCCACTCGATCGCCTTCGCCGACAGCTCGTCGAGCGGGGTCCCGGCTATCTGAAGCGAGCGATGACGGTCTTACCGGAGGGCGCGCGTCGTCGCGTGGTCTTCGCGGGTCCGCTGCCACAGGAACGGCTGGCGGAACGCTATCGGAACGCGTCTCTCCTGGTGGCCCCCGCCGTGTGGAACGAGGTGTTCGGCCTCCCGGTCGCCGAGGCCATGGCCTCGGGCTTGCCCTGCGTGGTGAGCCGGGCCGGTGCGCCGCCCGAGCTGATCGGTGCCGGCCCCGACGGGGAGGGCGAAGCCGGCCTCGCCGTCCCGCCGGGGGATCCGGAAGCGCTCGCTTCGGCGATCGCCCGGCTCCTCGACGATCCCTCCCGTCGCCGCGCCATGGCCGAGCGCGGCCGGCAGCGGGCCGAGCGCCTGCTGAGCTGGGACGCGGTCGTGGAGCGACTGGACGCGGTCTATCGCTGCGTGCGCGCGGTCGCCCCTCCTCGCTAGCGCGCCAGACGGTCGGCCAGGAGCCCGCGAAGATTGGCGAGGAGAGCGGCCAACGAGCGCCGCTTGCGCTGGCCGTCCACGATGGTGTGACAGCCGCAGCACCGGCTCCAGCCGAACGTCGGGATCGAGCCCGGTCCGGGCGATGAAGCCGCGGCGAGCGACGGGATCGAAGGCTTCCACGAAGACCGTGTCGGCGCGCACACCGACCGGATCGGCGATCCAACCGCGGACCGGCGGCGGCAACCAGGTGATCGGCGGGACGGGTCCGTTCTGCAACAAAGCGGCGACCGGCGCTTCGATCGGGCCCAGCCGCCATTCCTCCTCGATCGCCCATGTGGCCAGGCGGCGGAAGGCGCCCCGCAGCTGGACGAGGGCGGAGGTGCGTGGCGGCCGCGCCGGCGAAGGCTCGAGCGAGCAGCGCGGGCAGGTCGCGCGCTCCAGCAGGCCCGCTCGGAGGAGCGCGAGGGCCCGGGCCGGGGCTAAAGAGAAGGGGGGTCCACTTTGGTTGCTCGATACCCACACGATCGTCGCGGCTGTTGCCGGATGGCTACGAGCGCCCCCACCGCCGGCCGGTGGTCCCTGGTCTCGACGCCCCGGTTTCTTTACCATGGCCGGCTCGAAGGGGACCTCGGGACGGGCATAGGGTGCGGGGGAACGACGAGGGTTCGGGTGGGCCGCTGGTGAGCATCGGCCTGCCGGTCTTCAACGGCGAGCGCTATCTCGACGAGGCGATCCGCTCGGTTCTGACGCAGACGCTCGACGATCTCGAGCTCGTGATCTGCGACAACGCCTCGACCGACCGGACGGCCGAGATCTGCCGGGACTGGGCGGCTCGCGACGGTCGGATCCGCTATTTCCGTAACGAACGCAATCTGGGCGCGGCACCCAATTACAATCGTACCTTCTTGGAGAGCCGCGGACGCTACTTCAAATGGCTGGCCCACGACGATCGGCTCCGGCCGGGCTATCTGGCGGCCACCGTCGCGGCCCTGGAGGGCGATCCGAGCGTGGTGCTGTGCCACACGACGGTCGACTACATCGACGAACACGGCGCGTTCATCGCCACCTATCGCACACCGCTCGCGCTGGCCGCGAGCCCGCGGCCGGCCGAGCGGTTCGCCGCCATGGTGCTCCGCTCGCACAGCTGTGTCGACTTCTTCGGCACGATTCGCCGCACGGCCCTCGAGGGCTCGCTCCTGCACGCCCCTTTCCACGGTGCCGACCGCGCGCTCCTGGCCCAGCTCGCCCTGCGTGGACGGATGGTGCAGTTGGAGCCGCCGCTCCTCGAGATGCGCGAGCACCCGCACCGCTACACGCGGGTTCACCGCAGCTCCGACGCGCGCCGAAGCTGGCACGCCACCAACGCCGCACGCCCTCTTCCCCCCTCGCTCGAGCTCTATCGGACCTATCGCCGGCTCGTGGCTCGGGAGGCTTTGTCGGAGGCGGACCGCCACGCCTGCCGTCGCGTGCTGAGACGGTGGTGGCTCGTCAACTGGAACGCACTTCGGGTCGTAGCCGACCTCCTCGACCTCGTCGTTCCCGGTACCGCCGGTCTGGCCGAGAGCCTCAAGATTCGGCTGTTCGGCCCGGCGCCGGGTCATTTCCTGCGCCGGCAGCGGAACAACGAGACCTGAGCGGTTTCTCCGGCCCGTCGGCGGTCGAATCGCCGCCGCCACGCAGTCGCCGCAGGCCGGCGGCGACTCGGCGCAGCGCCGGGCGGGCGAGGGCCGCCAGGGCCGCTGCGTAGGCCGACGCGGCGAGGCCGAGGGCGAGGGCGAGTGCGGCGGGACGGCTCGGGTCGGCCTGAAGCGCGCGCACGCCCGCGAGCACGGCCAATGCCACGAGACCCGCCGCGAGCGGTGGGGCGAGCGCCCGGACCAATGCCGGGAACCCGACCCCGAGCACCCGAGTGGCCAGCACCAGGCGGATCGGCAAGAGCAGCCATCCGCGCAACACGAACGCCCAGGCGACGCCGCGAACACCGCCGTAGAGGGCGAGCGGGACGACCATGGCCACGAGCGACACGACCCCGGCGATCGCCAGGGCGAACACGAGGTCGGCTCGGTCCACGGCCTGGAATCCGGCCGTGAGCAGGAGCGTGAGCGGCAGGATGGGGCCGAGAAGGGCGAGCAGCGCCAGCGCCTCGCCGGCCTCCCGCCAGCCGGGCCCGAAGATCAAGGCCGACAGATCGGGGGCCGTCGCGAGCCCCAGGAGATAACCGGGCACGGCCAGCAAGGCGGTGAGCTCGACGGCCAGCACGAGCGCTCGGGCGAGCTGCGCGCGATCGTCCTGGTGTCGGGCGAAGGCCGGAAGCGCCACCCGCAGGGCCGGGCGGGTGACGAGCTCGACGGAGAGATCGAGAAGCTTGCGAGCGAGGCTCCACAGACCCACGGCGGTGGTTCCCGCAGGGCCCGCCAGGAGCCAGCGTGGCACGAACATCTCGACCAGGACCACGAGCTGTTCGCCGGTGATCCGCGACGCGAACCGCCCCATCTCCCGCGCGTGCCGGGCCGAGAAGCGCCAGCCGGGCCGGTGACCCGCCGCGAGACCCAGTACGATCGCACCCACGAGTGGCCACGCGATCTCGTTGGCCACCAGCGCCCAGGGCCCGGCGCCGAAGAGGGCGAGCCCGACCGCCACGATCCCGCCCAGGCTCACCCCCAGGATCGAGCGCAGCGCGAGCGGCGCCAGAGCCAGACGCCGCTGCAGGAGACCCGCCGGCACCACCATGAGGCTCGTGAGGAACGGGCAGATCGCCAGCGCCGAGAGCAGCGGCGCGAGCCCGACCACACCGGCTGCCGCCTCGATCAACGGCGCCAGGGCGAGCAGCAGGAGCGTGCTCGCGAGCCCGAGCGCGGCCAGCAGCCAGAAGGTCGAATCGATGTGCGCCCGTTCGAGGATCGGCCGTTGCACCAGCGCTTCGATCCACCCGCCGTGGACGAGCAGGTTCTGCGGGATCATCACGAAGGCCATGGCCAGCGCCACGAGACCGTAACCCCGAGGGCCGACGAGCCGGGCCAGCACGACGAAGAAAAGGAGCTGGAGGACCTCCACACCCCAGACCTCGATCGTCGCCCACGCCGCCCCGCGGGCGATCCGCGTGGGCTCGATCGCCCGCCGCTCGTCGCGCGCCGACGGTTCCTCGGGCCTCACGCCGCGCGCTCCGAGCGCACCGCCGCCAAAAGCTCCCGCACGCGCGGATCGGCGCCGATCCGCTCGATGGCGATCGGGTAGCGGCGTCGCCAGTTGGGATGCTCGTCCACCGTCCCCGGCAGATTGGCCTGCTCGACCGATCCTACGAGGTCCTCGAGCTGAACGAGCAGGATGGCGGCCGGGCTACGCGCCAGCAGGCGATGAAGAGCCAGGACGATCGACTCGTCGTCGGCCGGATCGCAGGCGATCCCCTCGAAAGCCAGAGCGTCGAGAAGGATGCGTCGATCGCGGGCCCGCTCGGCCCGAGCCCGCTCGACGGCCGCGGCGTCGAGGAGGCCCAGCCGCTCGCGCCAGTCGAGATCGCGGCCCACGAGCCAGCCCCGCGCCGTCGGCAGATCGTGGGTCGAGATCGAGGCCACGGCGAGCGCCGGATAGTCCCGCGAGGCCTTGAAGAGGCCGGAGGGCCAACGCTCGAACCACAGCACGCGGCTACCCAGGATCCCCGCTCGTGCGAGCCGGTCGCGGAAGCCCTCCGGCAGCGTGCCCAGATCCTCTCCCTGCACGAGGCAGCGCCGGCGCCACGAAAGGGCGGCCAGCGCCGAAAGCAGCCGTGCTTCGGGAAAGCGCACATAGGCCCCCTCGATGGGGCGGGCGCCGTCGGGCACCCAGAACTGGCGCGAAAGACCCATGACGTGGTCGATCCGCACGAGCCCCGCGTGCGCTGTCGCCGCCTCCAGATCCCCGCGCCAGGGCTCGAGGTCGAAGGCCAGAAGCGCCGTCGGCGAGAGGGGAGCGAGGCTCCAGCACTGGCCTTCGGGGGCGAAGGCGTCCGGCGGGGCGCCGATCGACACGCCGCGAACGATCGCCTCGGGCCAGGCCCAGGCGTCGGCCGAATCGGGACCGACCCCGACCGCGAAATCGGTGGCGAGGCCGATACGCATTCCGGCTCGCCGGGCCCGTTCATGCGCCTCGGCCAGTTGGGACTCGGCCAGCCATTGGAGAAACGCACGCTCGCTCACCGCCCGGGCGAGCGGACCGCGGGCCAGCCGTTCGACCTCGGTCGAATCCGGTCGACGCAGCGCGGCGGGCCAGGCGGCCGGGGGCGAGATCCGCCCGGTGGCCGCGGCCAGATGCGCGGCGATCGCCTCGAACCGGGCGAACCGCTCGAGCGGCTCGCCACGCTCGGTCCGCCACGCCCGGAACGCGGCGCCGATCGGGCTCGGTGGATCGCCCAGATGCCGGGCCTCGAAGTCGCACCACAACGCCGCGAGGGCTCGGCCCTTCACCTCGGCGACCCGGGGATGGTCGACGAGCTCCCTCTCGCGCAGCTCCGCCGCTTCCGGGCAGGACGGTTCGGGGAGCCCCAGGGCCGCGGCGGCGCGATCGACCGCGATCAGGAGCGGATCGAGGAACCGGCGGCTCGACGGCGCGTAGGGGCTGGCCCGGGAGGGCTCCAGAGGAAAACGCGCGTGGAGGGGTGAGAGCGCCAGCGCGTCCACCCGGAAGGAGGCCGAAGTCTCGGCCAACCGGGCCACGTCCTCGAAATCGCCGATGCCGAGATTGCGCGCCGAGCGCAGCCCGTAGACCTGGCACGAGACCGCGATGGCCCGTTCGAGCCCGAGCTCGCGCGGGGAGAGCGCCGAGGCCGATTCGGCGACGGTCGCCTCGCCGACCCCGGCCGAGCCGGCCGTCTCCCCGAGTACGGCGAGCAGCGCCTCGAGGGTGGCGTCGGGGACGGTGTGCAGCCGGCCCTCGACGTCGCGCCAGGTGGGCTCGATGCCGGCGCGCTCGGCCGCCTCGCGCAGGCTGCGGGCGTCGCGGGCGTCGCGACCCACGGCCGGGATCGCCGACCGGTCAGGCGGCGGAGCGGCGCAGCGCCTGGTCGAGGTCGGCGATGATGTCGTCCACCGACTCGATGCCGACCGAGATGCGGATCACCTCGGGGCCGGCGCCGGCCGCCCGCTGCTGCTCGGGGGAGAGCTGGCGATGGGTGGTCGAGGCGGGGTGGATGATCAAGGAGCGAGTGTCGCCGATGTTGGCCACGTGCGAGAGCAGCTCCACCGAGTTGATGAGCTTCACCCCCTGCTCGTAGCCGCCTTTCACGCCGAAGGTGAACAAGGAGCCACAACCCTTCGGGCAATACTTGTCGACGAGCGGGGTGCGATTCTGCGGCAGCCGCGGATAGGACACCCAGGCGACCTGCGGATGGCCGGCCAGGAACTCGGCGACCCGGTCGGCGTTGGCGACGTGCCGCTCCATGCGCAACGGCAGGGTCTCGATGCCCTGCAGGATCAAGAAGGCGTTGAAGGGCGACAGGCAGGGCCCCATGTCGCGCAGCCCGATCGCCTTGGCGTAAACGGTGAGCGCGAACTTCCCGAAGGTCTCGTAGAAGCGCAGGCCGTGATAGGCGGCACACGGCTCGCTCAACGTCGGGTATTTGCCGTTGTCCCAGTTGAACTTGCCGCCTTCGACGATGATGCCGCCGATGGAGTTACCCTGCCCACCCATGTACTTGGTGAGCGAGTGGACGACGATGTCCGCACCCCAGCGGAAGGGTTGGCACAGATAGGGCGTGGGCACCGTGTTGTCGACCACGAGCGGCACGCCGTGGGCGTGGGCGATCTCGGCGATCGCCTCGATGTCGGGGACGATCCCGTCCGGGTTGGAGCAGGATTCGATGAAGATCGCTTTGGTCCGATCGCGCATCGCCGCCGCGAAGTTGGCGGGCTCGCGCGGGTCGACGAACGAGACGTGCCAATCGAACTGCGGGAAGGTCTGCCGCATCTGGCTGATCGACCCGCCGTAGAGCTTGGAGGAGGCCACCACGTGGTCGCCCGCCCGCATGAGCGCCAGGAAGGTCAGGAATTGCGCGGCGTGCCCGGAGGCGGTGGCGCAGGCACCGGTGCCGCCCTCGAGGGCCGCGACCCGCTCCTCGAGCACCGAGACCGTGGGATTGGTGAGCCGCGAATAGATGTTGCCGAACTTCTGCAAGTTGAACAGTGCGGCCGCGTGCTCGACGTCGTCGAACACGTAGGAGGTCGTCTGGTAGATCGGCACGGCCCGCGCGCCGGTGGTCGGGTCCGGTGCCGCTCCAGCGTGCACGCACAAGGTCTCGAAGCCGTAGCGCCGCTCGCTCATCCTTCTCTCCCCGCAGGCGACGGGGGCCGCCTTAGCCGATCGTCCGGCCCCGGTCCACCGGCCGAAGCGGGTGGCTCGCCGGTGCGGTGTGCCACGTGCCAACCTCGCTTGCCGACCCGGATGCGCCACAGGCCGGATTCGGCGGTGATCCACAAGAGATCGGCGTCCTCGCCGCGACCGAAAGCGAGGTTGGTGGGGGCCGGCACGGGGATCCGAGCGCGCGCCACGCCGGCCTGGTCGTAGGCGTAGATCCCCGGCCGTCGCGGGCTCTGCACCGCCACCCACAGATTGCCTTCCTCGTCGACCGTGATCCCGTCGGGGCCCTCGTCGCCCGGGAACGCGACCAGGGTTCGGCGCGCACCGGGCCGGCCGCGGGCATCGAGCGGATAGGCGAAGATCGCCATCACCCGATCGCGGACCGCCAGACGCCTGCCGCCCGGTCGCCCGCCGTCGTCGAAGCTGCCCACGTAGAGCGTGCGGCCGTCGGGCGAAAGCGCGATGCCGTTGGGTTTGCCCGCGTCGTCCAGGACCCGCTCGATCCCCCCGTCCGGATCGACGCGGTAGACCCCCATGGCGTCCTGCTCGACCGGCTCGTGGCCCACGTAGCGCGGGTCGGTGAACCAGATACGCCCGGCCGCGTCGACCACGAGATCGTTGGGGCTGTTGAGCGGCCGGCCTCGGAACGAATCGACCACGATCTCGGCTCGGCCGGTCGAGAGATCGGTGCGGGTGATCCGCCGCCCACCCCGATCGGCCCCCTCCGCGGCCAGCAGGTTGCACTCGAGATCGAGAGCCAGGCCGTTGGCCATGCCGGAGGGTGAGCGGAACACCGACAGAACGCCGCTGCGCGGGTCGAAGGCCAGGATGTTGCCGGCTCGCCAGCCACCGCGCGGGCCCCGGCGGGCGTGGCCGAAGGTGATGTCGGTGAGCAGCAGCCGACCGTCGCACGTCACCACCGGCCCCTCGGTGAACACGAGATCGTGGGCGGCACCGTCGACGACACGCTCCAGCCGGGCGCCGGGCGGCACGAAGGCCGGATCGCCCGAGGGGAGCTCGGCGCGCGCCGCGAGCGCCAGCGAGCCGGACAGCACGAGGCCGAGAAGGACGGACGTCGGGGTCGAGACGGTGGCCGGCACGGGTCACCTCGCGGCGAACGATCCGTCCTTGCTTGGGCGGTGCGGGCGGCGCGCGCAAGCGCGCGTTGACTGCCCGGCTGGTCTTCCTAGGCTCGCCGCGCGGCTCCGGCCGCGTCCTCCCGAACGAGAGCCCGGCCGCGTGCAGGTCATCCTCGAGGTCGTGCTGCCCTTTTTCGCGGTGATCTTCTGCGGCTGGGCGGCGTTCCGTGTGGGTGCGGTCGACGCCACCACCGTCAAGGGCCTCAACGCCTTCGTCTACTGGTTCGCGCTGCCGGCACTGTTGGTCGAGAAGGTGGCCGCCGCACCGGTCGCCCGCCTGCTCGATCCGGGCTTCCTCGTGATCTATTACGGCCCGGCGCTGATCATCTATTTCGTGATCCTGGATTACGGCCGACTGGTGCGCCGCGAGGATCTGGCCGGGGCGGCGCTCCGCTCGCTGGGTGCCACCTTTCCCAACTCCGGCTACATGGGGATCCCGCTGTTGATCGCCGCCTTCGGACCGGAGGCGGCCCTGGCCTCGATCCTGGCGCTGTTGCTCGATCAATTCGTGACCATCCCTTTGACCGTGGCGCTGGTCGAGGCCAGCCGTGGTGGAGGCGGTTTCCTCGCCACGCTCGGCCGCACGCTGCGCGGCGTGCTCACCAATCCCCTCGTGGTCTCGGTGATCGCGGGCGCGCTGCTCGCGATCGGCGGGCTGCGGTTGCCCGGGCCGGTCGCCGCCTTCAGCAGCTTCCTGAGCGCGGCGGCCAGCCCCTGTGCCCTGTTCGCCCTGGGCACCTCGCTGGCCGCCGTGCCGGTCGAAGGTGCGGTGGGCGAGGTCGTCCTCGTGACGCTCGTGCGCCTTCTGGGCCATCCGGGTCTGGTGTGGCTGGCGGCGACCTACGTCCACCCGGTGCCGCCCGAGGTGCTGCGGGCGGCGATCGTGACCGCGGCTTTGCCCACCGCCGCCACGGTGTTCGTGATGGCCCAACGTGCCGAGCGCTTCCCGGCGAGCTCGACGGTCGTGCTCGTCACCCACGCGGGCTCGATCGTGACGCTCTCCACCCTGCTCGTGCTACTGAGCGGCTGAAACGGTCCACGAACGGAGGAGCGCCCGTGCCCGCACCGATCGAATACGCCGAGGCCACGCCCGAGGTCCGGGCGGTCTACGACGACATCATGGCCACCCGCGGTGTGAAGGACGTCAACAACTTCTGGAAGTATCTCGCCAACGATCCCCCGACGCTGCGTCGGACCTGGCAGAGCCTCAAGGAGGTGATGGCCCCGGGCGCACTCGACCCGCTCGTCAAGGAGCTGATCTACATCGCGGTGAGCATCACCAACGGCTGCGAGTATTGCATCGCGAGCCACATCGCCGCGGCCCGCAAGCGCGGCATGAGCGAGGCGATGCTGGCCGAGCTGATCGCGGTCGTGGGCATGGCCAACGAGACCAACCGGCTCGTCCAGGGCTGGGGGGTGCCGGTCGACGAGGCCTTCCGCCGATGAGAGCCGTGATCGGGGCGGCGCTGCTGGCTCTCGCCGGGTGCGCGCGCGAGCCGCCGGCACTGATCGACCCCGGCAGCGATCCGGCGACGGCGCGCCGCCAGCTGGCCGAAGCGGCAGCGGCCGGGTCGGTGCCGATCGTCGTCCTCCGCCTGGAGGACCGGCCGAGCGAGAGCGAGGCCGCGGCCTTGGCCGCCCGCGGCGTGCGCGCCCTCGCCGTGCGCTTCGTCCCGGCTGCCCCCGGGATCGGCGGCCGGCATCTGGTGCTGGCCCTCGACGGGCTCGAGGAGCCGGCGAGGATCTGCGCCGGTGCGGACCGGCCGGCCTCGGCCCCGGCCGATCGCGCCCTGCTCGCCGCCTGGTGCGACGGCGATCGGCCGGTGGCCCGGGTGCGACTGCCGGGAAGCACCGATCGGGTCGAGCGCGAGCGGGCGATCTGGCGGGCCACGGCCCGGCTGTTCCCGGACGACTACGCCGAGACCTATGGTTTGAACCTGTTCGGTTTGCGGGTGACGATCGGGGGCAGTTTCGGCTTCTGATCCGCGCAGGGCCGGCGCTCGCGGATCCGCCCTCGAGGACCACCGAGTAGAGGGCGCCCGGGAACGACGGCTTCTTCTCTCACGGCCGGCCTGCGAGCGGGCCATCCCGCTGGATCCTCGGGTCCGCGCTCGAGAGGGTGCGCCTGCGCCCTACTGGGCCACCTCCGGCGGATCGACCGCATCGCGAGCGCCGTGCCGATGCCAATGGCTGGGGGCGAACGGATCGCCCACGGGGCGGGGATAGACCGCCACGAGCCGGCCGGGGACGGCCTCGTCGCGCTCGAAATAGCAGGCGACGTCGGCCAGCGTCTTGTAACAGAAGACGGCGGCCTGCGGCCCCTCGACCGGCCGGGGGGAGGGTGCGGCCCGCCACGGGGAAGCGGACGGTCCCGCGCAACCACTCGCGAGTAGGAGTGCCAAGAGAACCAACCCTTTCGCCGAGACGCCGCGCCGCCGGACCATCCGCTTCCTTCCCGTCCACCCGCTCGAGGCGAGCCGAAGCCTAGCGCCGAGGGGTTAAGGGTCGGTTAGGCTGGGCCGCCTCGACGAGCGTGCGGCGATCTCCGCTCAGCGTTCCAAGAAGGCGCGCAGCGCTTCGGCCGCCTGGCCGATCGCGGTGATCCCGTCGAGATGGCCGTCCGTTCCGTCGAGCCAGGCGATCTCCACGGGCGTGCCCGCGGCCCGGATCGCCTCGGCCGTCCGCTCGACCTGCGCCGGGAAGAAGATCAGATCGTCGCGCGAGGGGATCAGCAGGGTGGGGGCGCGGATCCGACCCAGCCCACGAGCGAAATCGCCACCGGTCACGAAGAGCTGATTGGCCTTGACGAGATAGAGGAAATGGTTGGCGTCGGCGACCTTGGCCCGGGCCGCGCCGGCCGCCTCCAGCGCCGCCTCGATCTTGAAGCGGTGGTCGAGAGCGGCGGCCGGGTCCTTGCCCTCCTCGGCCCAGGCCCGCCCGAAGCTCTTCTGCGCCCACTCGAAATGGCGTGCGTGCAGGGTCACGAGCTTCAACGCGGCGGCCAGACCGGCCACCGGCGGCTCCTTGCCGTAATAGTCGCCGCCGCGCCAATTGGGATCGAGGCGGATCGGCGTGGCCCAGGCGTCGAGCCAACCGATCAGGAACGGATCGACCTCGCCGGCACCGATCACCGGCACGACCTTGCCCACCATCTCGGGATGGGCCGAGGCCCACTCCAGGGCCTGCAGCGCCCCCATCGACGCGCCGATCACCGCGTGCAGGCGACGGATCCCGAGGCTCTCGACGAGGGCCTTTTGCACCTCGACGAAGTCGCGGATGGTGACGATCGGGAAGGTCATCCCCCAAGGCCGCCCCGTGGCGGGGTCGATGGTGGCAGGTCCGGTGGTCACGACCCGCGGATCGCCGACGTTGAGGTTGACGAGCGTGTCCGAGCTCAAGACGAACCACTTGTCGGTGTCGATCGGCTTGCCCGGACCGATGATGGCGTTCCAGTAGCCCGGTGCCGGATCGCTCTCGGCGTACTTGCCGGCGGCGTGGCTCGTCCCGCTGAAGAAATGGGTGATCAGAATGGCGTTGTCCTTGGCCTCGTTCAGTTTGCCGTAGCTCTCCCAGCCCACCCGCACGGGTGCGATCGTCCGTCCGCCCACGGTGGTGTAGGACGGTAGCTCGAAGACCTTCTTCTCGACGATGCCGACGTCACCGGCCCGAGCCGCGCCCACCGCGAGAGCGACCGCCAGCGCGAGCCCGGCCAGGAGCACACCACGCCGCCCGACTGCCATCACGACCGACCTCCCCTTACCCGACGTCTCCTGTTCGACCACGCGACGGGCCGTTCGTCCAGGCCCGACCAGGGCACCCGGCCCCGCCTGGGCCGCCGGACGGCCGCTTCGGCTCCGATCCAGCACATCCCGATGGCGCTCCCCGCCATCGAGGGCCGATCGAGGCTTCACGGCGGTGCCGATGACCGGCATCATGGCCCCCGAGAGGAGAGACGCATGAGCACGGTCACGCTCGAGTTCCTGGCGGAGCAGATTGGCCGGCTGATCGGCGCGGTGGACGACCTGCGGGAGCGCATCGGCTCGCTCGAGACCCGCGTCGGCGCCCTCGAGGCCAAGGTCGGCGCCCTCGAGGCCAAAGTCGGCGCCCTCGAGGCGAAGGTCGACGCGGTGGAGGCCAGGGTCGGCGGATTGGAGAGCGAGATCCGTGGCTTGCGGGCCGACCACGAGGCGCTGGACCGCCGGGTCCGCGAGATGACCGCCGACGGCAAGCTCTCACTGGCCTTCCTCGCCCGCCAGATGGACCGGGTGCTCGACGAGCAGGGCCGGCTGCGCGACGATCTCACGGTCGTCTCGGGCATGGTAATGCGCCTCGAGGGGACCGTGCACGGGCTCACGGTGGAGGTGCGCGGCGAGCACAGCCGCTACGACCGGCTGGCCCGCGAGGTCGCCCGGCTGCGCGAGACGGCACCGGGCTGATCGTTGCGCGCGCTCGCCCTGCGGCCCGCCGCGGCGCCGATCTCCCCAACGGTTCTGCACGGAGGGTCACCGCTGCGGCCCCTCCGAACGCGGGTGCCGCGAACGAGGGCGGGCCAGGTGTCGGCGACCCACGCTAACGGATGCGCGGTGGCGGATCGTTGTCACCCCGTCTTGGCGAACAGCTCGCGGCCGATGAGCCAGCGCCGGATCTCGCTCGTCCCCGCCCCGATCTCGTAGAGCTTGGCGTCGCGCAACAGCCGGCCCGTGGGATAGTCGTTGATGTAGCCGTTGCCGCCCAGACACTGAATGGCTTCGAGGGCCATCCGCGTCGCCCGCTCGGCGGCGTACAACAGACAGCCGGCCGCGTCCTCGCGGGTGAGCCGCCCCGCGTCGGCCGCCCTGCCGCAGGCGTAGACATAGGCCCGGCAGGCGGCGAGCTCGGTGTACATGTCGGCGAGCTTGCCCTGCATGAGCTGGAAGCTGCCGATCGGCTGACCGAACTGGTGGCGCTCGTGAAGATACGGGATCACCACGTCCAAGCAGGCCTGCATGATCCCCAGGGGCCCGCCGGCCAGGACCAGCCGCTCGAAGTCGAGCCCCCGCATGAGCACCTTCACCCCGCCGCCGACCTCCCCCAGCACGTTCTCCTCGGGCACCTCGGCCTCCTCGAGCACCAGCTCGCAGGTGGGCGAGCCGCGCATGCCGAGCTTGTCGAGCTTGGGTGCGGTCGAGAAACCCGGTGTCCCCTTCTTCAGGATGAAGGCCGTGATCCCGCGCGAGCCGGCCTGCGGGTCGGTCTTGGCGTAGACCACGATCACGTCGGCCTCGGGACCGTTGGTGATCCACATCTTGCGGCCGGTCAGAAGGTAGCGATCGCCCGCCTTGACCGCCCGGGTGCGCATCGAGACCACGTCCGAGCCGGCGCCGGGCTCGCTCATGGCGAGTGCCCCCACCCACTCGCCCGCGATCAGCTTGGGCAGATAGCGCCGCTTCTGGGCGTCGGTGCCGTGCAGCCGGATCTGGTTGACGCAGAGATTGGAATGCGCCCCGTAGGACAGGCCGATCGCGCCGCTCGCCCGGCTGATCTCCTCCATCGCCACGGTGTGGGCGAGATAGCCCAGGCCCGCGCCACCGTACTCCTCCTCGACCGTCACGCCGAGCAGCCCGGCGGCGCCGAGCTTGGGCCACAACTCGCGCGGGAAACGGTCCTCGCGGTCGATCACCGCGGCCAGCGGCGCGATCTCGCGCTCGGCCAGATTGGCCGCCACCTCGCGGATCGCCTCGACCTCCTCGCCGAGCTCGATCGGCAAAGAGGGTGCACGGAATTGCGGCATCGCTGCCTCCCGAATGGTCACCCGCTTGTCGCGCGAGGCCGCCCGCTCGACAAGCGGGCCCGTGCTGGCCGCCCGGCACGTTTCCTGCTATTCATGAACCGGGCGAGGAGGCGGCCCGGTCGGACGGACCCGAGCGCCTCCGCTCGCCCCGGCCGCGCCGCTCCGGCGACCCCGGAGGACCTGCCATGACGTTCGTGACCTTGACCTTTTGGCTGTGCGCCGCGGGCGTGCCGGTGGGCGACGCCTGCGAGCGGGTGACCCTGCCGTGGTACGGCTCGTTCGTGGCCTGCCAGATGCAGGGCCAAGCCGAGATCGCGGCCTGGCTGCGCCGGGCCGGCCGGGAGGAGGAGAGGGTCGCGCGCTATCGCTGCACGGCCGAGCCGGTGCCGGGCTCGCTCGCCCGCGCCGCTTCGGCGGCCGGCTGATCGCGGCTCAGCCGAGCAGCCGGGCCGCGACCGCGCGATAGCGCGCGCCGATCGTCTCGGCGGCCACGTGGCGGCCGGCCTCGACCACCCGATGGCCGCGGCACCACACTTCGCGGACGGCCGCGCGGCCGGCGCAGAAGATCCAGCCGTCGAGCAGCCGATCCTCGCTGCGCGCGAACAGATCGGGATGGTCGGGATCGAGCACCACGAGATCGGCCGCGGCTCCCGGCCGTAGCCCCGCGGGTCCCCGATCCAGAGCCCGCGCCCCCCCGTCGAGCGCCCGCTCGAAGAGCGTGCGGCCGGTGGAGCGGCCGGGATCGGCGAGGCAGCAGCGCCGGCCGCTGCGCAGCCGCTGCGAATATTCGAGCTGGCGCAGCTCGGCCGCGGCGTCGATCAGCACGTTGGCATCGCTGCCCACGGCCAGCCTGCCACCGGCGCGGGCGAGTTCCGCGGCCGGGAAGATCCCGTCGCCGAGACTGGCCTCGGTGATCGGGCACAGCCCCAGAACCGCGCCCGAGGCGGCGAGCCGCGCCCGTTCGGCCGCCGTCGCGTGGGTACCGTGGATCACGCACAGCCGCTCGGGCAGACCGATCGTCTCGGCCACCAGCGCGATCGGCGGCTCTCCGTGCACCGCCCGACAGGCCTCGACCTCCCGGGGCTGCTCGCTCGCGTGGAGGTGCAAGGGCCCATCGGGGAACCCTTCGGCCAGCGCCCGCAACTCCTCGGGGGTGACCGCGCGGATCGAGTGCGGGGCGATGCCGATCCGCCCACCCGGCAGCTTCGCCACCGCCTTCGCCGCCGCGGCGTGGATCCGAAAAAAGCCGTCGAGATCGGTCACGAACCGGCGCTGGGCCGGCTCGGGCGGCTCCCCGCCCACACCGCCGTGGGCGTAGAAGCTGGGTAACAGCGTCAAGCCGATGCCGGTGAGCCGGGCCGCCTCGACGTGACGCAAAGCGAGCTCGGCCGGCTCGGCATAGGGCCGTCCTTGCGGGTCGTGGTGGAGGTAATGGAACTCGCCCACCGCGGTGAAGCCCGCTTCCAGCATCTCCGCATAGGCGAAGGCGGCGATCGCCTCGACCTCTTCGGGCCCGAGTGTCGCGAGGAAGCGATACATCAGCTCGCGCCAGGACCAGAAACTGTCCTCGCCGGGCCCCTTGATCTCGGCCAGCCCGGCCATCGCCCGCTGGAAGGCGTGGCTGTGCACGTTGGCCAGGCCCGGAACGACGATCCCGCGCACCGGCTCGCCCTCCCCCGCCCCGGGCTCGACGGCGGTGATCGATCCCTGCCGGTCGATCCGCAGCGTCACCCGCTCCCGCCAGCCCTCGGGCAGAAGCGCCCGCTCGAGGCACAGGACCCGCATCGCCTCCTCCCGGCCGCTCGCTCTTGACCTGTCTATACAGCTTGTCCAAGAAAGCAGCCAGAGGCGGCGGTGGGAGGCACCCTCTTGCAGGTCGACCGATTGTTCCTCGACGTGCGGCTCGCCACCATGGCCGCCGACCGGCCCGGGATCGGCGCGATCGAGGACGGCGTGCTCGCCACCCGCGACGGGCGGATCGCCTGGGTGGGTCCCCGCGCGGAAGCGCCGCCCTTCGACGCCCGCGAGGTGATCCGCGGCGAAGGCCGCTGGCTCACCCCCGGCCTGATCGACTGCCACACGCACCTGGTGTGGGCCGGGGACCGGGCCGACGAGTTCGAGCGTCGCCTGGAAGGGGCGAGCTACGAGGAGATCGCCCGGGCCGGCGGGGGCATCCTCGCTACCGTGCGGGCGACGCGCGCGGCCTCGCGTGAGGAGCTCGTGCGCGCCACTCTGCCCCGGCTCGATGCCCTGCTGGCCGAGGGCGTCACCACGGTCGAGATCAAATCCGGCTACGGGCTCGAGCCGGCGGCCGAATATCGCCAACTCGAAGCGGCGGGCGACCTCGAGGCGCTGCGTGCGGTGCGCGTCGAACGGACCTTCCTGGGTGCCCACACCCTGCCCCCGGAGTTCCGCGAGGACCGAGAAGGCTATCTGCGCCTCCTGTGCGAAACCATGATCCCCGAGGTGGCCCGGCGGCGCCTGGCGACGGCCGTGGACGCCTTCTGCGAGACCATCGCCTTCGGCCCCGAGGAGACCCGTCGGGTCCTAAAGGCCGGCCGGGCGCACGGTCTCGCCGTCAAACTGCACGCCGACCAGCTCTCGAACGGCGGCGGCGCGGCGCTGGCGGCCTCGCTGGGCGCGCTGAGTGCCGATCACCTCGAGTACACCGATGCCGCGGGGGTGGCGGCCATGGCCCGCGCCGGGACCGTCGCCGTGCTCCTGCCCGGCGCGTTCTACACCTTGCGGGAACGCCAACTGCCGCCCGTCGAGAGCTTCCGCCGGGCGGGGGTGCCGATCGCGATCGCCACCGACTGCAACCCCGGCACCTCGCCGCTGGTCTCGATCCTGCTCGCCCTGAACATGGCGGCCACGCTCTTCCGCCTCACGGTCGCCGAGTGCCTCCTCGGCGTCACGCGCCACGCCGCCCGCGCGTTGGGCCTGCTCGACGAGCGGGGCACGCTCGAGATCGGCAAGCGTGCCGATCTGGCCCTCTGGTCGATCGAGCGGCCGGCCGAGCTCGTCTATGTCATGGGGGCTCGGCCGCTGCACGCCCGGTGGGTCGGCGCATGAGCCCGGCCGTGGGCGACCGGTCCCCGGCCGTCGTCCGCGCCGGTGGCAACCGGCTGGCGCTGTGGCGCGGGCTCTGGCGCGGCGAGCTGCGGCCCGAGCTCGATCCGGCCTGCCTCGAGCGGATCGCCCGGGGCCACGCCGCGGTGAGCCGGGCCGCCGCCGGCGCGCGCGCCGTCTACGGGCTCAACACCGGCTTCGGTAAGCTCGCGCTCGTGCGCATCCCGGCCGACCGGCTGGCCGAGCTGCAGGTCAACCTCGTCCGCTCCCACCAGGCCGGGGTGGGCGAGCCGCTGCCGGCGCGCGTCGTCCGTCTCGTCCTCGCCCTCAAGCTCGCCAGTCTCGCGCACGGCGCCTCGGGCGTGCAGCCGGCGGTCTGCGCCCTTCTCGAGGCCATGTCGGCCCGCGACGTGCTGCCGGTGATCCCGGCCCAGGGCTCGGTTGGCGCCTCGGGCGATCTGGCGCCGCTGGCCCATCTCGCTGCGGTGTTGATCGGTGAAGGCGAGGCGGTCTTCGAGGGACAGCGCCTGCCGGGCGGCGTGGCGCTCGCCCGGGCCGGGCTCGCCCCGGTCGTGCTCGGACCCAAGGAGGGCTTAGCGCTCCTCAACGGCACCCAGGTCTCGACGGCGCTCGCGCTCGACGCGCTGTTCGCCTTGGAGCCGGTCCTGGCGGCGAGCCTGGTCGTGGGCGCCGCGTCGGTCGACGGAGCCGCCGGCTCGGACGAGCCGTTCGATCCGCGCATCCACGCCTTGCGTGGCCATCCGGGCCAGATCGCCGTGGCGGCGATCCTGCGCGCGCTCATGGCCGGCAGCGCCATCCGCCGCTCGCACCTCGAAGGCGATCCGCGCGTCCAGGACCCCTACAGCCTGCGCTGCCAGCCGCAAGTCGTGGGTGCCTGTCTGGACCTCGTGCGTCAGGCCGCGGCGACCCTGGAGCGGGAGGCCGACGGCGTGAGCGACAATCCGATCGTGATCGCCGAGACCGGCGAGGTCCTCTCGGGCGGCAATTTCCACGCCGAGCCCGTGGCCTTCGCCGCCGACCAGATCGCCCTGGCGACAGCCGAGCTCGGCAACATCGCCCAGCGGCGCTGTGCGCTCCTGTGCGATCCCACCCTCACCGGCCTGCCGGCCTTCCTGGTACGCGAGCCCGGCCTCGCTTCGGGCTTCATGGTGGCCGAGATCGCCTCGGCGGCGCTGGCCTCGGAGAACCGCCAGCGGGCGGCACCCGCCTCGATCGACACGATCCCCACCTCCATCAACCAGGAGGACCACGTGTCGATGGCCGCCCACGGGGCCCGGCGGCTCGGTCCCATGGTCGAGAACCTCGCACGGATCGTGGCGATCGAAGCGCTGTTGGCGGCGCAGGCGATCGAGCTGCGCGCTCCGCTCGAGACGAGTCCGCGCCTGCGCGGCTTTGTGGACACGATCCGCGCCGTCGTGCCGCCGCTCGAGGCCGATCGGCCTCTGGCCCCGGACATCGAGGCGGTGGCCCGGCTCGTGCGCGACGGCACGATCGCCGCGCTGTTGAGCGCCGAGGAGCGGGCGAGCCTGTTCGGAGAGGGCGCATGAGCCTGGTCACCGTGATCGACGGTGCGAGCCCGCTGGTCCTCTCCCAGCCGCACGTGGGCACGGCGCTACCGCCCGAGGTCACGGTCGCGCTCGGCGATCTCGGCCGCTCGGTGCCGGATACCGACTGGTGGATCGACGAGCTCTACGCGCCGCTCGCCGAGCGCTTCGCGGCCACGGTCGTCCGCCAGGGCTGGAGCCGGTACGTGATCGACGTCAACCGCGATCCCACCGGCGCCTCACTCTATCCCGGGCGCACCACGACCGGCCTCGTCCCCCTCGAGACCTTCGACGGCGAGCCGATCTGGCGCCCGGGCGCCGAGCCCGACGCGGCCGAGATCGCCCGCCGGCGCCGCCTGTTCTTCGAGCCCTACCACGCCGCGCTGGCCGGCGCCGTGGAAGCCACCCGCATCCGCCACGGCTTCTGCGTGCTGTGGGACTGCCATTCGATCCGCTCGCGGATCCCCCGTCTGTTCGAGGGTGAGCTCCCCGAGCTCAATCTCGGTACCAACGACGGGGCGGCCTGCGCGCCCGAGCTGCGGGCCGCGGCGCGGGCCGTCCTCGAGCGGTGCGGCCGCAGTTTCGTGGTCGACGGCCGCTTCAAGGGTGGCTGGATCACCCGCCATTACGGCCGACCCGAGCAGTCCGTGCACGCCCTGCAGATGGAGCTGGCCCAGCGCAGCTATCTGGCCGCCGAGAGCCCGCCCTGGCCGTTCGAGCCGACGCGCGCGGCGGCCCTTCGCGACGTCCTGGCCCACCTGATCGAAGCCGTGCTGGAGGCCGCTCGGCGCCGGCACGGCAGCGGAGTCCCCTCATGAGCGATCCGAGGATCGACAATGCGCGCAAGATCCGCGCCCCGCGCGGGCCGCAGCGGCGCTGCCGCAGCTGGGCCGCCGAGGGTGCGCTGCGCATGCTCATGAACAATCTCGATCCCGAAGTGGCCGAGCGACCCGAAGCGCTCGTGGTCTACGGCGGCATCGGCCGGGCGGCCCGCAACTGGGAGTGCTTCGATCGCATCGTGGCCGCCTTGGAGCGGCTCGCGCCGGACGAGACGCTGCTCGTGCAATCGGGCAAGCCCGTGGGCATCTTCAGGACCTTCGAGGACGCCCCACGGGTGCTGATCGCCAACTCCAACCTCGTGGCCAAGTGGGCCACCTGGGAGGAGTTCGACCGGCTCGATCGCCTGGGCCTGATGATGTACGGGCAGATGACCGCCGGCTCCTGGATCTACATCGGCAGCCAGGGGATCGTGCAGGGCACTTACGAGACCTTCGCCGAGGTCGGCCGCCGGCACTATGGCGGCAATCTGCGCGGCAAGTGGATCTTGACCGCGGGTCTGGGCGGCATGGGCGGGGCCCAGCCCTTGGCCGCCACCATGGCCGGCGCCTCGTTGATCGCCGTCGAATGCCGGCCCTCGGCGATCGAGTTCCGTTTGAAGACCCGCTATCTCGATACCAGGGCCGACACGCTGGACGAGGCTCTCGAAATCGTCGACCGCCATCACCGGATGGGCAAGCCCGTCTCGGTGGGGCTGCTCGGCAACGCCGCCGAGATCGTCCCCGAGATCGTCCGCCGCGGCATCCGCCCCGACGTCGTGACCGACCAGACGAGCGCCCACGACCCGTTGCACGGCTATCTGCCGGCCGGCTGGACGCTCGCCGAATGGGAGGAGCGCCAGGAGCGCGATCCCGAGGGCGTCAAGCGCGCCGCCAAGGAGTCGATGGCGGTGCACGTGCGCGCCATGCTGGAGCTGTACCGCCAGGGCGTGCCGACGCTCGATTACGGCAACAACATCCGCCAGATGGCCAAGGACATGGGCGTCGAGGACGCCTTCGCCTTCCCGGGCTTCGTGCCGGCCTACATCCGCCCGTTGTTCTGCCGCGGGATCGGACCGTTCCGCTGGGCGGCGCTCTCCGGCGATCCCGAGGACATCTACAAAACCGACGAAAAGGTGAAGGAGCTGATCCCCGACGATCCGCATCTCCACCAGTGGCTGGACATGGCCCGCGAGAAGATCACCTTCCAGGGCCTGCCGGCGCGGATCTGCTGGTTGGGCCTCGGCCAGCGGCACAAGGTGGGGCTGGCCTTCAACGAGATGGTGGCCCGCGGCGAGCTCGCCGCACCGATCGTGATCGGCCGCGACCATCTCGACTCCGGCTCGGTCGCCTCGCCCAATCGCGAGACCGAGGCCATGCTCGACGGCTCGGACGCGGTGGCCGACTGGCCGCTCTTGAACGCGCTGTTGAACTGTGCCTCGGGTGCCTCCTGGGTCTCGATTCACCACGGCGGTGGTGTGGGCATCGGCTATTCGCAGCACGCCGGCATGGTCGTGGTCGCCGACGGCTCACCCGAGGCGGCCCGTAGGCTCGAGCGCGTGCTGTGGAACGATCCCGGCACGGGCGTGATGCGCCACGCCGACGCCGGCTATCCCGAGGCGATCGCGTGCGCCCGCGAGCAGGGCCTGGTGCTGCCGGCTCTGGGCCTGAATTTCTGAGCGTGCGACGGGCCGGGAGCACGGGGCGCCGATGATTACCCTCGACGGACGGTCGCTCGACATCGCCCACCTGGTGGCCGTGGCCCGCGGCGGGGCCGCGGTGGCCCTCGACCCGGCCGCCCGAGCCCGCGTCGCCGCCTGTTCCGAGCTCCTCGATTCGACGATCGCCGACGGCACGCCGATCTACGGGATCACCACGGGCTTCGGCGCGCTCGACGGCCGTGCCGTCGCCAGCTGCGACCGCGACCGGCTGCAGCTCAACTTGATCCGCAGCCACGCTGCGGGTGTCGGCGAGCCCATGGCCGCCGACGAGGTCCGGGCGATGCTGACGATCCGCGCCAACTGCCTGGCCGGTGGGCAGACCGGCGTGCGGCCCGCGACCCTGGATGCGCTCCTCGGCCTGTTGAACGCGGGTGTGATCCCGCGCGTACCGCGGCGCGGCTCGGTGGGCGCCTGCGGAGATCTGGCCCCGCTCGCACACACGGCCCTGGTCCTCGTCGGCGAGGGCCGCGCCCAGCTGGGCGATGGTCCCTGGCTTTCCGGGGCGCAGGCACTGGCCGAGGCCGGCCTCACCCCGATCCGCCTTTCCGGGCGTGACGGCATCGCGCTGATCAACGGCACCGAGCAGACCACGGCGATCGGTTGTCTCGCGGTGCACGACGCGCGCCGGCTCGTGCGGCTGGCCGAGGCGGTGGCGGCCATGACCCTCGAAGTCCTGGGTGCGGTCGAGGACAGCTTCGATGCGCGGGTCGCCGCGGCCAAACCGCATCCGGGTCAGATCGCGACGTCCGACGCGCTGCGCTATTGGTGCACCGGCTCGCGCGCCGTGGCCGCGCCGCGGCCCGGTCGACTGCGCGATGCGCTCTCCTTGCGCTGCATCCCACAGGTGGCGGGCGCCGCCCGCGATGCGATCGAGCACGCCGCCCAGGTTCTCGCGCGCGAGATCAACGCCACCAACGACAACCCGATCTTCGACGTCGAAGGCGGCTTCGTCACCTCCAACTCCGGCAACTTCCACGGCCAGGCGGTAGCACAGGTGCTCGATGGGCTCGCCGATGCCGTGACCTCGCTCGCGGTGATCGCCGAGCGGCGCACCGCCCGGCTCGTCGACGAGAAGCTCTCGAACGGTCTGCCGCCTTTCCTCGTCCATCCGCAAGCGACACCAGGGCTCAACAGCGGGCTCATGATCGCCCAGTACACGGCCGCGGCGCTGGTGGCCGAGCTGCGCTCGCGCGCGGTGCCGGCGGCGATCCAGTCGATCCCGACTTGCGCCAACACCGAGGACCACGTGCCGATGGCCCCGCTCGCCGCCGAACGCGCCCGCTTCGCCGTGGCCACGACCCGCACGGTGGTAGCGATCGAGGCGTTGGCCGCGGCCCAGGCCTACGCGATCCGCGGCCTCGAGCCGGCGCCGGCGCTCCGGCCGATCCTGACGGCGATCCGCGCGCGGGTGCCGCCGATGATCGAGGACCGCGAGCTCGCCGCCGACATCGAGGCGGTCGAGGCGGCCCTGGCCGAGCTGCCCGACACGCTGTTCTCGTGAGCCGTGGCAGCCGACTTGCAAGTTCCGCTGGGTGACGCCGGGTGAGCGACCCGGCACAGGTGCAGGAGGAGGTAGGTCGATGAAGCGTCGCAATCTCGTGCTCGCAACCGGGGCGGCGGCGGCCGCCGCGGCCGGCGGGTTCCCCGCCCCGGCGATCTCGCAGGGGCGGATCGAATGGCGGATGGTCACCTCCTGGCCCAAGAATTTGCCGGGCCCCGGAGTCGCCGCGCAGAAGGTCGCCGATCGCATCGCCGCCGTCACCGGCGGACGGATCACCGTGCGGCTGCACGCCGCCGGCGAGATCGTGCCGGCCACCGGCGTGTTCGACGCGGTGGCCGCCGGGACCGCCGATCTCTACCACTCGGTGCCCGCCTATTGGGTCTCGAAGTCGCCGGGCATCGGCTTTTTCGGCTCGTTCCCGTTCGGCATGACGGCTTACGAGCAGCAGGCCTGGCTCGTGCACGGCGGCGGCCAGGCGCTCTACGACGAGATCTACGCGCGCTTCGGCATCAAGCCGTTCAACACCGGCAATTCGGGCCCGCAGTGGCTGGGCTGGTTCCGGCGCGAGATCAAGTCGATCGACGATTTCCGCGGCCTGCGCTTCCGCACCGCCGGCCTGGGCGCGGAGATGTTCCGTCGCGCCGGCGCCTCGGTGGTCACGCTCCCGGCCGGTGAGATCTTCCAGGCGCTACAATCGGGGACGATCGACGCGGCCGAGTTCGTCGGCCCGTTCTCCGACGCGCCGTTGGGTCTGCACCAGGTCGCCAAGAACTATTATTATCCGGGCGTGCAGGAACCGTCCTCGGCCGAGGAGATCGGCATCAACCTCGCGCGGTGGAACGCGCTGTCCGACGATCTCAAGGCGGCGGTCCGCTTCGCCTGCCAGTCGGTGGCCGAGGAGGTGACGACCGAGTACGACAGCCGTCACCCGCAGGCGCTCGCCCAGCTCGTGGCCCAGCACGGTGTGCAGGTCAAGGAAGCGCCGCGCGATCTGCTGATCGCACTGGGTAACGCGGCCGGCCAGATGCTGGCCGAGTACCGCGAGCACAGCGATCCGCTGGTCAAGAAGATCGCCGATGCCTACGCCGAGTTCCGCAATCGCAGCCAGAGCTACATGATGCAGAGCTACGGGGCGATCTTCAACGCCCGTGCGCTCCCGATCAAGTGGGGCTGAGCTCGATCGATCGCGCACCGCGAGGAGGGCCCCCCACCCTCCTCGCGGTGGTGCACCTGCTCGAAGCCGTGGTGCGCCTCGTCGGGCGCACCGTGCGGTGGCTCGCGGTGCTGTTGGTGCTCGTCCAGCTGGCGGTGGTGGTCCTGCGTTACGCCTACGGGACGAGCTTCATCGCCATGCAGGAGAGCGTGATCTACCTGCACGCGGCGCTCTTCATGTTGGCGATCGGCTATACGCTCCTGGTCGACCGGCACGTGCGGGTCGACGTCTTCTACGCTCACTGGTCGGCCCGCCGTCGGGCGCTCGTCGACCTTTCGGGCGCGCTCCTCGGTATCCTGCCCTTCTGCGCGCTCGTGATCTGGGCCTCGTGGGGCTACGTGGCCGTCTCGTTCCGCATGGGCGAGGGCCCCATGCAGGTCGGTGGTCTGCCGCTCCTGCCCTGGCTCAAGGCCCTGATCCCGGCGATGGCGGTGCTCCTGGGAGCGGCCGGGCTCGCGCTGGTGGCGCGCTGTCTTCTGGTCCTGGCCGGCCGGGCCTCCACTCACCTGCCCTCCCGCTCCGGTCACGGCGGGCCCGGCGCATGAGCCCGTCGCTCCTCGGCACCACGCTCGACGTACTCATGTTCCTTTCGCTGTGCGGGCTCGTGCTCACCGGCGTGCCCGTGGTCTTCGTGCTGACCGGCACGGCCATCTTGTTCGGTGGACTCGGTATCGTCTCGGGCGTGCTCGACCCGTTCCTGCTGCGCGCGCTGGCGCAGCGGATCTTCGGCACGATGACGAGCGAGATCCTCGTGGCGATCCCGCTGTTCGTCTTCATGGGCATGATGCTGGAACGCTCGCGGATCGCCGAGGACCTGTTGGAGGCGATGGGCAGGTTGTTCGGCCGCGTGCGCGGTGGCCTCGCCGTCTCGGTCTCGGTGGTGGGAGCGCTGCTCGCCGCCTCCACCGGGATCGTGGGGGCCACGGTCGTCACCATGGGCCTCATGGCGCTGCCCGCCATGCTCCGGCGCGGCTACGACAAGGGCTTCGCCACCGGCTCGATTTGCGCCGCCGGTACGCTGGGCCAGATCATCCCGCCCTCGACCGTCATGGTGATCCTGGGCGAGGTGCTGTCCGCCGCCTGGCAGCAGGCCCAGCTCGCCCAGGGCAAGTTCACGATCGAGACCGTCTCGGTGGGCCAGCTGTTCGCCGGGGCCATGATCCCCGGGCTTCTGCTCGTGGGCCTCTACATCCTCTACCAGCTCGCCCGCGCCTTCCTGGAACCGCGGATCGCCCCGGCCGTGCCGGCCGAGGAACTCGGCCGGGTGGCGGCCCGCGAGCTGTGGGCGGTCCTCCTGCCACCGATCGTCCTCATCGTCGCCGTCCTGGGCTCGATCCTGGGTGGGATCGCCACCCCCACCGAGGCCGCCTCGGTGGGGGCGGTGGGCGCCACCTTGCTGGCCGCTCGGCGCGCCGGGGGGCTGGCCGCGCGGCTCGCCCCCTGGGCCGGGCTCGCCGCGCTCGGCCTGGCCCTTCTGGGGGCGATCTTCGATATGCGGCTCGGCCGCGAGAGCGTGCCCCTCCCCGATCGGCTGGCGATGATCGCGGCCTTCCCCCTGGTCGTGCTGCTCGCCGCCGGCATCCTCACGGCACTGTGGCGCCTCGGCCGCAGCGGTGTGCTGGGCTCGGTGGCCGACAGCACCGCCACCATCACCGCCATGATCTTCGCCACCCTCCTGGGCGCCACGCTCTTCGCCCTCGTCTTCCGTGGCCTGGGCGGTGAGGAGACGGTCCACGCCCTGCTCTCGGCCCTGCCCGGCGGTCGGTGGGGGGCGCTCGCGACCGTGATGGCGGCGATGTTCCTCATGGGCTTCTTCTTGGATTTCGTCGAGATCACCATCATCGTGATCCCGATCGTGGGGCCGGTCCTTCTCGCCATGGGTCTGGATCCGATCTGGCTCGGCGTGCTCGTGGCCCTCAACATCCAGACCAGCTTCTTGACCCCACCGTTCGGTTTCGCACTGTTCTACCTGGCCGGCGTCGCACCCGCCGGCGTGGGTGCCCGGGACATCTATCGCGGGATCGTTCCCTTCGTGGCGCTGCAGCTTTCCGCGCTCGGGATCGTCGCGGCCTTCCCGGCGCTCGCCACCTGGCTGCCGAGCCTGCTCTTCTGAGCCCGGAGTGGCGCATGGAGGCGCTGCCGCGCTACCGGCGGATCATGGAGGCGATCCGAGCCGAGATCGCCTCGGGGCGGCTGCCGCCGGGTGCGCGGGTGCCCTCCGAGCACGAACTGGTGCGCCGCTTCGGCGTGGCGCGCATGACCGTCAACCGGGCGCTGCGCGAGCTCGCCGCCGAGGGCCTCGTGACCCGCACCGCCGGCAGCGGCACCTACGTGGCCGATCGACGGCTCGAGGTCTCGCTCCTGGTGGTCCCCGACATCGCCGCCGAGATCCGCGCCTCGGGGCGGGCCCATCGGGCCCGGGTGCTGCGGCTGGAGCGGGCCGCGGCGCCCGAAAGTGTCGCCCGGGCGCTCGACCTCGAACCCGGCGCGCCGGCCTTCCACAGTCTGATCCTGCACCGCGCCGACGAGGCCCCGGTGCAGCTCGAGGACCGCTGGGTGAACCCGGCCTACGCGCCCGACTATCTCGCTCAGGATTTCACGACCCGCACTCCCAACGCCTATCTCACGGCGATCGGCCGGGTCGAGGAGGTCGAAGAGGAGATCGAGGCGGTCGCGGCCGGGCCCGAGGAGGCGCGATGGCTCGCGATCGGCGCCGGCACCCCGTGCCTGCAGCTGCGAAGACGAACCTTCGCCAACGGCCGTTGGGCCACGACCGTGCGGCTCGTGGGGCCGGGCCGCAGCTGGCGGCTGGTGGCCCGCTTCCGCCCGCCCGGATGAGCCGGCCCTAGAACTCCAGCCAGCGAACCACGGGCTCGATCTGCCCCTCGCTCATCAAGGCCGGCGCGTGGCCGCACTCGGGAAAGGTGACCACCTCGCACTCCGGCCCGCGGCGCAGCATCCCGCGCACCGTCTCCTTGAGCAGCAACGTGCTCCGCTCGCCGCGCAACACGAGGGTGGGAGCGTCGATCCGCTCCCACACGCCCCACAGCTCGACGTCGCCGGCGGCCATGGCCTGGTAGGGCACCCGGATGCCCGGATCGTAGTGGAGCTTGAGCCCCTCCGGCGTGGCCCGCACCGAATGGAGCGTCAGATGCCGCCACCGGGCGTCGTCGAGCGGGCCGAACGGCGCGTGGATGCGGCGCAGATAGGCCTCGGCCTCGGCGAGGCTCGCGAAGGTCGGATCCTCACCCACGTAGGATCGGATCACCTCGAGCGCCGCTTTCGGCACGAACGGCCCGACATCGTTGAGCACCAGTCGGCGGATCGGCGAGCCGGGTGCGGCCGCGAGCAGCATACCCAGAAGCCCGCCCATCGAGGTGCCGATCCAGTCGATCTCCTCGGCCCCTTCGCGTTCCAGGAGCCGCGCGAGGTGGAGGACGTAAGTCGGCAGGGTGTAGGCGGTCTTGTCGGCGAGCCAGGAGCTGCGGCCGCGGCCCACGACGTCGACCGCCAGCACCCGCGCGCCGCGCGCCGCGAGCGCGGCCGCCAGTGCGTCGAAGTCGCGGGCGTTGCGGGTGAGCCCGTGCACGCAGACCACCGTCCGCCGCGCCTCGGCCGGCCCCCATTCGGTGATGCCGAGCACCACACCGGTCTGCGGCCCGTCGAGGGCCACCGTGCGCAGACGCGGTGCGACCTCGGCCACGGCCCGGCTCCTCAAGACGCCCGGGTCGGCACCGACTCGTCCAGTCGGTCCAGATATTGCCGGACGAAGTCGAAGCCCACGAGCCGCACATAAGCGTCGGCGAGGCGCCGGGTGATGGGCCCCCACACCTGCCCCCTCGGCCCGATCGGGTTACCGTTGATCGAGCGCACCGGACAGATGCACAAGGAGGTGGAGGTCAAGAACGCCTCCTCGGCGTTGTAGGCGTCGTAGAGGTCGAGGTCGGCCTCGGCCACCGGGATGCCCTCCGCGCGGGCGAGTTCGATGACGGTGGCGCGGCTGATGCCGGGCAGCACGTACTGCTCGCGCGGGGTGAGGAGCCGACCGCCCTCGACCAGGAAGATGTTCGAGCCCAGGCCCTCGGCGAGGTTGCCGTTGACGTCGAGCAGCACCGCCCAGGCCTCCGGGTCGAGCGCCTCGACCTCTCGGCTGGCGACGATCAAGTTGAGGTAATTGTGGGTCTTGGCCCGCGGGGTGAGCATGTCGGGGGCGATCCGCCGCACCGAGGGGGTGATCACCTTGATGCCGTCGCGAAACGACTTGGCGCGCTGGCGCAAGGGCAAGGGCATGCACTCGACGATCACGGTGGGCCCGTAACGTTCCCAATTGTCGCCCTCGACGGGGCGGATGCCGCGGCTGACCCGCTGGCCGACCCAATAGTCCTCGTCCGGGCCGAGAAGGTGGCGGTTGCGCTCGAACACCTCCTCGGAGATCGCGATCATCTCCGCGGGGGAGAGGCCGGGGTCGATGCGCAGATAGCGCAGCGAGCGGTAGAGGCGCTCGACGTGTTCGCGCAGCTTGAAGATCTTGTGGCCGAAGCTGCGGGTCATGTCGAACGCGCCGTCGCCGTAGATCCAGGAGCTGTCGCGGAACGGCACCCGCACCCGGCTCTCGGGCACGAAGTCTCCGTTGAAGTAGCAGATGCGCTCGTTGGCGCGGCTCATCGCGGGCTCCCCGGGCACGGCACGCCTCGAACGCTACGGCGCGGCCGCCGGCCGGGCAAGCGAGGCGCGCGCACGGCTACCCCCCCGCCACCCGCGGCAGCCAGAGGGCGAGCTCGGGGAAGGCGATTAGGAGGCCGATCGCGATCGCCTGCAGGACCATGAACGGCCACACCGCGGCGTAGATCTGCTGCAGCGTGATCTCCGGCGGCGCCACCCCCTTGAGATAGAAGCAGGCCGGGCCGAACGGCGGCGACAGGTAGCTGATCTGCATGTTCAGGCAGAACAGCACGCCGAACCACACCTTGTCGTAGCCCAGGGCCTCGACGATCGGCACGAACACCGGCATGGTCAGGAGCAGCACGCCGATCCAGTCGATGAAGCAGCCCATCACCGCGAGCACGAGCATCATGATGACGATCACGATCCAGGGCTCGTAGGGCAGGTAGCCGATCGCCGAGCGCATGTAGGCGATCCCGCCCAGGAGATTGTAGACCCCGATCAGCGCCGTGGCGCCGAAGGTCAGCCAGAGGAGGAGCCCGCAGGCGGCCATGGTCTGCCGCGAGGCGTCGCGGAGCAGGGCGAAGGAGAGCTCGCCCCTGACCCAGGCGGCGAAGATCACGCCCAACACGCCCATCGCCGCCGCCTCCGTCACCGCGGCGAGCCCCAGATAGATCGTCCCGAGCACCGAGAAGGCGATCCCGAGCGGCAGCACCAGGCTCTTGAGCATGCCGATCTTCTCGGCCAGGGGCATGGCCCGCTCGCCGGCCGGCAGCGGCGGGCCGAGCGAAGGGTCCAACAGGCACCGCCCGGCCACGTAGGCGATGTAGAGCCCGGCCAGGAGCAGCCCGGGCACGACCACGGCGAGGAACAGGTCGCCGATCGAGACGTTGGCGGTGAGCCCGTAGAAGACCAGCACGATCGAGGGCGGGATCATCGTGCCGAGCGAGCCGCCGCCGCAGACGATGCCGATCGCGAGCTTCCGGTCGTAGCCGAGCCGCAGCATCTGCGGCAGCGCCACGAGGCCCAGCAGGATCACCTCGCCGCCGATGATCCCGGTGGTGGCGGCCATGAGCACCGCCGCCACGAGCGTCATGACGCCGACCCCGCCGGGCAGCCGCCCGGCCCAGACGCTCATCGCGGTGTAGAGGTCGCGGGCGACGCCGCTGCGGTCCATGATCGTCGCCATGAGCAGGAACATCGGCACCGAGAGCAGCACGTAGTTGGTGACGAAGCCGTAGATCCGGCTGGAGATCAAAAGCAGCGCGTCGAAGCCGAGGAAGGCGAGCGTGAAGCCGACGCCCACCGCCCCGAGCGCGAAGGCCATCGGCATGCCGATCGCGAGAAGCGCGAAGAGCGCCCCGACCATGGCGAGAGTGACCAGCTCGATGCTCAAGGCCGGCCGTCCCGCGGGCCGCGCAGGAGCCCGGCCAGATGCGCGAGGAGCTGCGCCAGCAGCAGCGCCGCGCCCAGGAAGAAGGCGCACCGGATCACCACCGGCATGGGGAAGTTCCAGGCGTGCCCGCTCATCTCCCAGATGGCGACCGACTCGAGCGCCTGGGCACCGGTGAACCAGGCGAGCACGGCCAGGTAGAGGACGGCCAGCAGGTGGCTCGCCAGGTCGCAGGCCCGCCGCGCCCCGGCCGGCAGCAGGTCGTAGAGCGGGGTGATGCGGATGTGCTCGCGGCGCGCCTGGGCGTAGGCCCCGCCCAGAAGGAAGCCGATCACGCACAGCATGGTGGTGAGGTCGTGCACCCAGATCGTCGGCGCGGCGAGCAGGCTCGAGGCGAGCACCTCCCAGCCGGTGAGCAGGGCGGAGAGCAGGAACACCCAGGCGAGGGTCTCGCCGGTGCGGCGCGACAGCCGGTCGACCGGGCCCTCCTCGTCCGCGCCGCGCATGGACCTCCCCCGCGGGCGGATCGGCGCCGGCCGATCCGCCCCCGCCCCCGGGCTCGCGACCGGCTCAGAGCAGGCCGGCCTTCCTCATGTAGGCGACGTAGCTGTCATAGAGCTTCTGAGCCATCGGGCTCTTCCGGCCCCACTCCTCCCAGACCGTCTGCGCCACCCGGCGAAGCTCGAGCCGCTCCGCGGGGCCCCAGGCGATCAAGGTCGCCGGGTCGCGCTTGGCGACCATCTCACGATCGAGGGCCTCGTTGACCTCGAGACTGTAGCGGTTGAACTCGCGGGCCTCGTCGAGCAGCACCTGCTGTAGGTCGCCCGGTAGCCGCTCCCAGATGTCCAGCTTGATCGTGACGTCGGAGGCCGGCATCGAGTGAATACCCGGATAGATCGCATATGGTGCGATCTTGCCGTAGCCCAGCTGGTCGTTCATGCCGAGCGTGCCCCAGTCGGTGGCCTCGATGCGGCCACGCTCGAGGGCCGTGTACACTTCGGTTCCGGGCAGCGTGATCACACCCACCCCCAGCTTGGCCCAGATCGCGGCGCCCAGCCCCTCGGGCGCGCGCATCTTGAGGCCCTTGAAGTCGGCGATGCTCCGGAGCGGTTTCTTCGTCGGGATCGATTCCATCCCCCAGAGCACGGGCCCGAGATAGAAGGAGCCGTACTTGGCATAGAGCTCGCGGGCCAGCTCGTTTCCGCCGGCCTCGTAGAACCACCCGGTGAGCTGGTTCGGGTTCTCCCAGGCGCAGTTGAGGTCGGCGAGCAGCGCGAAGGCCGGGTCCTTACCGACGTAATAGCCGGTCCCGCCGTTGGCACCCTGGAGCACGCCGGCACGGACCGCATCGAGCACCTCGCCGGGCGGGACCACCGCATTCACCGGTAGGGCCTCGATCTCGATCCGCCCGGCCGAGGCCTCCTTGACGCGCCGCGCGAAGCGCTCGAAGGCCTGCTGATTCACGGTGTTGGGCTGCCAGAAGCTTTGCCACTTCCAGCGGTACTCGGCAGCCGCCGGGGACCGCCGGGTCGCGCCGGCGAGCCAAGCGACCCCGGCCACCCCCACCATGAAGCTCCGCCGCGTGGTCATCGTCCCGCCTCCCTTCTCGCTCGGGCTCACGTCCCGGTCGGCTGGCGTCCGGTGTCCCGGTATAGCACCTGGTTCAGGCGCGCCATCACCGCCTCGTAGGTGGAGATCGCGGCAGGGTCGAGATCGGCTGCCGGCGCCGTCTCGGGCTCGAAATGGTGGAAGCGATCGACCCCGCGTACCAAGGTCGCGCTGTCGGTCCGTCCAACTACCTGCCGCACGTAGGTGGGGATGTAGCGGATCACGAAGCCGATCCGCCTGTCGTGTGATCGATTGGCCGCCGAGCCGTGTACCAATTTGACGTGGTGCAGGGACATTTCACCCGGTGCCAGTACATCGAAAACGATCCGGCTCTCGTCGACCTCGACCTCGATCTCCTGGCCGCGCGAGAGCAGGTTGTCCTTGGCGAAGGTGTCCCTGTGCGGCAGGATCTCAAGCTTGTGGCTGCCCGGCCAGAATTTCATGCATCCCGATTCGGGCGTGGCCGGCGAAAGAGCGAGCCAGGCGGTGACGATGTCGGCCGGATCGAGCCCCCAATAGGTCAGGTCCTGGTGATAGGAGACGTAGGCCGGGTCCTTCGCCTCCTTGTTGAAGAAGCCCGAGGACCAGCAGAGGATGTCGGGCCCGATCACGTCCTCGACCGCGTCCAGGATCCTGGGATGCCGGATCAGCTCGTCGCACCAGGTGAACACGAGGTGCGCCTTGGTCCGCAGATACTGCGCGACCTTGGGGTGGCCGCCGGCCTCGGCCGCCTCGAGCTTGCGCCGGTAGCCGGCCGCCTCGGCCTCGCTCATGACCCGGATCGGGAACAGAAACCCGTTCTCCTGGTAGGAGCGGACTTGCTCCGCGCTCAACAGCTTGCCCATGGCCGCCTCCCCCGGGGCGTCGACGGTGTGTCGAGCCGCCCGTTCTCGATAACGTTTTCATGGCGCATCGGGCGGATCCCGGCAAGCCCTCGTCGCGGTATGCGCGCCGCGCGATCGAAGAGGACCAGCCCGACCTCGTACCAAAACCCGGAACGGATCCAGGCGCGGTTCTCTTCGGTGAGCCTGCCCGTACGCGGCCTGCGGCGGAGCGAACGGTCCGGCAACGGCGCCCTTCCGCGACCGCGCCCCGATCGTGATCTGGCGGCCCTGAGGCACCCCCTCCCCGCCCGCCGCTTGCGTTCCGGCGCGGCGGGCGCCACTGTCGCGCTCTCCCGCGGGCGGCCGAACCTCGCGGGACCATCCCGGGTCGAGCGATGCGCAACGCCTCCGTGCCTTCCCTCATGCCGGTCTACAACCGGATCGACATCGTCTTCGAGCGCGGCGAGGGCAGCTGGCTGTTCGACCGACGCGGTAAGGCCTATCTGGACTTCGGCAGCGGCATCGCCGTCACCGGGCTCGGCCACTGCCACCCCCAACTCGTGCGCGCGCTGCAGGAGCAGGCCGCCAAGCTCTGGCACGTCTCCAACCTCTACCGCATCGAGCAGCAGGAGCGGCTCGCGGATCGGCTGGTCGCCCACTCCTTCGCCGAGACCGTGTTCGTGTGCAACTCGGGCGCCGAGGCGATCGAGGGCGCCATCAAGCTCGTCCGCCGCTACTGGTGGGCCAAGGGCCGACCCGAACGGCACCGCATCGTCACCTTCGAGGGTGCCTTCCACGGGCGGACCTTGGCCGCCGTCTCGGCCGCCGGCTCCAAGAAGCTCACCGAGGGCCTGGAGCCGCTCCTGCCCGGCTTCGACGTCCTGCCGTTCGGCGACCACGCCGCGCTCGAACGGGCGATCGGCCCGCACACGGCCGCCGTCATGGTCGAGCCGATCCAGGGCGAAGGGGGCATCCGGGCGCTGCCCGAGCCCTGCCTGCGTGGCCTGCGCGAGCTGTGCGACCGGCACGGGCTCCTGCTGGTGTTCGACGAGGTGCAGACCGGCATGGGCCGCACCGGCCGGCTGTTCGCCCACGAGGCCTCGGGTGTGCGGCCCGACGTCGTGGCGATCGCCAAGGGGCTGGGCGGCGGCTTCCCGATCGGTGCCGTGCTCGCCACCGGCGAGGCGGCCCGCGGCATGACCGCCGGCAGCCACGGCTCGACCTTCGGCGGCAATCCGCTCGCCTGCGCGGTCGCCAACGCCGTGCTCGACGTCCTGCTGGCCGAGGGTTTCCTCGAATCCGTGGCCCTCAAAGGAGCGCTCTTCCAGCGGCGGGTCCAGGAGGTCGCGGCCCGCTCGGGCGGGGCGATCGAGGAGGTCCGGGGTGTGGGCCTGATGCTCGGGATCAAGACCGCGCGGCCCAACGGCGAGGTGGCGGCCGAGCTGCGCGCCGCCGGGCTGTTGACGGTGCCGGCCTCCGACAACGTGCTGCGGCTGTTGCCCCCCTTGACGGTGAGCGAGGCCGAGCTCGAGCAGGGCTGCGCGATCCTGGCCGAGACCTTGCGGGCGAAGGCGGCATGAGCCGGGACTTTCTCGATCTCGATGCCCTCGAGGCGCACGAGCTGCGGACCATCCTGGAGCGGGCCAAGGCCTTCAAGGCCGGTGACCCGGCCAAGCCCATGGCCGGTAAGATCCTGGCCATGATCTTCGACAAGCCCAGCACCCGCACCCGTGTGTCCTTCGAGGTGGCGGCCAAGAAGCTGGGCGGCGACGCGGTCGTGTTGTCCTCGCGCGACATGCAGCTGGGCCGCGGCGAGACCATCGCCGACACGGCGCGGGTGCTCTCGCGCTACGTCGACGCCATCATGATCCGCACCGACGCGCACGCGAAGCTGTTGGAGATGGCCGAGCACGCCAGCGTCCCGGTCATCAACGGCCTCACCGACGCCTCCCATCCCTGTCAGATCGTGGCCGACATCTTGACCATCGAAGAGCACAAGGGGCCCGTTCGCGACCTCAAGCTCGCCTGGTCGGGCGATGCCAACAACGTCGCCACCTCGCTGATCCACGCCGCGGTCAAGCTGGGCTTTCGGCTCGATCTCGCCTGCCCGCCGGAGATGGCCCCGGCGCCGGAGCTGTTGCGCTGGGTCGAGGCGCACCAGGGCCGGGTGCGGGTCACGACCGACCCGTTCGAGGCGGTGCGCGACGCCGATGTCGTGCTCACCGACACCTGGGTGTCGATGGGCGACGTCGAGGTCGAACGCCGGCACGCGCTGTTGACCCCCTATCGGATCGACGCGCGGCTCATGGCCGCCGCCAAGCCGGATGCGATCTTCCTCCACTGCCTGCCGGCGCATCGCGGCGAGGAGGTCACGGCGGAGGTGATCGACGGGCCGCAATCGGTGGTCTTCGACGAGGCCGAGAACCGGCTGCACGCCCAGAAGGCCATCCTCGCCTGGTGCCTCGGCGCCTGAGCCGCGGGCGACCGGCTTGGCGCGGCCCTGCGGATCGGCGATGGTGACGACACGCCTCGCGCAGGACAGCTCGACCATGGATCGCATCGCCTTCGCGCCCACCACCGATCTGTTGCGGCCCTTCCAGCTCGAGCGATCGGGCCTGCGCGGCCGCTTCGTGCGGCTCGGCCGCACGCTCGACCGGGTGCTGGCGGCGCACGCCTATCCCGAGCCGGTGAGCCGGCTGTTGGGCGAGCTTCTGGTCCTGGCCGGTGGGCTCGCGGGCGGCCTCAAGTTCGACGGGCTGTTCAGCCTGCAGGTCCGGGCTCGCGGGCCGGTCGGGTTCATGGTCGCCGATTGCACCAACCACGGTCGGATGCGCGGCTACGCGAGCTTCGACGCCGGGGCGATCGCGGCGGCGAGCGCGGGCTTCGAGCCGTCGGGCGAGGAGGCGTTGTTGGGCGAGGGTCTGCTCGCCTTGACCGTCGACCAGACCGGCATCGGTGGCGAGCTGCAGCAGGGGATCGTCTCGCTCGAGGGGCGCACCCTCACCGATGCCATGCTCGCCTATTTCCACCGCTCCGAGCAGATCCGCACCGCCATCAAGCTGGCGATCGGGCGCGATCCGGCGAGCGGCGGCTGGCGCGGCGGGGCGATCATCCTGCAGGCGCTGCCGGCGGCCACCGGCGCGGGCCAGGAGGCGGCGCTCGACGCCTGGCGCGAGGCCATGCTGCTGTTGGAGACGGCGAGCGAGGCCGAGCTCACCGATCCGCAGCTCGATCCCGATACCGTGCTCTACCGGCTGTTCCACGAGAGCGGGGTGCGGGTGTTCGGGGCGCTGCCGCTCGAGGCCGGCTGCTCCTGTACCGAGGAGCGGGTCCGCACCATGCTCGCGAGTTTCCCGGCCGCCACCTTGGCCGAGATGCGCCTGCCCGACGGGCGGATCGAAGTCACCTGCCAGTTCTGCAATCGGGTCTACGGCTTCGACGAGGCGGCGATCGCGGCGCTGCTCGCCGGTCGGAGGCATTGAGCGTGCCGGCGCTGCCCCCTCGCGACGCGCTTTGCCGGCGCCGTGCGCTGGGCGCCCTCGCCGCCCTGCTCGCGGCCTGCACCGGCCCGACCGGCACGTCGCGCGGGCCCTCACGAGTCCGCTCGCCCATCCGCCTCGCCGTGGGCGAACTGCGGGACGGCGGCGAGCCGGCGCCGCTCCCCGAGGCCAACTTCATCGACGAACGTCGCTCGCGCGAGCTCGCGCAGACCGTGCGGGCGCGGCTGCGCGAGCGGCTCGTGCCGGCCGGTGGTTGGCCGGTGGCCTGGCTGGACGTCGAGGAGTCGGCGCTCACGGAGCGGATCACCACCGACCGCCAGGGCGGCTTCACCGGGCTCGTGAGCCGCGAGCCGACCTTCGCTCAGGAAGGCAAGCTCGCGGTGCGGATCCGCATCCACGATGCCGGTGGCCAGGAGCTGGCCCGCACCCGGGTGGCCGTCCAGCGTTCCCGGGCCCTGCCCGCCGGCAGCTCGATCACCCGCCGCGACGAAGCTGCCCGCGCGCTCGCGGCCGATCTGCTCGACCAGCTCGAGGACGCGCTCGAGGTGGCGGTGCGCGACAATCTCGGCCCCTGGCTGGTCGACTAGCCGAGGGCGAGGGAAGCCGGCTGCGCACCGGGTCCGGCTCGTTGGCACGCAGCCGCGGGCGCGGCGATCGGGTTCCGTCGTCCTCAGATGCCCCCGGCCAAGAGCGCCCGCACCTCGCTCTCCGGCACGTCACGGACCAGCTCGGCGCTGCCGATCCCGTTGGCCAAGACGAAGGTGAGCCGGCCGCCCGTGGCCTTCTTGTCGCGCCGCATCGAGGCCAGGATCTCCTCGACCGAAAAGCCGCCGGGCCGCACCGCCTCCGGCCGAACGGGTAAGCCCACCCGGGCGAGATGGTCGCAGGCGCGCCGGGCCTCCTCGGCCGGGCAGCGACCGAGCCGCACCGAGAGCGCGAAGGCCTGCGCCATGCCGAGCCCCACCGCCTCGCCGTGCAGCAGCTGATCGCCGTAGCCGGTGGCGGTCTCGTAGGCGTGGGCGAAGGTGTGGCCGAAGTTCAAGAGTGCCCGCTCGCCGCCGGTCTCCCGCTCGTCGGCGCCCACGATCGCCGCCTTGATCGCCACCGAGCGGGCGATCGCCTCGCTGCGCAGCTCCCGATCCCCGTCGAGGATCGCCGCGGCGTGCCGGTCGAGCCAGAAGAACAGCTCGCGATCCTTGATGAAGGCGTGTTTGACGAGCTCCGCCCAACCGGCGACGAGTTCGCGCCGCGGTAAGCTCGCCAGCGCCTCGACGTCGATCAGGACCCGGCGCGGCTGCCAGAAGGCGCCCACGAGGTTCTTGCCGTGACGGGTGTTGACCCCGGTCTTGCCGCCGACCGAGCTGTCCACTTGCGCGAGCAACGAGGTCGGCAGCTGGACCAGGGGGACGCCGCGCAACAGCAAGGCGGCGGCGAGCCCGGCCAGATCCCCGATCATCCCCCCACCCAGCGCCAGGACGGCGAGCCGGCGGTCGGCCCCGCCGTCGAGGATCGCCTCCAGCAGTGCCGCGAGCCGCTCGAGGCTCTTGCTCGCCTCGCCCGCGGGCACCACGACGGTGCGGTGGCGCAGCCCCGCCGCTTCGAGCCCGCGGCCCACCTTCCCGGGAAGATCGGTGGCCAAAAGATGGCTGTCGGTGACCAGCACCGCCTCCGGGCCGTCCAGGACCGGCGCCAGGAGTTCGCCCGCGCGCTCGAGAAGGCCGCGACCCACGAGCACGTCGTAGCCGCGCTCGCCCAGCGCCACGCGGATCGTGCGAAGCTCGCTCACCCGTTCCTCCCCTCGAGAATCCGCACGATGGCGGCGGCGATGTCCTCGGGCGGCCGCGTGCCGCTCTCGACGCGATGATCGGCCTGGGCGTAGCAGGGCGTGCGTTCGACCAGGAGGCGCGCGAGCTTGGCGCGCAGATCGCCGTCCTTGAGCAGCGGCCGGCTCGCGCGCTTGCGGCCGGTCCGCTCGACCAGCGTGTCGAGATCGGCATCGAGCCAGATCGACACGGCCTTCTCCTTGACCCGCGCCCGGGTGAGCGGGTCGACGAACGCCCCGCCGCCCAAGGCCAGGACGCCCGGCGGCCCCTCGAGGAGCCGGGCGATCACCCGCCGCTCCAGGTCGCGGAACACCGGCTCACCGTAGGTCTCGAAGATGTCGGCGATGCTCATGCCGGCCGCGGCCACGATCTCCTCGTCGGCGTCGACGAAGGATGCACCCAGAAGCTTGGCGAGCCTTCGGCCGACCGAGGTCTTGCCGGCCCCCATGAGGCCCACGAGCACCACGTGCCGACCGACCGGGCCCGATGCCGGCGGCCCCTTCGCGCGTCTCACGCCGGACGAATCGTTCCCCACCCGACCTGCCGTTGAATCGCCCGGGCGCACCCGATATAAGCCCGGTTCGCCGCGAAGCGGCGACCCTCGTGGCCGACCCCGTCCCGCGACCTCGCCGCGTCCCGGTCTCGCCCAGAGATGCGGCCGAGCGGTCGACGATGCAAGGCGTTCCGATGCTCCGCCCGCTGCTCCTGCTCGTCCCGCTGGTACTCGTCCTGGGTGGCCTCATCTTCCTGTTGACCTGGGACATCCCGCCACCCACGCGCCCGGTCGAGCTCGTCATCCCCGACGAGCGGCTGCCCCGCTGACCGGTCCGGGGCCCCCTTGATCGATCCGTTCCTGGAGATGTTGGCGGTCGAGCGGGGCGCGTCGCGCCACACACTCGACGCCTATCGCCGGGATCTCGACAAAGCGCGCCTCTTCCTGGCCGGTCGGGCGGTGAGCCTGGAGGAAGCCCGCGAAGAGGATCTGCGCGCCTTCCTGCAGGCCGAGACGCGAAGCGGCCGTCGCGCCTCGACGCTCGCCCGGCGGCTCTCGGCGCTGCGCCATTATTTCCGCTTCCTCTATCTCGAGGGCCGGCGCAGCGACGATCCGGCGGCCGGGCTCGATGCACCCCGTCGCGAACGGCCCTTGCCGCGGCTGTTGAGCGAGGCCGAAGTGCTGGCGCTGATCGAGGCGGCACGCGCCGATCCGAGCCCGGCGGGGGTGCGCCTTCTCACGCTGCTCGAGCTGCTCTACGCGGGCGGGCTTCGGGTCTCCGAGCTCGTGGGCCTGCCGCTTTCGGCACTGGCCGCCGATCGCAGCCATCTGCTCGTTCGCGGCAAGGGCGGCAAGGAACGGATCGTGCCGATCGGCGCGCCGGCCCGGGCCAGCCTCGAGCGGTGGCTGGCACTGCGACCCGCCTTCGTCGCCGGACCGCGCAGCGCCCGGTTCCTGTTCCCCTCGCGCGGCCGCGAGGGCCATCTCACCCGCCAGCGGGTGCTGCAGCTGTTGAAGGCCTTGGCGCCTTCGGCCGGGATCGATCCGGCGCGGATCTCGCCCCACGTGCTGCGGCACGCCTTCGCCACCCATCTGCTCGAGCGGGGTGCCGATCTGCGGGCGGTCCAAGCGCTGCTCGGTCACGCCGACGTCGCCACCACCCAAGTCTATACGCACGTCCAGACGCGCCGCCTGCGGGCGGTCGTCGAGGCCCACCATCCGCTCGCCCGCGGTCCCGCTCCGGCGCCGGAGGCGGCTTCGCGAGGCGGGAACGAGGAGGATCCATGAGCTTCACCCCGATCGAGCCCGGCACCTTCCGCCTCAACCGTTCCGAGCTCGCCGTGCCCGGCTCCTCGCCGCAGCTCTTCGAGAAGGCGGCCAGGAGCGCCGCCGACATCGTCTTCCTGGATCTCGAGGACGCGGTCGCCCCCGACCAGAAGGAGCAGGCGCGCAAGAACGTGATCGCCGCCACCCACGAGATCGACTGGGGCGAGAAGAGCCTGTCGGTGCGGATCAACGGGCTGGACACGCCCTGGATGTACCGTGACCTCGTCGACCTGCTGGAGCAGGGTTCGCAGCGACTCGATCTGATCATGGTACCCAAGGTCGGCACCGCTGCCGACGTCTACGCCGTCGACATGTTGATCACCCAGATCGAGCAGGCCAAGGGGCGCACCAAACGGGTCGGGCTCGAGCTCATCATCGAAACCGCCCTCGGCATGATGAACGTCGAGGCCATCGCCGGCGCCTCGAAGCGGGTCGAATCGCTGCATTTCGGGGTGGCCGACTACGCCGCCAGCACCCGGGCGCGGACCACCGGCATCGGCGGCGCGAACCCCGATTACGTCGTACTCGCCGATCCCGATGCCGAGGGCCGGCGGGCGGCCTCCTGGGGTGATCCGTGGCACTACGCCCTGGCGCGGATGGTGGTCGCCGCCCGTGCCCACGGGATCCGGCCGATCGACGGCCCGTTCGGTGACTTCAAGGATCCCGAGGGCTTCCTGGCCCAAGCGCGACGCGCCGCGGCCTTGGGCTGCGAGGGCAAGTGGGCGATCCATCCCGCCCAGCTCGCGCTGGCCAACGAGGTCTTCACGCCCCCGCCGGCCGAGGTCGAGAAGGCGCGGCGGATCCTCCGGGCCATGGAGGAGGCGGAGCGGTCGGGAAGGGGTGCGGTCCAGCTCGACGGCCGGCTGATCGACATCGCCTCGATCCGCCAGGCCCGGGCGATCGTCGAGTTGGCCGATCGGATCGCCGCCGCCGGCCGCTGAGCGGTCGCTCGCTCAGCCCGCGGCCACGGCCGACAGCGGCTCGCCCGCACGCAGGCAGCGCACCGCGTGGCCGGGGGCGAGCTCGCGCCGGCTCGGCGGCTCGCGCCGAC
>FWPV01001911.1_pt1 | contig 53617 bp, 44 predicted proteins | sample 2228371 | NCBI WGS metagenome assembly FWPV01 (sample SAMEA103939776, study PRJEB20133) | metagenome
TTCGTTTTTTGGCCATGGATAGAATATAAGGAAACCTGTTCTAATTTTCTACATAATTCTTATTTTTAAAAACCTATTTTGGACAAGAGTGTCGCAAAATTAAATTCAAACTCTACTCATCTTCATCAAAAACGAGTATCAGTTATTTCTTCATACTCTCTATCCCCTGAAGCTACGATATTGCATTTGAAAACTATTGCAATTAGCTGCCCCCAAGAAGCTATTCCAAAAGGATCATCGCCGTTTCTGGTATTGATCGATGAATACAGCAATGACGATGATAATGCCGATAGCCACTTGTTGCCAGAAAGCCGAGATGTCAAGCAAATTGCAGCCATTGCGAAGCACTCCAATAACCAGCGCGCCCAACATGGCTCCCCAAATAGTGCCGCTGCCGCCACTCAAACTGGCGCCTCCAATAACGCAGGCAGCTATGACATCTAACTCATAACCGAGGCCCGAGGTCGGCTGCCCAGTGCTCAATCGCGAGGCCAAAACCACGCCTGAGATGCCGTATAAAAAACCAGCCAGGAGATAAATGTAAATTAACGTTCGAGTGGTACGAATACCAGACAGACGGGCGGCTTCGAAATTGCTGCCAATTGCATAAGTATAGCGACCGAATGGGGTATGCGTTAACACAATGTGGCCAATAATGCCCAAAATAATCGTAATCAATACCGGTATCGGAAATACCCCTGCGATTCGGCCATTTCCGAGAATAGCAAATTGTTCTGGCAAGCCAAAAATCGGTACTCCCTTTGTAATGATGAGTGCCATCCCGCGCGCGATGCCCATCATTCCCAGGGTGGAAATAAATGGTGGCAGTTTTCCGACAGCCGTAAGAAAACCGTTAAGAAAACCACAGAACGTTCCAACCGCAATGCCAACAATGGTCGCCAGGATCAAATTCACCCCGGCCGAAATGAGCAGTGTTGCCGTGACACCAGAGAGCGCCAGAACCGAACCAACCGATAGATCGATACCGCCAGAGATGATAATCCAGACCTGCCCAATTGACATGATGGCGATCACGGCCATCTGTAACCCAATCGAAAGCATATTTTCTGGCGTTAAAAAATGCGGGGAAAGAATGGTTAAAATGATAACAATGATCAGAAGACTTAATACCGATGCCAGTTTTCGATAATATATAGCCAGTGACTTCATACTCATCATTAAAAAATGGCGTAAATGAATGGTGCAAGTGCGGAGCCTTCAAGAAAAACGATCAGAAATCCCAATAACAGCAGGAATAGAATAATCGGTCCCAGCCACCATTTCTTTCTATGTTTCAAGAACTGCCATAACTCAGCTACTACGGATAGTTTGTTCATTTCACCTTCCATTAATTTCTAAAGCTGGAGCTTTTCAGCATGTTGAGCGGTTATCCAGCTTCGGGTTGAGCTGTTCTGTTCAGCCATTTTAATTATGGCTTATCAATTTCTCTTGGATTTGATTTTTCAATAAACATGTCATCTGGAAACGATGACTCAATTATCCTTTGACACTACCAAGGGTCAATCCTGAAATCAGCCATCGGCTCAAGAACAGGAATAGCACGACGACGGGGAGACTGACCATGATCGCGCCAGCCGAATAAAGTCCCCATGAAGTTTCCATGGCCGATTGGAAGGTTTTAAGCCCCAGAGGTAATGTGAACAGATTTTGATCTTGGATCAATACTGCAGCGACCAAATATTCTGACCAGGCGGCCATAAATGAGAACAGGGCTGTGATGACCAGGGCTGGCGCTGCCAGCGGCAAGACGATCCGCCAAAAAGTCGCAAACTGGCTGCATCCATCGATATAGGCAGCTTCTTCGAGGCTGAACGGTATTGTATCGTAATAACCTTTCATCTGCCAGGTGGTAAATGGCAGTGCCGTGGCGGAATAGGCGATGATTAGGCCAGCATAAGAATCATAAAGCTTCAGTTTAATCAGCATAATAAAAAGAGGCAACAGCAACATGGTGAGTGGGAACATCTGCGTTGTGATCAGACCGAACATCGCTGCTTCTTTGCCGATAAATTTATAACGCGAAAAGGCGTATCCAGCAGTCGCTGCTAACGCCACCCCAACAAACATCACGGCTCCGGAAACGATCAGGCTATTGCTTAGCCAGAGCAGAAACGGTTCTTGAGTAAAGAGTCGAACGTAGGATGCAATGGTCGCATCGTCCGGAATGAGCGCCAGCGATTTGCTCAGCAGCCGGTCTCCAGGTCGCAATGAAATCGTGATCACTACCAGGATTGGATAAATGGCGAAAAATGTAAAAATGGCTAAAGTGATATAGGCAGCTATTTTGCCTTTTAGTGTCAGGTCCCGTGGTTTATGCATCGTTGCCCTACTTTTCTATCAATTGAACAACAGCATCAGCATTTTTTAATGATTAGATCCCTTTATTCAACTTCAGAACTCTTGCCGCTCTATTATTGCAAATGGTTGCTAATGGCATTTCCACCTGATTGTAATGAGATCGACTCAGGATTCAAAGGCGACTTAATAGACGGCTTCTGCTGCCTTTGTTTTTTTGATGAAATTGAAACTGAAAATCAACAGGAAGAGAAAAATGATCATCGAGAACGCGGCGGCATAGCCCATCCGAAAATAGCGAAAGCCAGACTTATAGATCCATGAGACCAAAATGTGGGTCTTATCCGCAGGTTCGCCACCATTGCTCACCAGCCAAACGATATTGAAGTTGTTGAACGTCCAGATAATTCCAAGCGTGATCGCTGGGATCATGACGGGTTTGAGCAGCGGGATGGTAATGTTGCGAAGTTTATGCCACCAGGATGCACCATCGATATCCGCAGCTTCATAGAGTTCATCCGGGATGCTCTGAAGTCCGCCCAGGGCGACGATCATCATAAATGGAAATCCCAGCCAGACATTCGTGATCACACAGGCAGCAAACGCCCCCCATTCAGTCGTGAGCCAGGGTATTTGAATGCCAAACAGTCGATCCACCGCCAGACTGATGGCACCATATTCTGAATTGAACATGCCCCGCCAGGTCAAAGCCGTAATATATTGTGGCACAGCCCAGGGTAAAATGAGCAAAGTACGAAAATAGGATTTGCCTTTGATGTCTTTATTTAATATGAGTGCGAGAAACACGCCGATCGTGACATGAAAGAAAACATTGATCACGGTCCATAAAACTGTCTTACATAAAAAATACCAAAAGGTGCTCTCTTTCAGCACGCTAATATAATTGCTCAGCCCAATGATCCGCCAATTATAAAAATGGGTCAAGTTCATATTAGAAAGCGAGAGCACAATATTATAAAAAAACGGATAGACCACAACCATACCCATGACAATCAGAGCAGGCATGGTATATATATAAGCCAGCCGATCGTTCTTAATTGTTCCGACACCAGACGCCATTTTATTCTCGATTTTCTTTGATCAATCGCTCTGCCAGTTGTTGCATAGCCGCTGCGGCTTGTGCTGGCTTGATTTGTCCAGTGAAGATGGACTGATAACTTGGGCGCATCGCATCCCAGATCCAGCGCAATTCGGTTACCACGGGCATGAGCGTCCCAACTTCTAACTGATAAATCGAACTTCGAATCAACTCGTTTTGCGTGACTGTTGGATCAAAAAAGGCTTGTTTTCGGGAGGGAATCGTCCCCAGCGCGCGAGTAAACTCCAGCTCAACCTCAGTTGACGTTAAAAACTTGAGCAACTCCAGCGTGACCGTCAATTTTTCTTCTTTGAGATTGACATTGACCGAATATCCAAGAGGCGAAACCATTGGAGATGGCCAGAGGCCTGTCTCATCGATTTGAGGAATACGAGTGATACCGATGTCAATCCCGTTTTCAATATAGGTTCCCCAGGACCAGGGTCCATTGATAATCATCGCTGCATAGCCATCCAAAAATAGGGCGTTCGATACCTCATAGTCGCACTCCAAAGGGATGATGCGGTCCTTGTTCGCCAAATCATAGATGAGTTGGGCGGCTTGAATAGTGGCCTCGGTGTTTAGCGTGGGACGATTGTTCTCATCTAATATTTTGCCACCATAACCATGAATGAAGGGGACGGCAAAAAATGGCTCGGTGTAATTCCATGCCAGGGCGTATCGATCTGGTTTGCCATCGCCATTAAGGTCTTTGGTGAGCATCTTCCCAAGCTTCCTCAGTTCAGCGATTGTTTTGGGTGGATTCGCCACATATTTTTTGTTATAAACAAGACAAAGATGATTACCCACCTGATCTGCGATCTGATAGAGATGACCTTGAAACCAGGTATTGGCCGCGATTGGCTCGGTGATGAAGCTGTCCAAAAATGCGGGATCAAAGTACTTCTCCAATGGCTTGATCACTTTTAGCTCAACCAGCGGTCCGATATTGTCACTCGCTCCCCAAAATAGAGCCGGTCCGCTCCCTCCCATTGCAGAGATAATGTAATTGGTGCGCGCTGTTTCTGGTTCATAAAAAAGTTGAGCGAACTTCCAGCCAGGATACCTTTTCGAGAATTCATCTAGTTTCTGCTGCAATATTTTGGTCGCCAAAGGACGCATCGAATGCCAGATCATGATGGTATTCTCTCGGTTCGTGCCGCACGCAATATGAATCGAGAAAAAAATTAAACAGCAGAAAGCTAATGATCGTTTTATTGCTTTGGGAATCACACGCCCTCATTATCATGAATTGAAAAAGGGGCAACTGCCCCTTGATAATTTTTAAGGTTGAATTTAAACAATGTAACGACCAAAAGCAATAATTTTTTTCCATCACAGGTTATTCCACTCGCACCTCTTTCGAAAGATGCTTAAACCAGAAATGATACAGTCCAGCAGAAAGCACGACCAGAGCCAATAGCAACCACCCGAATGTATCCCATCGCTGCATCACGATCATCATCATCGCCAGGAATAGCACCACCTGCCAGGGGACAGCGAAAAACGTAGCGATGATATCGCGCCGATTTTCCTGATTGACTTGCTGCAAAACAGAACTCGGGATTGCATTCCGAATATGGGCCCAAAAGCCAAACGGTCGGGTGCGCTTATAGAAGTTCTTCAAGACTGCTTCTTCAGTCGGTGGGGTCAAATAAGTACCAACGATCATCAGAATGAGCGAAATGCCGCTGGCAAAACTGAACGAAACGTATTCAGGTACGTCTGGAAACATCGCTTTCTGAATAATGGCGGCGATCATTCCACCGATCGTACCAATTGCATATCCATAGCCATTCAACCGCCACCAATACCACCGAGCCAATTGGGGGATAATCATGCCAGCGCCGATGCTCATGGTAATCCACCCCCAAATCTCATTAATATTCTTAATGGCCAGACTGAATAACAAGCCCAGCACCACAATGATAATCGAGGCAACACGGCTATGAACCATCAGCGATTTTTCTGAGGCGTTACGATTGAGGTAAGCATTGTAGATATCTTTCACCCAATAAGCAGCGCCAGCATTGACGGTGGAATCAAAAGTGGACATAGCAGCCGCCATCAATCCTGCCACCAACAATCCCTTCATCCCGGTGTGAACCATATTATTGATCACGATGGGGATCACTTTTTCGGGATCTTCGATGACTCCGGCAGTGCTCCCGTGGGACACCCCCATAATAGCAATGGCTGCGATGAACGGCCAGCGAAAGGAGAGCAAGGTCGTCCAAAAAAGAGATAACAGGCCCGCTTCGCGATCGCTCCGTGCCGCGAAGTACCGCTGGATCATATAGCCGCCTGTGCCACCGGAGCCCTCGATAACGACTTTAATCAAATAAAAAATGATGGCGATGCCAAACAAATTATAGATCGAGTAGGCACAATTGGGGTCGAAATCCAGCTTCCACGGAGGAATCACATTCGTCCAGGCATCGCGGGTGGTGGCAATCGCTTGATAGGTGTCTTTTGGTATGCGCATGGGGACAGAAACAGAGAAGCTATCGGGTAGCGGGAACTGCGTCATTGCCATCACGCAGATATAGATAATTGTGACAAAGATGAGCAAGCTTTGAAACACATCGGTCCATACCACCCCATAAAGGCCGCTGGCTACGGTGTAGATCATAGCCAAAATGATCATCAAAGTGGCAGCCCAGAATTCTGGGGATAGACCAGCAAACGCAGGGATGCCGAGGAATTCGCCGATAAATTTGCCAGAACCGACGGCGAAATAGGTGATCATCGCGATGGTCATCAGGATCATTGAAATCGCAGAGATCAACCGGGCAATATCTCCTTCTCTGCCTTTGCCAAATCGGAAGCTCATCCACTCGGCCAGGGTCATGACTTCGGCGCGACGGTTCCACTTTCCCATGAAGATCATCAAGAAGGCCATGATCAGCGTGACGCCGCCACGAAATTCAATAAAAAAACCCGCAGCGCCCAAAGCAAAAATCCAGGCGGTATTGATCATGGTACCGCTCACATCCAAATTGGACGCCATTCCTGAAGCGCCTAACACCCACCACGGCAATTTTCGATTGCCGAGAAAGTAGGAATCAATGCCAGAAGATGCACGTCGCTGCAACAAAAGACCAACCGACACCATCGCAATAAGGTATGCTGCAACGATTAGATAGTCCAGCAGGTGCATTGCTACTCCCTGGTTAAGGTATGTTCGATCTGCTATCGCATCCCATCATTCCTGTTCGCTGCGATGCAAAAGTACGCTTGGCTTTAGACTGATTCAGAGATTAGAGGGTAAAGATAAGTATCAAAGAGTATCGTTGCCCCTAATGCTAATTTTAGTTGCCCATTCCCTTAATTAGAAATGCTAATAAAAAGCAGCCCCACAGTAGTAAATTGAAAGTCTTATTTGTTGCATCGACGAATAGATGATCAATGACGCAACTGCTGTCGGTAGGATTCAAATTCTTTCAGTGAGGCTTTGGCGATGTCGACCCGAATCACCTGGTCGTCAATAGAGCCCTGGTCCCAATCTCTGATGGCTTCGAAGGCCGCTTTGGCATCCGGCAATTCTAAAAAGGCATAGCCTCGGGAATTGTTCGAAAAACGATCCCGAATAATTTTGATGTTTCTGACACTCCCGTACTCGCTGAACATTTCAATCAGGTCATCCTCTTCCGTATCCTTGGGCAGATTTCCTACATAGATCCTCATTGTTCTCCCTCCTCGCATTGAAAATGGACTTGATCCAAGAAAACTGATACTGATTTAAAAGTGATAACCCTCCTTTGAAATGAACATTGATTTCAAAAATAAAACATATATTATAATCATTTTTTTGATAATTGTCAATATAAAATTTTAGAAATTTTTTCTGGCGATCTATCTATGCCAACATGAGCTCGATTGATTTATTTAGAGCTCCTGCAATCATTCTCAAATTTTATATCTTCTCTTTTATTATTTTTACATGATGGATAAAAGTTCTATGCTGGAATGGTTGTTGCAATGTTGATTTGCTTAAGTAATCAGCTAAGGAGATTTTCAGCGATGATGAATTTATTAACAAAACCTAAGAAGAAAAAAAGCTATAATGCCGGCCTGGTAAGTTGCATGGTCTTTGCCTTGCTATTGAACCATTCTGTAATTATCCAGTGGCTTCCTAATAAAGAAACCGATTTGGCAGGATACAAAGTCTATTACGGAAATGCGTCGCGATCATACTCAAAGGTAATTGGAACAGGCCGCGCGACAGAATGTCAAATATCCGACCTGCAAGCTGGGAGAAAATACTTCTTCGCTGTTACGGCCTATGACACGGCTGGTAACGAATGTTCATTTTCAGAAGAGGTGAGTATTGCCATCGCAAATGATGACAATATTGTAGATCTTAATGACCAGAGTGCTTATAATTACCCCAATCCGTTTCGACCGGATGAACAGGTGACAAAAATTCGATATTATCTATCCCAAGCTGAAGCAGTAACCATTACGATTTTCGATATTAAAGGCAGCAAGATTCGATCATTGGTATCGGATGTATTCAAATCATCTGGAGAACATATTGAGGATGTATGGGATGGTCGCAATGATAAGGGAGAAATTGTCCCAAACGGGATCTACATCGCCAAAATAAGTTCTAAATCTGCCACTTACTATGTCACGATTGCTGTTCTGAAATAAAAGAGAGAGAGAACAAGCTATGAACTTTTATCATAAATTTTTCTCAATAAGGATGGCTCTGCTATGTGTGCTATTTCTTTGGGTTCACAGTAGTGCAGCAGATTCTCGGCAAGGACACATCGCATATTTTGGCATCGGTGCGCGCGCCATGGCGCTCAATGGAGCATATACAGCCGTCTCAAATGACTACACCGCTCCATTTTGGAACCCTGCTGCGATGGATTTTTTTTCAACCACGAAGATCGGCGGGATGGTCAATCAAATGTCGCTGAATCGCAAACTCAGGTTTGCCAGTGCTGTGGCTCCAACGCATCAATGGGGCGCATTTGCCATTGGCTGGAGCGGATTTGCTGTCGAAGACATCGAGGCGCGCACAAGCAATACTCGGCAACCCGATCGTCTGTTCGATTATAACGAAAATTCTTTTTATTTGAGCTATGCCTATCGAATGCTTCCGTTCCTCTCGCTCGGGGCCAATTTTAAGCTTTTTCACTTTCAGACATTAGAAGCCACGGCTAATGGGATTGGTATTGATCTTGCGCTGTTATTCGCATTGGGTCAAAGAGCAAGGATCGGATTTGTATCCCAGGATTTGAGCTCCGAGCTGAAATGGTCTTCTGGGACTCGGGAAAAATTTATCCCCAACTATCGCCTTGGTATTGCCGTTGAGCCTTTTACAAACATCATGTTCACTGCTGATTATCACCGCGCGAACGATGGTCAATCCAGCATATCGTTTGCCAGTGAGGTTATTGCTATGAATGTGTTCAAAATTCGATGTGGGATTGCTCAGAACCGGTTCACTGCCGGGATCGGCGCGACTTTTCAAGCGAGGGGTTTATTTTTGAACCTCAATTATGCCGTCGCCACCGATCAATTCGGCTTGGGAGTGAGCGATGGATTTGACCTGAGCCTGGTGTTTTGATCGAAGCCATCTTCTGTTATAGCAAGGTGTGGTTGGCTATTTTTGATCTCAGGAATGAGCGCCGAGAAAGTTCGTTCAAAACAATAACAGGATTCGATACTTTATCGCTCAGATGAGTGAGCAGGTAGTGGCATACATTGTAGTTTTAAGATCGCTGTATATTTCTGAACGCAAGTGCGATTGAAATTTTACGCTCTAGTTGAACGATTCTCAATTATCGTTACAACAAAATGTCATTGCGAACGAAGCGAAGCAATCTCTCTATATAATTAAAAGATCGCTTCGTCGCTCCGCTCCTCGCAATGACAAGATTCATTGCAAGGTTAATTTGGAAACACTCTACTAGTTCACTCCGAAGAATCACTACCTCAGCTAAATCCGATGGCAGAACGACCTTCAAAGGCGATCAGTTGCTCGATTTCACCCAAAATAGATCATAGACATTGCAATTGCCGCTCTCCTGTTCACCGCCTCCACCTTGCCATGGAGATGCTATCTTTCCCACGGCTCGAAACTCACCCAATCCAGCTCCACCATGGTCGTCCTGACCGCCCACCGCGATAATGAGCCGCCATTTTGGATCATATTTACCCAGAAATGCCTGGGGAATCGCGAAAGATATGGTCTTATCCGCTACACTCCCTAATGGATAATTGATGCTCTCTGGTCGATATGCCGCCAGAATTTCTCCTTCGCCATTCTCGATCTGCAAGCCTCCGCCAATATAGATGATCCGTTGATAAGCGAAATCGCGCGGCAATTGCAAATTGGCATTCCGTCCAATCCATCTCGATCCTGGAAGGCCTGCGCCCTGATCGATAGCAATCGCCACAAACGTCAATTGGAAACCATATTCAGGATGCCAGCCAGGTTGCACCAGTTCACGAAATTTCAACTCAAAATAGTAGTTTTGATCGTCCGCCAACAGTTTGAAATGCGTCAAATCGAAAATGCCATCTTTGAAGAACGGCCCGGTTGGATAAACATATTTTTTGTTCGGACCTCGATCATCATTTTTTGGCGCTTCAACATCGATTATTTTCCTGGCTTTTTTATTCCAGGTTTTCACTTGAGCGCCGTTCAACAGCGGGTATGGGGGCGGTTTCAGATAATTTAAATTCTTATCCAATTGGGGAACTGCAAAAGTGAAAAAGCCGAGCAACTCGCTTCGAATCGGGATACGATCCAAGCGATAACCCATCTGCTCGCCATCGATGGAAACCGAAACAGGATCAAAATAAATTTGGACGTTTCTGATCGTCTCAGGGCGAATCGCAAATTTAAAGTGGATTAATTTTGTGGGATCAACCAAAAAATTGATTTCAATTTCCCATGGCTGACTGTCTTTCAAGTAATTCAGCACGAGTTCCAGTTTCAGGTCGTCTTGTCGCATCGTCAAATGCATTTCTGAATTGGGCACTGGTACACAGCAGGTGAGTGATTTGATATTGTCGGGCAGGTGAGGTGAAATCATAATCCTCCGATTTGGGACATCGGGATGAACACCGATCAGATCCTGACTGATATTCCGAATGAACTCGGCCAAACTCCAGGCCTGAGAAACGGCACCAGAAGGCTCTGGCAATTCTTTGCCAGGTTGCGGAATGGCGTTCAATAGCTCGGACAGGGTACCCACCGCACCGTGGTTTAGAATTTGATTGCTCTGGGAAGACATCAATTCGTAAGCCAGGTTTTGATAGCCATATTTCATCATGCTGGTGACCACAGGACCAGCCAGCCACCCCCAAACCGTGCCATTATGATAAGCAGCGTCTTTCGGATAGTATTTTGGATTCTGATGAAACGGATGAAAATCTGGATCATGTTGCCACAAGGACGCGACGCCATAGCTATACGTCAGTTGAGTGACCACCTCTTTCATGACCGTAAACTCGCGCTCAGCAGGCAGCAGATCAATCCATTCTGGCAAAGCGACCGCTAAGATTTGATTAGGTCGAATTTTTCGATCAGGTTCATCGGTTTCTTTGAGATGATCAAACAGCGACAATCGCAAGCTGTTCCAAAAGCGGAGCTGGAAATTCCCTTTCAATTCATCGGCGATCTGCTTCCATGATTCGGCATCACTGCTTTTGCCGAGCTCATGAGCAATGTTCGCAGAGCAGACGAGTTGCTGGTACCACAGCGCTTGCACTTCCACGGCACGATTGCCGCGTGGCGACCAGGGACCATCAGGACCCTGGGCATCCATCCAGGTCTCAGCAGGGCCGTGGGTCAAAAAACGTTGGCTATCGCAATGATACTTTAATGTGCCTTCGATCGCCCGTTTGACCACTGGATAGAGCGCCTCGAGCGTCGCGCGATCGCCCGAATATCGATAATATTCCCACAGAGCCCGGACGAACCAGGGTGTCCCATCGGCGGTATTGTAAATGATCTGATCGGTAGTGATCTGATTCGGGATACGACCGTAATTGGAGTCTCGCGGATCTTGATTTTGAAATTGAGCGAAAGAGGTAAGGATCAGGCGAGCAGTTTCATAATCACCGCGCACCAGAACGGCTCCGGGAAACGAAATGAACGTGTCGCGTCCCCAATAATTATTAAACCAGGGCAATCCAGCGAAAATGCCGACGACATCTTTGCCGGCCACCGGCTGTCGCGTGATGAGTTGATCCATCGATATAACAGCCCAGCGAAATGCTTTGTTCAAAGTGGCAATATTGGTCTCAAAATGGCAATCGCCAAGCAGCTTTATGAGTCGTTTGCGTTTTTCATCCACCAGCCGAACCACATTGCTTGTCACATGGTCCGACAGCGAAATCAGCTCATTTTCGTTCTCCGCCGCCAGCACATAAAATCGGCCAAAATTCGTAGTGATCCGAAAGCGACCGATCATCTGAGCGGTAAGCAGACTATCAGGGAAGGGCTGCCCTCCAGTACTGAATTGAGCTGGGACATCGAATTTAAAACCAATGATTGGCATCCGTTGCTTAGAACCAGTTTCTGCTGCTGGTTTTACCACTAAAAGGTCCCGATTTCGATTCCATTGCACATCCGCGCGTTCAGGATCAAGCCAGCTCGGCATCATCGGTGTAATTTCCAGTGAGCGTACCCCTGTCGCCGAAAATTCAATCACAAGGCAGTTGAGGTTATCTAATAAGTAAAGCTGCTCGGTTACCCTGTCCGAATAGGATCGCACAATATGGTCGGGATATACCCGGATCGAATCTGCCTCATTTCGCGCCAATAAATGACCATCGAGCGAAACCAGATAGTCTTCCAGGATGCGCTGGGACATGACGTAATAGCCCTGGTAACTATCGGAGCGAATCTTTCCGGTTTCGCCATAGAAGAAAGCCCCTGCCTTATTGGTGAACACGAACGGCCGGCTTTGCTTCGGGTTGACCTCAATGGCCAGATGTTCCAATTCTGGGATTTCGATCGCTTTGATGGCTTCGCGCTGCTGTTTGCCGCAGCCGATCATCACCAGCATAATGATGCCAAAGATTAGATAGCTTCGCATTTAAAATTCATCCAATTTTCGATGAAATAGCTAACGGCTCTCCTCATCACTGAGGATGCCACGGATAAAATATTTGGTATTAGATATCGATACCACGCGAGGAAGCAATACAAATTCCAAGCCGCCTGGTTCAGCCTCGACATCCACTGTTAAGCGAGCGCTCTTTTTTAGCCCAGTCGACCGCCTGTCGACCACATTTGATCTGATGGAAAACTTGAATCCCTACAAAATGCAGGAGGCCAGCTAATGCATCCTATTGAGCAGCTCAGAAACGGCATCTTTATGAACGAGAAAATTGAGCATCTTCAGCCGAATATAGTCATCTCGAAACATAAAATAGCCCTTGAGATTGCCGCGAAAAGCACTGCCTCCCGAGTCTTTAATTAAAAACCAGATGTGCTGGCCGAGCTTCTTGTAACCCACGAGATGAATGGCGTGATCATCAGTCGAAGTTTTGTTCTTGAAGCGAAACTCACGCGCTGATTGGTCGATTGACTGAGCGGGCAAATCGAAGCTGGGAATAACTGCGAGATCGCGCTCAGCGCTTTTGCCCGGCTCCGAAGTGTCGCCCCCCAGTGCCACGCTATAACCGCGTTGCACCGCGGTCTCAATCGCTCGATAAAATTCGTCCAAAGGCACGTTGTAATACTCGCTACTATGCCACCAATTATCTGGCACCTTATATTCGGCCTTGCGATAAAATGGCTCTTCCATAAATGAGATGAAACAGACATAATCATCGGGATTGAGCTGTAAAATATCGGTCATGTACTGAAGCGGCGTTAGCATTTGACCATCGACATCGATCATTTCTGGCGGCTCGCCCAAGTATTTATTCAATACGAGCCGCGCAGAGGCGATGGCCTGTTCTTCATCCCAAATCAGATTATCTTTCAGGTAATTCAGATAACTTCGAAGTTCTCGAAATAGTTTTGTATGATTATGGCTGGTACTGCCGGTGACCAATCCAGTGTAATCGCTTGCGCGGACCAGCCCATGCGCCCTCATCTGCCGCAATACCGCGTTGTGCTGGGAGCCTTCTCCGAAAAAGGAATCTCCCTGTTGCTGGACAAATCGCCTCACTTTTTCGACATATTCCCAATACACGATGTACATCTCCGACAGCTTTACCATTGGTTTGCCCTTCCGTGCCAGCTCAGATTCGAGCATCGAAATGGTAGCAAACGCCCAACACGTGCCAGTCGTGTCCTGGCGAATCGGCGATAGATGAGCCAATTGGTGAAACTCGTCGAGCGATTTTGGCGCACGAACTTTCGAAAAATCCATGGAAAATTTCTGTTGTGTATTGCCGTTTTTCTGTTCAGTCAGATAAATCGCTTTATCCTGGCTCCTGCTGGAACCAAAGCAAAGGATCAAAAAGATGAAAATGATTCCGATTCTTAAATTGCGGTCCATGGTCACTCCCCTAACTTGATCAACACGCTCGAATTATTTTGATACCCATGCGGTTTTCATGATCTTTTCTTTAATCCCATCGCCAATTTTTTTCGCAGCGTTAATCGAAATAATAGGGAAACACCCGATGTGTTCTCTTGCTTGACTGGTAATTTTTTGCCATTTCTAAAAAGATGCCCACCTCGCGATCCAGATCGATTTTCGTGGCATCGAAATAAAAAATGCGAATGGGAAAATTGTCGAAATCTTTGCTGACCTGAGGATAGACGGTCTCACAGACGATGCCATTCATGCAGGTGAATGGGCTGATGTCGATCACTCCATCAGCACCCTTGTGATAGAGATAAATGGCTTTGCCGACGTTGAGCACCATTTCCCCCAAGGCGCCCTCCTGGGGCAGGTATGGTCGACTGTAATGAAGCACTTCAGTGATCTGGCTGGGCTCTTCATAACCAACAAAATCCTCGCGCAGCGGATGAGATAAGAATGCTTCATCATGGTGTTGAATGGCGAATTTTATTTTCGCCGTTAACATCTCTCGCGAGAACCGCTTGCCAGCGCGAATGAGCCGCCAGCGCTGCTCGTCATTGGTGTACCAGGCCCATTCGGCGATATCGGAGATCCACACCTCGGCCCCAAGCTCCTCGAGCTTATTGACCAGATATTCATTGCTGGCCTCGTCGAGACGGCAATAGATTTCACCAACCAGTCCAATTAATGGCTTATTGCGGGTAAATTTCGCTGGTAGTCTCAGGTAGCGATCCCGAGCTGTTATCAGCGCCCGTCTCAATCGGATCAAACGCTGCCTGGCCGATTGGTTCGGTGTTGCGAGAATGGTGCTTAGCTCTTCAATAGCTTGATGAAATACCTCATTGGCCTGCTCTCTCTGCTTCAGGTACGGCCGAAATTTCAAATGTAATTTTCTGAGCAAATCGCTGGCGATCACAGCGTGCCAGAATGTTCGGATGAGTTCGCGCGCCGATTCGCCAATTCCTTCGTAGCCATTGTTACTGGTGGGCGAAACGATCAGAGCCGCCTCATAGCCTTTTTGGTTCAACACCTTTCTCAGGATCCCCTGATATTGCCCAAATCGGCAAGGGCCACCTGAGGTCGGAAGGAGAAAAGCAGATCGCTCTGGATCGAACGAGGCGTCTTCAATGACCTTTAAAAAGTTGCCGAGCGTGATGCGCTCTGGCAGACATTCATCGCCATTGAGATAGCGAGACGCCAGTTCGAGTGTTCTCGCATCTGAGGCGGGCGATGGTCGGGCAGCCACGCCAATCGATTGAAAAGCAGCCGCAGCCAATCGCGCACCGCCGAAACTCATCCGCGGAACATACATGGTTCGTCCAATGAGTGAAGGCTGTTTGCTCATATTGAATAACTATTTTTTTCCGTCGTCTTGATCTAAGGCAGTTGCTTGGCTAACCAAGTACTTCGAATCTTATGTTGCAGTTCGGTCTGGGGCGAGGAACTGACCAGGCCGGTGGTAACGACAGGCTTGCTACTCACCCGAGCGATCAAAATCAATGGGGCACCATCCCGGTACACTGCTATGTTCAAATCCTGACCGATCGTCATTGTCTCTAAGAACCGATTCAATTGCGCAAGCGAGCTAATTGCTCGATTGTTGATTGAGATCAAGCGATCGCCCACTTTCACTCCTGCGACATTCAGCGGACTGGAGGAGCCGATCTGAACAAAAACATTGCTGTCTGGGGTAAGCTGAAATTCACCCAGGTCGGGCATGCTATCATTTGCGGTTTTCATCAATATGCCAGCACTCTGCAGCGTTTCTATAAGCGGCAATTCCTGCGTGCCGCTGATATACAGGTCAAAGAATCGCCTGAGATTGACCCCAGCGACGGCCAGGATCGCCCGAAAAACATCTTCGTCCTGGTAGCTGAGCTTTCGGGAGCAGAACCATTGATTCAAGAAAAATACTACGTCGTCGAGGCTACGCTGATTAGAGCTGGCTTCGCGAATCTTGAGGTCTAAGAGCAGTGCGATCAATTGCCCTCTCATTTTTAATAGCTCCAAATCAGCATCCTCCCACTGAACGACCAACGGGCTCTGCGATTTCGCTGATGGCGCTAACCTTCTTTGGAGGCCACGTTGATATCGATTGATGGTTTGGATCTGGTGGTTGATGAAATCCATCTCGCTCCAATAACCAATCCTTACCAGCGTGAGACCAGCGTAATATTCGTTGAAGCCGTAATGGAGCAACAGGCTGCCGCTATCCGTTGCCGGTAATGTCGAAATCTGGCTTTGCAACCGCTCAAGACCGAATTGGTACCCCTGCCAATTGCGAAAAAAACTACTGGCAACGCTCAAGGCAACGTTGTCAAAATTGTTCTTGAGATGATCATAGCTGAAATAGTAGATCGAAACATTATCATAAGCCGCGGAGGCAATGACTGGCTGAGCCGAGAAAACCTTAAAGATGAACAAATAGCGATCAAATGGGATTTCTCTGAACAACTGGGATTGATAATAAGCCACCCGGGTGGCTATGGAGCTGAGTTTATTGATTTCCGGGGTTTTGGAGCCATCAATGAGAATATAGCAAATTCGGTCTTCTAATTTGAAATAGATCTCTTCGAATGGAGCCAGGTAGAGCGGATGGCGCAGCAGTTGATTGTAATTAAGCAAGCGATATTCGAATGCCTGTTCGGTTGCGGCCAAGCCGCTCGCCAATTTCCAGCGATTCGGCACTCGAACGCTTAAGAAAATGGGAGCGTTCAGATATTCTCGGATAAAAAGAAATACGGTGCTCGGATCGACACGCGCGAAGCTTCGGGAAAGGCGATCACCCAGGATCAGGTCCTTTCGGCCATTCACCTGATAGGAGATGTTGACAATATCGTTCCCTTGCGTCTCGATCAGCCAAGTATTGCAGGAGATAGCCTGGAACGACAGCGCAGCGCCAAAGCGATCGGTCACCTCAAATTTAGAGATATCGCAGCCAGGCGCTGGGGTCAAATCTGGCCCGACAAATCCCTGTGGCAAACCGCAGTACAATTGTGCCGCACGATTATTGCTCACGATGATATTGACATGAAATGCATTCCAGTTGTCTTCGTCGATTTCCAGATAGTATCTCAAGTTCCCTTGCGAAGCTGCTGGGGAAAAGCCGATCAATATCATGATCATCATCCACGCCAGACACCAGCCGATCCAGTGCGTCAACGAATAGGATGGAGCACCACCTTTTTTCATTGCTGCCTCCTCAATGTCCTCGTTCAAAGTGAGCTTCATGCTATGCCGATTTAACAGGACGCTTGTCCATTGAATTCATGAGTCAACTATAAAAAGACCAGACTTCCAGGAATCTTTCAATAGCTGATCACCGCGACGCGCTTTTTGGTGAAGCAATCTCAACTGGCAGAGGAAATTGTGCGCTATAGAGCATGTTCAATTTTGCTCCGTCTCACTCAGCTCGCAATGATCACTATCAAAGATATTTTTTAGAGTGAACTCCTTTACTCTAAGATGCAAAAAGCAAGGAGAGCCGGAAGCCGTCCATCCGCGCGGTGAAACAGATGATCGCTACAAGATAGATCGATTGGACTTCCGGCTGATCCAATTATAATCCATACATTTCGATAATTTCCTCCTTGGTCTTGCCAAGGATGTTATATTTCTTGCCAACCTTGATGAATGCTTCAAGCGCGCGATCCAGGTGGTGCTGTTCATGAGCGGCAGATAGCTGGGTTCGAATTCGCGCCTGGCCTTTAGGAACCACCGGGAAGAAAAATCCGATCGCGTAAATGCCCTCATGATACAGGTCCCGAGAAAAATCCTGAGCCAGTTTTGCATTGAACAACATCACCGGAACGATGGGCGTGTCACCTTCTTTCAGGATAAAACCGGCCTCGGTAAGCCCTTTCCGCCAATAAGCTGCGTTCCATTCCAATTTGTCGCGCCGCTCAGTGGTTTGAGAGAGCAGCTCGATCACTTTCAGTACCCCTGCAATGATCACCGGGGCCACGGTATTGGAGAACAGGTAAGGACGCGCTCGCTGTCGGCAAAGCTCCACCAGTTCCTTTCGGCCAGAAACACAGCCGCCTGAAGCTCCCCCTAACGCTTTGCCAAAGGTTGTCGTGATGATGTCGATTTTGCCCACGACGCCATATTTCTCATGCGTGCCCCGGCCAGTCTTACCGATGAAACCAGTCGCGTGCGAATCATCTACAAAGACCATAGCATCATACTTCTCGGCCAGTGCCACCATTTCATCCAATTTGGCCGTATCGCCATCCATGGAAAAAACGCCATCCGTGATGATCATCTTCAATCGCTTATCCGCATGCAACTGAAGTTTTTCTTCGAGGTGCTCCATATTGGAATGTTTAAACGTATCGTGCTGCGCCTTACAAAGCCGAATGCCATCGATGATCGAAGCATGAACTAACCGGTCCGAAATCATGACATCTTGCTCAGTTAAAATCGCTTCGAAAACGCCGGCATTGGCGTCCATGCATGACGGAAACAAAATGGTATCCTCCGTCCCCAGAAATTTCGTCATCTCCTGTTCCAATTGATGATGAATATCCTGTGTGCCGCAGATGAATCGGACCGATGACATGCCATAGCCCCGATAATCCAATCCTTGATGCGCGGCTTTAATCACTTCAGGATGGCTGGATAGCCCCAGGTAGTTGTTGGAACACATATTGATCACTTTTTTCAACGGCGAACCAATTGGGAATTCCACCTCGATATCCGGCGCCTGGGGCGCATGAATGTAACGTTCCTCTTTGAACAGCCCAGCATTGCGGATCGATTGGAGTTCCTGTTGGTAAATCTGACGTACCTTATCGCTGTAAGCCATAACTGCATCTCCTCTGCTTGTTTCTTTCGATAGAATCTCCTGGCGATTCCGAACAGCAGTGTCAGCCACTTTGATCCTCGGGTATCAACCCGTTGCCACGATATCTCTTTATTCGTTTAGATAAACTCGCGCACCAATTTGCAGATCTTATTCACCGTATCGAATGCCTCGGGTGTCGCTTTTTCATCGGGAATGGTGATTTTGTATTTGTTCTCCAAAAACCGTTTCAGTGAAACCATTGAGAATGAATCCACAATCCCCCCAGAAATCAGTGGGGTGTCTGGAGTGATCTCCTGGTCCTCATCTTCAAGATATTCTCGCTTCACATAATCCAGCACGATTTTCTGCATCTCATCCATGGTTTAGCTCCTTTCAGGTTAGGTCATCATGATAACAAAATTTATTTTGCCATTTCGTAAGGTGCGCTCCTCAATGGCGATCCAATCATCCAAACAACTGTCGGCGAGCGCCTCAGACGCTACTTTGCGGAACAGGGATAGAATTCTGCCGACATCAATCGTTTTCCAGCGTCGAAGTGTCGCCGATTTCCTCGCCCCATTCTTTGGCTTTCAGCAGACGCCGCATGATCTTGCCACTTCTGGTTTTGGGGAGCGAATCGATGAATTCAATCTCCTGGGGCATGGCCAAAGGCGATAGCTTCTTCCGGATGAAATTCATGATATCAAGCTCCAGATCGCTGCTCGGACTGAAACCCGGCTTGAGCGTGACAAAGGCTTTTACGACCTCCATATTGATCGGATCTGGCTTGCTCACCACAGCGGATTCTGCCACAGCCGGGTGCTCCAACAAGGCGGATTCCACCTCGAACGGGCTGACGAGGTGGCCTGCGGTATTGATCACATCGTCATCCCGACCGATGAACCAGAAATAGCCATCGCTGTCAATACTGGCGCGGTCGCCAGAAAGATACCAGCCATTGATAAATTTCTTCTGATAGGTTGCTTCGTTATTCCAATAGGTGCGCATCATTGCTGGCCAACCCGGTTTAAAAGCGATCAGTCCAATTTTGCCATTATCACGAAGCGGCTGATAGGTCTTTGGATCCAAAACCGTCGCGGTAATGCCCGGGAACGGTCGTCCCATGGAGCCTGGTTTGATCTTCATTCCTGGGTAGTTGCTGATCATGATGGAACCGGTCTCCGTCTGCCAATAGGAATCATGGAATGGCCGGCCAAAAACTTTTTCAGACCAAATGACCGCCTCGGCATTGAGCGGTTCGCCCACGCTCACGAGATGACGTAACGAGCTGAGATCATATTTCTTGACAAGCTCATCGCCTGCCTTCATGAGCGAGCGAATGGCGGTTGGGGCTGAATACCAGACCGTGACCCGATACTTTTCGATAAATTGATACCACGCTTCGGCAGAAAATCCAGCGTCCAGCACGCACTGCGTCACTCCCAGACTCCACGGCCCGATAATCCCGTACGATGTCCCAGTGACCCACCCAGGATCAGCAGTGCACCAGTAGATGTCCGTGTCCTGTAAATCCAACACCCATTTCGTGGTCAAATATTGGGAGATGAGCGAATAATGCACATGCTTTACGCCTTTGGGTTGGCCAGTCGTGCCAGAGGTGTAATGCAGCACGGATGGCGTCTCAGCCGTCGATGGATAGATTTCCAACTGTTCTACAGGGGGACTGCTCGCCAAATTGAAAGCCACTTCTCGCTCCTGCAATGGCCTCAGGCCGTCATGGTCCACTACTATAATATGTTTCAGCGCAGGAAGTTTGTCGCGAATTTTTCGCACCTTGGGGAGATGCTTTCTTTGGGTGATAATAGCGCAGGTACCAGCGTTCTCCAATCGAATATAAAGCGACTCATCGCCGAACGCCGAAAACAGCGGCTGGGCAATAGCGCCGATCTTCAAAATCCCGAGGAACCCGAGATATAGCTCCGGGACCCGATCCAAAAACAGGCACACGCGCTCCCCCGCTTGAACCCCCAGCCCTCTCAAGAACGCTCCAATCGTATTGCTCGCACGGCGAATATCGTCAAAGCTATATCGCAATTGTTGACCTTGAGAATTCTCCCATAATAACGCCGTCTTAGACCCTTTTCCCAGCTCACAAATCCGATCTGAACAATACCATCCGATATTAATGGTACCACCTGGTTTATAATTCAGCTCTTGTTCTGCAATCGACCAATCGAAATTCTTCAGACGTTCCTCATAAGAGCCAATATTGGACATAATTCCTCCTCAAAATCAATCCGATAGATTGGCCACTTCGCACGACCAATGATTATTTTTCTAAAATGACGATAGCCATGGCCATAGCCTTCAGATGCGACAGTGATAAATGAATATGCGTAATACCGTTCGTTTCGATGATATTTTTGGCGCGCCCGAACAGCACCAGAAAGGGCTTGCCCAGCTCATCGTTCTGAACTTCTACATCCTGCCAGCTCAACCCAGCCCGCCAGCCGGTACCGAGCGCCTTAAAAAATGCCTCTTTCGCCGCGTACCGAGCCGCATAATTTTGAGCCTGATTTCTTAATTTGCTATCACAATATTCGATTTCCCTCGGCGTGAAAATCTTGTTCACAAACGATCGAGATCGATCAGCGACATGCGGTTCGAATCGCGCTACCTCGATAATGTCAATGCCTATGCCGTAAATCAAATCCGCTCCATTTTCTTTGCTCGCCAGCTTTCTGGCATCTCGACCACAACTTCATCGGCGCAGTGTATTCATTGCGCTGTAAAACCCAATTGCCTTGTAAAAATCCGATGATCGCGAAGCTGCGAGATAAGTAATCAATAATCATTCAAAATCCCATGCGGATCATATTGCGCTCTTTCGACTCAGCTCCGTCAAACTTTCAACACGATTTTGCCGCACTGGCCAGATTTCATCAGCTCAAAGCCCTGTTCAAATTCATCCAATCTGAGCTGGTGCGTAATGACCGGGCTGAGGTCGAGCTTTTTCGAACGCAGCAAATTTCCCGCTTTTTCCCAGGTAGAAAACATCTTTCGTCCCGTGATCCCATAGACGCGGATCGCTTTAAAGATGATGAGATTGTTGAACTCCATTGTCACTGGATTATCGAACACACCCAGCAGCGAAATCCGACCTCCAGGCGTGAGCATACGACAGCCCTGGATCAGGGCATTGGCATTGCCGGACATCTCCAGGACCACGTCGACTCCATCCCCATGAGTCGCGTCCATCACCGCCTGAACGACATCGACGTTTTTCGGGTTCAGCGTAACAGTAGCCCCCATCTTCTGAGCAATGCCAAGGCGATAATCGTTGAGATCGGTCACAAAAATGTCGGTAGCACCGGAAACGCGCGCAACCCCTACCGCCAACATCCCGATCGGGCCAGCGCCGATCACGGCCACGCTTTTACCAGCAACATCTTCACTCAAAACCGTATCGATCGCATTGCCCAGCGGTTCCTGAACCGAGGCAAACGCTGCCGGGATCGAGGGATCATTCTTCCAGGCCACCACCTCAGGGATCAACACATATTCGGCAAATGCGCCATTGGTATCCACTCCCAAAATCTTCAGGTTTTTGCAAATGTGCATATTGCCCGTACGACACTGCTTGCAATAGCCGCATGGGATATGGGTCTCCGCTGAAATGAAATCGCCCACTTGAAGGGATTTTACGCCCGGCCCCAACTGCACGACCTCCCCTGCCACCTCATGTCCCATAATCTGCGGTGGATGAACATGCTGCTCGGCCCATGAATTCCACTTATAAATGTGCAAATCAGATCCGCAAATCGAAGTCACTTTCACCTTGACCAATACTTCTCCTTCGCCCGGTTCTGGGATCGCAACGCTTCGCAGCTCAGCTCCAGGTCCAGGAGCAGCTTTCACCACTGCTGTCATCTTTCCATTCACCATACTGTCGTTCTCCTTAAAAATGTCGATATCAGATCAACGCAACACGATTAATTTCCGTTCTAAATGAATATCGCCCACCCTCAATTGATAAAAATAGATCCCTGAGCTCACTGCGACACCGCGATCATCGTTCCCATCCCACCACACCTGATAACTCCCGGCAGCCTGGCGCTGTTGAACCATCGTCCTGAGCTTTTGGCCCATCAAATTGAAGATCGCTAATTCCACATCTGCAACAGCATGTCCAATCAACTGGTACTGGATCGTCGTGGCATTGTTAAATGGATTGGGGTAGTTTTGAAATAATTGCGGCGAATCTGGCATCGAAGGGCCAGCATCGCTGTGGACCGATGTAAATGTCAATGGTTCGCTGCCGCCCGCCTTATGATAGCGGTTGGCGAATTCCTGTAAATAGAGATTGGCGACGATCGAATCCTTGATGATGATAAAGTTCTCGTCATTGTAAGTCTCCGCAGCGTTGCTCCAGTTATATGACCCCGTCACCACCATCGGTTGCCCTGGCCCCCCATCGGCATCAATGATCAGATACTTGTGATGCAATGTCCCGAATTCGCCGTCGAGATAGACATCGGCCGGCGGATTCCACGGTTTGCTGCCACTTCCGATCATATTGAGATATTGGCTAGAGCTATTGCCAAAATTTTGCTCGTAATCGAATACCCCTTTCACCTTGAAATTGGGAATGGTCTGCCATTTGGTTCGCATGGCATCGGCAATTTTATTGGGATTGGTGCTCTGCTGGAAGATCAACATGCAGAAATACAGGGAGCTTTTCGACTGCTGAATGGCATCGACCAGGAAATTGACCCCGCCATCGGAAGGGCTCATATATTGCTGAACTTCGATGCCATTGATGATGAATTTATGGGGGGTATTGTTGGTTTTGCGATAGCTAAAGCGCGATCTCGCAGGATCGGGCACATCGGTATCGCTGCCCCACATCTCGTTGAATTCGGCGGTATAACAGCTCGCCAACGCCTGATCCTGAATTTCAATGGCGTTCTCAGCGTTCTCGGTGGTGGCAGATTTGGTTAAATTGTAAGACCCAGTCCAAACCCAATCGTCCACCGCCGACGTCGTGTCGCGATTGTCCACAACCATGAATTTGTTATGCATGGCAGCCTTTCCATCATTACTGCCAAAGCGGTCGCTGATCATTGGGATTTTTGCCGCTCTGAGCAGCTTAATGGCATTGGTCTCTTCTCGACTATCATCATGGTCGTAGATAATCCGAACTTTTACCCCTCGGTTATAGGCACTAATCAAGACTTGTGCCGGTGAATCAAAATCATTGCTGCCGATGAGATAAAAACAAAGATCGATCGAATATTTGGCCGAATTGACGCGCTGGGCAAAACGGTTAAAGATATTGGTCCGTTCAGCGATCCGACCATATTTAGCATAGCTCGGATCAACCGATTGGCTGAAATAAACGCGAATCTCTCCAGTGGATGGTTGCGCAGATTGGGCAGACAGGTCGGATGGCTTGGCCCATATTTGAGATAGCAAATATAACGCGAAAAAAACAACATTCTTTCTCACACACCAGTCCCACGTTTGACGATGATTTTCGAATCATGATGAATTAATTTTCGGCCTAAATATAAACATAATTCGAGTTCCAGTCAAGCAATAATTTCTAAAATCTCGAGAACGCTGATGGCCTGATAACAAAGCTCAAATTGGAAAATACAAAAAAATGACTTGACTCTTTTGGCAAAAATCCTTATGTTTTGGCCCTTAGAAATTGGCAAAAGAAACATTTGGGATGGATACAACCGATATGCGATCCGTAATCATTTTAAGAATGATGATAGTGTGCGTGATGGTCATCGGCCTGGCTGGCTGCGAAAAACGAGCGGTTCCACCAGATGCCAACCATTTGACCTTTCCATCGGAGATCCGATTTTCCAGTAATGCCTCGACATTGACGCTGTATTGGAAACCATTGCCGCAAAACGATATTGCAGGATACAAAATTTACTTTGGTACCAGCGCCGCCGGCTTTTCCGACACGATCCTGGTCGGCAAAGATACCACCCAGTTTGAGATCAACAACCTATCGCCAGATCAACAATATTTTTGTGCTATCTCGTCCGTCGATATCTACAACAAAGAGAGCGAGCGATCGGAGCCGATAATGGCTCGAACCTACATCGCTTTCGAAGATTTTTCCCAGGACCAGGGCCAGCTCGATACCACCAAATGGCATTTGGAGCCGGGATCTATAGTGCCTGTGGTCCAGGGGATGGTTGCCGCTGCGGATATCCAATTCAATGACGTGAAGATGCGTCGCAGTTTTGGCCAATATCTCGCTTATACTCCATTAAATAATTTTGCTGTCGATTGCCACTTCATACTGGGAGTGCCCAATGTGGGTGGAGCTGGCCTGATGATTCGGTCCGAGCTCGCAAAACCGGACAAGTACTATAAAGGCTATAATGCTTTTCTATTTTGGAACCTCACCAACTGGGAATTGAGGCTGGAAGAGAGCGCATTAGACCGATATGCCATGAAAAGCCCCAAGCCGGTCCCAATGCCAGAAATTCGGCCCGACGAGTGGGTGAAATTGACCTTATCTTATCGAAGCGGCTCAATTGAAGCCATCGCCTACCGGTTGTCCGATTATTCGGTATTGGCATCCATTGCGGCGATCGACTCGACTGCTGGAAAACGGCCCACGGACGCTGATAAATACTGCGGATTTTTTACCACCCAATATGGGCGTAATGCCATCTATGCCGATAATTTTGGCATTCGAAGGTTGGATTGAAGGTTCGTTAAATCCGCCATATCTTTTCCCCATTGCATAAAAAAGCGGAACGGTGCTTTCATCGATCTCTGGATCATCATTCTGGCAATGAATGAACAGGCGGCCGCTGCCCAAATCGATCTTTCGAGGCGAAATATGCATAGCAGCGCATTGACAATGATCGGGAAACATCCGCACCCTGCCAACTCATTATCCCTGAAAATTCCGCTTGACTTCTAACAAAATTTCTGATAAATTGAACCAACAAAAGCCACAAAAGTAAAAGAAATTGCCAGCACGTTCCAGGCCTCGCATCGCGCTGGTGGATGCGGATTTGCCTTGAGAAAAAAGCCCCCAGCGATGCAGCCCTATGAGGCGTGTTGCATGATGAATAAAGTCGGCTGGCTTTTGCAGCAAGCCCCTGGCCTGGATTTCGATGTCATTTCTGCGAGTGCAGGAATTTTCGGCAGACATGACAAAACGGTAGATCGATGCCAAAACAACATTTCTACGATTACAAGGCGAGGAACAAAGTGACAAAGCCATCCCTGTTTATTTCTAACATTGCCGAAATTGCACGGCTTCGCTCGCATTGACCTCGTGCTTTGGAATGTGAAATGAGAATCGTTCTACTGGTCTGGTCTTTTAATTTTGCAACGGAAACAACTAATGATGAGGATAGAGGTGTCTCGATCGATTCGATGCATGGCAATCGCCATAGCGATGGTTTTCATCGCTTATTCGATGGGGGAGGCCCAATATTATTTCGGCCGAAATAAGGTCCAATACAACAATTTCAAATGGTATATTTTAAAGACAGAGCATTTCGATATCTATTTCTACCCGGAGATGCGCGAGTTGACAGACATCGGCGCATCATGGGCTGAGGAAAGTTATCGCTTTTTAGAGGATAAATTCAACCACAGCATCACCAACCGAATTCCACTGATTTTCTATTCGAACCATTCCCATTTTCAGCAAACGAACACCATTCCCTATTTGCTGCCGGAGGGTGTTGGCGGATTCTTTGAGTTCATTAAGGGGCGCGTCGTCGTGCCGTCCAATGGATCGATCCGCGACTTCAAAAAGGTGATTCGGCACGAATTGGTTCATGTGTTCACCCATAGCAAGCATTATCGCGTGTTGAAAGATCACCGCAAAACCCATTTCCCCTCGCTCCCACTATGGTTCATCGAGGGTCTGGCCGAATATTGGTCCGAAGGGTGGAACGATGAAGCCGAGATGTTCATCAAGGATGCGGTGTTGCACAACTACCTGGTGCCGCTGGAGCAGATGTACAGCATCTATGGCACGTTTTTGATGTATAAAGAGGGGCAGGCGATCATTAAATTTATCGCAGATCAATATGGCGAACAGAAAATCGAGCAATTGATCGAAAACACGTGGAAGGATGATAATTTCTCCAATGTAATGAAGCTCACCATTGGACTCAATTATCGGGAGTTCGATAAGCAGTGGCTGTATCATTTGAAGAAGCAGCATTATCCGGTCATGGCGCAGAACGATTTTCCCGAGATGATCGCCGAGCCGCTCACGCGCCTGGGCATCAATACCAAGCCAGCCTGCTATCGTGCTCGGGGCAAGAATATCATGGCCTTCGTATCCAATCGCACCGGCTACTCGAATATCTATCACATGCCTTTGCCCGAGGAGAAATCGGATCAGGAGCGCGGAGTGGAGGTTTTGATCAAAGGCGAACGGACCAATGAGTTCGAATCGTTCCACATTCTTAGCAGCAAGATCGATGTCAACGACAGCGGTGTCCTGGCGTTCGTATCCAAGAGCGGCGAAAGCGATGTGATTTATCTCTATGACATCAACCAGCGGAAAATGGTCAATAGCTTTCGTTTTGAGAATATCATCACGATGTTTTCGCCGTCATGGTCCGCAGATCAACAGATGCTGGCATTCAATGGCATCAGTTTCGACGGGAAGAGCGATCTCTATGTGATCGATCTCGCGACCAATCGCCTGGACCGGCTGACCAATGATTTTTACGATGATCGGGACCCGGTCTGGGATCGGACAGGTCAGTTCATCTATTTTAGTTCCGATCGAGCGGTGATTAACGATTCGAGCTATTATAATCTGTTCGCTTATCATCTCATGACGGGAGAGATCAGCTATGTGACGCATGGGAGGCATAACGACTACTCCCCCGCCCTTTCTCCAGACAACCGCTATTTGGCTTTTACTTCGGATCGGGATGGGGCATTCAATATCTGGCTGATCGAAAATCCAAACAAGTCTGGGCCGCAGATTTTGGCTGATCGAGGCGGCGCTTTCACAGCGGCCGTGCCGATTCGGCCGAGTTTTACGCTAATGGATCATCGCCTTGCTGCGAAAAAGATCACCAATTTCACCACTGGCGCTTACGATCCGGAATGGGTGGATGAGAACCAGTTATTGTTCACCGCTTTCGAAAAATTCTCGTTTCAAATCCATCGGCTCGATAAAGTGGTGGAGCGCAACGAAATCGCCACCGTGGTCCAGAAGGATACCCTATTGCCCAAAGCCCACGTGAATCCGCTGCCCAAAATCGCGGCCGAGTCCAAGGTCTCGACGGTGAAATATAAGCCGAAATTCAACCTCGATGTGGCCCAGAGTTCGGTGATGCAGGATCCGATCTTCGGGGTCTCTGGCGGTGCACAGCTTGCGATGAGCGATATGCTCGGCAATTATCAATATCATTTTCTCATTTACAATAATGCTCAGACACGGGATGAATTCTTCGAGAGCTTCAATGTGGCGATCTCTCGATTGGACCTTTCACATCGCATGAACTACGCCGTTGGGCTGTATCATTTTGCCGGCCGCTATTTCAACTGGTACGAGGGTTTTTTCTACGAGCGGCGCTACGGCGGCTTTGGCTCGATTAGCTACCCACTTTCGGTTTTCGAGCGGGTTGAGGCCAGCATCAACTTTCGGCACTCATTCAAAGATTGGTACGGGTTGAACAACGGTCGCAACGCGCTGTTGCTGTCCAATTTCATCGGCTATGTCAGGGACAACTCGCTCTGGGGTCCCTCCGGTCCGATGGATGGCGAGCGAATTAATATCACGTTGGGAAATACGCTGGACGTCCAGCACTCCAATGTCAATTTTTATACGATCATTTTCGACGCCCGCAAATATTTCCGCATGTCACGCCGGGTGACGTTCGCCACCCGGGCCATGACTCGCTATAATCATGGCAAAGAGGCACTGCCGTTCGTCATGGGCGGAAGCTGGGACCTGCGCGGCTATCGACGCTGGTCGCTGTGGGGCAATAAGATCTTTCTGATCAACGGAGAGCTTAGATTCCCGTTCATCGATCGGTTCAACATCAATTTTCCGTTCGGTGGCATGGGATTCAGCGCCATTCGCGGCGCAAGCTTCATCGATCTGGGAAATGCCTGGGATAATCAGCTCAACTCGGTGTTGGGCAGCATGGGGCTCGGGGTCCGCTGGCAATTGGGAGGCTTTCTGGTGCTACGATTCGATTTCGGCAAGAAATTTCAGTTCAATGACTCCCATGATTTATTCAACCCTGCCAAATTCCAGATGCAAAAAGGCATCTTTAAGCAGTTCTTCTTCGGCTGGGATTTTTAACCAAGGGGACCATGTGATCGTACGCGCTCAATCAAAATATATATTGCTCCTCATGCTCGGCGCAATAGCTGTGCTTCTGAATTGTGCAAGAATTCGGATCGATTTTGCCGCATTGCCAGATATCGATGCGCCGAATTGGGAGCAATTCGCTGGTAGCATGGCCAGGACGAATTCTTATCCTGGCGAGCTCAAATTGCCATTGCGCCTGAAATGGAAATACAACACCGCGGGCACGGTGGGAAATACCATTTTAGCTGCCAATGGCATTGCCTATTTCACGACCATGGATGGCCGCCTCATCGCTGTGGACATCGCCACTGGCAAGAAAATCGGACATCGAAAAATTGGCGTCGATGCCACCTGCACCTATCATGATAGCTGCTTATATCTCGCGCTTCGATACGGAGACGAAACTTTATTCAAGTACGATCTCACAAAGGGCAAATATCAATGGAAGATCGACGCCGGGGATATTGCTTCTGAGCCCCTGGTGGTCGACCAATACATCATCGTTACCGCGCTTTACAATCATGTCGATCTTTATCAATCGAAGAACGGGGTTAGAATCTGGCAGACCAAAACCGAGGATCAAATCCGTTCGTCCCCAGCCTACCGAAGTGGCGTAATTGTGTTCGGATGCGATGACGGAAACATCTACGCCGTAAACCGCTCTGATGGAAAAATCCGCTGGAAATTCAAGACAGGGGCCAGCGTTTTAGCAACACCAGCGCTCGGCGACAGCATTGTTTATGTCGGTTCTGGGGATAACCAGTTCTACGCAATCCATCTTTTCTCCGGGAAGATGATCTGGCAGTTTGGAGCGCGAGGCCGGATTGTTCACGCTGCAGCGGTGAACGATAGCCTCGCCATATTCGGTTCGACCGATGGCCGGCTCTATTGCCTGAACCGCGCCACAGGCGCACTCCGCTGGTCGTTCCAGGCGCAAAGCATTATCAGCACATCCCCGATGATCTGCGGCAATCTGGTGTTTTTCGGTTCGATGGATCAGCATTACTATGCGGTCGATCTGGAAACGGGTTCGGTGCAGTGGAAATATAAAACCAATGGCCGGGTCAGAACCACCCCTGTAATATGGCAGAACTATCTGATCTGCGCTTCTGAAAACAATGAGCTTTATATTTTTTCTTTTGCTGAGGAGAATTGACTTTGTTCTTTCGTCACTCGCTATCGACATCAATCCCATCGCTTATTTGCTGTTGTCTTATTGCTTTGATTCAGCCCAGCGGCCAATGTCAGACAGCCGATCGTGTCGGCTTTCTTAAAATCGACACCGATTCCTTGCATGTTGAAATTCGTTTGAACGATCAATCACTGGGCTATACCCCTCTCCCAATCCTGGCCATCCCGGCAGGCAAATATCAAATCACGGCCTCCCATCCGAACCCTTATGTCTGGGGCAATAGCGACTGGCAGGACAGCATCTTTGTAGTCGCGCATGACACTTTGACGCTCCGACCGACATTCAAGTCCATCTTTACCATTCGAACCAATCCTTTTGATGCCGCGGTTTATCTCAACGGCAAACTCCTGGGTTATACGCCGCTCACCATTCCGCTCAACTCGACATCTAACCAGGTTTTGACCATCAAAAAAGAGGGATTTCAGGACCAATGGATTCGGCTGAGCGAGCTGACAAATAATTATCTCCAAATCGATCTGCTTCGCAATCAGTCTAATTGGGAAATCGCTCAAACCAAATATCGACAACAGCGCTTATTGAAAAAATACTATCGCTCCATCAGTTACAGCCTCTGGGGTCTCAGCATTCTCACTGGTTTTTCCACTGTGTATTTCAAGGATCGGGCTGATGACTATTACCAACGATATCTGATTGCAGGCTCCTTGCAACAGATGAATCGATATTATCATGACGCCCAACGCTTCGATCGTTATACCTACATTTCGCTTGCCGCATTGCAGGCGTGCTTCGGCCTCTCGTTCTATTTCTTGCTGAAATCGCTGGATTAGCATCCCTTGATTAAGATCGTGACCATAAGCTTGGGGGGCCGCGATCGCTGCTCTGATGTCCCTTCGGATCTCTGCCGAAACTGCGTTGCCTCTATTCCCCATTCTATGCATCCATTTTGATCCTCGCGTACGCATAAAGCCACTGGGCGGAAATTTGCTATTGACTTTTTGAGAAAAACAAAATATATTTCGATGTCGTTGGGCGATTCTAAACGAACATATAGATATGACGACTGCTGTTTTGCCGCTTCAGTGGCGATTTCAATATCGCTGTTTGTAACAAGGCGAAGTAACTGGCCCTGATGGACCGGTCGCGGCAGTGGATGTTGAAACAGGGTATCTGACTGGCAACAAAGAAAGGATATCACGGTAACGGGTATCGCAATCTGAAAGCAAAAAATCGAGAGGATAAAATCAATGAAGACACAAATTGCTTCGAATCAGCCGATAGCTGCAACAGAAACTGATTCTACCAAATTTCCGATCTGTGAGTTCATCTTGAGAAACTATCACAATTTCAATGCGCGGGCATTGCGCAATGCGCTGAAAGCTTATTGGCGTCATATTGCCAAAGGCGGGAAGATGTTCTGGGCCATGGCAGGCGCGATGTCCACCGCCCAATTAGGGATCACGCTGGCTCCAGCCATACGGGCCGGCCTGGTCCACGGCTTATCGGTCACTGGCGCCAATCTGGAAGAATCGCTGTTCCGATTAGTGGCCCACCACAGCTATCGAGATTTCCCAGATTACCGATATTTCACCAAGGATGATGACACCAAAATCCTCGAGGCAGGTATGCGGCGAGTGACCGATACCAGCATTCCCGAAGATGAAGCGTTCCGCGCCGTCGAGCAGATCATCGTTCCGATGTGGAAAGCGGCCACCCAGAAGGGGCAATCTCGATTCTGGCATGAGTACTTTTATGATTTGGTGCTTGGCCTGGATGACAACCAATGTGAAGGGCCTCGGGAGGAATGCTGGCTATTGGCAGCAGCCGAAGTAAATTTGACATTGGTGGTCCCAGGTTACGAGGATTCAACCTTCGGCAATATCTTTGCTTCTTATGTGAAGACCGGGGAATGCAGCGCCTCCATCGCAAAATCCGGGATCGAATACATGGTTGCGTTTTATGACCAATACCGGGATTTGTCTCAAGGACCAGGCTTGGGGTTCTTCCAGATCGGTGGCGGGATTGCCGGCGATTTCCCAATTTGCGTTGTCCCATCGATAAAATACGATTTGCGTGAGGAAGTCAAACCCTGGGCCTATTTCTGTCAGATCTCCGATTCTACGACCTCGTATGGCTCTTATTCTGGTGCAACACCTAACGAAAAAATCACCTGGGACAAACTCACGCGGGATACGCCGATGTTCGTTATCGAGTCCGATGCCACCATCGTCGTGCCACTGATACTCACCGCGCTGCTGGAGTGCAAACAACATCCAGATGAAGCCGAGGCGCTGTTCGCCAGGTACGCATAATAATGTGGTGCGCCGTTTCAACAAATCAATTTTCACGCACGCTTCCAAATGTTATCAGGGGCTATCTATCGCATCAGGGCCAGGCTTGAAATATATTTGCAACTGGCGAGAGGATATAGATGATGGTTGAAGTAGCGCAAAATCATTTTATCATGGAATCGCGGAGTCCAGAGAAATAAGCACAGAGGAGAATCTTTGTTGCATAAAAATATCGATTCAACATTTCGAATGAAGTCGAATGATTCATCGATACATTGATTAAACACCGTAAGATTCTTCTCATGCGGAATCAGGTTCTATGGTCAATTAGCAGCTTTCAATTCAACAATCATATTGAACACCTCAACCCAATCGCCAGGCTTTTTTGTATCGTCGTCATGCCATGCTGAGCGAAGCAATCTCTTAATCGAAATTGCCCCTCCGCTGTTTGCAGGATCCTGACGATATCAAAATCAACCATTGATGATTTTTCGTTCAAGCACTCCTCAGTGTTTGGACGAAAAATCTCTTTTTTGGACTTCATCCTGATCCGCTCCTCAGGGAGAGAGGGAGATGAGAAATTCGCCTACCTCTCTTATAAAAGCATCCATGGGATGAGGTCTAAGATAGCGAAGCCTGAGATTATCGCCCTGTTTGAAAATTCTTATGCTTTTTATTCAGCCACTCAGGCAGTCATTGCGTTCTACGAATTAACAGATCGCTTGTAGATTACAAAGCTGCGAGCAAAATGATCATTCAATCTCAAATAGCAGAGAGCACTCAATGAAGAGCATTTATGATTTGGCTCCAGGGTCATCCGCTGGATTTCGATAACCCTGCCAAAAATTATTTGCAGGATTGTTTCTCACCCACGTGCTCACCGGTGATAAATTTTATCCAAAAATAGCTGGTCATCCGCACCATACTGCTTCAGCAGTTCCAGACAAGAATCCAAACCACCACAATCAGCCATATCAATAAAATTGATCTTGTCCTGATTCATTGCAAACCATCGCCAAAAAATTTCGATCTGATCATTGGAATAGATGCCCCTCTGTTTTGCTGGATCGAAAAAGAATTCTTGCATTTCCTGTTTCAAACTCTGCCAATCGGGCTGGGACTTGTTGATTACAGTCCGCGTCATATTGACAAAACCATCAATAAAAAACAGCACGATTTCATGGTCAGCTTTCCCTGGCAGGAACAGAATGAGCTGCCTTTTCTTGTATCGCGAAAGATCCAAAGGATGGATTTTAATCTGGGTGTTCAATTCTGGATGGAATTGATGGATATATTGGTTCTCCACTAATAAAGCTTCCAGCTCGGAGCCAACCACTTCATAGCTCAAATCCGCAATTCGGTCCAGAATGGTCCTTCCCTTTTCGTCCAAATCGAACCGATTGACGAAATAGCTTTCCACGCGTGACTTGAGGTTCTTTGCTTTGCCCACATAGAAGATATTGCCGAAATTGTCCCTCATCAAATAAACCCCTGGGCGCTCTGGCAACTGTTTAATGAAATCCTGATCGAAGCGATAGCGAGAAAAATCCACCCAAATTTTGGTGCGGTCCATGAACTGCTTGAGATCCGTCCACGATCGCACAGCATGACTTCGGAGCTGATGGATCAAATGAACTGTGATCTCACTCATCAGATCCAGCCTGGCTTTCAAATCAAGTGGTTCTGAATGCGCCATAGACAACGCAGCAGCGATATCAGCCAGCGAACGGATTTTGTTGTCGGGCAATAACAGACGGGCGAGATTAACCAATGACAACCGGTCGAGCTCGAGCTCCGTGGGAAGAAATTTCAAAAACCAGGCATTCAGCATTGCGAGTTTCCTGCCAGGGGAGTCGCTCACCAAAATAGTATTTTGTAGGTCACGGAAAACCGTCTCAATATGCTGATCAAGCCGCGGTGCAGAGGCGAAACTGGCACGAAGCGCTGCGAGCGCTCGTTTCAATGGATCGGCATATTGTTCACGAAACGGGATCTTGAAAATTTTGTGCGAGACCACGTGCTCATGCTTCAACTGAGCGATCCCCATGCCGACTAAAACCTCCTGGCCACGGCCAACCGGCAAGGATTCGATATCAAAAATCGAAAATGTTATCTCGGAAAGATCTGACTTATCCGGCTGTGGCTGAATCCGCCAGTGGCCCTGTGCATCTCGAATAAAGCGCGGATCATCTTGAAGAAGCGAGCTCACGATCGCTTCCAACTGTGCTGGATACGAACCATGGACATGAAAAAAGTGCCGAATGAGTTCCTGGGTGGAAGCAGAGCTGTTTTTGGCTTCAAGATAATTGTAGATTTTCTCTTTCATCTTATTCACAAGAAAAAAGCCTCACTATGCCAGCGAGGCTTTTCCATTTGGTAATTCAAAATGAAGGTGCAAATGGGTTATCGGATCGTTCCCAAATAATGGGTAGTCAGTTGCCGCTTCCGAACCTCTGGATTGGAATAATCGGGCAACAGCATCGGGCCAACCCGGTCTTTGATGCCGATCTTTTCGACCTCTTTATTGTATTTTTTGACATGTTCCAGGGACAATTTTCCATTGCCCTGATAGCCTTTGATATATTCGGCAGCGTTCATGCCGGCGATGCGTCCAAACACCGTCACATCCAGTAATGAATTCCCCATTAACCGGTTCTCCCCATGAATACCACCAAGCACTTCGCCAGCTACATAGAGGCCTGGCACGCAGGTTTCACATTTATTATTAGCTTCGAGTCCACCATTTTGATAATGCAATGTCGGGTAGATCAGCATTGGCTCTTTGGAGATATCGATCCCATAACGTCGGAACAAGATATGCTTGCCGGGGAATTCCCGACGGACCGTCCCCTCGCCATGGAGCTCATCGATCATGGGCGAATCGAGCCAGACGCCGAATTTGCCGGTTGGCGTTGGCACCCCATTGCCTCGATCTGGAGAGCACTCTCGGATAATTGCAGCGGCCTCGACGTCGCGCGGCTCACGCTCGTAAACAAATTGCTCGCCATGGATGTTCACCAGATTCGCTCCAGCGCCTCTCACCTTTTCAGTGATCAGCAGTCCCTCCGCTTGCTCTGGGAACACTGCTCCCGTGGGATGATACTGAACCGTATGCAAGAAGCAAACTGGCACGCCAGCCCGATAGCCCATAACCAGCCCGTCACCAGTCGCACCATAGTGATTGGTGGTCATAAATTTTTGAACGTGAAGGCGACCGCTGCCACCTGTGGCGAGAACCACTGCTTTGGCTTTCACAACAAAATATTCTTCGGTTTCCAAATTATAGAGCACCGCGCCTGCTGCCCTCCCCTGATCATCCAGCACCAATTCGACCGCAGGCGAAAATTCCAGCACTTTGATATCATCAGGATGATTGCGCACTTCATCCCGCAGCGTGCGCATGATTTCGGCGCCAGTAATATCTCCAGCGTAATGCATCCGCTTGCGCGAAGTACCACCGCCATGCATCGATTTCAGTTTACCGTCCGGAAATTTGCTGAAAATCATCCCCAAATTTTCCAGCCAGGCCAGGACTTTCGGCGCCTCAGTGACCAGCGTATAAACCAGCTCAGGATCGTTGACAAAGTGTCCGCCGCCCATGACATCGAGGTAATGATAGTAAGGCGAATCCTTCCAGGTCTTGCTCGCGGCCTGGATGCCCCCTTCGGCCATCATGGTATTGGCATCGCCGTTGCGCAATTTGGTAGCCAGAATCACTTTTGCGCCATGCTCCCTTGCCAATAATGCCGCTGAATTGCCAGCACCACCGCCGCCGATGATCAGCACATCGGTCTCCATTGCAATATCTGTCAAATTAATCTTATCGGGATCGACTCGGCTCTTGGTCTCCAGAATATCCACATATTCATTCGCAATGCTATACCCTTTGCTCGGCCCGACTCGAATCGGCCTTCGGGTGCCATCAATAAAATCGGGATGATATTTTCTCAAAATATCCTGTCGCTGATCCACAGGAATAGCAGGAAACTCCTCGCCTCTTTTCTTCTTTGCAACCCGAGCAGGACGAGTCTTTTCGACTATTTTGATCAGATTCTTGAGTTCTGGTGTGTATGGCATGCTTATCCTCGCATATTAGATCAGAATAATTTTCTGCCTCTTTTGAAGTTTATTAATGGCATATCTGAAATGACAGAGGCTTGGAAAATCGAAATGCTGAAATATTGTGGTTCCATCAATTCGATTATTCTATCATTCCAATATGCCTGCTTATCAACTGTTCAAAATCCAATACTGGTTTTATACAACAAATTTAGAGATAGTTTTTCTCATTTGGTTCCCACATCTCATCGGCATTGTCAGGCTCGGTCTCACGCTCTTTATAGAGTTTCATTAATGTGGCTTTATCGGCCTTCATCAATTCTTTGAGCATCGGCTCATAACGACCCGATTCGACCTGTTGCACTCGCTCTGCCAGATGTTCAGCCTTGGGCAATATGTAACGGCCGTAAAGTCGTCGCGCTAAAATAGCAATATTATATTGCGCTTCTTCCGCAGGACAGCGCGCGGCACAGAGCCCGCACATCACGCAATCGAAAGACAGTTCCGCCGCTTTTTTAATATCTCCTGCCATGGCGGCCGCCACGTAGTCCATCACCTTGATATCCATAGGACAGCTCTTGGTGCAGTTGTTACAGCCCATGCACTTGAAAATTTCGGGATAAAGCCGGGCCACCGTCTCGCCGGTCGGCTGCAACTGTTCCAAATCGTAAACCGCTTTGTTGGCAGGGAAAAATGGGATCTGGGTGATGTACATGTGCGGCTCGACCACAGTCTGGCAGGCCAGGCCGTAATGCAATTGATAATCGTTGGGGAAGCGATAGATGGTCGCACAGGCCCCGCAGATGCCGCCTCGACAGCCACAACCACGAATCAATTGATAGCCCGCATACTCCATCGCCTTCTGAATCGTCAACGAAGGGGGCACATCATAGCGCTTGCCCATAATGAATATGGGGATCAAATTTTTAGCTTCTGCATTTTGGTCAGCATTAGTCATTTAAAAAACCTCCTGAATAATTTCCAACGGATTGAAACAACCCAACGGATGAACTAATAACAACGGATTTTTTGATTCGGGCTCAATTCGTTGACGTCCTATCATCCGCTGGACAAAATTTACCAGGTGATAAAAATCCCAATCACAATGCCAATGATCAAAGCCACAAAAACCATAAAATAGTTATCCAGCCATTTCAATTTTTTCGTTTGCGGAATCACTTCGACCACCCTTTCCTCCACCACAAAATCCTTGATGCCCGTATCAACCTGAGGACAGGACAGGACACAGGCATAACATTGCTCACAGTCCTCAGCCACCAGCACCTCCAGGGCAAAGGAGGTCCGCTGCACCGTTCGAGCCCGTCGATCGGGTTCCCGCCTGAGCACAGGACAGGAATCAATACAATTGCCGCAAGCAATGCAAGCCCGATCGCCTTCGATCTGCACGTTCTGCGGCAGATAGAGCCGATGATACGGCTCAATCCCTCTCGAAAGCAAGCGACACCGAGCCACAGGCGGCTCTTTTATATCCAAAACAGTATTGAGAACATGAATGGTTTGTGGACTTAACTTTTCTTCTTTTGCAGTGATATATGCCACAGCTTTCTCCTTCGAACAATTACCATATTTACAGCCTGGACAAACCAGAATCAATAAAATTTTTTTTGTCTCAGAATTGAAAGGCCTGGGTAAAATCTCTGTATCATCAATTCTGAGAGCTTTTAGTTCTCAAAGCTAAATAGCCTGATTATTTAATGATCACGTTACCAAATTGCCTATTTCCCCAATTACCCAATTACCTAATTACCCAGTCCCCCGCTTTTTCAGCCACATAATATGGGTGGCATTTCTTGCAATTGCTTTGATCCGACAAATCCTCACACTCGGCCCGAAAGATCACAAACTTCCCATGAATCTTGCCATGATGGCATTTCTGGCAGACCTCCTCCGTCGGCATGGGCAGCGGCTTACCAGGGTGGTTGAGCGGCGTCACGTTTTCATGGCAACCCGAGCAGGCGATGGGATTGCGAGCGGCAAAATTCACGGTTTTATCCACGATCTTTTTGCCCGAGGCATCCAGCTTTTCACGCAAATGACACTGGCCGCAATTGCCCAGCTTAACTTTTTCGATGAATTCCAGTTGCTGTTGATCCTCAGCCGTCAGCTCAGTTTTGGCTTGCAGCGTCTGATATAGCTGCTGATCTTCGGCTCGAAAATACTCGAATCGGTAATGCAACCGCTTATTCAGCATCAATCCGATTTCGGCCAATTTTTCGCTGGCCAACAGATATGGGGCTCGTTCCATGACATTGAGCCGATCCGGATGGCATTTCAAACATTGCTCGCTGGTGTAAAACGACTTGGGATCCGTGGGCTCCGTGAATTTCAGATTAGCGAACCGCTGCGACAAAACCGCTGCCTGGTTGAGCCCACGCCATGCCCAATGCTCCACCGATTTATCCGGATGGCATCCCATGCATCCCGTGCCATCATCTTTGGCTATATTTTTATGCGGCTCAGTGGTTAGATCGATGGAAACATACGGACCTTTGACATAATGGCATGACAAGCACGTCGACGGAATTTGATTATAGACGATCATCCCGATAAAACCCAACACCCCCAGAATCGGTGTGGCAATCAGGACGATTTTGACGTGATGCTTGATGACAAAGTCTTTGATCTTTTCAAAGGTTTGTTTGTTGAAAATCCTCATCGCTATATTTAAGCTCCTTAATCATAGCCTGAAAGACATCCCCCCCTCTCCCTCCTTCAAAGGGGGAACGGTAACCACTCCCCCTTTGAAGGGGGCTGTTGATTTTGACTCAAATCCTTTTCATATTTCGCGCTATACTTTTTTCACCCTCACCCGCGTATCCATCCAGCCCTGGCCTTTGCCAATGGGATCAGTTGCCAGCGGAATGACCCAGTTGGGATGGTACCCCTCCCTGCCTTTTTTCGGCCACCAAATGAATTTTGTATCGGGATCGTCGCTCTCGAATTTTTCGGCGCGGGCGATCCTGCCAAACTCCCAATGCCCACAGCCATTAGCCACGGCGATAATCTCTGGATGAACCCCCTCCGTCACATGCGCTTTGATCTTCAGTTCCCCTGCTGCGGACTCCAGGATAATATCGTCCCCGGTTTTAATTTTCAGCGCCCGAGCGGTTTTCGAATTGATCAGCGCCGCATTGGCATGATGGATTTCAGCCAACCATTTGGCATTTGCCAGATCAGGACGCATCACATTGACATTGAAGGGGATCAAAATCAATTCATCCTTCGCCAGATGAACGTGCTCCTGAATCGGTTGATAGCTGGGCAGGGGCGACAATCCATTCCCTCGTTGAACGATCTCGAACTTCTTCGATGGTGTATTGAAGCCTTTGCTCCGATAAATTTGATATTCCGCTTTCTGAGCTTCTGAGTACCAAATGCCATTTTTCTTGAGCTGATCGAATGCCAGACCCGGAATTAGAGCAGCAATTCCCTTGATATGGTCTTCGATGTTCGAACCACTGAAATTCGCAGCAAAGTTGCTGCCTAATCGCTGCGCAAGCGCCAGCATGACATCATATAGCGGCTTCGATTCGCCACAAGGTTGAATCACAGGCTGCTGGAGAGCGACAAACGGGATCATATCGAACGATGGCGTCGAATCCAAGGACCAGCCTTCCAGAAAGGTGGTGGCTGGCAACACCAGGTCCGCCAATGCCGCCGTTTCGCTCATCACGGTATCCATCACCACCGTAAACGACAGCGATGATTCATCCTTCATTATCGATTGAGTGAGGTGGCAATCGGGCTGTTCATAAACTGGATTGGCTTTATAAGCGAAATAGAGATCGACCTTTTGCTTGTTGGTCTGAATCGATTGGAAAAATTCAATTGGACTTTGTTCCCCGACCAATTTATCATCAGGATCGAAATCTCTGAGCCGGTATTTCCTGGGTAGACAAAAGCCGCCCTCCACATCGATGTTGCCGACAACGGCGTTCAGCAGCATAATGCAGCGCTCGTTCTCTACGCCATTCACATGATCGACCACGCCGCCGCCCGAAAACGCCACGCCAGGCTGGGTGGTCGCAAATTCGATGGCAATTCGTTCAATCGTCTCAGCCGGAACCTGCGTGATCTCCGAAGCCATTCCCAGGGTGAATTGGGCCAGGTAATTTTTTAAATCTGCGACCGAAACGTTGGTCCATTGGCTGATGAATTGGGCGTTGTGCAGATTTCTCTGCATGATGACGTTGGCCATGGCCAGCGCCAGTATGGCATCTGTTCCTGGCTTGATGGGGATCCACTCCTCGCTGCGTCCTCCTGTATTGGAAAGACGGGGGTCAATGGTCACCAATCGGGCATGTCGATCAACCCGGCCGTCGATGAGCCGCTGATTGAAATTGATGAAGAATGGATGGGACTCATACGGATTGCTGCCAAAGCTGAGAAAATAGCGACTATTGGTGGCATCGATCACTTCGCTGCTCTCACCCCAAATTTTCTGCTGGGCAAAAGTCTTGTTGGGATGTTCATAGCCATCATCGGTCAAAATGGTTACAGGTCTAATCGTGTCGAGAAAACGTCTGGTCAGCCCTGAGATTTGAAATCGATCGGTGTGAAAAACGAAGCCATCTCCCCTTTTCTGATTCTGAACGGCTTTGAGCCGAGCAGCAATTTCATCCAGCGCCTCATCCCAACTGATTTTGGCCCATTTTCCCTCGCCGCGCTTGCCCGTTCTTTTCATCGGATAAAGGATGCGCTCAGGATCATAAACGACATTCATCCCTGCAATACCACGGGCACATATTCTGCCCCGATTGTTGAGATGCCTCGGATTGCCCTGGACGGCAACTAAGGTATCATTGCTGAGGAATCCCAATACGCCACAGCGCGCAGGACACAGATCACACGTCGTGGCTATGCTCCTTCTGAAATCTCTGGAATAAATCGAGACATTTCTGCCTCTGGTTCCAAAAATTGGAATCAAGCCGCTAAACTGAATCGCCGTTGCCCCCAATGCGCCCAATTTCAAAAAGTCACGACGATTGATTTTATTCATAATCAAATTCCTTTTTCCGAATTATATCTAGGGCAGAATGATTTTTAGCAGAATCATTAAAATCATTCTGCTGTCAATCATTCTGCTACAAAATATTCTGAACCTTCATTTTGATTTCGTTAGAATCATTTATAGCAGAATCACTAAAATTATTCTGCTATCAATCATTCTGCTATAATAGAGTACTTAAATTATCGGCAGCACCTGGCCGCCGTAAACCACCACAAAACGCATGAACAAAATTCCCACTACCACAAACGCACAGGCGATGGCAATGGTTTTGATGTTCCGAAATTTCGGCGTCAATACGATGATCATCGGAATTATTTTGCCAAACAAATTTTCGATCCCCAAGAATAGCGGGCTCATCTCACCAAAAAGGATGAGATGAGCGGTCTCTTTGGCTTCCGCATGGGAGATAGACAGTGTCGAAATATCACAAAAGACCAGAAATAGGTCGAACACGATCATCCAGCCCAGCATGCTGGCCAATGTATACACGATTTCGGTATTAATTCTCCTTTCTTTTGAGAAGAATCTATCTTTGATCATCAAAATCAGAATCATCAGCGCCAGACCTGAGACGACGGCGGACACAAGAAACAAGAACGGCATCAGCGCTGTATTCCAAAATGCTCGGGCTTTGCCAAATGCAAGAATAAATCCTGTATACCCATGAACCGTGATAGCCAGGGGAATGCCGATCAAACCGAAAATTTTGGTTCGCTTCATGTCACCCCTGAACATGAAATAGGCATAGATGACGCAATTGATCGGATAGGCCACAAGGAGGAAGGCGCCATAAGTCATCGGCGAATGAAAGTTTAAATAGGTAAAATGGTTCCAGATGGAGCGAACAGGCCAACCGACCTGAAGCAACAACATGATGGGCGCAATGAACAACAGCACCGTTGCCATAACCACGCCGACTTTACCGGCGGGCTTGAATTTGGTCATTCCAAACCCGTACGCCAGGGTTGAAATGACAAATGACCCAGCGCTCATACCTGTGAAATAGAAATAAAGTGCAATCAGCCAGCGGAAGGTTACCTGATGATCCACGTCGTATAGCAGCTCGGTCATAGGATTTTCACCTCTCGTTTGGTTTCATAGGCGTCGACATCGAGACCGATATAAAAAACGTGCGGTTTGGTGCCCAGTTCTTGTTTTAAGACTTGAACAGGTTGAGTCGCCATAAGCTTTGCAATCTCGCTGTCGGGATCGTTCAAATCGCCAAAAATTCGGGCGCCCGAGGGGCAGGCCTCCACACAAGCCGGCGGAATTCCCTTGATCACCCGATGGATGCACCAATTGCACTTCTGCACAATTTTCTTGATCGGATGAACATATCGGACTTCGTAGGGACACGCTGCCATGCAATAGCGGCAGGCAACGCAGCGGTGCGGATCTGTGCTGACGATGCCATTCTCCTCGATACGATTGGCATTGACGGGACAAACCGTAACGCAAATCGGTTCCTCACAATTATTGCACAAAATCGGCAGGAACGATCGCCGTACGTGCGGATATTCGCCCTTTTGAATCTGCTTTACCCACGACTGCCATACACCGATATGCACATCGTTTTCAGATTTGCAAGCCACCGAACAGGTATTGCAACCGATGCAACGCCGCAAGTCAATTAGAAAACCATAGCGTACCTTTGCCAAAACCTTACCTCCATCCAAAGTGTTGGAGCATGACCTTCACTTTGAAACTGACGGTCATGTTTCTCTCTAAAAAATTTAAACAGAATGACCAGAGACAATCCACCTCCATCTCAAGCTCCATAAACCTTCAATCGAGAAGTTCTGTCCTCTCTCCATCAGCGGAAACGACCAAAAACAAGCGTCGTATCAAATCCTCAGCTCCATCTCCTTTTGCAGTTTCGCTCCAGACGCCAGCTTATTCGCCAAATTGACGAACGTCCATCTGCTCTGGTTATTCTGTTAATGTAGGACAAGTTGGGAACTTGTCCTATAAGTTAAGTTAGGGACAGGATGGCATCCTGTCCTGCTAATGAGTGGACAAGATATCATCTTGTCCTACATTTTCTTTCTCATATACGAAATCGCCGCCGCTGCAATGCTCGGCCCCGAATCGCCCACAGGGCACTTGCCAGCACAGCGAGAACACGCCACACAATATCTCGCCAGCCGCTTCACCTTTTCATAATCGCCCAGTCGAGTCGCCAGAATCATGGTCATCGGATACGGCTCGCCGTCCACAATTTTTACGGGACAGACGCCAACGCACGTCTGGCAGTTGTAGCAGTTCAATGCCTGACCAGTGCCGCTCACCAGGCTCGGCTGCAACGTGTAATCGAAGACCAAAATGATACAAAATAAAATCGCCAGCGCATTCCAGGTCGTCATGCCGAAGCGGAATTGGGAAAATTTATGAATGATTTGGGTGACCGTATTAAAATGCGGACGATCGGGAATGCCACTGAGAATCGCATTGGTCACTGCCTCTCGAAAGCCTTCGGTGGTTTCGATAGCGCCGTGAATGGTCGGCGGCACCAGTTCGACATCCAATTTTTGAGCAGCGATGATCTGCTCGGGCAGCCCCTTCAAGGCATTGATCATCTCCTGATGCTGGACAACCCGAATATCTTTGATTTTCGCCCTGTCTATTTCCACCTGCACTTTGATCGGACCCCGCAATCCCTGGCCGACACCCTCGTAAACGCCATCATCCACCAGTTCCAGGTTAAACGGATAATTGTCCCTCACATAACTCGCCACCCTGCTATATTGAACGAGATAGTAAATGCCCAATACCAACAGGATCAAAATGGCAGGCATGATGATCATGAAATAGGATTTCTTATGGATGATATAGGTTTTGATCGCCGAGACAAAAATCAATAATCCTAACAGAGCGAACAGGATCATTCGGCCCGAAACAAATGCCAGCGCCGTAATGATCATTAAAATTGCCAGGCGCCAGGGTCGTTCGAATATTTTTTCAATTGCTAGTTTGAGCAAGGGTAGCCTCTTATTGTAATTCTTTCAAAATCTCCAGAAATTCGTCTGCCGTGCAAAGATTCACTTTTGGAAAATCTATTTTTTTTAGCACATTAAAATGTTGGTCATTGGTAACCAGATACTCAACATTTGCCATAATTGCAGCATCGACAAATTTATCATCATCAGGATCATTGATTATTAAGCGCCATCGAAAATAGGGAGTAATTCTTTGAACATTCGGCAATACCAATAATACAAGTAACAACTCTTCAACTGTCTGAGCATCATATCGTTTGGCTATTTGTTCCTCATATTCGGTGACAATATCATTGCTAATGACCAGATCATAAGCTCCTGCAATCAGCTTGTCAAAAATCGGGCGATAAGGCGAACGTGTCGGTAAAGCAACCAATAATACATTTGTGTCCAATACGACAGCAGGCTTACTGGTTTTCATCATGCAGCCATTGCTCCATATCGTCTTTGGTCAATCTCTTTTCCTGCCAGATTTTATCTACATGCCTGGTCAAACGATTGGCAAAGTGTTGCGCCAATACCTGCTTCACTTCTAATAATTCAGTTTCGCTCAGCGGTATTGAATAGAGTTTCAATAACTCTAATTGTAAGTTGGTTAATGGTTTTTGTTTTATCATTTTTGATACCCCCATTATAAATTAACCTTCGAGGAACTCCGCCACCTCATCAATAAACGCCTGATTGATCAAGCCCTTTTCCAGAGCGCTTTTCACCATGCTCTTGGGTATCTTGCCTTGCCGAAGCGCTTCCATCGTTTGCAATTGCATAGTGCCAAAAATCTGGGGCAGATTCAGGTATTGCACGCAGAAGCTCTGGCAGTTGCCACAGCGGATGCACTTCAAACCGCCATTGCGGAGAAAGCGATTATAATCTGCCACTCGGGCGGAGACCACCAGCTCGGCCTGAAAGGCAATGCCTACGGGACATTTATCCTGCGTGCCGTAGCAGGCACGACATTCATAGCAATAGATCGTCTGGGGATTTTTATTGACAATCGCCTTGCCCACGTCGATAGCCAGCATGGATGCAATGCCGAGCATGGCGGCCCGATTGAGATTTTTGGTCAGCGCCCGATCGTTCACATTGGTGAAAAACTGAAACCGCCGAATACCAGGCATGACATACGGCTGGTCTTCTTCAAAGCGAGCGCCGATGGGTTTTTCTTCTTTTTCGTCTTTTTTTATGTCTTTATCTTCGGTCATTTCTTTTTTTTAGTTGAGTAGTTAAGTGAGTTGAGTTGTTGAGTAAGGCTCATGCCTGCCCTTAAATTGGTCCGAAAAATTTCCATTTAGCGAGGCAACATTAACGCCATGAGCAGTCCCGCAATCAATCCCCCCAATGCCCCTTGTACCAGTTGCTTTGGCGTCTTCATATCCAGCGCATAAGCGATGATCACACCAGAAACCGCACCTGCAAACAGAAATGATAGAAATGTCAGCAACGGATCTACCTCCCGTTTTATTGGAGTACTGGAGTAATGGAGTATTGAATTATTGATTCTCCGAACATCATTACTCCATCACTCCAAAACTCCATTCTCATTCAGACAACATCTATTTTACAATTCGACAGACAAAATGGCTAGGCCGTCCTCCTCACCGCCGCCAGCGTCTTCGGCACCATCAGGCCGATCAACAGGGCTGCGATCACGCCGCCGATGAAACCCTGAACAATCTGCAAAACTTTCAACTCATAAACCGCTAATGCCAGCACGCCGCCAGCAATCCCGCCGCTGATCAGAAAATAGATCAACTGCATGTTCCAGTTTTTTGAAATATTTTTGCCAATCGAGCGACTGACCACCGCCATCATCCCTCCAGAAACACCGATGATGACCAGCGTATAAAGCGCCAGCACCAGCAGGTTCTGAGAAAAATCGGGATTGTCAGGCGAAAAGACGGTGAAGTTCATGAACTTCATGTAAATCGCCGCAATGGGTGCCATGATGGCCATTGCCGAAAAAGTATAAGCGCCTTTGATATAGCCTGTCTCAGCCCGCATCTGTCCTTCGCCCATGGTGCCGCCGCCGCCCAATGGCGATGGCCCGCAGGAGGTCGTGGCATTGATGATGTAGGCGGCCATGACGATCGCCAATTGCGGCCAGGTAATCAGATTGAATTTGGCTGGGCCAAAAAGGTACAGAACTGGAACGAGTGCGGCAGTCAGAATTCGAGAGCAAGACAGCGGCAGAATCGTTTGCATTTGCACAAAGATCGCCAACATCCCTGCCACACCCAAAATCTGGATGGCAGAGAGGCTCTTCAAAATCACGCCCAGCGCATCAAATCCGCCTGTGGCTGCCAGCACTCCCGCTGCCAAAAATCCCGAGGCCATCGCCGTCACGGGCAGCAGAATGATCCCGCTCATCAAATCCTGAATGGAAGCTCGGCAAAAAAGGATGATCAAAATTCCCCCAGCGACCAGCACCGTCTGAACAGGCATCTTGCCGAACGGCTGAAAAATGGCGATGAGCAGCGATGCCACGAAAATGATCAATGATAGATAGCCTCGAAATGGGGCTTTGATTTTGGCGACTTTCTTTTCCTCTTCAAGACCTGTCGTGGCGGGTTTATCTCGCAGCGTCACATCATTGGGATATAGTTTTTGGGAAATGATTTTCAAAAACAGGGCGGTGATGGCAGTGCCGATCATGAGCGAGAAAGCCTGGGGTGAGCGCAAAATGCCATCGCTGGCCGTTGGGAAGAAAGCGCCGAGGAAGCCCTCCCCTATCTGTCCGACGCCGCCGATTGGGGATGGCCCACAGGAGCCCATGGCGTTGCGGGTGAAAGCGCCGATCAAGACGATCAATTGGGTTTTGGTCAACAATCCCATGCCGCCTTCCCAGCCAAAGGAAAATAGCAGGGGCAACAGCGCCGCCGCAATGATTCGGCCACAGGGCAACGAGGCGATGACAGGCAAGTTGATGATGATGACCAGTGTTCCCGCCAGCCCGATAGGCGTCTTCTGGAGCTTCTCGATAATGACTTTCAATGCATCAAAGCCTTTGGTCGCCTGGAGGGCACCAGCCAGAAACAAGCCACCCAGTAAGGCGGTAATGGGGTGCAGGATGATCCCCCCAATCATCTCATTGGGAAGGAGGATTGCGCTGGTCAAGCCATCGCTGGCGATCCTGAACAAAAAACCGATAATCAAATTCACCAGACTGACCAGCACCAGCACTGTCTGCACAGGAAGATTGATCTTCCTGAACAGCGTTAGAACCATGGTGACGATAAAGATCGTGAGAGTAATATAGCCGAGTAGTTCCAAGTTATCCTCATTTGGGCTTTTTGAAATGAAAATAAACTCGACATCCCCCTTGCCCCCTTCGAAGGGAGGAACTATATTGGGTCCCCCTTTGAAGCCTGCACTCGACAGGGTGGGGGATTTAAGGGGATGTTACTCAAGGATGCATAAAAGAACTTTATTTACAACCTTTACTGCTTTTCTTCCCTTTGAACGGCAAATTCACAATGTAACGTTCATCCTTTTTTGAAAGCGAAACCTCGTCACCCACCATCAGCTTGCCCATGCACATCGTACATGAAGTCGCCTCTGCTTCGACCACCTGCCCATTTTTCAACTGAACTTTCATGCGGGATATGATAAATTCTTCGATGCCCAATTCAGACGGACAGAATTCGATAATCACGCCTTTGACATTGAATCTGGCTCGATAGAATTCAGCGAAAGCAAAAAAGGCCAGCAAACCGATGAAGGTATAAAATGTCAGCGAGTCAGTCATCAAATCAAACCATCCAGTCGAATTTAATCACCTGCTTCAGTTCCGCATCTACAACGTAAAATTTATTATCACTATCCAGGCAGATCGAAGTCGGTCGTTTCAATCCTTCCTTCATCATGGCCAGAAATTTACCCTGGGGATCGAATTTCTGAATCCGACCATTGAGGGAATCGCACACGTAAACATTGCCAGTGCCATCCAACGCAATGCCTTCGGGCAGATTCAATTGACCTGGGCCACTGCCGTTTTCGCCGAAACGGAACATCAACTTACCATCGGGCGCCAGCACTTTGATCTCGCCGTGCTTGCTATCGACCACGTAAATTTTACCGTCGGCCGAGACAGCCACGCCTGTCGGCAATCGGAAATGATACGCCAGAGTGCCCAATGGCAAATCCTTCGGATCATCGCCCAGATCGCCATAGCTGCCAATTAATTCATGCGTTGTTTTGTCGAACACGGAGAGCCGATGATTGCGGGTGTTGCAAGCGTAGATTTTGTCGCTAACAAAAATTCCTTTCGGGGTATAGAAAGCTTCGGGATAGCCGCCGATCGTTCCAATGGAATCTATGAATTTTCGTTCGGATGAAAAGATCGCGATACGCCCATTATTTGAATCGACCACGTAAATATCCCCATAGCCATCCACAGCGATCCCCTGCGGATAGTTCAAACGATCACCGCTGCTGCCCGGTCTGCCAATGGTTTGTACCAGTTTTCCCGCTTCATCAAAAACTTTGATACAGTAACCGCCAGCATCGGTGACATAAATATAACCGTTTTGATCGATTGCCACACCGTAGGGGTCAATGAATCCTTCAATCCGAACACTTACTTGAGGTACTATTGCTGAGCTGGCGTAGAGCCAGCGCGGTAAGGTAAAACTAATTGCCGACGCAGTTCCCAGGGCCAAACTATTCTTTAAGAAGCTGCGCCGTGAGATGCCTTCAGGATGAATCGATTTGTCTCGTTTCATAATTGGTGTAATGCGAGTTCGAAATTGGTAGGAAAACAAAAAGACTATAAATAGCCACCATTCTGAAAATCTATTTATAGCCTTTAGATAATTGTATTCTAAACTATATTCATAGTTTGATCTTTACCACTCAAAATTTAAAGACTGTTCCCCCAAAATGAGGTACTAATATATACCATGATTTGTAAAAAGTCAAGCGAAAAAATTCATTTTTTAAAATTATTTTTATGCCTCAACCAGATGGTGAACTTGATGTTAACATGAGAGGTCAAGGAACAATGGGAGCAGTTAAATTTTCATAGATAATCTATAAGTCAAAATCTCAACGCTCGAATCGCCTCGAGGTAATAAAGATAGTTTTCCAGCGACGTATCTGGCGTAATCAAATGATCGGGTAAAGGAATAAAGCCCCCTTCCATCATTAATGGCAGCCGGCGCTCGATCTCCTCATCAATCGCTGTCTTGCCCTTTGAAATAGCACGCTTATCGATTCCCCCGATGATGCGAAGCTCTCGACCATACTTTTTTCGAAACGCCATAGGGTCTGCCTCCCAAACTCCAATTTCCAATGGGAACATGACATTCACACCAGCGTCCAGCCAAAGCGGAACTAAGTGATCGATCATGCCGTCACAGTCAACCAGATACAAATCGACTCCATATTCCAGCAGTTTATCAGCGATCTTTCTGTAACCGGGGACTGCCACCTCTTTAAAAATCTCAGGGCTAATCAATGGCCCGGTTCGAAAGCAGATGTCTTCCCAGCCCCAGCCTAAATCCACTTTGACTCGGGGCAAAATGAAATCCAACTGCCAACAAACTAAATCTGAAATCGTATCGACCATCTCCGCCAATGTATCTCGATCATCGTAGCACAAATAGGAAAAATTTTCAACGCCCATCCAGTTGCGAATCCAGCCGATCAGGGAACCAGTATTGACCGAAACAGGCGTGTCCATCTGTATTGCTTCGTCAATTTGCTGATCAAAATCTTTGGGAATTCTTCCTATATCGGGCTGCAACCGTTTCTTATATTCTGGCCAACCCGAAGCATCTTTTAAGATGAAGTCAATATAATGGGGGATCGAGCTCTTTTCCTTCCAGGCCTGGCAGATAACGCCATCTTTTTGCCGATAGATTCGATATTCATCAGTTTCTTCAATGACCTCTTCCTCGAAAGCGGGATAGAGATCGATATCAAGTGACACCCAGGCATGCATTGGTGTTGTGTTAAAAAAGTCATTTTCATTGGCGTCTTTCTGCAGGCCCTCTTCGTACCAACGCTGGTATGTTTCCGGCCAGCCCTTCCAGTGATGGACTGGCATGCGATCGAATTCCTGGTAGTACATGATATTTCGCCAGAGTTCCCTTGTCGAAATTTCATCCATACAATTCTAACTCCCGTAATAGATTTCCAATTACCTAATCTGGATGAGCAAAAACCAACCAGACCTTGAGCCGCCATTTCTACGCATTAAACCAGCTTCGCTAATTTCTAATTCGCATAATTAGAACAAAAATTGGAAGTCACGGGCAAAAAATTTTTGCACAATCTACAACGATTCCACCATTGAGGAACCAATCGCCTATTTGCCCAACAGAACCATATCCTCCCAGCAGCGCCATTTAGCCCGTCCCCATCGAGTGGGACCACCATCCAGTTGCAGATTGAATGACGTATTCAGGCTCTCATGGAGGATGCGGTCATTATAGAGCACCTTCGTCATATTCGCGGCTGCCCAATAGAGCTTTTTGCCCTCGATAGCTCCAAATGCAATTTCACCATCCGACTGCATTGGCCCATACATCACTTTGCCCAACTCAAAATCATAACGGGGACGAATGTTCTGCGGCTTATAGTCCAGCATCAGATCGCCTTTGATGCCGAAATACTCTGTTCTGCCGTCATTTGTATATTTCAAGCCAATCGCTGACGGGAATTTATCGGTTTCGATCAATTCAAATTTCTTGACCAGATCGGCAGTGGAAATCGATTGATCATGTGGCACTAAAATCGTCACAAAAATTTCCATATTGCCTGGATAATAGTGATCGGACAGCGTTTCATAGAGGCAAATTTCATCCTGCCAGTGCCGCCGCAAATCGAACGATCCGATCGAGCGGACGAATTCTTTGACTGGAAAATAGATAAGCAGGTTATTGCCTGGCTTATTCACATAAGAACCGATGGAATCGTAGCTCGTATCAAACCAACGATCACCTCGATCAAGAATTTTTCGAGTGTGCCATAAATTGGAATAGGTCAAGTAATCCTCCCGCAGGGCTTTGATGGCATCGACTACGACAAAGAATTGATCCGTTTTGTGATAAATTATTACTCGATCCCAGTCATAGCCCATTTCCCGGTCGGTCAATCGGGTGCGGGAATAGTCGATTTTATCGAACGTCAGAAAATTGATCAGCTTGGTTTCCACAGGGCGATAGGCGCCAGAATTGCGGATAAATTCCCAAAGCGATTGCTCCTTTCGCTCGCCTTCGATCTGAATCCAGCGCTTGTTCTTTCGAGCCACGATGCGATTGTGATAATAATCAGCTCGAAACCGGCCGTACTCGCCGCTGGGGAGCGCATCGCGATAACCGCCGTCATGCAAAAGAATAGAGCCATTATACCAGAGCGCAGCAATGGAATTTTCATCGGAATTGCCATGGTGCATCTTTTCTTCTTCAACGGGAATAGTAGTCCGCAGAAATTCTCTGGCTGCGAAAGCGCCATCGCCTTCGTCCTGGTAATTCAGCAGAAAAAATGTACTATTGCGATCGGTGCCATTGCGGAACAACACTTTCTTACCCACAATTTCTTCCATGACCAATCGGCTTTCTGGCTTGGGAGGCTCGGGCTGGATCGATTCATCGGCCCATTGGTAGGCATCGACAAAAGCAAGTGCCGTGTAAGCCCCTCGAGGATCGAGTTTGTTCTCTTGAATATATTGCCAGTACTGCTTGACAGCCCATTTGTATATCGGTTCTTTATAGATGGAAGCACCCTTCTCAAAAATCGGGATCCAGCGATACCAGTCCGAGGGCCATCTGGCATCCCCGAAGTCGGCGATCAATCCGCCTGGGGTGATAAGGTTAGCGAAATAATCGAAATAATATCGCGGGATGGCGGAGCGATAGAAATTGGAATCATTGGTCATATCGACCATTCGTAGCAGGGAGAGCATCCAAACCGAATGATAGCCAGCCGCATCTTCCTCCTCCCAATTTTGATAGCTGTCACTACTCAGGATTTTTGCCATCCGCTTCCATTTGGCCGCATCGGGATGATCGGGCAGAGCCAGGTAGGAATAATAAAATGTTTCGGCCCGAAGGATCGCCCGATTCATGGGCCCCCATTCGGGATAGAACATCAGGAAATTGGCGCAATCGGCCACGCCCCGCTCGATAATGGCTCGATCTTTTTTAGCAATAGAATTACTTTTTTTGATGTAAAGATAGGCTTTGGGGTAGGAATACATGCTAAAAAAATCCGAGATCGGCGGCAGTCCTTTGGAATACTCGATTCGATCGTCGTAAAACTCTTTAGGAAAGAGCTTCTTTATTTCTTCATAGCTCACCAGCAATTCCACGGCTTTTGCCACGTACTTCTCCTGCCCCGTCTCCTGGTACATGAACCCAAGCAATTCGGCAAAATTGGCAGGATGACTGGTGGGCGAATAGCCAAACAGATTGCTCTTTTGAATATTCGCCTTCCAACGATTCATAATATTATCGTATTCCTGATAATTGTATTCCACCGCCTGTTGGATAATATTCCAATAATCTTGCTTGGTGGGTTGGGCGAGCAGATTATTAAAACAAACAAAAGCAAAAAGGGCAAACACAAAAGCAAATGATTTTGACATGGCTGAAAATTCCTCGATATTAGGTTATGTATTGGTTGAGTTATTTATTGAGCTCATCCCTTCTTCCCAAGAGAGGGGGCCGGGGGGTGGTGTCAGGTCAGTGCGACCATGAAACTCATCCCCAAAACCCCCTTCTCTTGTGAAGAGAAAGGGGCTTTTGGGCTTTGACATTCTGACATTAGACGCTCAGAACAAGCTCCCCCTCTCTTCCCAAGAGAGGGGGCCGGGGGGTGAGTTCAGGGCAGTGCGACCATGAAACTCATCCCCCAAAACCCCCTTCTCTTAGAAAGAGAAAGGGGCTTTTGGGCTTTGACATTCTGACATTCGACGCCAAGAACAACCTCCCCCTCTCTTCCCAAGAAAGGATGCCGGGGGGTGAGTTCAGGGCAGTGCGACCATGAAACTCATCCCCCAAACCCCCTTCTCTTAGAAAGAGAAGGGGGTTTTTTGACTTTGACATTCTGACATTCGGCGCTAAGAACAACCTCCC
>FWPV01001912.1_pt1 | contig 53606 bp, 52 predicted proteins | sample 2228371 | NCBI WGS metagenome assembly FWPV01 (sample SAMEA103939776, study PRJEB20133) | metagenome
CGCGGCAGGCTCGGCCTGGCGCGCCTCGGCGCGGGCCTTTTCTTCCTCGGCGGCGCGGCTGCGCGCCATTTCCTCGCGGCGGCGCGTTTCCTCGAGCGCGGTCATGCGCGCTTCCTCGGCTTCGCGCAGCAGTTGCGCCTGCCGTTCCTGCCGCGTCATCAGGCTGTCATTCTCGCTCGCGCGCGGCGCGGCGGGCTTGGCGGCCGGGGCGGGCGCCGGCGCCGGGGCGGGCGCAGCTTCCTTGATCTCTTCGACCACCGGTTCGGGCGCGGGATCGCCGGGACGACCGAGCACGCGGCGACGCTTCACCTCGACGACCACCGTATTGCGGCGGCCGTGGCTGAATTGCTGCTGCACCTGTCCGGCCTCGACCGTCCGCTTCAGCCCAAGGGGCTTGCGGGTCAGGGTCGGTTTGTCCTGTTCGTCACTCATCGAAACTCATCATTCCTTCAAAACGCGTCCGAAGCGGCGGAGCCTGTCGGCGCCGCCCCAATTTTGTCCTCGCCGGCAAGCGGCGCGGCATGCGGGTCGGAATCGCGGTTGGCCGCGTCCCTACTCCATCCTGTGAAAAACTGCCAGCGGCTCAAATGCGCCAGCACCCGCGCCGCAGCGCGGGCGTCGGTCAACGCCAGATGCACCGCATTCTCGCGGCCCAATGCCATAGATAGGGTGCCGCGGTCCACCGGCAAGACCCGTCCCTCGCGTCCCGACCCCTCGGCATCCTCGCCGACGCGCCAGGCCTGCGCCAGCTTCTTGCGGCCGTCCTCACCCGCATCGCTGGCATGGAGGAGCAGGCGGACCTGCCCCTTGCGCGCCGCGGTCTCGATTTTCTCGTTGCCGCTGAGCAAGGTGCCCGATCGCGATTCCAGCCCCAGCCGGTCGAGCGTCGCGCGCGCCAGCTGCGCCTCGATCCGCGCGCCCAGGTCATCGGGAATCGTGAAATTGCTGTCGTGAAGCGCGCGCGCCAGCCCGCCCTTCAGCTTGCCTTTCGCCTGCGCTGCCTCCAGCGTCGCACGATCAACGCCGATCCACGCGCCGCGCCCGGGCGCCTTGCCCAGCACGTCGGGCGCGATGCTGCCATCGGGACCAAGCGCCAGCCGCACGAGCTGCTCCGCCGGTGAAACCTCACCGGTGACCACGCAGCGCCGCTCCGGCACATGCTCCCCGCGCTTACCCGCGCGGCCGGTTTCGCTCAGACGGTCATTGCGCGGGGTCCGCATCGGCGGCCTCCCCGGCTTGCGGCGCGGTTTCCGCCGGTTCGTCGTCGAACCAGTGCGCGCGCGCCGCCATGATGATCTCGTTGCCCTGTTCTTCGCTCAGGCCAAATTCGCCCAGCACGCCGCCCTTGTCCTCGGCGCGCTCGCTGCGCGCCGGGCCGCGGCGGTTGTCGGTGCGCTTCTTGGCGATCAGCTCGTCGGTCGCAAGGTCCGCGAGGTCGTCGAGCGTCTTGATCCCCGCCTTGCCCAGCACGACCAGCATCGCTTCGGTCAGGTGCGGCATGGTCGCCAGATCGTCTTCGACGCCCAGCTCGCGGCGTTCGGCGCGCGAGGCTTCCTCGCGGCGTTCCAGCCCTTCCAGCGCGCGGCTTTGCAATTCCTGCGCCAGTTCGTCGTCAAAGCCTTCGATGCTCGCCAGTTCGTCGATGCCGACATAAGCAACTTCTTCCAGCTCGCTGAACCCTTCGGCGACCAGCAGCTGTGCCAGCGTTTCGTCGACGTCCAGCTCTTCCTGGAACATCGTCGAACGCTCGACGAATTCGCGCTGGCGCTTCTCGCTCGCGTCGGCTTCGGTCATGATGTCGATCTGGCTGCCGGTCAGCTGGCTCGCGAGACGGACATTCTGGCCGCGGCGACCGATGGCAAGGCTCAACTGGTCGTCGGGAACGACGACTTCGATGCGGCTGTCATCCTCGTCGATCACGACGCGCTGGACCGTTGCCGGTTGGAGCGCGTTGACGACGAAGGTCGCCGTGTCTTCGGACCAGGGGATGATGTCGATCTTTTCGCCCTGCATTTCCTGCACCACCGCCTGGACGCGGCTGCCCTTCATGCCGACGCACGCGCCGACCGGGTCGATACTGCCGTCATAGCTGATCACGCCGATCTTGGCACGCGAACCCGGGTCGCGCGCGGCGGCCTTGATCTCGATGATGCCGTCGTAAATTTCGGGGACTTCCTGCGCGAACAGCTTCTTCATGAAGTCGGGGTGCGCGCGCGACAGGAAAATCTGCGGCCCGCGCGTTTCGCTGCGCACCGACAGGATCAGCGCGCGGACGCGGTCGCCGACGCGCATCAATTCGCGCGGGATCTGCTGGTCGCGGCGGATGACGCCTTCGGCGCGGCCGAGGTTGACGACGATATGGCCGAATTCGACCGACTTCACGACCCCGGTGATCAGTTCGCCGGCGCGATCCTTGAATTCTTCATACTGGCGCGCGCGGTCGGCTTCGCGGACCTTCTGGAAAATCACCTGCTTCGCCGACTGCGCGTCGATACGGCCCAGGTCGACCGCGGGCAGCGGGTCGACGATGAAGTCGCCGATCTTGGCGTCCTTCTGCAATTTCTGCGCGGCAGCCAGGTCGACCTGCTTGAAATAATCCTCGACCGCCTCGACGACCTCGACGACGCGCCACAGGCGCAGGTCGCCGGTCTGCGGGTCCAGCTTGGCGCGAATGTCGTTCTCGGCCCCGTAACGCGCGCGCGCGGCGCGCTGGATCGCTTCCTCGATCGCCTCGATGACGATGCCCTTGTCGATCATCTTCTCGCTGGCGACGCTGTTGGCAATCGCGAGCAGCTCGGCCTTGTTGGCGGAAATGGCAGTGGCCATCAGTCCTGTCCTTCTTCTTCCAGTTCGTCCGCACCCTCGACCGAGAGCGGAACCGTTGCGGCAATCAATTTGTCGGTCAGCACCAGCTTCGCCGTGTCGATCGCGTCGAACGGCAGCTTGTGCTCCACACCCTCTTTGTCCAAAATCGTGACGGTATCGCCGTCGATGCCGACCAGCTCGCCATTGAAACGCTGGCGCCCGTCGCGCTTTTCCTTGAGCGACACCTTCGCTTCATGCCCCGCCCAGTCGGCGAAGTCGGCGCGGCGGGTCAGCGGCCGGTCGATCCCGGGCGACGACACTTCCAGCCGATACGCCTGGTCGATCGGGTCCTTGCCCGCTTCCTCGAGCGCGTCGAGCCGGTCCGAGATGCGGCGCGACAGGTCGGCGCAATCGTCGATCGTCAACTGGCGCGTCTCGGGCCGCTCGGCCATCACCTGCAACGTCGGGTCGCTCTCGCCCCCGAAAAAGGCGACGCGCACGAGCGCGAGCCCCATCGCCTCGGCTTCGGGCGCGATAATCGCATGAAGGGCGTCCAGATCGACCAAACTCAATTCCGTTGTCGATGGCCCGAAAGCATGGGGGTATCGCCGCCGCGGCCCGCGGCCCCGACGTCCCAACTGGCTGACCATGTCAAGAAGTAGGGCGCATATAGGCAGCGCGGCGTGAGTCGGCAAGGAAAAATGGCACACACGCTGGCATTCCTCGTACGCAACGCCTTGCGGTCGCATTGCCATCGGGCACGACTGGTCTCCATGCCCCGCGCACCGGCAAGGTTAACGCGCCTTCATTATAAACTTATAATTTCGCGTGATAATATTACCATCCAGATAGTTGTTCGGTCAGCCGCGTTGCCGCCATTTCGCCACGGGTGAAATTTTCGGGATATGGCATGATGAATCACGCGAAACTGCGACATGGAACGGCCGTAGCGACGATTCTGCTCCTCGCGGGGTGCGGGTCGGAAGGGCGCGACGTGGTGTATCCCCCGGTCGAGTTGCCGCCTCCCGCGCCGACCCCGACCCCGGCCCCCGCTCCAACCCCGACGCCCAGCCCGACGCCGACACCGACGAGCCAGCGCCCCAATGCCCAGAACACCGGCGTTCCCGCCGGTACGACACTGCGCGACTGGACCGGCCCCGCCTATGACGGGCGCTCGAACCTCGTGATCGACGGCTATGACCTGCCGGTCCCCGCCGACGGTCGCTTCTATCATTTCGCCGGGTCGGACGTGGTGATCCGCAACTGCCGGTCGCGCGTGAGCATCCAGCTGTCGGGCGCACGGTCGCGGATCGAAAACTGCAACATCCAGGGCGGCATTTCGGTGTCGGGCGCATCGGACGTCGTGATCCGCCGCAACAATGTCCAGGGTTCGACCAGCGACCTCATCCATGTCACATCCGACACCGGCCGCATCCGCAACCTGACGATCGCCGACAATTTCCTCCACAGCCCCGAGCCCGCCTGCGGCGCCCACGCCGACGGTATCCAGGTGCGCGGGGTCGAAAATCTGCTGCTCGAAAACAACGCCATCGACATGGGGGTGTGGCGACAGGTGTGCGGACAGGACGCGCTCAACGCGGCACTGTTTTTCGAAAACGCCAATGGCGGCAACCTGACGATCCGCATCATCGGTAATTATCTGAACGGCGCGGGCTATGTGCTGCGCCTCGCGCCCGGCCGCGACCAGCATATCACCGGCAACCGGTTCGGCCGCGACGAACGCTATGGCGTGATCCTCAACAACGCCGCCACGGGCGACATCGTCGCCGCCAGCGGCAATGTCCGCGATGATAACGGCGACGCTGTTCCCATTCCCGGCCTGTAGGCGGAACTATCCTCCAGGTAGTTTCGCGCCGCCCTACCCGTCGATACAACGCTCGATAACGAGACTAGTGATGATATAACGTATATCGTGATAAGGCGGCCTGTGCCGCGATGAAACTGCAAGGGGGACATATGAAATTCTTGTCGGCCATTCTGGCGCTCGCAATGGGGATTGCCGCCACCGCCCAACCCGCGCAGGCGCAGTCCGCCTTTCGCGCCGGCCCCGACGCAACGACGCCGCTGCCGCCGCTGATCGACCGTCTGCGCCAGGGCGGCCTGATCTTGGTCATCCGTCACGAGCGCACCGAAATTCCGTCGCGCGAGGATGATTTCGGCACCCCGCGCACCGATTGCCTGGCGCAGCGCAACCTGTCGACGGCGGGCCATGCCGGCGCACGCGAAACCGGCGCCGCGCTCCAAGCGCTGGGCATCGCTGTGGCCGAAGTCCGCGCCAGCCCGATCTGCCGGACGATGGACACCGCGCGCCTGATGTTCGATCGCGCCGTCGCCGACGAACGGCTGATGCACGACGATCCGCCGCGCGGCCGCACCGCCGCCGTCGCCGATGCCGACATCAAGGCCGCGGCGCGGTCGGTCGATCTGTCGCGCGGCAATGTGGCGCTGGTGACGCATGGCGGGATCATCGCCAAGGCATTCGGTACTGTGATCAGCGAGGGCGGCATCCTGATCGTCGAACGGCGTGCCGACGGCCGGTTCGTCGCGCTCGGCCACACGACGGGCAGCGACCTCGGCTTTCCCGCGCGCGCCCGGCTGGCGGATCGCTGACCGCCGCGCCGCTCAATCGTCGATGTCGACCCTGATGTGCGGCCAGCGCGCCGTCAGCCGCGCCGCCCAGCGGTCGGGCGGCCAGGGGACGACCTCGGCGTCGAACCAGAACAGCCGGTCGCCCGCCAGATCGTACAGGTGGATCTCGTCGGCGCTGTCGTCCTGGCGGACGATGCGGACGCGGCCGATACGCAAGGGGTGAATGCGGCCCTCGTCGCCGCCGCTCGTACCGATCCGCCCTTGCCACCAAATGAGCTCGCCGGTCACCGGATCGATCCCGCTGCCGCGATTGGGGTTCGCCAGCAGCGCCAGTCCGGCGCCAAGCGCAAACAGCGCGCCCAGCCCCTGCGCCAGCGGGACCAGCCAAGGCGCGCATTCACGGCCGTCGGCGCTGCAATTGTCGGCCGGATCGACCACCGAACCGGCCCAGAAAAACAGCAATCCGATCGCGAACAACAGCCACAGCCGGACATCGGTTCGCGCGCTGCGCCGATAGGATGGAACAGGGTCGCGGATCACCGTCCCCGTATAGCCCCACCTCCCCAACAATTGGCTAACAATGGCATTCCCGCTGCCGCCTTGCCCGGCTATGACGGTTGTATGACCTTCGGCGTCCTGCCCTGCGGCAATCATCTCGGCGCATCGCTGCGGCGCTGGCGCCTGCTCAACCGGGTAAAACAGTCGGCGCTGGCGGCCGAAATGGGGGTGTCGCAAACAACCGTCTCGCGCTGGGAAGCGGGCAGTCTTGCGCCAGGTCCGCGCGAAGAGGCCGGGCTGACGCACTTGCTGTCGGCCCGGCCGACCTCCGCCGCCGATCGCGCCCTCGTCGACCTCGTCCGCGGCGCACCCGGCCGCCTCCATCTGATGTGCGACCTGACGCACCGGCTGTTCGCGGCATCGCCGGCGCGCATCGCCGGTTGGCGCGTCGCAGCCGACACGCTGGTCGGACAGTCTTTATGGCGCTTCGCGTCGCCGGGCATCGCCCGCGGCGAACAGGCGCTGGAGGCGCTCGGCTGGTACGCACCCGTCGCGCCTTCGGTCACCGTCGACACCGAAAGCGCCGACTTTTCAGAACTCAGCATCGCCGCCGGACGCCTGTGCTATACGCGGATGCCATTGTCCGACGGCAGCTTTGCGCGGTTGGTCCAAGACGGTTACGCATAAAATATTCGGCGCCTTGCAAGGCGCCGCCGCGGCGGCCAGGCCTGCCGCCATGACACAGCCACCCATCGCCATCGACCCGCACCGCCTCGCCGGGATCATCGACTTCCTGCAAGCGGCCGAACAGCTCAAGGACACGCTCCGCACCGGCGTCACCGCAAAAGGGCGCGCCGAAAGCACCGCGGAACATAGCTGGCGGCTGTGCCTGATGGTCATGCTGTTCGAACGCGAACTGGCGCCGCACGACTTGCTGCGGATGCTCAAGCTCTGCATCGTCCACGATCTGGGCGAAGCGATCTCGGGCGATATCCCGGCAACCTGCCAGCAGCCCGACGACGGCCGCGCCGCGCGCGAGCGCCGCGACCTGGAAACGCTGTGCGCGCCGCTTGCCGACGACCTCTGCGCCGAAATCCTCGCGCTGTGGGACGAATATAGCGATGGCGGGACCGCCGAGGCACGGCTGGTCAAGGGTTTCGACAAGCTGGAAACGATGCTCCAGCATCTCGTCGGGCAAAATCCGCCCGATTTCGACTATGCGTTCAACCTGACCTATGGCGTGCGCCACACCGGTGCACATCCGCTGCTGACGCAGGCGCGCGCGCTGGTCGACGACGCGATGCGGCGGCGCATCGCGGCGCCGGCCTGACCCGGCTTCGCGCGCCGATATGCGGTAACGACCGCCCTCGTCGTCCCCCTGCGGAACATCCGCGGGATGCAGCAATATTTTGTTGGCGTTTGCGCGTATAAAGGCAATCGGCGCTGGCCCCTGCGAATCATTGCGGGGCGCGCCGATGGAATTTGACACGCGCATGAAGCCCGAACTGTCCCTGACCGCCCGCTCGACGTGGCGCGATCCGCCGCCCGAAAAGCCGGCGGGGCCGGGGCGCGGATTCTGGACGGCAATTGCGGCGGCGGTGACCGTCGCCTGCCTCGCGATGCTGCTCTCGGCCGGGCAATTGCGCGCGCCCGCCATGTTCGGCCCATACAGCGTCACCGTGCCGCTCGAATTTCGCGCCTATGATCCGGCGCGCTGGGCGATCATGAACGCCGACGACTATGCGGACGCGCTCAAGATCGACCCGACACTGCCCGATCCCGCAAGCATCGGGTTCGGCGATGCCGTCGCCTTCCCCCCCGCCGACCCCGGCCAGCTGCGCCAGGAAGCATTGGTCGGCCCGCCGGCGAAATCCTATGTCTTTCGCGGCCTCACCGCGCTCGACCGCGAGCGCGCGCATTATTGCCTGACCGCCGCCATTTATTACGAGGCGGCGTCGGAAACCGACGACGGCATGCGCGGCGTCGCGCAAACCGTGCTCAACCGCGTCCGCCACCCCAGTTTTCCGAATACCGTGTGCGGGGTCGTCTTCCAGGGGTCGCAGCGCGCCGGTGTCTGCCAGTTCACCTTCAGCTGCGACGGCGCGATGGCGCGCACGCCCAGCAGGGCCAACTGGCTGCGCGCCAGCCGCGTCGCCTCCGCGGCACTCGGCGGCTATGTCTTTCCGGGCGTCGGCCTCGCCACCCATTACCACACCACCGCGATCTGGCCGCGCTGGGGCAAGAGCCTTGTCATGACCAACATCGTCGGCGCGCATATCTTCCATCGCTGGCGCGGCCGCTGGGGGATGCCCGACGCCTTCCGCGCGCCCTACCCGGGCCGCGAGCCGGTCCCCGGCCCCTATCTGCCGCTGGCGCAGCAACTCGCGATCCTGAAGGGCCAGGGACTGCCGCCCGGTGCGGGGCCGGCGCCGCTGCTTACCGGCCCCGCCGCCACGCTGCCCGAGGTCGCCGCGGCGCCGTTGCCGGGCGCGATGGCGCCGTCCCCGCCATTCACTGTGCCGGCGCCGCCTGCAGCCGCGGCTCCGACCTACACCGACCCGCGGCTCAACCAGTCGGGCCAGATCCGCGAGGAGTTCCGCGGCAGCGGCGAGTGGAAACGGTGATCAGAACCGTCTAGGCTGCCCTTTGCAAAAGAGGGAGGCTGCGATGGGACATGTCAAAGGCATCGGCGGGCTGTTTTTCCGGGCGCGCGACCCCGATGCGCTCAACGCCTGGTACAAGGAACGGCTGGGCATCGGCGCCGGCTGCAACGCCGACGACACCGGACCGGTCAACGAATGGGTGTGGAACGTCGCTGCCGGGCCGCTGGTGTTCAGCGCGTTCAAGGCCGACACCGACTATTTCGCCGCCGACAAGCAACATATGCTGAACCTGCGCGTCGACAACCTCGACGCCGTGCTCGCGCCGTTTCGCGACGCGGGCGAAGAGATTATCACCAAGCCCGAATGGGACGACCCGGCCGTCGGCCGCTTCGCGCGCGTCCACGACCCCGAAGGCAATCCGATCGAGCTGTGGGAACCGCCGCAGACCTAAGGTTGTTGTCCGGCTAAAGCCGGATGCGGCACCGGCCCGCTCCCCCACCCGGCCTCCCAATCCAGTTTACCCTGTGGGAGGCCGGGTGGGGGAGCGGGCCGGTGCCGCCTTCGCCGTCAGGCGAAGAAAATCAACGACCCTGGCTGCGCCAGCGCTTGACGACGCGTTCCAGAATTTCGGCCTCGCCGCCGGTTTCGCGCCACAATTTGGAGAAGAGCGGATCGCTCGACGCAGGCCGCTTTTCTTCTTCCAGCGTATCAAGATAGACGCGGATCGGGATCGACACGCCCTCGCCGCACACGATGCACTCACGGTTGCGCAGCGCCGGGATCGAATCGATGAAGCCGCGCGCGCCTTCGGGCATCGCCGCCTTCACGAAATGCTGGTCGCGTTCGTTGTTGAGGCGCATCGAGATGATCGTGCCGCACTGCGACAGCACGCCTTCGGCCAGATCGGACGGGCGCTGAGTAATCAGGCCCAGCGACACGCCATATTTGCGGCCCTCCTTGGCGATGCGTTCGAGGATCTTGCGCACCGCCTGCCCCGTGCCGACGTCTTTCGACGGGATGTAACGATGCGCCTCTTCGCACACGAGCAGGATCGGCCGCTGCGGTTCGCCGCGCGACCAGATCGCATAATCGAAGGTCAGGCGCGACAGCACCGCGACGACGACCCCGGTGATGTCCGACGGGACGCCCGACACGTCGATGATCGAGATCGGCCGACCGTCCGACGGCAGGCGAAAGATCTTGCCGAGAAAGCCCGCCATCGTGTCGGCAACCAGCATGCCCGAGAACATGAAATTATAGCGCGGGTCGGCGCGCATTTCCTCAATCTTGCCCTTGATCCGCATGAACGGCGCGCTCGACGTCGCCTTGTCGAGCTTGCCCATTTCGTTCGTGAGGATGCTGAGCAGGTCGGAAAGCAGATAGGGGATCGGCGAATCGACCGTGATCTTGGTCATCCCTTCGGCCAGCCGGTTCTTCTGCCGCGCCTGAAGCAGGCAGCGCGCGAGCACGTCGCAGTCGGCCTGCCGGTCGCGCCCTTCGGCGGTAACGAACACTTCGCAATGTTCCTCGAAGTTCATCAGCCAATAGGGCATTGCCAGATTGTCGACGTCGAACAGCGCGCCGGTACCCTTGAACGCCGCCGAATATTCGCCGTGCGGGTCGATCATCACGATATGGCCCTGCGGCGCCAGTTCGCAAATCTTGTGCAGGATCAGCGCCGCGCTGGTCGATTTGCCGGTACCGGTCGATCCGAGCAGCGCGAAATGCTTGCCCAGCATCGCGTCGACATACAGCGAACCGCGAATATCCTTCGTCGGATAGACGGTGCCGATTTCGACATGCGCGCGCTCGTCGGCGGCGTAAATCTGTTTGAGGTCGTTGCTCGTCGCCGCGAACACCTGGCTGCCCGGGATCGGATAGCGGGTGACGCCGCGGCGGAAATTCGAGATGCGGCCGGTGATCTTTTCCTCTTCACCCTCGCCGAGGAAGTCGATCGTCGCGACGATCAGCCCTTCGCCGCGTTCGTGCAGCTGCTGGTCGCGGATGCTGGCGATCAGCCAGATCGTGCCGACGCGCACCTTCACCTGCGCACCGACCTGCCCCGCCATCGCCAGCGCGGCGTCGCCCGAGCTTGTCAGCTTGTCGATGGCTGCCGCATCGAGCAGGATGCGCGACGCGGAACCCGAAATATCGATCACTTCGCCGATCATCAGGTCGTCGCGGTGCGGGGTGGCCACCGGCGCCACGGTGGCCGCTGCTCCGCCCCCCGCGAGCCGGACATGCTGCGCCGCGGTCGAATCTACGGCAGGAAACCCGCCACCTTGCATATCCATCAAATTGCCCCGCCTGTCATGGTCCCGGGGCGCTTATCGCAGGCGAGAGTAAATATAGGCTAAAGGGTCAGCGGCGGCGGAAAATGGCCGACGCGGCATAGCCCAGCAGCAACGACAGGGCGACCGCGGTCAGGCCATAGAGAAACCCATGGCGCTCCGCCGCCAGCGCAACGAAGCGTTCGAACCCGGCCTTGCGGATCTGGACATCGCGCGAGGCGACCGCGAGTACCCGGCCGCGGCTGATCAGAAAGGTTTCGGCGCGATAGGTGCCGACGGGCACCCGCGCAGGAACCGGAATGCGCGCGCGATAGAGGACCCCTTCGGTGATCTCGACCGCCGCCGGATTCTCGTAAAATAACCCCAGCCGCCGATACAGGTCGGTCAGCCCCGCCTCGAAGCGTTCGAGCTTGCTCGCTTCGGAAAATTCGCTCGGCGACATCGACAGATTGGCAAGGCCGAGTTCGAAGATGGCGGCGGTGCGTTCGTCGACCAGCTTGTCGATCGGGCGCGACGACCCGATCGCGTAAAACCCTGGCGAGGTGCGCAGCCGGATGCTGCTCGCATTGACCCAAATGCCCGCGACGCGCCGCTTTTCGCGCAGCACGATCGGCCGCACCGGCCCCTTCAGCACAACGACGATGTCGGCGCGGTCGTCGGGCAGGCGCTGGCCCGGATAGAGGATCGCGCCAAACAGCAGCAATTCCTCGCCGGTAAAGCTGTACTGGATGTCGATCGCGCGGCTCGACACGTCGGGGACCAGCCGCGGATCGGCAGCCTGCGCAGTGGCCATCGGTGCAATCAGCGCCGCCAGCGCCAGCATCAAGGCGGCCCACCGCGTCATTGCACCGAATAAATTTCGTCGGGGCGGATGAACAGCCCGACCGCCATCTGCAGCGCGACGAGCAGCACGATCGTCGCTAGCACCAGCCGCAGATATTCGGGCCGCGCCCGCTGCGCAAAACGCGCGCCGAACTGCGCACCGACGACGCTGCCCAGCAGCAACAGCGCCGCGAGCACGATGTCGACCGCCCCCGTCGTCAGCGCATGGACCATCGTCGTCGCAATGGTAACGAACAGGATCTGGAACAGCGACGTGCCGACAACGACCTGCGTCCCCATCCCGAGCAGATACAGCATCGCGGGCACCATGATGAACCCGCCGCCGACCCCGAGCAGCATCGTCAGCACGCCGACCGCGGCGCCCAGCAGCAGCGGCGCCAATGGCGAGATGTACAGGCCCGAACGATAGAAGCGCCAGCGCATCGGCAGGTTGGCGACCATCGGATGGTGGCGCCGCTTGCGCGCCGGCGGCGGCAATCCGGCCTGCACCGCGCGATAGCTGCGCCATGCCTCGCGGCCCATGAAGGTACCGACGGTGCCGAGCAGCGCGACATACAGGATCGAAATCACCGTATCGATCTGGCCCCATGCGGTGAACAGCTCGAACAGCGCGGCGCCGATCAGCGATCCGATCAGCCCGCCCGCGACCAGAACCGCGCCCATCCGCAGGTCGACCCCGTCGCGCTCGAGATGCGCGAGTACCCCCGACACGCTCGCACCCGTCACCTGTGTCGCCGCCGACGCGGCCGCCACCGTCGGCGGTATGCCGTAAAAGATCAGCAGCGGCGTGGTCAGAAAGCCGCCGCCGACGCCGAACATGCCCGACAGGAACCCCACCCCGCCGCCCAGCAGCACGATGACCAGCGCATTGACCGACAGATTGGCGACGGGAAGATAAAGGTCCATGGCCCCGAACAGATTGCAGCGACGCCGGAACAGCGCCGATTGCCGAAAACCCTAGACGATTTTTTCAGGCCGGGGAATCGCCTCGGCGCTATATTTTGCGGCGGTTTAGAAGTCGCTCGCCAGCGTCAGCGCGAGGCCGCTTTCGGGCCGCGCGTCCCCCGCAACGCGCTGTCGCCAGTCAAGCGCGATCCGGCTGCCTGCGCCGACTTGCGGAAGGCGCACCGTCACCCGCGGTCCGACATCGAGCCGCGCCGCGCCGGGCTGGATCGCGCCGGCCGCCAGCGCCCCGACCCGCACCGGCGCCGTCTCGTCCGGCCCGATCCGGCGGTCGACGACCACCGCGCCGTCGGCAAAGCCGTCGCGCCGCCGAGCCCCGACGATGCCCGCCTGCGCATAGGCCTCGGGGCGGAAATCGTGCGGCAGCGCGACGTCGCCGACGCCGCCGGTGACCATGGCGGCGACCGCGCTCCGTCCTTCGCGCCCAATTCCAAGCCGTTGTTCGATCGCTACATCGACCGGCCAGTGCGCAACGGGCGCCAAGGCAAGGCCAAAGGCCAGCTCACGTTGCTGGGTGCGGCGGAGCGCCAGCGTCGCGCGGCCATAAACGCGGGCGCGTCCCGTATCGCCTAGTCCGTATGCCACGCGCAATCCCGCCTGGCTGCCGCCGAGCTGGCCCGCCGCCGCGATGCCTTCGGGCGCCGCCAGCGCGCCGCCGCGCAGATAGACCCAGCCGCCGAGCGACCAGCCCGCCATCTGCCGCCGCATCCAGTACGGCCTGCCCTGCCCGGGCGGCGCGCGTTCGGCGGCGCCGACCGGATACCAGTCGGCGCGGCTCGCGCGCATCGCCGCGCGCACCGAACCGCCGGGTGGGGCAGGAAACAGCCGCGCGATCAGCGCCGCGCGCAGGCCATGCCGGTCGGCGTCGCCTGAATCGCCCGCCAACACCTGCGCCGGAATCGCCGCATCCGATGCTGCCGGGCGGCCGGAAAAGCCCTCCGGGCCGGGCAACAACGCGCTATGGCGCTGCGGGGCAATGCCCATCTCCCCTGCGGCTTTCACCGTACCCGCCACGCCGCCGGGCGATGTCGCCGCCGCAAAGGGCGACGGGACCGGCCTGAACGGCAATGGCGGCAGGTCGGGCGGCGCGGTCGCGGGGGTCCAGTGCGCCGCCACGCGCAGCAGCGTCCAGCCGCCGATGCACAGCAACAAAAAGCGCAGCGGCCGCGCGTCGCGGACCAGTGCGGCGCCGCGCTGCGTCATCGCGCCGTCATCGCGGCAGCGACCGCCTCGACCGGCGCGTCGCTGTCGCGCCGCTCGGTCTTCTCCCACACGACCTCACCCGAACGCAGCATCCGCCAATAGATGACCAGCGCCCGGCGCGCCGCCAGCATGGCGATCACATTGGCGACAAAGGCGCGCGGCACCGCCCACAGCGCCTCGCGCCAGCCATAGCAGCGCCCCGCGAACAGGCTGCGTATCGCAAGCCGCCACATCAGCAGCAGCGCGTTGAGCGCCAGCAGCATCCGCATTTCCGCGCTGACCGCGACGGCATCCCATCCCAGCAGCGCCTGCCCCGCAACCGCCAGTGCGGTCAGCACGAGCCCGGCATAGGCGGCGAGCAGGACGAGCGCCGCCAGCGGCGCCCGGCGGTCGCGCCACAGCATCCACCGCGCCATCCACACGCGTCCGGCAGGTGATGCGGCAGCGCCGAGCCGCGACCCTGGCCAGCCCAGATGGTCCCACCCCGCCAGCGCGATCCCGGCGATCCAGCGCGCCTTTTGCCGCACCGCGGCCTCGGCGCGGTGCGGAAAGGCGCCGCGCGACACGATGCGCTCGCCCGTCGGCCCGACCGTATCGACAAAGGATGCGCGCAGGCCATAGGCACCGATCAGCATGCCGATCTCATAATCTTCGGTCAGGCTGTTACAGCGAAACGGCTCGCCGCCGCGCTCGATTGCCAGCAGTGCCAGCGTATGCCGCGTCATGGCACAGCCGACCCCCGCCGACGGCAACGGCATCCCCAGCCGCGACCGCACCACCATTTCCTTGCCGTGCGCCTCGGCGAATTCGTCGCCATAATGGCCACCAATCCACCGCGCGTCGGCGGCGATGACCGGAACGACCGGGATCTGGACCATCGCATGACCGGCCAGATGGCGCCGGTACAGCGCGATCTCGCCCGGATGGACATGATCCTCGGCATCGTGCAGCACCACCGCGGCGAAACGGAAACCCTCGGCGCGCTCGTCGGCGCCCATCGCGGCCCACAGCCGGTTCAGATTGTCGCCCTTCGTCGTCGGTCCGTCGCGCTCGCTGACGACCAGCCGCAACCGGCAATCGCGGGCGACCAGCGGCGAAATCGCGAACAAGGTCGCCGCGTCATTGGGATAGCAGCCGATATAGATGCGCACATCCTCGCCCTCCCATGCCGCCAGCGCGCGGCGCAGCGTGGCCGGCAGGATCAGATGCTCGTCCCACGCCGGCAGAAAGACTGCGAAGCGCCCCGCGAGCAGCCGCGTCCCGGCGACGGCGGCCGGGCGCGTGCGGCGCGTTGCCAGCCACAGCGCGTCGAAGAACAGGTCGTCGAGGCCGATCAGCAAGATGCCCACCGATGCGAACAGCATCAGTTCATAGCCGGCCCCCTGCACCAGCCATTGCAACCCTGCGGTCGATAGCTCCACCCACCAGCCTCGCGCCATCGTGACGCCATTCCGCCACGTGCCGAATTGCTAAATGGCCGCCCGAATTTGTAAAGCCGTGCGGCACGGGCTAGGACACCGGCCATCCAAAGCAACAAAAGGGAATGACCGACCGATGACCGGCAGAAATCCGCCCCGTTCGGCCTTGCGGAACTTTTTGGCGAGCGAAAGCGCCGGGGGCATGCTGCTGATTTTCGCGGCCATTTTGGCGATGATTATCGCCAACTCGGCGCTGGGCGAAAGCTATTACCATGCCATCCATGCTGTGACCGGCCCGGTGCTCACCGACAAGCTTGGCCCGATGACCGTCCACCTGTGGATCAACGACGGGCTGATGGCGGTGTTCTTTCTGCTCGTCGGTCTCGAAATCAAGCGCGAATTCGTCGACGGGCGCCTCGCCAGCTGGGACCGGCGGCGCCTGCCCTTTATCGCCGCGGCGGCGGGTATGATCGTCCCCGCCGCGCTCTATCTGGTCTTCGCCGGATCGACCCCCGGCCTCGCGCAGGGCTGGGCCATCCCCGCGGCGACCGACATCGCCTTTGCGATGGGCATCCTCGCGCTGCTCGGCAAGCGCGCGCCGACCTCGCTCAAACTGTTCCTCGTCACCGTCGCGATCGTCGACGACATGGGCGCGGTCGCGATCATCGCGCTTTTCTACACGGCCGAGATCAACATGATCGCACTCGCCGCTGCCGCCGCGATCCTGGGCATGATGTTCGTCATGAACCGCCAGGGTGTGAAGAGCCTGCCGCTCTACCTGCTCGCGTTCCTGCTGCTTTGGTACGCGATGCTGTTGTCGGGCGTCCACGCCACGATCGCCGGGGTGCTCGCGGCGATGGCGATCCCGTTCGAGCGGACGCCGGGCACGCCGGACAGCCAGACGTCGCCGCTCCACCGGCTCGAACACGCGCTCCATCCATGGGTCGCCTTTGCGATTGTGCCGCTGTTCGGTTTTGCCAACGCCGGCGTCGACATCGGCGGGCTGACCGCCGAACAGATTTTCGCCCCGCTGCCGCTCGGCATCGCTGCAGGCCTGTTCTTCGGCAAACAGGTCGGCATCTTTGGCAGCGTCTGGCTGGCGGTCAAATTCGGCATCGCGGGCAAGCTGCGCGGCGCCACCTGGCTCCAGATCTATGCCGTGTCCATGCTGTGCGGCATCGGTTTCACGATGAGCCTGTTCATCGGCGGCCTCGCCTTCCCCGGCAACGCGCTACTGATCGAGGAAGCGAAGATCGGGGTACTCATGGGCTCGCTCGCCGCGGCACTGGTCGGTTACACGATCCTTCGCTTCGCCCCGCTGCACCACGAACATTTCGCGGTCGAACGCGAATCGGCGGCCGAAATCGCCGCCGACGGTGACGTCGAGGATACCTCCGAAGATGTGGACAAGGCGCCGGCATGATGCAGCGGTCGATTACACTCGCGCTCGCCGCCGCCGCGACCCTTGCCGGATGCGCCGCGGAACAGGCCGCACGTCCCGCGCCGGCGGCGGACGTGGCAACGGTTGAGGTTCGCCGCACCCCCGCGTCGGCGCGCGCGCTGGAGGCAATCGCGGCCGACTATCTGCGCACGACGCTCGAAATCGGCACCCACGAAGCGGGCTATATCGACGCCTATTACGGCCCGCCCGAACTGAAGGCCGCAGCCGAGGCGGCGCCGCGCGACAAGGCCGCGTTGCTCGCCGCGACGCGCGACCTGACCGCGCGGCTCGCCACCGCCGCGCGCCGCCTCTCCGACCCGGTCGACCGCCGCCGCGCCGCTTTCCTGCGCGCCCAGCTGCGCGCCGCCGAAACGCGGCTGATGATGATGCAGGGCACGCGTTTTGCCTTTGCTGACGAGGCCGAGCGGCTGTTTGGCGTCCGTCCGCAGCTGAAGCCCCTCGCCGACTACGACCGCCATCTCGCGGCGGTCGAGGCGCTCGTCCCCGGCGACGGCGCGCTGGCGGAGCGCGTCGAGGCCTATCTCGACGCCTTCACCATCCCCAAGGACCGGCTGCAAAAGGTCTTCGACGTCGCGATCGCCCGCTGCCGCGGCCGCAGCCTCGCGCATATCCCGATGCCCGATGGCGAGAGCTTCCGGCTGGAGTTCGTCACGGGGAAAAGCTGGAGCGGCTATAATTATTACCAGGGCGCCTATCACAGCCTGATCCAGGTCAACACCGACCTGCCGATCCGTCTGTCGCGCGCCATCGATCTGGGCTGCCACGAGGGCTATCCCGGCCACCACCTCCTCAACATGAAGCTCGAGGAAAAGCTGGTGAAGGAGCGCGGCTGGACCGAATTCAGCGTCTATCCGCTCTACAGCCCGCAAAGCCTGATCGCCGAGGGCACCGCCAATTACGGTATCGACCTCGCCTTTCCGGGCGGCAGCAAGGCCGAAACCGAGCGCGACGTGCTGATGCCGCTCGCCGAAATCGCCGTCCCCGCCGACGATCGTTACTGGCAGCTGCTCGCCGCGACAAAGGCGCTGGGCGGCGCCCGATTGACCATCGCGCAGCAATATCTCGACGGCGTGATCGACCGACCGACCGCGGTCGCGCTGACGCAGAAATATCTGCTCATGTCGCAAAAACGCGCCGAACAGTCGGTCAGCTTTACCGACCAATATCGCAGCTATGTGATCAACTACGGCCTCGGCGAAGCGATGGTCCGCGCCCATGTCGAGCGCGGTCGGCCCAGCCGCGACGAAATGTGGCGCCGCATGGCAAAACTGGTCAGCGAACCGACGCTGCCGTCGGACCTGCTCGCCAAATGAAGCGCGCCGCGCCCCTGCTCTGGCTCGGCCAGTCGGGATCGCCGCGGCGTCCGCCGGCGGGGGTGTGTCCGCGGGGTTGAAACGATCGATTACGGAACAGACCGTAGCCCTGAGCTTGTCGAGGGGCGCTTCTCGGTGAGGCGCCCTTCGACAAGCTCAGGGCTACGGTTGGAAACGATGACATAACCCTAATGAGGGACACCCCCATGCTCGACAAAACCGACATCCACACCCGCCTCGAAGCCCCGGTCATGAAGGACTATGGCGTTTACCTTTCGGTCGACCGCCTGCTCGCCTGCCAGAAGCCGCTCGCCGACCTCGTCACCCCCGACGAGCTGCAATTCCAGATCGTCCACCAGGTCGAGGAATTGTGGATGAAGCTCGCCGCCTTCACCCTTGCCGAAATCGACCAGCATCTGCGCGACGGCCAGATCATGCGCGCGATCACGCTGTTCGGGCGCGTCCATATGCTGCTCCGGATGATGACCGAGCAGCTGGCGCTGATCGAAACGATGAGTCCCTATGACTATCAGGCGATCCGGCTCCAGCTTGGCAACGGGTCGGGGCAGGAAAGCCCGGGGTTCCAGATGCTGCTGACGCTGCCCGCGGGGCTATGGGACAGCTATCGCTCGCTCTATCTGGAGCCGGAGGGGCGGACCCTCACCGACATTTACGACACCGGCTACGCGCATGACGAAGCCTATGTCGTCGCCGAGGCGCTGATCGAGTTCGACGAACTGTTCCAGAAATTCCGCGCCCACCACATCTACCTCGTCCACCGCTCGATCGGCATGGGATCGAAAGCGATCAGCGGCCGAGCGGTGGACCTGCTCGACGCCGGGGCGCGGCACCGCTTCTTCCCCGAACTCTGGGCGATCCGCGCCCAGATGACCGACCGCTGGGGCGCCGAATATGGCGTGAAACGCGACAGCATCCGCCATGGCGACGCGGGGCACGGCAGCGGGGTTTAACATTGCGACCCCGGCGAAAGCCGGGGGAAGCAATCTAGGGCGGTTTACGCAGGCTCTGGATGCTTCGCTCCGCTCGCAATGCCGAAGTCTAGATGTCGATGACAATCTTGCCGAAATGCTTGTTCGCCGCCTGATGCCGGAACGCATCGGCCAGCTTTTCCAGCGGGAAATGGTCGCTGATGACCGGGCGGATACCGTTCGCTTCGATCCCCGCGATCATGTCGAGCTGTTGCTGGCGGCTGCCCACCGTCAGCCCCTGCACGCGCAGATTCTTCGCCATCAACAGCGCGGTCTGCACCGGCCCGGCAAAGCCCGCGAGGACGCCGATCAGCGCGACATGGCCGCCGACGCGCGTCGCCATCATCGACTGGTCGAGCGTGCCTGCGCCGCCGATTTCGACGACGGTGTCGACCCCCGCACCGCCGGTCAGTTCGAGCGCCCTGGCGCCCCAGGCGGGCACCTCCTTGTAATTGATCAGCTCGTCGGCGCCGAGCGCCTTCAGCCGTGCGAGCTTGGCGTTGGATGAGCTGGTCGCCATCACCCGCGCGCCCGCGGCCTTGGCGAATTGCAGCGCGAACACCGACACCCCGCCGCTGCCCTGCACCAGCACCGTCGATCCCGGCTGGGTTGAGCCATCGACGAACAAGGCGCGCCATGCGGTCAGCCCGGCGCAGGTCAGGGTCGCGGCCTCGGCGGCGCTATACCCCTGCGGCACGCGGGTGAACCAATGCTGCGGAGTCACCACCACTTCGCGCGCATAGCCGTCGATGCCGTCGCCCGGGACGCCGCGAAACGCCGTCGCGGGCGGCGCGCCGTCGATCCATTCGGGGAAGAAGATCGACACCACGGTATCGCCGGGTTTGAACTGCGTGACCCCCTCGCCCACCGCCTCGACCGTCCCGGCGCCGTCCGACATGGGAATCCGCCCGTCGGCGGCGGGGAGCATCCCCATCACCACGGCATAATCGTGGAAATTGAGCGACGAGGCGCTGAGCCGCACGCGGATTTCGCCCGCCCCCGGATCGCCGGGGTCGGCCAGATCGACCAGCGTCAGATTGTCGAGCGAAGCGGGCGCGCGCAGCTGGACCGCGCGCATCATTCCGCCGCCATCGCCAGTTCGACGCGCTGCGGGCCGCGGATCACGCCGCCGGGGGTCGGCCCCTGCATGGCGCCGTCGCGGAAGGTCACCTCGCCCGACTTGATCGTCGCGACATAGCCGTCGGCCTTTTGCAGCAGGCGCTTGCCGCCCGCGGGCAGGTCGAAGGCCAGCCACGGCTTGCCGAGTTTCAGCTTGTCCATGTCGATGACGTTGAGGTCGGCGAGATAGCCCGGCGCGAGCACGCCGCGGTCCTCCAACCCATAGAGCAAGGCCGTGTCACGGCACTGGCGCTTGACCGCATGTTCGAGCGCGATGCGCTTGCCCGCGCGGTCGCGCACCCAATGCTGGAGCATGAAGGTCGGGCTGGCGGCGTCGCAGATCGTCCCGCAATGCGCGCCGCCGTCGGACAGGCTGTTCACCGTGTCGTCGGCATGTTGCAGATCCTCGAGGAAATTGAGGTTGCCGTCGCGGTAGTTGAGGATCGGGAAGTAGATGAAGCCCTTGCCGTCGTCCTTCATCAGCAGGTCATAGGCATATTCGTCGGGAGACACCCCCGCCGCGGTGGCGCGGGCCGCGATGCTTTCGTCCATCTTGGGCTCGTAATTGAAATCGGGGTCCATTTCGAACTGCACCGGCCAGCCGAGCGCGACGATTTTCAGGAAATCGATGATGTCGCTTTCGGGCCAGACATTCTCCTCTTCTATCATGCGTGTCTTGAACGCGGGATCCTTGAGTTTTGCGAGTTGCTCTTCCCATGGGAGGTCGATGATCTCTTCCCACGCGGGCTTGAAGCGGAACGGGTGCACCGTCCCCTGCCACGCCATGATGATGCCGTTGCCGCGCAGCGCGATCTGCGCGACGATGTTGGCGCCGGTCGCATTCTGGCGCCGCATTTCCTCGATCTGCTCCTCCAGCGGCAATTCCTTGGCAATCGATTGCAGCGCGGCGAAGGTCACCGGCAGCCCGGTTTCACGGCTCAAATCCCCCATCCACTGGAATTCGTTCCACTCGCGCTTCAGGTCGCTCGCCATCTCGAACACGCCATAACCGACGCGCCCCATCGCGCGACCGATCGCGATCAGCTCCTCGGCGGTCGCGGTGGTGCCTGGGACGAGTTCGCCGTCGATCGACTTGTGCAGCACGGTGCGGCTCGTCGAAAAGCCGAGCGCGCCGGCACGGATGCCTTCCTCGACGATCCGCGACATTTCAGCGATGTCGGCTTCGGTCGGAATCGCGCCGGGTTTCTCGCGGTCGCCGAGCACATAGGCGCGCACCGCGCCGTGCGGGACGTGGCACGCGACATCGACGGTGCGCGGCAGCCGTTCGAGCGCGTCCATATATTCGGGGAAGGTCTCCCAATCCCACGACATGCCCTCGGCGAGCGCGGTGCCGGGAATGTCCTCGACCCCCTCCATCAGCGAAATCAGCCAGTCGTGGCGGTCGGGCCGCGCGGGAGCAAAACCGACGCCGCAATTGCCCATCACGACGGTGGTGACGCCGTGCCAGCTCGACGGCGCCATTTCGGCGTCCCACGTCGCCTGGCCGTCGTAGTGGGTGTGGACATCGACGAAGCCGGGGGTGACGATCTTGCCGCTGGCCTCGATCTCTTGACGGCCCACGCCAAGATTTTCGCCGACTGCGACGATGCGATCACCATCGACCGCGACATCCGCGACAAAGGGCGCGCCGCCCGTACCATCGACGACAGTGCCGCCGCGTATCACCAGATCAAACATCCCGAGTCTCCCGATTTTTTAGTTTCACGAAGAAACCTATCATCAAAATCGCGATATGCAAATAAACGGGCGAACGGGCTGCGATGCTGTTATAGTGATGCGATACACTATGGGAGTCGATGCCATGATCCGTCCGCTTACCCTCGCCCTTTTGCTTGCAATGGCGGCACCGCCGGTTGTCGCCAAGGAGGCCGTCGCCTCCGACTATACCACCGCGCTCGCGGACCCCGCACGCCCCGCCGCCGATCGCGAACGCGACGCTGCGCGCAAGCCCGCCGAGCTGCTCGCCTTCGCCCAGATCGCCCCGGGCGAACAGGTTGGCGATTTTGTCATAGGCGGCGGTTATGTCACCCGCCTGCTCGCCGCCGCGGTCGGCCCGTCGGGCAAGGTCCACGCCTTCCAGCCCGCCGAATTTATCGCCTTCCGCAAACAATATGGCGACGACCAAGCCGCCGTGGACGCGGCTTATGCCAATGTCGATGCAGTCGCGGGGCCGTTCGCCGCGCCCGCCTTCGCCGCACCGCTCGACACGATCATCACGGTCCAGAATTTCCACGACCTCTATCTGAAGCCCTTTCCCGAAGGGACTGGCGACAAAGCCAGCGCGGCGTTGTTCGCGGCGCTCAAACCCGGCGGAACACTGGTCGTGATCGATCACAGTGCCGCGGACGGCACCGGCACGACTCCGGCTGACAGCCTGCACCGCATCGACAAGGCGGTCGTGGTTGCGGCGCTGACCAAGGCGGGATTCAAGCTGGAGGCCGAAAGCGATCTCTACCGCCGCGCCGACGACCCGCGCACGACGAACGTCTTCGACCCTGCGATCCGCGGCAAGACCGACCAGTTCGCGCTGAGGTTCCGCAAGCCGGGTTGAGCGGTTTCGGCCGGAGCCTGCCGTTCCCCGGCGAAAGCCGGAGCCCAGGGCGTCATAACGTGACGTCGGCTCTATACCGCTCTGGGCTCCGGCTTTCGCCGGGGAACTGGTTATAGCAGAGGCGTCCGTCCCCACCCCAAAGCACAGCGTCGGCTTCAGAGCTTGCCCAGTATCCCCCGCCGCGGCCCCAGATAGCCAAACAGATACGCCGCGACCTTGCGCATCTGGATCTCCTCCGCCCCCTCGGTGATGCGATAGCGGCGGTGGTGGCGATAGATGTGTTCGAACGGCTTGTGACGCGAATAGCCGATGCCGCCATACACCTGCATCGCGCGGTCGGCGGCTTCGCAGCACAGGCGGTTCGCCCAGTAATTGCACATGCTGACCTTGTCCGACAGCGTGTGCTCGATTTCCTTGTGCGGGGTGTTGTCCATGTCCCACGCGGTCTTGCGGATCAGCAGCCGCAGCATTTCGGCCTGCGTCGCCAGCTCGACGAGCGGGAACTGGATCGCCTGATTGCGCGCCAGCGCCTCGCCAAACGGTTTGCGCTGCCGCGCATATTTGACGCTTTCCTCGATGCAATAAACCGCGGCGCCCAGCGATGAAGCCGCCTGGCGGATGCGGTTCTGGTGGACGAAGCTTTGCGCGATCGACAGGGCGCCGCCGACCGGGCCGAGCCGCGCGCTGTCGGGCACCCACACATTGTCGAACGTCATGCGCGGATGGTCGGTGGGCATGTTGAACGTCCACATATATTCGTCGACCGTCATGCCCGGCGTCCCCGTCGGCACCAGCAGGCAGGTGATCCCCTTCGCGTCGCCATCCTGACCGTCGGTACGGCAAAAGGTCGCGCAGTGCGTCGCGACGTGCATCCCCGTGATCCACATCTTGCGCCCGTTGATCCGCCAGCCGTCGACGCCATCGCGCGTCTCACGCACCGCGCGCGTTTCCATATGCGTCGCGTCGCTGCCATGGTCGGGCTCGGTCAGCCCGAACGCAGTGCGGCGCTTGCCCTCGAAGCCGCCGAGGATGAACTCCTGCTTCTGCTCCTCGCTCGTCGCGAACTGCTCGAACATCTCCACAAAGGGGAAATTGCCGACGATGCTATGCTCGTTCTGCAAGTCGTTGTGGAGCCCCAGCCCCTTGGCGGCGAAATGCTCGCGGATCACCGCCATCCACAGGTTCGACCCGTCCTTGCCGCCATATTTCTTCGGCGCCGAAAAGCGCCAGTGCCCTGCCGCGTCGGCCTTGCGCGTCGCGGCGCGCAGAAGCTGTTCCCACTCGTGGCGGGGCAGCCCCTGATTGTCCCAGTCGGTGCGGCTATGCTCGCGGCGATGATCGAAAAAGCGGATATTGTCGTCGGCCTCTTCGAGCGGCTTGATCTCGGCCTCGATGAAGGCATCAAGTTCGTCCAGATAGGCCTGCAGGTCGGCGGGCATCGCAAAATCCATCGTCTCTCTCCCGGTTATTCTTGTGCGCCCCATGTTTCGCGCGCGCGGGCGAGCGCGGCATATTTGGGGCTGTCGACGTCGCATTTATCGAGCACCGCGCGGCGCAGTTTCGCAAGCAGGCCCGGCTCGGCGAGCGTCACCGCGCCGCTGAGCAGGCCGTCGGCCAGCGCCTTGTCCTCGGCGCCGACTCCGGCATCCAGATCGCGCATCACGATCCCCAGTGCGTTCATCGCGACCGCGACCTGAAATTTCGCATGACCCTCTGCCGCCGGTTTGATCTGCTCAGCCAGCCAGTCGCGCACCGCCTGCACGATCTCGCGGTTGGTCGGCTCGCCGGTCGGCGCAGGAGCGGGCCCAACCGGCGGCAGCAACGCCCGCGCGCGTTCGACGGCGGGCGCCCCGGCTTCCAGCAGCAACAGCAGATCGAGCTCCTGCTCGGCGGTGCGCCGTCCGACGACGACGCGCTCGACCGTCGGGTCGGCGCCGCTGCGCCACGCCTGCCCCATCTGCAAACAGCCGAGCGCCCACCACAGGGTGCGATAGACGAGCCAGAAGTGGAAGCGGTCGCGGTCGACTTTTACCCCGCCAGCGGCTTCATAAGCGGCGAAATAATCGTCGAGGCTCCCTACCCCGAACGCGGGGTGATCGATCCGACCAAACCGCCACACCGTCATGCAGCCGAACGCCAGATCCTCATGCGCGTCGCCGCGGTGCGCGAGTTCCCAGTCGAGCACAACGGCCAGCCCCCCGCTCTCTTTGGCGCCATCGACCATGATATTGCCCATCCGGTAATCGCCATGGACGAGCACCGGGGGCGCCGGTGTGGGCAGGTGATCCTCGCACCAGCAGATCGCCAGCGCGATCACCGGCCGGTCGCCGCCATAGTCCAGAAAGCGCGCCTTCAGCTCGGCAAGCGCCGCGGCGGTGTCCATCAGCGGGATCGCAGCGGGAATGGTTTCGGCGGGAATGGCGTGGATGCGCGCCAGCTCGCGCCCCAGGTCGGCGAGCAGCGACGGCGGCGGGTTCGCCAAAATCTTCGCCGGGTTCACCTCCGCGATCACCCGCCGCATGACATAGCCGGTCCCCATGCCGTCGCCGTCCGTCAGCACCCCGACAACCTCGGGCGCCTTCACGCCTGCCGAATGGGCGGCGATCACCAGCGCCGCCTCGTCGGCATGGCCATAGGGGCGCCCCGCCATATAATCCGCCGACGGCGCGCGGCGCAGGACATAGCCGGCGCCCGCCCAGTCGAACGCCCAGCTTTCCATATTCGCCCCGCCCGACAGTCGCGCGAGACCCGACAAGGAACCGGGGCCAACGGCTCTGGTCATGAAGGCGGAAAGCAGCGCGTCGAGATCGATCATGCGCCAATCGATGCGGACGAATTGCGGCGAGCGCAACCCGGCAATTTCTTGGATGCTAAGAAAGCTAAGTTTATCGGGCGGCGACATATTATTCCTTCACGGCTGGTCGATGGACCATCGGGATGAACGACGTATCTATGAACCGATTTTTGCACAGCGGGCGGGGTGGCGGCGACATTATATCGATCTTCCGGGCATGGGGCGAAGCCCCGCCGACGCCCGGATCGCAAATCTCGACGACATGTTGGATACCGTGCTTACGTGGGCCGAAGCGACGATTGGCGACCGTCGGCTTATCCTCGCCGGGACGTCGGCGGGCGCGTATCTCGCGCTCGGCGCGCTGCTGCGGGAGCGTCTGCGCGTGGACGGCCTGCTCCTTCGCGCGCCGTTGATCGAACCTGACAACGACCGCCGCGATATCGATGCTCCGCGGCCCATCATCGCCGACCCGACGGTCCTTGCCAGCATGACCGATACCGAACGTACGGCCATCGGCCCGCTGATGGTTCAGACCCCGGCCTATCTCGCCGCAATGCGCGCCAAAATGCGCGAAGCGGTATCACCGGCGATCGCGGCGGCCGACGCCGCGTTTCTCGCCCCGATCCGCACCGACAAGGCGCGATACCGGTTGCGCGGCTTTTCCGCGGACGCGCTACCGCAGTTCGACCGCCCGGCGCTGATCCTGACCGGCAGGCTCGACGCCAGCGTCGGGTATCGCGACGCCTGGCGGCTGATGCCCCGCATGCCGCGCGCAACCTTCGTTACGCTCGACCGCGCCGAACATGGCTTGCCGATCGATCAGCAGCCGCTGTTCGCAGCGCTCGTGAGCGACTGGCTCGACCGGCTGGAAGAAGACAGAACGCACCGCTCCTGAAGCCGCGGACACCTGCGCGCACCCATATCGGCGGTTCTTGCCGACCGTCGCTAGTCGGCCGCTACTCCGCCGCCGGTTCCTCGGCCGCGCTCAGCGCGCCGTTCTGGATCAGCCAGCGCGGATGATCGGCCTGCACCGACGCCATGATCCGGTCGATCGCGGCGGCGACCTGTTCGCCTTCGGCTTCGCGATCGCGCTGGACGACAACGCGGCGCGCCTGCGCGTCGATCAGCACCCGGTCGCGGCGGACGAGTTCGCCGACGGTCAGGCTGGCCAGGATCGTGGCACTGTCGGCCTCGCGCTGTTCCAGCGTCGCGATGCGCTGGTTCAGCCGTTCCTCGAACTGCACCGCGGCATTGGTTTGCTGACGCAGCTGGACGATATTGACGCGCACGTCGCGGTCGAGCTCGCTGCGGACGTTGCCCGCCAGCCGCTGGTTGAGCCGCGCCGCATATTGATCGACCAGCACCACGCCGTCGACCGCGATCTCGTCATTCTCGACACGCACCGTCAACGTGTCGATGCGGTCGCCATCACCGAGTAACTGATCGAGCTGCGATTGCACCGTGGTGCGCGCGCGCAGTTCGCGGGCGATATTGTTCAGCGACAGCGCCAGCGGGATCGACAATATGCCCAGCGTGACGATGATCCCGATCACCTGCATCGCGGTGTGTTGCGGAGTCAGCGACGGCCCAAAGCGGTTGAGCCGCGCCACGGCGGTTGCGGCAAAGGCGATCGCCAGCGTGTTGGTCAGGAACAGCAGCGCCGCGCCCAGCGCAAAGTCGAAGCGGCCGGTGGCCAGTCCGAAACCGACGGTCGACAGCGGCGGCACCAGCGCGGTCGCGATCGCGACCCCGACCATCACCCCCGACAGTTTGCGCATGATCGCATAGACGCCCGCGATGCCGCCGACGACCGCGACGCCCAGGTCGAGCAAGGTCGGCTGCGTCCGCGCGCGCAGTTCAGACGTGACGTCCTGGATCGGCGACATCCAGATGATCAGCATCGCGACGATGATCGCGACCGCCATACCCGCGGCCATCGTCACCAGCGACCGTTTGATCAGATTGGTTTCGAGCGTCGCCAGCCCGAAGCCGACCCCCATGATCGGGCCGAGCAGCGGCGACACCAGCATCGCGCCGATCACCACCGCCGCCGAGCTTTGCAGCAGGCCCAGCGTGGCGATCGCCGACGATAGCGTGATCAGCAGCAGGAATTTCTTGTCGAGCCGTGCATCGCGCGCGACGCTGGCCAGCGTCAGCGACCGGCCGTGGGTTTCGTCCTCGGCCGATTGATCGTCATCATCGAAGCCGCGCGTGGACCGGCGACCCCCGGCATTGAACGGGGCGTCGCCAAGTCCAGGCACACCGGGATGCTGGCCAGCCACGATCGGCTTAGATCTTGGCCGTCAGATCCGGGACCGCGGTAAACAGATCGGCGACGAGGCCGAAGTCGGCGACCTGGAAGATCGGGGCGTCCTCGTCCTTGTTGATCGCGACGATCGTCTTCGAATCCTTCATGCCCGCAAGGTGCTGGATCGCGCCCGAAATGCCGATCGCGAAATAGACCTGCGGCGCGACGATCTTGCCGGTCTGGCCGACCTGATAGTCGTTCGGGACATAGCCCGCGTCGACCGCGGCGCGCGACGCGCCGAGCGCGGCGCCGAGCTTGTCGGCGAGCGGCACGATGACTTCTTCATATTTCTCGCTCGAACCGAGCGCGCGGCCGCCCGACACGATGATCTTTGCCGAGGTGAGTTCGGGGCGGTCCTGCTTGGCGATTTCGGCGCCGACGAAGCTCGAGATGCCGGCGTCGCTGCCGGCACCCACGGCTTCGACCGTACCCGAACCGCCCGAGGTAGCGGCCTTGTCGAACGCGGTGCCGCGCACGGTCAGGACCAGCTTGGCATCCGACGATTCGACGGTCGCGATCGCATTGCCAGCGTAGATCGGTCGGGTGAAAGTCTTGGGACCCTCGACCGACAGGATTTCCGAAATCTGCATCACGTCGAGCAAAGCGGCGACGCGCGGCGCGATATTCTTGCCGGTGGTCGTCGCGGGCGCGAGAAAGGCATCATGGCTGCCCATCAGCTCGGCGACGAGCGGCGCGATATTTTCAGGCAGGTTGTGATCAAAGGCGGCGTTGTCGGCGACATGCACCTTGCCCACACCCGCGATCTGCGCAGCTTCCTTGGCCACCGCATCGACGCCCGAACCGGCGACGAGCAGATGCACTTCGCCCAGCTTCGACGCCGCGGTGACCACCGCAAGCGTGGCGTCCTTGACCGACGAACCATCATGTTCGACCCAAACCAGAGTTTTCATGAGTGCACTCCCATCGCCTTCAACTTGGCAACCAGTTCATCGACATCGGCGACCTTGACGCCCGCCGAGCGGACGGGCGGCTCCGATACCTTGACCGTCTTGACGCGCGGCGCCGTGTCCACGCCGTAATCGGCGGGGGTCTTGGTATCGAGCGGCTTCGACTTCGCCTTCATGATGTTCGGCAGCGATGCGTAGCGCGGCTCGTTGAGTCGCAGGTCGGTGGTGACGATCGCAGGAAGCTTCAGCTTCACCGTTTCAAGCCCGCCGTCCACTTCACGCGTCACCGAAACATGATCCCCCTCGACGTTCACGGCGCTGGCGAAGGTGCCCTGCGCCCAGCCGGTGAGCGCGGCGAGCATCTGGCCGGTCTGGTTGTTGTCGCCGTCGATCGCCTGCTTGCCGAGGATCACGAGACCCGGCGCTTCGGCTTCGGCAATTGCCTTGAAGATTTTCGCCAGCGCCAGCGGCTCGACGTCGTCGTCAGTCTGCACCAGGATCGCGCGGTCGGCGCCCATCGCGAGCGCGGTGCGCAGCGTTTCCTGCGCCTTCGCCGGGCCGACGGAAACGGCGACGATCTCGGTCGCAACGCCCTTTTCCTTCAGGCGGATCGCCTCTTCGACACCGATCTCGTCGAACGGGTTCATCGACATTTTGACGTTCGCCAGATCGACGCCGGTGCCGTCGGCCTTCACCCGCGGCTTGACGTTATAATCGAGCACCCGCTTGACGGGGACGAGGATTTTCATCGGCTTAAAGCTCCTCTCAGCAAATTGTGCACTGCGCCATAATTCGCGCTTACGTAAACGTCAACCTGACTCCCTTCCCCCTTGAGGGGAGAAGGATAGGAAGCCTTATCGCCGCGGGCGATTAGGCGAACTTGGATGAGGGTGAGCGGAACTTCGCTCCGCGCGAGCCGAAGGCTCGCAACCCCTCTCCCAGCTTCGACTAACCAGCAAGCTGGCAAGTCTTCGCAACCCTCTCCCTTAAGGGGAGAGGGGAGAAAGCTATCACGCGACCGCGCGAACCTCGGCGACAATCTTCTTTGCCGCATCGCCCAGATCGTTTGCCGCGACGATCGGCAGCCCCGAATTGGCGAGGATGTCCTTGCCCTGCTGCACATTCGTGCCTTCAAGCCGGACAACCAAAGGCACCGACAGATTCACTTCCTTCGCCGCGGCGACGATGCCGTCGGCGATGATGTCGCACTTCATGATCCCGCCAAAGATGTTGACGAGGATGCCCTTCACCGCGGGATCCTTGAGGATGATCTTGAACGCCGCGGTGACCTTTTCCTTGCTGGCGCCGCCACCGACGTCGAGGAAGTTGGCGGGAAATTCGCCATTGAGCTTGATGATGTCCATCGTCGCCATCGCGAGGCCGGCGCCGTTGACCATGCAGCCGATGTTGCCGTCAAGCTTGATGTAGGCGAGGTCATATTCCGACGCCTCGACCTCGGCCGGGTCTTCTTCGGTCAGGTCGCGCAGCTCGGCGATGTCCTTGTGGCGGAACATCGCATTGCCGTCGAAACCGACCTTGGCGTCGAGCACCAGCAGTTCGTCGCCGTCCTTGCCTTCGCAAACCGCGAGCGGGTTGATTTCGATCTGCTCGGCATCGGTGCCGAGGAAAGCCGCGTAAAGCCCGGCCAGAACTTTCGCCGCCTGCTTCGCCAGATCGCCCGACAGGCCGAGCGCCGCGGCGACGCTGCGGCCGTGGTGCGGCATCAGGCCGGTCGCGGGGTCGATCGTGATCGTGTGGATCTTTTCCGGCGTGTCGTGCGCGACGGTTTCGATGTCCATCCCGCCCTCGGTCGAGGCGACGACCGCGATGCGGCTGGTCGCGCGGTCGACCAGCAACGCCAAGTAGAATTCCTGTTTAATGTCGGCGCCGTCGGTGATGTACAGGCGGTTGACCTGCTTGCCCGCGTCGCCGGTCTGGATCGTCACCAGCGTGTTGCCGAGCATGTCCTTCGCGTGCGCTTCGACTTCCTCGATCGACTTGGCCAGCCGGACGCCGCCCTTCGCATCGGGGCCAAGTTCCTTGAACTTGCCCTTGCCGCGGCCGCCCGCGTGAATCTGCGATTTCACGACATAGAGCGGCCCGGGGAGCTGCTTTGCTGCGGCGACCGCTTCCTCGACGCTCATCGCGGCAATGCCCTTGGGCACCGCGACGCCGAATTTCGCGAGCAGTTCTTTCGCCTGATATTCGTGGATGTTCATGAGGTCTGCCGGGCCTTTCGAGTCTTGGGGCGGGGAGAATTGGCGCCGCCTAAGCACAAGTCGGCGGGCAAGGCTAGTCCCGCCGCACCCCGGTTAATCTTGCCTAGCGAAAAGCACAGAGCGCCGCCGAGCTGGTGGTCACGGTCAATATCTCGGGGTCTTTCAATGCGCGAACCTTGTGCAGGAACTGGTTCAGCGACAGGTCGCCGGCATTTTTGTCCCGCAGGCTGGCGAGTGAGCCCAGCCGCCGCAATTGCAGCAGCGACAGCCGGTCGACCATGCGGTCGGCCATGCAGGCCGCGATCGATTGCGACAGGCCGGCGTTGACCAGTCCGGTGCGCAACCGGGTTTCGGGCGTCGCACAGGCGGCGAGCGACACGATCAACAGTGACAGGACGGCAATGCGCATCGGCGGTTATCTTCCGTGAAATTCGGCCACCGCGCTCGACACCGCCTGCATCAATGCCATGCGCGACGGGATCGGCGACGTGGTCGTCCCCAGCAGGACAACGACCGCATAACGCGTGCCGTCGGGCGCTGTCGCGATGCCGATATCATTATATCCCGCCGTCATGCCATTCAGATTTTGCCCGGTGCCGGTCTTGTGCAGGAATTTCCAGCCGGGCGGCAGCCCGGCCTTCAACCGGTTGGGGCCGCTCCGCGTCCGGCTCATCACGTCCAGCAGATATTCGGTCGATTCGGGCGACAACAGCGCGCCGCGCGCCAGCCGGGTCAACGCGCTGGCGATCGCGTCGGGGCTGGCGCCGTCGACGGGGTCGGCCAGATAGCGATCCATCGCCGCCTGCCGCGTCGCGGCGGGCAGCGCGGCGCGCGCCGCCTCGAAATTGCGGCCGATCGAATAGCTTTGCTGCCAGCTCAGCCCCGCAATCCCGCTTTGCAACAGGCGTTCGCCGGGACCGAACCGGATCGCGCCCAGATTTTTCCGCGCCAGAAACGACTGCACGGTCGCCGGGCCGCCGATCGTCCGCAGCAGGCTGTCGTTCGCGGTGTTGTCGCTCTGGGTGATCGCGGTTTCGATAAGGCTGCGCACCGACATCGTCACCGACCCCTGGGCGCGGACCCGCGCCGCGAGCGGCTGATAGAATAGGGTCAGATCCTCCGGCCCAATGCGCACTTGCTGGTCGAGCCGCAGGCGGCCCTGATCGACGGCATCGAGCGCCGCCATCGCCACCCAGAGCTTCGATACGCTCTGCTGCGGAAACAGGTCGCCGCCGCGCTGCGACACCGCCCATTCGCCGTCGATGCGCTGGACCGCGATGCCCGTCTTGCCCGGAAAACCGCGCCACAGGAAATGGATGCGTTCGGACAGCCCTGCGGGCGCGCGGCGGAATCCGGGATCAATGGGCTCGATCGGGCGTGATGCGGCGGACCGTGTCGGCTGTCCGATGGGCACGGTAACCGATCCCGCCGGCCGCGGCGCCGACGCAGCGGGCGCGCGGGCAGGCGGGGCGACCGCCGCGCTGCTGACGCACCCTGCCAGCACCGCTGCGCTGGCCATGATCGCCAGAACCGGCTGACCGGAAAACCCAAATTTCATGCAAACCCCGCCACCAGCAACTTATATATAATCTTCCGCCACCTGCTCACGCAGGCGGGTCGGGCGGGCCAGTAAATTGCGACGAGTGATTCCTCTCGTGCGACGAGTGGCGCAACCTGCACCGGCGTCACGGCGCCGAGGTCGGACGGACCATGTCGGGGAAAAGCCGCTTCAGCGCCGCCAGCTTCGGCGCATCCCAGCGGACGATGTAGCCGTTCGACGGGTTGCGGCGCATGAAATCCTGGTGATTCGCCTCGGCGCGATAAAAGCGCTTATAGCTTTCGACGGGTACGACGATCGGCTTGGCGAAAAAACGCCCCTTGCCGATCTGCGTCAGATAGGCGGTCGCGACCTGGCGCTGGGTGGCGTCGAGCGGGACGATCGCGGCACGATATTGCGACCCGACATCCGGTCCTTGGCGATTTTTCAACGTCGGGTCGGCGATCACCGAGAACAGGACGCGGAGCAGGCTGCCATAGCTGACCTGCGTCGGATCATAAACGATCCGCACCGCTTCGGCATGGCCCGACTTGCCGTCATGCGTCAGTTCATATTTCGCGGTCGCCGCGCTGCCGCCATGATAGCCCGATTCGACCGAGATCACGCCCTTGACGCGCTCGAACACGCCCTCGACGCCCCAGAAACACCCGCCCGCGAGCACCGCCGTCGCGCGCTTCGCCTTGACCGCTGGATCGAGCTTTGCGGCGGGCAGCTTGACGACGCTTTCGGCCTGCGCAGGGGCTGCGCACTGCGCGACGATCGACCCCGCGACCAGCGCCGCCAGGATGCGCGGAAAACGTGCGGCGCGCGCCTGCGTCACGCGGGGATCGGCAGCGCGGGCTGGTTCAGCACGATATAGGTTGTGCCAATCGCGAATCCGGCGAGCATCGACAAAAACCAGTCGGAGCGGAAAAGGTTGAGCATGGGGAGCCTCGTTCATTTATCGTTGTTCGCGGCCGGGGCCGCCCTGGTTACACCGACGATATGGCGCGCCCCGACCAACCGTGCAGTGATGTCCATCACCTTAAACAGGATGACTTACTTTCCGGTGAACCGGGCGCTTAACCGCCGTTCAGCTTCAAATAGGCACCGCCGCCGGCATTACAAGACCGATCGGTACAGAATTCCTGTGCGAGGGACTAGGGCTGCTTTAACGCAGCGCGGCGCAGGCCTGCTGGATGCGCACACAGGCTTCCTTCAGCACCGCTTCCGAGGTCGCGTAGGAAACGCGGAATGCGGGCGACAGGCCAAAGGCCGCACCATGCACCGCCGCGACCTTGGCGCTGTCGAGGAAATAATCGATCAGCGCTTCGTCGCTGTCGATCAGCTTGCCGTCGGGCGTCGTCTTGCCGATGCAGCCGCTGGCGTCGGGATAAACATAAAAGGCGCCGTCGGGGGTCGGGCAATTGAGGCCCGGCGCATCGTTCAGCATCGCGACGACCATGTCGCGGCGCTTCTTGAACGCGGCATTGCGGTCGTCAAGGAATTGCTGCGGCCCGCCAAGCGCCGCGGCGGCGGCGGCCTGCGCGATCGAACAGGGGTTCGACGTCGATTGCGACTGCAATTTGCCCATCGCCTTGATGAGCCAGGCCGGACCGCCCGCGTAACCGATGCGCCAGCCGGTCATCGCATAGGCCTTCGAGCAACCGTTCACCGTCAGGATACGGTCGATCAGGTCGGGGCAACGCTGGGCAAAGGTCGAAAATCCGAAATCGGCGTACCAGACATGTTCGTACATATCGTCGGTCATCACCATCACATGCGGGTGGCGGCGAACGACCTCGCCCAGCGCGTCGAGCTCCGCGCCCGAATAGGCCGCGCCCGACGGGTTCGACGGCGAATTGAGCATCACCCAACGCGTTTTCGGCGTGATCGCCGCGTCGAGCTGCGCCGGGGTGATCTTGTAATTCTGCGCCGCACTGCCCTCGATGACCACCGGCGTGCCGCCCGCAAACGCCACAATATCGGGATAGCTCACCCAATAGGGCGCCGGGATGATCACCTCGTCGCCCTTGTCCACGGTCGCGACCAGCGCGTTGAACAGAGTGTGCTTGCCGCCGACGTTGACCGTGATCTGGTCGAGCCCGAAGTCGAGCCCGTTGTCACGGCGGAACTTGCCGCGGATCGCTTCCTTCAGCGCCACGGTGCCGTCGACCAGCGTATATTTGGTTTGCCCGCTGCGGATCGCCTCGATCGCCGCTTCCTTGACGAAATCGGGGGTGTCGAAATCGGGCTCGCCGGCGCTGAGGCCGATCACATCGACGCCCGCCGCTTTCAGCGCCGAAACGCGCGCCGTCATCGCCAGCGTCGCCGACGGCTGGATGCGGTTGAGGGCGGCGGAGATATGGGGCTTCAGCGACATGGGACTTCTTTCCGTGGCTTGCGCGGACAGGCGGCGATTTGACAGGAAATTGCGCGGGGCCGCGCCTAAAGCCTCCGCCCCGAATTCGCAAGCGCAGCGTGGGACAAATTAGCTATGCAGCGCCCATAATGCCCCTCCTCTGTAGGGGAGGGGTTCCGGCTTCAGCCTTCAGTCTCCACCAGCCGCGCCGGGATCAGCCCGCGCAGCGAATTGCCGATGAAGAAACCGTCAGTCAGGTCGGCTAGCCGCAGATGCGATTCGACCGCGCGTCCCTTGTCGATCAGCTCGGCGCGCAGCACGCCGGGCAACAGGCCGAGCGACAAGGGCGGGGTCAGAAACTGGCCGTCGCGTTCGACAAAGATGTTGCTCCAGCTACCCTCGGTGACGAAACCCGGCGCATCGACGAACACCACCTCGGCCGCACCGCTGTCGCGGCGCGCCGCATCATAAGGCGCACGCAGGCTGGTCTTGTGCGCCAGCCGGAAATCGTCGGCGGCGAGCGGCGCCGGGCACACCGCCACCGGCACCGGCAATTCGTCCAGTCGCGGCATCGGCGACACCTCGACCGCCAGCGCCCCTGATGGCGCCAGCCGCATCCGCACCCGCGCCGCATGGCGCAGCCGGAAAGTCGCCGATTGCAGGCTGTTGCGCGCGCCGTGGCGGTCGAAGCGGAAATCCAGCGCCTCGGCGCTCGCCTTCATCCGCGCCAGATGCCCCTCCAGCCGCTGGACCCCCTCGACGGGATCAAAGAACATGGTTTCGATCAGGTCGAAACGCGCCCCCGCTGCCTCCACGAACTCCCCCTTTGCCAGACACTCGCGCCATTCCTCGGCCGGCCGACTGTCGGCGACGATTCCCGAACCCAGGCCCAGCGTGGCCCGATTCGCCCTGCCATGCAAGGCGCTGGAATCGGGAAAGATCAACGTCCGGATCGCAACATTGAACGCCGCATCACCGCCCGGTTCGATAAAGCCGATCGATCCCGTATACAGCCCGCGCGCATCGGCTTCGAGTTCGTCGATGATTTCCATCGCCCGCACCTTGGGCGCGCCGGTGATCGAACCGCAGGGAAAGCCGGCGCGCAGCACATCGACCGCGCCGACCCCGTCGGGCAATATTGCGCTGACGTCGGAGACGAGCTGGTGGATCGTCGGAAAGCTCTCGACGCGGAACAGGTCCGGCACCGCGACCGACCCCGGTACCGCGACGCGCGAGAGGTCGTTGCGGATCAGGTCGACGATCATCAGATTTTCGGCGCGCTGCTTCGGATCGTCGGCGAGCGCCCGCGCCGCTGCAACGTCGGTGGCGGCATCCGGCAGCCGCGCCGCCGTTCCCTTCATCGGCCGCGCGATGACCTCGCGTCCGCGCAGCGCAAAGAACAGTTCGGGCGACAGCGACGCGATCGCCCGCTCGCCGGTCCAGACAAAGCCGCCATATCCGGCGCGCGCCGTCTCCCGCAGACGCGCATAGACCGCCAGCGGGTTGCCCGCGACCGGCACCTCGGCGCGAAAGGTCAGGTTCGCCTGATAAATGTCGCCCGCAGCGATATAGGCCAGCACGTCTTCGACCGCCGCCAGATAGTCGGCGCGCGCGATCCGCGGTTTGACGCCGCCAACCCAGGCGCCGTCGGGGTCGGGCAGCAGCGCCGCAACGCGATCGGCGTCGATCCGCTCGACGCGATCGAACAGGCCGAACCAGGCGAGCGGCGCTCCGTCACCCGTCGCCGCCGCAGCACCGCGCCACGCCGCAGCAACGCCCTGGCCGACCTCGTAGGACAGAAAGCCCGCCACAAACAGCCCGCGCGCCCGCGCCGCGTCGATCGCCGTGAGCAGCGCCGGGATCTCGGCGGCAGACCACGCCTCCAGCGTATCGACGGGATCGACGAACAGCCGCGCGGCCGCGGCGCCCTGCGCCCGCGCATCGTCCAGCAGCACAAACGGCGCGGTGCCCGCTTCCGCCCGCGGCACTTCCGATCCGGCTGTCATGACGGCGCGCCCGCGTCGCGGCCCGCCGCGATCAGCGCTCGCGCTTCATGCGGATGGCGCGGCCATTGTTGACCGTCGCGAAATAGCTGCCCATCGAGGCGACCTTGATCTTCACCTTTTGCCCGGGCTTCGGCTGGCGCGCCAGCGTCGCCGAATCGATCTGCACCCAAACGGCGTCGTCTTCCATCACCAGCGTATATTTGCCCGACCGGTCGACGCTCGCCGAACGGATCGTCGTTTCGATCTCGGTCACCTCATTTTCGTCGCCGCCGAAAATGCCGCCAAGCTTCGGGAAAGAAAAGCCGAACAGCCCCCGCCGTGCCTCGCGCGCGGTCGCGCGGTCGGTAAAGGTGATTTCGCGCGCGGTATCGGCCGCCGACAATTCGCCGACCTCGCGGTCGAAACAGGCTAGCCGCGCCGCGGCATCGGCAATGTCGCGACACGCGTACAGCTCCTGAATCTGCGCCGGACGCGGCGTCGTCTTGTCCTTTGCGGCGGCGGGCAGCGCGGCGACGCATGCGATCAAGGCCAGCGGAACGGTGACGCGCAAAGACAGCTGCAACATGGCTAACCCCCCAGAGGATATGGATGGCTCTGCCTAGCGGCGGCAGGGGCGACCCGCAAGCCGCGGCGGTTGCGGTGGCGCGCTGCTGACCCTAGTGTCAGTCGGACGCCGAAAGCAAAGAGAGGATTGTTCGCCGCAATGGACCGCGCCTTTTCCTGGTCGACCGATTATCACCATCCGACGGACTGGGATCAGAGTTTCGCCCCGCTGTCGCTCCCCGATATGCTCGCGGCCAGCGTCGCGCGGCGCGGCGATGCGCCGATGCTCGACTTCATGGGCCGCCAGTTCAGCTATGCCCGGGTTGCACGCGGTGCGGCGCAGGTCGCGCGCGGATTGCAACAGCTCGGCATCGGCAAGGGCAGCCGGGTCGGCCTCTTCCTGCCCAACGTTCCGCATTATGTCGCGGCCTATTATGGCGCGCTGGCGATCGGCGCGACGGTGGTCAATTTCTCGCCGCTGTACACCGCGCGCGAGCTCGAGGATCAGGTCGAGGATTCGGGTACCGACACCTTGTTCACGGTCAGCGCCGCCGCGCTGCTGCCGACCGCGCTGCACGTCCTCGACGGGTCGAGCCTCAAGCGCCTTGTCGTCGGCTCGGTCGCGGGCGGGCTCGCCTGCCACAAGGCGATCCTCTACCGCTTGTTCAAGCGTGCCGACATCGCCCCCATTCCGTCCGATCCGCGCATCATCCGCTTTTCGGCGCTCATCGCCAACGACGGGCGCCCCGATCCGGTCGCGATCGATCCCGAACGCGATGTTGCGCTGATCCAGTACACCGGCGGTACCACCGGTACGCCGAAGGGCGCCAAGCTGACCCACCAGAATCTGACCGCCAACGCGCGGCAGGTCAACGCGATTGACCCTGACCATGACGCCGACGACCGCATTCTCGGCGTCCTTCCCTTCTTTCACGTCTTTGCCAACACTTGCGTACTCAATCGCACCGTCCTCAACGGCGGCACGATCACGATGCTGCCGCGCTTCGACGCCAAACAGGCGCTCGCCGCGATCGGCCGCACGCGGGCGACCGCGCTGCCCGGGGTGCCGACGATGTACCAGGCGCTGCTCGACCATTCCGACCTCGCAAAAACCGACTTCTCTTCGCTGCGCATCTGCATCTCGGGCGGTGCGCCGATGCCTGCCGAATTGCGCGAGAAATTCACCGCCGCGACCGGCGCCTCGCTGGTGGAGGGCTATGGCCTGACCGAAAGCTCGGGCGTCGTCGCCACCAACCCCTATGACGGCCCGGTCCGCCCCGGCACGATCGGCCAGCCGCTCCCCGCGACGCACATCCGCCTGCTCGACAAGGAAGACCCGACGAGGGATGCCCCCGACGGCGAACCCGGCGAACTGGCGGTCAAGGGGCCGCAGATCATGCAGGGTTATTGGAACCGCCCCGACGCCGATCTCGACAGCTTCACCGCCGACGGCTGGCTGCGCACCGGCGACGTCGCGGTGGTCGAGGACGGCGGCTATATCCGCATCGTCGACCGCCTGAAGGACATGATCGCGGTCGGCGGCTTCAAAGTCTATCCGAGTGTGATCGAGGCGCATCTTTACGAGCATCCCGCGGTCAAGGAGGCCATCGTGCTCGGCGTCCCCGACGCCTATCGCGGCGAAGCGCCCAAGGCGTTCGTGACGCTGGAGGAAGGATATGACGTATCGGGCGAGGCGCTCGCTGCGTGGCTCAACCCGCAGCTTGGCAAGCACGAACGGGTGAAAGCGGTCGAAGTCCGCCTCAACCTGCCCAAGACGATGATCGGCAAGCTCGACCGCAAGGCGCTGCGCGCCGAAGAGGCTTAGCCGCTAGAAGTCGACGCTCCCGACGATCGTGCGCGACTTGCGCAATGAGACGTTGTAACCTCTGTCATGTTATGCCATATCGACCGCAAGCATTTGCCCAACGGAGAATCGGGTGACCGACGTCGCCAGCCTTGCCCCTGCCTACACGCGTCTCGGCGCGCTGCTTCGTGCTGCGCGCGAATCGCGACCCTTGACGTCGCTGTCGGGTGACCAGCTGGCGATGGGTCTGTCGGGTCTGTGCCTCGTTCATTGCCTCGCCAGCACGGTGCTGTTCGCATCGATCGCATCGCTGGGCGTCGCGTTCGACAATCACCTGTTCCACGAGGTCGGACTGATCGTCGCGATCGGCTTCGCGCTGGTGACATTGGTCTCGGGCGTGCTCAGCCACGGCTATATGATGCCGTTCGGCGTCGGCAGCTTCGGGCTCGGCATGATGGCCGGCGCGCTGTCGCGTCCGCATGACGGCAGCGAGGTGCTGGCCACCATGGTCGGCGTCGCGGTCGTCGCGCTGGCCCACGACCTCAACCGCCGCGCGCGGCACTGACCGCGGCGCCGAAACGGATCGTCCGCAACTTGCGGGCACCGGCCAAACCGCTTACATGGACGGCACTGACGCGGGATTTTCCGCGGCACAAGGAAATGGCAATGGGCAAGCACGACCATCCGCATGTCGAGGCCAGCGGCGCCTCGCTCGCCAAGGCGGCGCAGGCCGCGCTCGAAAGCGCCGGTGAAGCGTGGACCGACATGCGCGCGCAGATTTTCGACGTGGTCGCCGCAATCGGCAAGCCCGCCAGCGCCTATGAAATCGCCGATATCGTCTCGCAGAAACGCGGCAAGCGCGTTGCGCCGAACAGCGTCTATCGTATCCTCGACCTGTTCGTCGCGAACAACCTCGTCCGCCGCGTCGAGAGCGCCAACGCCTTTGTCGCGAACAGCCATCCCGGCTGCCTGCACGACTGCATCTTCCTGATCTGCGACGAATGCGGCACCGCGGTGCATGTCGATGACGACAAGCTTTCGACCGGGGTTCGCGCCGCCGCCAACGCCACCGGCTTCGCCGCCGAACGCCCGGTGATCGAAGTGCGCGGCAAATGCGCCGAGTGCCAATAAGGTGAGCCGCCGCGCTCCGCCGGACATCTGAGCGATGGTCGGGGGGCTTCAGCAATGGATCGAGGCACAGCGCGAGCGCCCGCGCGCACCGACGCGCGCGTGGTACTGGACGCTGACCTTTGGCATCGCGGTGCTGCTGTTCGGCGCCTATCTGACGCAGGTCTTTCCGCAAAGCGGCCACGACATCGCCCCCGGCTATGGGCCGCCCGTGCTCGCGTTCGAATTTGCCGGCAGCCAGGCCGATCTCGAGGCGATCTTCGGCTTTTTCACCGACCCGCAGCAGGTGACGCGCCTCGCCGCGATGCGCGCGGGGAACGAGCAGGATTATCTCTACATGCTGCTCTACGCCGGCTTCCTCGCCAGCGGCTGCCTCGCGCTTTGGCGTGAACTGCGCCTTCGCCCGCTGCTGGCCGCCGCGCTGCTCCCGATCGCCGCGGCGCTGTGCGATGCCTGGGAAAACTGGCTGCTCTTCGACATCCAGGCTGCCTTCACCCTCGGCGACTATTCGCCCGCCATGGCGAGCCTGCCCTACCCCGTCGCAGCGAAATTCCTGCTGCTCGCGGCAACGAACGTCGTCATTGGCGCCGCCGCGACGCAGCTCGGCCGCTGGTGGGCCTTGTTCGGCACCGTCGCGATCCTCGCCGCGATCCCGACCGTGATGGCGATCATCACCCCCGCCGCTTTCGCCTGGGCGCTGGTCCCCTCGGCGGCGGCGGGCTGGTTGCTGCTACTCGCGCTGGCTGCGGTCGGCAGCTGGCAGGCGCTCGCCCGAAAGCGCCCGCTCGTCGATCCGGGCCGCGCCTGACCCCTTCCCACTCCGCGCGGCGGGGTCTAGGGATTCCCGCGAATCCCGCGAACAGGGCGAAAGGCTGCATATGAACACCGTCATCATCCGCGAAGACGACCTCGTCGAAACCATCGCCGACGCGCTCCAGTATATCAGCTATTTCCACCCGATGGACTATATCCGCGCACTGGCGGCCGCCTATGAACGCGAAGTGTCGCCCGCGGCCAAGGACGCGATGGCGCAGATATTGTCGAACAGCCGCATGTGCGCCGAGGGGCACCGGCCGATTTGCCAGGACACCGGCATCGTCACCGTCTTCATCAAATGGGGCATGGACTGCCGCCTCGACAGCCCGCGCAGCCTTCAGCAAGTTGTCGATGAGGGTGTGCGCCGCGCCTATCTCCACCCCGAGAACAAGCTCCGCGCCTCGATCCTCGCCGACCCCGCGTTCAGCCGCGTCAACACCAAGGACAACACGCCCTCGGTGCTCAATGTCGAGATGGTCCCCGGCAACAAGGTCGTGATCGACGTCGCCGCGAAGGGCGGCGGCAGCGAGAACAAGTCCAAGTTCAAGATGATGAACCCCAGCGACTCCATCGTCGACTGGGTGCTCGAAATGGTGCCGCAGATGGGCGCCGGCTGGTGCCCGCCGGGCATGCTCGGCATCGGCATCGGTGGCACCGCCGAAAAGGCGATGCTGCTCGCCAAACAGTCGCTGATGGACCCGATCGACATGACCGAGCTGCTCGCGCGCGGTCCGTCGAACCCGACCGAGGAACTGCGCATCGAGCTCTATGAAAAGGTCAACGCGCTCGGCATCGGCGCGCAGGGGCTCGGCGGGCTCGCCACCGTGCTCGACGTCAAGATCGCCGACTGGCCGACGCACGCCGCGTCGAAGCCCGTCGCGATGATCCCCAACTGCGCCGCGACCCGCCACGCGCACGTGACGCTCGACGGCAGCGGCCCTGCCTATCTCGAACCGCCGGTCCTCGCCGACTATCCTCAGATCGACTGGGCACCCGACAAGGCGGCGATCCGCGTCGATCTCGACAATCTCACCCCCGAGGTCGTTGCCAGCTGGAAACAGGGCGACCGCCTGCTGCTCAACGGCAAGATGCTCACCGGCCGCGACGCCGCGCACAAGCGCATCGCCGACATGCTGGCCAAGGGCGAGCAGCTGCCCGTCGAGTTCAAGGGCCGCGTCATCTATTATGTCGGCCCGGTCGATCCGGTCGGCGAGGAAATCGTCGGTCCCGCGGGTCCCACCACCGCGACGCGCATGGACAAGTTCATGGACATGATGCTCGAACAGGGCCTGCTCGCCTGCGTCGGCAAGGCCGAACGCGGCCCCGCCGCGACGCAGGCGATCGCCAAGCACAAAAGCGCCTATCTGATGGCCGTCGGCGGCGCCGCTTACCTCGTCGCGCGCGCGATCAAGGGAAGCAAGGTCGTCGGCTTCGCCGACCTCGGCATGGAGGCAATCTACGAGTTCGAGGTCAGCGACTTCCCCGTCACCGTCGCGGTCGACAGCGAAGGCCAGAACGTCCACGTCAACGCGCCGAAGCTGTGGCAGCAACGGATCAAGGATGAGGGGTTGCTGGCGGGGGTGTGACATGGCCTTCCGCCCCCTCGGGTTTGGATTCGAATTGAAGACGCCACTCGACCTCGCCGAATGCAAGAGCCGGATCCGCGAATGCAAGCAGCACTGGTATGATCCGTCCGAAGGTCCGCGCGGCTTCCTACTCGGCCGCTTCATCTGCTTGTGGAACAGCCTGGTCGACAGGCAAGGACCTATGCTGATCGGCTGGATTCATGATGACGGGATGGGTTGCCGGGTCTCCGGTCGGTCTGGTTCCGACATCAACGGCATGCTCTATCTGGGCTTCATCGGAGCGCTGCTTCCTTTCATCGCCCTGGGATTATTCCGTGACGGCCAAATCGGTCTGTCCGGCGCCATAATGCTCGCCCTGTGCGCCGCCGCTCTGATTATTCTGCTGCGGAACGCAAGTAGGGAACGGCGCGCTGGATTGGCTTTGACAGATTTTCTTGAGCTGTCGCTTGGCAGCAGTACGCGGCATGAGTTTCGCTGAAAGCCACTGACACGCGCTTGCGTTTCCCTGCTGATCCGGCACATTGGTTCGCATATAAAGCAGGCAGGGGACGCATGATGGATTTCCGGGAGCTTGATCGACCGAACCGCCGTGACCTGATTCGCGGCGCCGCCATGCTCGGCGCGGGCGCTGCGGTCATGGCGCCCTTCCCCGCCCTCGCCGCGAGCAGCCAGAGCGCCGCGATCCGCAAGGCCGCCGAAGCGGGCAAGGACGCGTCGATCAAGCGCATCCGCGACTGGATCGCCCTCCCCTCGATTGCTGCGGAGAACCGCAACATGGCCGAGGGCGCGGCCTATATGGCCGAGCTTGCTCGCGACGCGGGCTTCACCAACGTCGAGATCGTACCCACGGACGGCCACCCCGGCGTGTTCGGCACGATCGACGTCGGCGCCCCGCGCACGCTTGGCATCTATTTCATGTATGACGTGAAGCAGTTCGACCCCGCCGAATGGTCGTCGCCGCCGCTCGAGGGTCGCATGGTCGAGCGCCCCGGTTTCGGCCAGGCGATCATGGGCCGCGGCGCGGTGAACCAGAAGGGGCCCGAGGCGGCCTTCCTCGCCGCGCTCCACGCGATCCGCGCCGCCAAGGCAAAGCTGCCGGTCAACATCGTCCTCGTCTGCGAAGGCGAGGAGGAGATCGGCTCGCCGCATTTCCGCCAGATCGCGACCAAACCCAATATCCTCGCCGCGCTCAAAAAATGCGAAGGCATCTTCATCCCCTTCGCCTCGCAGGGCCAGAATGGCAATGTCACGGTCAACCTCGGTTCAAAGGGCATCATCGAGCTCGAACTGGTCGCTAGCGGCGAGAAATGGGGTCGCGGGCCAAAGGGCGACATTCACTCCAGCCTGAAGGCAATGGTCGACTCGCCCGCGTGGCGGCTGGTGCAGGCGCTCCAGACATTGGTGACCCCCGACGGCAACAAGCCCGCGATCGAGGGCTGGTTCGAAAATGTCCGCCCGCTCACCGACCGCGAAAAGAGCCTGATCCGCGAAGCCGCGAAAGCCGGCGACGAAGCGCAGCAAAAGGCGGCGCTCGGCGTCACGCACTGGATCGACAACCTCGCCTATGACGACGCGCTGATCCGCCTCGCGCAGGAACCGACGGTCAATATCGAGGGGCTGGTCGCGGGCTATACCGGCCCCGGCGGCAAGACGATCCTGCCCGGCCGCGCCGTTGCCAAGCTCGACCTCCGTCTCGTCCCGAACCAGACGCGCGCCGAGGCGGAGCAGAAGCTGCGCGCGCATCTCGACAAACATGGTTTCAAGGATGTCGAGGTCAATGTGTCGGGCGGCTATGACCCGACCGAGGTCGCCGAGGACAGCCGCCTGATCCGCACCGCGCTCGCGACCTACAAACAGATGGGGGTGGCGACGAACCTCAACGCGCGGCTCGCGGGCAGCTGGCCCGGCGCGACCTTTACCGCGCCGCCGGTGTCGATCCCGGCGGGGCATTTCGGCACCGGCCACGGGTCGGGCGCGCACGCTCCCGACGAATATTATCTGATCGATTCGACCAATCCCAAGGTCGCCGGGCTGGTCGATGCGACGATGGGCTTCGCCGAATTTCTCTACACCCTCGCCGCGATCAAATGAGCGGCGACCTCAACGGGGTCGCCCATGTCATCCTGACTGCAGGCGACTTCGCGCGTTCGACGGCGTTCTGGCGCGACCTCATCCGCTATCTCGATCTCAAGATCGTGCTCGACAGCGACGCGATGCTCTATGGCGTCGGCGGCCGTACCGCGATCGGCATCCGCACCCCCAGCCCCGAAAACGTCGACAAGCGCTTCGACCAGGGCGCGCCGGGGCTGCACCATGCCTGCTTCCGGATGCGCGACCGCGCCGCGGTCGATGGCGTGCATGGCTTTCTGGCCGGACGCGACGACATTGCGATCGTCCACGCCCCACAGGAAGAGCCGTGGGCGCCCGGCTATTATTCGGTGCTGTTCGAGGATCCCGACGGTATCCGTATCGAATTCAACCATGTCCCCGGCGCCGGCTTGCTCGCCGATGGACGCGAAATCGACGGCGCCGAAATCTTCGACTAAAAGCCGTAGACCAGAGTGAAGCGCGTCTGGGTGTCGACACTTTCGATGCCGGGCGGCGGGCTGGTGTCGATCTGCGCCGAATAGGCGAAGCGCGCCGACAGCGCGCCGGTGAGCTTGGCGTTGAGCGCGGTCAGCGAGCTGGTCGACATGTTCGCCTCGCCGATGATCGTCGATGCCACCTGCGTCAGCCGTAAGGTCGGTGAAATCTGCCAGCCGAAATCCAGACCCGCAAGCGCGGTCAGTTCGGTATCCTCGCCGCCGCGGACAAAATCGGTCTGACGAAAGGCAGGACCGCCCTTCAGGCTGAGCGTGGTCTTCTTGTTGTCGAGCAGCTTGTATCCGAAGCCACCCGACAGATTCCAGCGCGTGTCATACCCCAGGATGCGATCATGTTCCCAGCGCGCGAGCCCATAAGCGAAGGTGCGGTCGTTGATCCGGTATTGCGGCTCCAGCTCGGCAACATAGCGTTCGACCGAGGTGCGGCCGTTGGTGCGCTGGTAATCGGCCTGCGCACGCAGCTTGTGGGTCCAGTCGATCCCCTGCCGCGCCAGCGCGATCCCGGCGCTCAGCCCCGCCGACTTGGTGTTGCCACTACTCTGCGACGCACCGATCTGCCCTTCGCCCTTCCAGTTTTGCCAGAAACGCGCGGCCGCCAGTCTGGCGCGCGCTGCTGCCGCCGCCTCGTCTTTCAATCGCTGGCGTTCGGCGCGATAGGCGGCCAGCCGCGCCTCGATTTCGTCCGCATCGTCCGGTCGCGTATTCTTCGCCAGCTGCCCGACCGCCTCGACATCGGCATCGCGGCCGCTCGCCATCGCCGCGGCCAGGATTTCACCGATCGGATCGGGCGGCGGCGGATTGCCGCTGCGATAAAAAGCCAGCAGCGCATCAATCTCGCCGACATTGGCAGGATGGGTCTGCCGCGCAAAGCGCGCGACCGCTTCGACCGCCTGCGTCTCGCCGCTGGCAAAGGCAGCGTCGATCATCGCGCGCACCGCGTCGGGCAGCGGCGGGTCGAGCGGGACCAGCGCGGTCGGGATCGGGTTGGCCAGCACCGGATCGGCCAGCGCCGGATTGGGCTGCGGCGGGTTTGCCGGTTCCTGCGCCGCGGACGCGATCGGAGCGGCGAGGGCGAACGACAGGCAAAGCACGGCCGGACGGGGGAGAGCGATCACCGATGACGTCCTTCTCGGGGGAACGAAAGCGCGGGCGAAGCGCCGCTATAACCCGAAAGAGGCTGGCATTTCCACCCCGCCTCCCCCATTTGCAAACCTATGGTTATAGCCATCATCGCTATTTTCTGTGCCGGTATCGCCAATTTCGCGATGCACCGCGCCTTCATGGAAAGCGACGATCCGCTGATCCAGCAGATGGTCAAACCGCTCGCCGACAAGGCGGGGCCGCACATCACCTATATCTTCGAATTCCTGCTGCTCGTCGGCGCAATGGCGATCGCGACGCGCAGCTGGTTCGCCGCGCTGATGCTCTACGGTCTCTACACGATGTTCAACGCAATGGCCTTCAGCTGGATCACGCAGCGGCGCGATTGAGGGCGGCTGCCGACCGGAGGCGGACCTTTATTCCATCGTCATCCCGGCGAACCCGGGGCCACCGATGTTATAACTCGGGCTTCGGAGTGCGGGTTATCGTTGGCGAAGTCCAATATCCCGATGAGCGAGCCGTGAAGTGTGGCATGAACCTCTCCGCGCTTTGCACCGGGATGCAGGACGATCTTGCCGACGAGCGATCGGATATCGCTTGAGGCATCAAGCCGGGTTTCGGGGTCTTTGAGCGTCTCGGTGAGCGCCGCGACCTTGCGCTTGTAGATTTTGGCGATGCCGGGATGGACGTCGGGAACGTCGGCGGGCGCCTCGGCAAGCCGCGCGGTGATTTCAGCGCGCTCACGTTCAAGCTCGGCCATCCGCGCTTTCATGGTCGGCTGATACAGCCCATCCTCGATCGCCGCCATGATCCCGGCAACGGCTTTGTCGATCTTCGCAAGCGCCCGCTTGTCGGCATCGGCCTGGATACGCTGCTCGCGGTTCTCCCGGTTGATGTGGACGGCATAGGCGGCCACGGCGGCATCGATCTTGTCAGCCGTGACCAGCTTGTTGGCGATGCCCGCGAGCGCGCGCTGCTCCAGCACCTCGCGCCGGATGGTCCGGCTGTTCGGACAGTTGCTGCTGCGATGATGACCGACACAGCCATAGCGGTCGCCCACGACGATGGCATAGGTGCTGCCGCAGACGCCGCATTCGAGGAGGCCCGAGAGCAGATAGGCGGGACGCCGCGCGTTCAGGAGCGCACGGGCCTGTGCCGCCTCCCTGATCCCGGCATGACGCTCGGCCAGCGCCGCCTGCTGGCGCTTGGCCGCTTTCCACATCTCATCGCTGACGATGCGAAGCTCCGGCACCTCATTCCTGATCCATTCGGATTCGGGATTGAAGCGGGTAACGCGCTTGCCGCTGCCCGGATCGGTCACATAATGTTTGTGGTTCCAGACGCGGACGCCGACATAAAGCTCGTTGTTGATGATCCCCGTGCCGCGACGGACATCGCCGCGGATGCTGGTATCGCGCCACGCGAGCCCCTTCGGGCCGGGGATGCGATCGGCGTTGAGGTCGCGCGCTATCGCAAGCGGGCTCTTGCCGTCCGCGAACTCGCGGAAGATACGCTCGACGATCAACACCTGCGCCGGATCGACCTCACGCTCGCCGCGCACCAGTTCGCCCTCGCTGGTGAGCCGGCGGACCATGCGGTAGCCATAGCCGATCGCGCCCGCCGAATAGCCTTTCTCGACGCGCCCACGCAGCCCGCGGTGCGTCTTCTTGGCGAGGTCCTTGAGGAACAGTGCGTTCATCGTGCCCTTGAGCCCGACATGAAGCTCGGAGATTTCCCCTTCGGCAAGGGTGACGAGCGGTACGCGCGCGAACTGAAGATGCTTGTAGAAAATCGCGATATCGGCCTGATCGCGCGATATGCGGTCGAGCGCTTCGGCCACGACGATATCGAACTTGCCCGCCTGTGCATCGGCAAGCAACTTCTGGACACCGGGACGCAGGATCATGCTCGATCCCGAGATGGCGGCATCCTCATAGGAGCCAACAAGCTGCCAGCCTTCATGCTCGGCACGCTCGCGGCAGATGCGCTGCTGGTCGGCGATCGAGGCCGGGTTTTGCTGGTCGGAGGAATAGCGGGCGTAGAGCGCGGCGCGAATCATGGTGTCTTCCTTTCGCGTGGCGGGCAACAGGCCCCGCACAACCGGATAAGACAGTCTCGCGCGCGGAAACCCTAGCGTCAATGCTTTGGCGGGGTTGGGTTTCTCCCGCGCGGCTCATTGTCGTTGGCGGCTTTTCGCGCCCTGATATGCTCGCGGGCGATATGCCGCCCGACCGCTTCGGCGATGCGCGTCAGCGCCGCCTCGACCTGGACGGAGCGCAGGACAGGCGCATTGTCGTTGGCGGGAGCAACATGCCGATCCGGTCGGGGGTCATCCTCGTGCATCGCTGCGCCCCGCATCATTGTCATTGTCGGGGCGATAGGCGGCGGGGTTGGCGACCCAGCGATCGATCGCCGATTCATGCCAGCCAGCACCATGAACGCCAATCTTCAATTGCGGCGGGAAGGTGCCTTCGGCCATCTTGCGATAGATGGTCGAGCGCGACAGCCCCGTGCGGTCGAGGACGGTCTTCAGACGAATGATACGTTCGGGAGAGGGCATGGGGGATTATCTCCGACAGGCGGTGGTTGACGATGCCCCCTGCGAGTAAATCTTGGGCGTGGCCTCTTGCCGCGCAAGCGCCTTTTCGCCGCATTCCAGCACCATCGCACCATAGGGTGCAAAAACAGGCGCTGGCGAACAATGGCGCTCAATCGGCGGCTCGCGGCGCTAATAAGCGACGATAGGAAAGCTTTGGAAAGAACCGCATCGTGTCATGGCGAAATCGCGGGATCGACGATCATGTCGCGATGTCCATTTGCATATTGCCGCATACCTTCTGTTCGGTGGTCTGCCCGCTGTGTGCGACTCTGGAGCACCCCGCCTGACGGGGCAATGGGTGGGGCATTTCATTGCCGATCATGCCCATTATGATGTCGAGGCGACGGACTTGGCGTCCCGCCTACAGCGAGCGCGCTCTACTCCGCTTCGCTCCACCGAGCCACCGCTACGCGCCGTCTCGTCGGCTGACGCCGTAACGATCGCATGACGCGAGGCCGGAGCCTGGCTCCGGCCCGGAGGTCATCGCGCGTGCCGCGCGATGGCGATGGCCTCCGGCCGTGCGGTGGGAGCGTCGCTCTCCTCTGAGCCCCGCCCGGCAGCGCGCAACCCCTGCGGGGTCTTCCACTTCGTTGCAGCCCTTCGGGTGCGCCCTGCCTCCGTGGCGGGTCTCTCCGGTCGCTCTCGCCGCTCCCCCCGCTCAGCCGGGGCTGCGGTGGTTTTGGAGCAAGGAGAGACTGTCATGGAATTCCAGCATATCGAACTGTCGCAGCTTGTCGTGTCGCCCGCCAACATGCGCGGGGTCGCCAAGAAGCCGGACCTCACTAACATCCTGCCGTCGGTGCGGGCGCGCGGGATCCTCGTGCCGCTGATCGTCAGGCCGAGCGAGGCGGAAGGCGTCTACGAGATCGTCGCGGGCAAACGCCGCTACCATGCGGCGTTGATCGTCGCAGAGGAACAGGACGGCATCGACCCGCTGCCCTGTGCGGTGATCGAAGCCGGGGACGATGCGGCAGCCTTGGAAGCCTCGCTGATCGAGAATATCGCCCGTCTCGACCCCGATGAGGTGAACCGTTGCGAATCCTTTACGCGGCTTGTCCGCGAAGGCCGGAGCGTCGAGGATATCGGGCTCACCTTCGGACTGACCAGCTTGCAGGTGAAGCGGACCCTCGCCATCGGCAATCTGCTTCCCCGCATCCGCAATATGTATCGGGCCGAGACGATCGATGCGGTGACGATGCGGCACCTGACCCTCGCCACCAAGGTCCAGCAGCGCGAATGGCTGGCGCTGGTCGATTGTCCCGAGAAACACGCTCCCACGGGCAGCCAGCTCAAATCATGGCTATTCGGCGGCAGCGCGATCGCCACCAAGGTCGCGATGTTCGATCTTGCCAGCCATGGCGGTGAGGTCGTCGCCGACCTGTTTGGCGAGGACAGCTATTTTGCCGATAGCGAAGCCTTCTGGATCGCGCAGATGGCCGAGGCCCTGAAGCAGGCGGACTTTTATCGCGAGTGCGGCTGGTCCGATGTCATCGTCATGGAGCGTGGCGCATACTTCAACGGGTGGGAGCATGAGCGTTGCCCCAAGAAGAAGGGCGGCAAGGTCTTCGTGACCATCAGCCATCGCGGCGAGGTCGCCTTCCACGAGGGCTATATCACCACCAAGGAAGCGCGGCAGCGCGCCAAGGGGCAAACGGGCATCGATGCGCCCAAGCCGGTGCGTCCCGAGGTCAGCGCAGCGCTCGGCAATTATATCGACTTGCACCGTCATGCCGCCGTGCGGGCATCATTGCTGTCCGAGCCGGGGACCGCCCTCCGCATGATGGTTGCCCATGCGATTGTCGGATCGCATCTGTGGCGGGTCGATGTCGAGAAGCAGCGCGCAGCCAGCGATGTCATTGCCGAGAGCGTCGAGGTGTCGGCAAGCGAAGCGGCGTTCGATGCGAAGCGGCGCGAGGTGCTGGCGCTGCTCGGCTTCGATCCCGAAGCCCCGACCGTGACCGGCGGCTATGATGGCGATCATGGTGTCGCGGGCCTGTTCATCCGCTTGGCGGCGCTGTCCGACGAAGCGGTAATGAGCATCCTTCCCGTTGTCATGGGCGAGACGCTGGCGGTCGGCAGCGCCGAGGTCGATTTGCTGGGTCAGTCGCTCGGCACCGACATGCGGACCTGTTGGGACGATACCGTCGTGCTGCCCGACCTGATCCGCGACAAGCAGCTTCTGGCCGCCATCATTGGCGAGGTTGCCGGTGCGGACGTTGCCGAGGCCAATGCGGATGCGATCGCCAAGGTGCAGCGCGGCATTCTTGTCGATTGCCTGACCGGCAACAATGGGCGCGCGAAGGTCGAGGGCTGGCTTCCCAAGTGGTTCACGTTCCCGCCGTCGGGTTACACGGATCGCTGCGGCATCGGCTGTGTCGAACGGAGCGAGCGCATTGCGCCGCTTCTCGCTCCGGTCGAAATTGACGCTGAACCGGAAATGCGCCAAGCCGCCTGAACTGCACGCAGCAATCTTCATGGAGGAGCGGGGAAACCCGCTCCTCATTTTTTCGCCCGGCGCTCCGCGCCGGGCATTCTGTCCTTGCCAATGGCGTGCCTGCTATCGCAGCTAGGTCCCCAATCGTGACGTGGGTGGAAATCATCGCGGGGAGAAAAGCATATGTCGAAGCCGGTCAAGGGATCGTGCCTGTGCGGTAAAGTCGCTTTTGTCATCGAAGGAAAATTCGGCCCTGTCGGGCAATGCCATTGCTCGAAATGCCGCAAGGTGTCCGGCACCGACGGTAACGCCACATTCTATACAGCGGCGAAGAGCCTGCGCTGGCTCAGCGGCGCAGACGAGGTTCGCACCTTCATGGTTCCGGGTGGCAATGGCTGGCAATCAACTTTCTGTGGAACCTGCGGAAGTCCGACCCCGCATACGGATAGCAACGGCAAAATCTATTTCGTGCCAGCGGGCTTGCTCGACGACGATCCGGGTTTTCGCGGATATGCTGCACACATATATGTCGGCTCGAAAGCGCCATGGGTCTGCATCACCGACGACGCGCCACAATATGTCGAAGGTTTCCCGCTCCGCATAAGCGATTGAATCATAGCGGGTCCGGTTGGCGCGCCGCCATTTCGGCGCTAGACAGTATCCGATGCGAACCGACGTCGATCATCTTCCGCCTGTGAAGCAGCGCGAGCTTGAGCGCATCGTGGAGATATTGTTCGACGAGTTCGGCCAAGCCACCGAAAATGCGACCGGGCGCCGCAAGGGCGCCCGCATCCTCAAGGTCGTGTTGTTCGGCTCCCACGCGCGCGGCGATTGGGTCGATGCCCCGCTGTCGGCGAACCAGTATAAATCCGACTACGACATCCTCGTCATCGTCAGCCAGAAGGAACTGACCGATCGTGCCGCCTATTGGGCGAAGGCCGAGGAACGGCTGATCCGCACCTATACGATCGAGAAGACGCTTCGCACGCCGGTCAATTTTATCGTCCACTCGCTCCACGAGGTGAATGACGGACTGGCGCATGGGCGCGTCTTCTTCATGGAGGTCGCCAAGGATGGGATCGCGCTTTACGAGGCCGACAGCAGCGAACTCGCAACGCCTAAGCCCAAGACTCCGCAGCAGGGATTGGATGCGGCCAAAGGCTATTTTGAAGAGTGGATGCCCAATGGTGCGGCCTTTCTGAAAGGCTTCCATTTCTATCTATCTGAAGGCGATCCGAAACGTGCGGCCTTCCTTTTGCATCAGGCAACGGAAAGCCTTTATCAAGGCCTCCTTCTCACGCTGACCTTCTACACCCCCTACAACCATAATATCGCCTTCCTGCGCTCGCTAGCCGAAGGTCTCGACCGACGCCTTTACGGCATCTGGCCCGAGACCAATCGTCGCGAGCGCGCGATGTTCCAGAAACTCAAGGAAGCCTACACCAAGGCGCGCTACTCGAAGCATTACAAGATCAGCGAAGAGGAACTGACCTGGCTCGGCGCGCGCGTCGAGGAACTTGGTCGCGTCGTCCATCAGGTCTGCACCGACAAGATCGCCGAACTCGAAAAGGCCACCCGCGGATAGCTGTCGTCCAGCATGAGGTGCCCACGAGGACCCGGGTTAGCTTACCAGTTTTATCCATTCCTCAGTCGATTGCGGCTGTTCATCCAATTGGCGGGCGCCATCCGGAAGTTGCACCCAAGGCTGTTTGCTGCGAACCCAAAGATGGGCGACTGGTATAACCTCATGGCTCCTATCGAGCGTGCCGCAACGCAGCGAGCCGAAACCCGGGCGGGTACTATTCTCGGCAAAAATGCGCCCTTTGCAACGCTTGCATCCCCAGATGGATGACTTGGCTCCGCTCGGCTGCAAATAGGTGCCCTCATCGAGTTCGCCTTCGATCAGCAGGTCCTGTTTGGCGAAGATCATGTGCTCGCTGAATGCGCTGCCGGTTCGAGACTGGCAATCCTTGCAGTGACACGCATATGGCTTGAAGCGGATGCCTTCCTTCAAGGTGTAGCGGACGGCACCACAAACGCACCCGCCACTGAGTTCGCCCATCATTTCAGCGCCTCCCTGTCAAACGGCCCTTTAATTGCGGGTATCTGTCAAGCCTGCATATTGATCCGAACCGGGGTCATGGTCCTTTTCGAGGTCATGCCTCATGA
>FWPV01001915.1_pt1 | contig 53521 bp, 50 predicted proteins | sample 2228371 | NCBI WGS metagenome assembly FWPV01 (sample SAMEA103939776, study PRJEB20133) | metagenome
CGGCATCCGAATAAGTCCCTTGTGATTGAGCCCAGTGAAGTTTTTTCTGTTTCCTTTTTGTTAGATTACCCCCCTCCCATTGGTCAGCAGGAATATCAATTCACCCTAAGAGGGGAGGAGGCCTTTAAAGAACAGATTGCTCCTGCCAGGACCTTTGGTTTCTTAAAGGATATCGAAATGCTGGAACGGATGGGTTTGGCAGGAGGGGGGAGGCTTCATAACTTCATCCTTGTGGATGAAGAGAAGATTGTAAACACAGAACTTCGATTTCCAGATGAATTTGTTCGTCATAAAATCCTTGATCTCATTGGTGATTTTTATCTGCTCAATCGTCCGATTCGAGGAAAGGTGACTGCCCGATTAACCGGCCACACCGATAACATCGCCATGATGAAGAAGATTCAGGAGGCCACTAAGGAAAAAGAGCGCTAAGCGTTCATCCGATTCTCAGGAGGCTTTATGGGACAGGAGGAATACCGACCCCAAATCAAAGAATTTTTAGATCGGTTGGCAGACCTTTTGGCAGAGAAGTATTTTGAGCGGATGGAGGATCGGATGAAAAAGATTCCTGAACTTCGAAGGTTGATCACGGCCAAAGAGGCAGGCCAGTATTTAAGCCTTTCTACAGACACCATCTACCGGATGGCCTCTTTAAGGAAACTTCCCTATCTGAAGATTGGCGATAGGGTTCTTTTCGATATCAAAGCCCTTGATCAATGGATCGAAAAGAGGATGATTCGAGAGAAGGAATGGAAGAGGGAGGAGTTGAAGTCGGAGATCGAAAAGGAAAAGCCTAATATGAGATCCTCAAAGGAATCTGACCTTCTCACTTTCCTCAAGAAGAAAGCGAAGGACTGAAATATCCATCTCTCAGGCCCCTAATCCTTTTCATCATGGAGAATGGAGGAACCCAAGACTCAGCCTTACCTAAAGGCCCCCCTGAAGGATTACCTTACAAAATATTTAATGTATCTTTATTAGTTGACGGGAAAAGAAATTAAGTTTAAAATAAAAATAAAGGAGGTGAAGACCATGAGATGGATGTTCCCCCATGCGACCCATTGCTCGGCCTGTGGCTCGTGGCAATGGTCCTGAGCAAGACGTTAAACTGCTCATCGGATATTAAACGATTCATTCTCAGGGTTTGAAGGCCGGTGGATTGATTACCGGCCTTTTCTTTGGTTAGATTTTTAACGGGGAAAAATTTAGGGAAAGGGTACTGGGTCATAGGGCCTAAGGGTATCGATCAAGAGTTTGCTGATGGAGACAAAAATTTCTTCGATTCGTTCTCAGATGTTTCCCCTTCTTTTTCTGGTTTGGATCTTCTTCTTGAACTTTCTATCCCGGATCATTTTATCCCCACTCATGCCCACCATTGAGCAGGAAATAAAGATTGACCATGGGGAGGCAGGCTCTCTCTTTTTTCTTACCTCTTTCGGCTATTGCCTGATGCTATTGGCTTCAGGGTTCATCTCCCAAATCCTCAACCACAGGAAGATGATCATCCTTTCTTCCATGGCGGTTGGGAGTGGTCTTTTGATCGTTGGGCTTAGTCACCACCTCTGGTCAATCCGTATTGGACTTCTTTGGCTTGGGATGGCCGCAGGGCTCTACATCCCTTCAGGTATTGCTACGATTACTGAATTGGTTGACCCTAAGGATTGGGGAAAGGCGGTTGCCATTCATGAATTGGCCCCTAATCTTGGCTTCTTAGCAGCCCCCATTCTTTCTGAATTTCTTTTAAAATGGACTTCGTGGCAATGGATCCTCATCCTGATTGGGTTGACTTCCTTTTTTTCAGGGCTTCTGTTTATCAGGTTTGGTAAAGGAGGGCTTTCTCACGGGACATCCCCGGATGTCGGAACTCTTAAAAATATCCTCACAGAGAGTTCTTTCTGGATCATGATGTTCTTTTTCAGTCTGGGGATTGGTGGGAGTTTCGGGGCCTTCTCCATGCTTCCCCTTTATTTGGTCTCTGAAAAAGGATTGGAACGGGTTTGGGCCAATACCCTGGTGGGATTATCTCGTGTTCCGACTTTAGGAACGTCCATTTTGTCGGGTTGGATCACAGACCGACTAGGTCCCCAAAAGGCATTGAAGATAATCTTTATAGCAACAGGGTTGGTTACGATTCTTCTTGGATGGATTTCTGGTAAGGGGCTCTTTCTTTTTATCTTTATTCAGCCGATTCTGGCCTCGTCCTTCTTTCCTCCTGGATTTGCATGTCTGTCGAAGATCGGAGAGGGGAGGTTTAAAAACCTCACCGTAGCCTTTACCCTCCCTGTGGGGATGCTCATTGGAGGAGGTGTGATCCCTGCAGGCATAGGGATCCTGGGAGAGATGGGTTACTTTTCTCTTGGGTTTATCTTCTTAGGTGGGTTATTCTTTATAGGTTTCCTGTTGGTCTGGCATTTGAAGTTGGATGGGTAAAAAGATCTTGAAAATAAACGAGAAGAATTCAGATTAATTTTCCCAGACCTCTCAGTGCAAAAAAATATCTCTCTTTTGGATAGTTCCCTCTGCGGAGGAGGGAACTATCCAAAAATTTTCATTCATGAAGGGATTTCCCTATTCGGGATTTCTTTAAAAAAACCGGTTATTTCTTGGGAGGGATGATCGCATCTTTGCAAGATTTGGCAAGACGCATCTTCACGACACGCTTGGCCGGAATCTTGATCTGTTCTCCTGTGGCTGGATTAAAACCCATCCTCGCCTTGCGATTGACGATGACGAGTTTTCCAATGCCTGGAAGGACAAAGGTGCCTGTTTTTTTGGTTTCAGAGATGGCCAATGCGGCTACCTCGTCAAGAATGGCTGAGGCATTCTTCTTAGAAAGGTCAAATTTTTTGGCGAAGTGAGCCACAATCTGGGATTTGGTGAGGGGTTTCTTTCCTGCTGCCATAGTCGATTTACCTCCTTGTTAGAAATTGATTTGGAAGAGTTAAGGACTTTCTTTAAAACAGTGCAAGTATAAAAGAAAAAGACCCTAAACGTCAAGAAAAAAATTTTTATATGAGAGTTGTTCTCATCCAACCTCCTGTCAGAGATTTTTATCAGACCTCCATTCGTCGGCAACCCATTGGGCTGGCCTATCTTGCCTCCTCCCTTCAATCCTTCGGCCATGAAGTTGAAATCCTCGATTGCCAAACCCCCCAGAGAGAGTCTCTCCCCGTTCCTCCAGACCTTTTCTACCTTAAGGACCTCTATCCTTTTGATGATCGAAGCCCTTTTAAACTTTATACGGGTTTTTATCGTTTTGGAATGGGGGAGGATGAGATCCTAAAGAGGATCAAAGAATCCAAAGCAGAGGTCTTTGGAATTTCTTCAAACTTCACTCCCTATCATGGAGAAGCCTTGGAGATTGCCAGGATTATAAAGGAGTTGGACCCCAAAAGGATTGTGGTGATGGGAGGCTCCCATGTCAGTGGGGACCCAGAGGGAACCCTCCAAAGCCCGTTCGTCGACTATGTCATCTTGGGTGAAGGAGAGATTCGTTTTCCCCTTCTTTTAGAGCATATTGAAAAAGGTGTTCCTGACGTAGCAGAAGATATGGATGGGATGGGATACCGGAGCCATAGAAAGGTAAGGATTCACCCTCTTTTCACTTTCATCCAGGATCTGGACAGCCTTCCTTATCCTGCAAGAGACCTTCTTGATCTTGATCGGTATCGAATCAAAAAGAGACGTTCTACGGTAATCATTACCAGCCGAGGTTGCCCCCATGGGTGTGCTTATTGCTCCGTCCATCTCGTTATGGGAAACTCCTTTAGGGCTCGAAAGCCGGAGGAGATCGTTCGGGAGATGATGGAATGTTACGAAAGACACGGGATTGAAGCCTTCAATATCGAAGATGACAATTTCACCTTCGATCTCAATCGAGCCAAAAGGTTGATGAAACTTATCCTTGAAAGCTTTGGAGAAGGGAGGCTTAACCTTTCTGCCATGAACGGGGTCTCGTTTAACTCTCTGGATGAAGAACTTCTGAAGTTAATGAAAAAGGCAGGTTTTCATACCCTTAATCTCTCCTATGTGAGCGTCGATCCTGAATTGAGAGAGAAGATGAGAAGACCCAGGCCGATAGTTGAATTTGATAAAATCTTGGAGAGCATAGAACGAGTAGGTCTTAATGTGATTGCCTACGCCATTCTGGGAATGCCGGGCCAAACCATAGAAGAGATGGTAGATACTTTAACTGATTTGATGGGGAAAAAGGTTCTCATTGGTCCCAGCCTCTATTATCCTACCCCGAAGACCCTTCTTTTTCAGGAGTGCGAGAAACAGGGGATTTTGCCCTCAAACCCTTCTTTATGGCGTTCCAGCGCCCTTCCCATTGAGACCAATGAGTTCAACAGACTCGATTTGGTCACCCTCCTTCGCCTGGCCAGAGTGATTAACTTCCTCAAGGGGAAGATGGATAAAGGAGAACTCGGCAATGGAATGTCCTTAAAAGAGATTTATCAATTGGTAAAGAATAAGGGGAGGGACGAACTAAAGGGTAAGGCGGAAAAGAAGATCCCCTTGTGGGAGGATCTCCTTCTCCTGTTTTTTCAAGAAAGGTCTTTCCCTCGTGTGAAAAAAGGATCCAATGGAGAGGGCCTCATCGTTAAAGAGCCAACTTCAAAAAGAGTGTTGGACTATTTTTTCGAGAAGGCATTGAGAAGACCCATCCTAAGAAGCCATGCCCATTATTAAATGAAGGCAGGACGACGATCTTATTTTCTTATAAGAGGGTTTTCCAAAACAGGTTGCTTTTGTCTTTAAAAAAATGATAAATCTGAAGGGAGATCAGGAAAGGAGGAATGGATGACATCGATCTATCTGGTTCGACATGGTCAAACCGCATGGAACAAGGAAGAGCTCTTCCGAGGAAGAACAGACGTCCCCCTTGATGAGACAGGACTGAGGCAGGCGGAACTGACCGGGGAGTATTTCAGGGAGGTGAAGATTGATGCGATCTACTCGAGTCCGTTGTCCCGGGCGTGGCAGACCGCTGAAAGCATAGCAAGAGTTCACCATTTAACCGTCTCCCCCTTAGAGGGGATCACCGATATGAGTTTTGGGAGTTGGGAAGGTCATTCCCATCAGGAGATTCGAGAGAGGGATCGGGAGACCTATTGCCTGTGGAGGGAAGAACCCCATCGGGTAAGACTCCCGGGAGGGGAAACCTTAGACGAGGTTCGATTTAGAGCCATGGCGGCGTTGGAGGAAGTGGTTCGATTAAATGCTCAAAAAACGATCGTTCTGGTTTCCCATCGGGTCGTCAATAAGGTTCTTCTTTGTGGCATATTGGGGCTGGACAATTCCCATTTCTGGCAGATTGTTCAGGATCCTACTGCAATCAATCTCATCCAATACCAAGATGGAAAATATATCCTTTGCCTTATGAATGAAACCTGTCATCTCAAACCCTTAAGGCAAGGGAGGCCAAGGGTGGACTTCTAATGGTTTAGAGTTAAGGTTATAATTGGGTTGCCAACCATGATTGAGATTCGAATCCATGGACGGGGTGGACAAGGGGCGGTGGTCGCCTCGGCGGTTTTGGCCTCTGCCCTCTTTTACGATGGAAGATATGTTCAGGCCTTTCCCACGTTTGGGGTTGAGCGAAGAGGTGCCCCTGTAATGGCCTTCACCCGATGGGATTACAGACCGATCCGGATTCGAACCAATGTTTATCAACCCGACCATGTGATTGTCCTTGACTGGACCCTTATCCTCGAAGGGATTGGGATAGCCGATGGTCTGAAGGACGGGGGGTGGATTCTGATCAACAGTTCCAAAGAGATCGACACCTCTCTTTTCCCCAAATATAAGGTAGCAATAGTCGATGCAGGAGCCATTGCGGTTTCTCATCAATTAGGAACCCCTACTTCACCAGTAGTCAATACCGCCATCCTCGGAGCTTTTTCAAAGATCACGGGAATGGTTACCATTGGGTCTGTGATTCGGGCCATTAGGGAGAATGTTCCAGAAAAAAAGGAGGAGAATGTGGCAGCCGCTCGTGAGGCTTATTCAAAAGTCCACCGAATTGGTTAAGAGCGAAGCATCGATCAGGGAGATCATGAAGATAAGGAGTTATCCTTTGGAGCAAGAATTTCCATGAAAGAGAAAGAAAGAATTACCTTTAAAGGATTAAAGGATATCCCTCCCCTTGCCATCTCCATGGGGACAATGTTGTGGAATAAGACCGGGACATGGAGATATCTTAAGCCTATCTATTCCTCTAAGACCCCCCCCTGTAACGAGGCCTGTCCGGCGGGAAACGATATCGAAGCGATGATGGTCTTGGTCAAGGAGGGTAAGTTTAGAGAGGCTTGGAAACTTATTAAAGAGGAGAATCCCTTCCCGGGGGTTTGTGGTCGGGTCTGTTTTCACCCCTGTGAATCCTCCTGTAATCGAAAGGAGTACGATGAGGCGCTCTCCATCCAAGCCATTGAGCGTTTTGTTGCTGACTCGGAATTCAAAATCCATCAAGATAAATCCATTGGCCATCTAAAGCGAAAGGAAAAAGTAGCCATCATTGGCTCTGGACCTGCAGGATTGACCTGTGCCTATCATCTTGCCCGAATGGGCTATCGGACCACGGTCTTTGAATCCTACTCTTCTCCTGGAGGAATTTTAAGAATTGGAATTCCAGAATACAGGCTTCCAAGATCCATCCTTGATCGAGAAATTGCAGAGATCGAATCATTAGGGGTAGAGATCAGGACGAACTGCCACATCGGCAAGGACCTTTCCTTTGATGATCTCAGGACGTTTCAGGCGGTCTTCATTGCTGTCGGTGCTCACCAGAGTAGAAGGTTGGGGATAGAAGGTGAGCATTTAGAGAGGGTGATGCCAGGCCTTGAATTTTTAAGGAGGGTTAAAGAGAAAGCAAAGATCTCCATAGGGAAACGAGTGGTAGTCATCGGAGGAGGAAATGTCGCTGTGGATGTCGCACGCTCTGCGTGGCGACTTGGGGCGAAGGTTCAAATGGTCTGTCTGGAATCGAGGGAGGAGATGCCGGCCTTTCCTGAGGAGATTATAGAAACCGAGGCCGAGGGGATTGAGATCATTCCTTCCGCCATGCCGATCCGAATTACCCAGGATAGGGGAAGATCTAAAAAGATCGATTTTATCAAGGTCAAACTTGCTGAGCCTAAACCCGATGGATCCCTTAATCCCGTTCCTATTCCAAAAACAGAATTCACCCTCAAAGCCGATTCTGTGGTGACCGCCATTGGAGAGGTTCCAGACCTTTCCTTTCTCCCCCCGGAGGTCCTCACCGAAAAAGGGACCATTGAGAAAGATGAGATGGGATTTGTCCATCCCAAGGGGTATTTTGCTGGGGGAGATGTGATCCACCTCCATCATACCGTTGCAGGAGCAATCGGTTCTGGAAAGAAGGCGGCCTTAGCGATCCATGAGTACTTTCGCGGAGGATTGCTTAGAGAGAAGCTCAGGATGGTTTGGGTGGGAGAAAGGGGCAGTCTCTCCTTTAAAAAGTATTTTCATCCTCCCGAGGGCGATGCCAATCCACCGGTTATTCACTTCCCTGAGATCAATCTCGATTATTTTGAACATCAAGAACGGGTAAAAATAAGAAAAATTTCTGCAAAAAACCGAAGGAGAGGCTTTAAAGAAATCTACTCCAGTCTTGACGAAGAAGAGGCTGTAAAAGAGGCAAGTCGTTGTTTTAACTGTGGTGTGTGTAACGGTTGTGACAACTGCTGGATCTACTGCCCTGATTTAGCAGTCAAGAAGAAAGACGATCACTACGAGATCGATTATGATTATTGCAAAGGGTGTGGCATCTGTTTTGAGGAGTGCCCGAGGAGGGCGATCCTTCTGAGGGAGGAAGGAAGATGAAGAGGGTGATGGAAGGGAGTCATGCCGTCTCCCAAGGGGTTCTGCTATCGAGGGTTGAGGTGATTGCGGCTTACCCCATCACTCCCCAAACCCATATTGTGGAGAGGCTTTCAGAGCTTTGTGCAACCGGACAACTCAAGGCCAAATTCCTGAAGGTGGAATCAGAACATTCCGCAATGGCCAGTTGTATTGGCGCCTCTGCAGTTGGAGCCAGAACCTTTACCGCTACCTCCTCCCAGGGGATTGCCTTGATGCACGAACTACTTCATTGGGCCTCTGGGGCAAGGTTACCCATTGTCATGGCCAACGTTAACCGAGCCCTCGGGGCTCCCTGGAACATCTGGTGCGATCAGATTGATAGTCTGAGCCAGAGGGATACCGGATGGCTTCAGTTCTATTGCGAGTCGAGCCAAGAGGCTCTGGATACGGTCATTCAGGCCTTCAAAATTTCTGAGAAGATTTCTCTTCCCTCCATGGTGGTGCTGGATGCCTTTTATCTTTCCCATACCTTTGAACCGGTGGATTGTCCAGATCAGGAGAGGGTCGATCGCTTCCTTCCACCCTATGAGCCCAAGTTCAAACTCGATCCCAAAGAGGGGAGGTCATTTTCCAGTCTCACCGCTCCAGATACCTTTACGGAAATGAGATATCAGATTCAACAAGCAATGGAGAGAGCCAAATCGGTCATCCTCGAAGTGGATCAGGAATATCATAAGATGTTTGGAAGGAGTTATGGGTTAGTCGAACCCTATCGTTGCGACGATGCGGAACTGATTCTTGTCACCTCGGGGACGGTGACCAGTACCTGTCGAGAGGTAATTGACCAATACCAAGATCAGGGGAAAAGGATTGGCTTACTTAAGATCAGGGCTTTTCGGCCTTTCCCAACCGAGGCGGTTCGAGAGAGTCTAAGAGGGGTTCCCAAGGTGGCAGTCATTGATCGAAATCTCTCTTTCGGAATGGGAGGCATCTTCGCGGAGGAGTTAAAGTCTGTTCTCTCCAATGAATCGGATCGGCCTGTGGTCTTCAGTTATGTGGCTGGTTTGGGGGGAAGGGATATTACTCAACATACGATATCCAATGTCATTGAGTATAGTTTAGAAGAGGAACGGCCCAGAGAGGAGACTTTATGGCCGGACCTTAGGGGATAGGAAAAATGCAAAGGAAGTTTCCAGAGGAAGAATACCTAATGTCAGGTCATTTGGCCTGTTCAGGTTGTGGGGCGACCCTCGCGATGAGGTATACGCTTAAAGCGATAGGGGAAAGGGTGGTCATTGTCCTTCCTGCTTCCTGCTGGTCAATGATTGCAGGTGTGTTTCCGCATAGTTCCTTGAAGGTTCCGGTCTATCATGTGGCTTTTGAAACGGCTGCCTCCACAGCCACTGGGGTCAAGGCAGGCTTGGAGATGAAAGGGGATAGAAGCACCACTGTATTGGCCTGGGCAGGGGATGGAGGGACTTTCGATATTGGACTTCAGGCCCTCTCTGGGGCTGCAGAGCGAAATGAAGACTTTATCTATGTCTGTTACGATAACGAAGCCTACATGAACACTGGAATTCAGAGAAGTTCAGCCACCCCTCTGTTAACTTGGACGACCACCACCCCGTTCCATCAAACTAAGAGAGAGGCGAAGAAGGATATCATGGGGATCATGGCTGCCCATCGAATCCCTTATGCGGCCACTGCATCCATTGCCTATCCCGAGGATTTATTTCATAAGATGAAGAAGGCGAAGGCCATCCAGGGATTCAGATTCGTCCATATTCTCTCCAGCTGTCCGACAGGCTGGAGGCTTCCCAGCCATCTCTCCATCAAGGCTTCACGGCTCGCGGTGCTGACCCGAATCTTCCCCCTTTATGAGATTGAGAAGGGTGAGAAATATGTGATCAACCTTATACCAGAATTTCATCCTGTCAAAGAGTATTTGAGCCTCCAAGGCCGTTTCAGCCATCTCAATGAGGAGGAGATAGAGGTGATTCAGAAGAATGTAGAGGAGGCTTGGGAGAGGTTGCTGAAAAAGGCAGAGGCTTAGGGATTCTCAGTTGAAGAAATCAGGGGAGATTCAGACTCGATTAGTCCTTCGATTCTTTTTTTAATCTCATCCCGAACCCTTCGAAATACCCTCAACCTCTCTTCAACCGTCCCGATAGCGCCCGCAGGGTCTTCGAACGACCAATGGAGTCTTTGGGCCTGTCTAGGAAAGTGGGGACAGGTTTGGGCGGCGTAGTCACAAAGCGTGATCACAAAGTCGAAGTCTTCCCCTAAAAATAATTCCATCGACTTAGAGGTCTGTTGGGAGATATCGATGCCAATTTCAGCCATGGCGCGGATGGCTAAGGGGTGGACATAGGAGGAGAAGAGCCCACCGCTTTCAGCCCTCCACTTTCCATAGCCAAGTGCGTTTAACAGTCCCTCAGCCATCTGGCTGCGGGCAGAGTTCCCAGTGCATATGAAGAGGACCCTTTTAGGCTCCGACATGATTCACCTTTTACCTTGATCGGGCTTTTTAGGGTAGGAGGCCTCAATTACACTCCTCATTCCCCCGCGAACATTAAATTCACCGCTGACCGTCACTCGAATAGGTTTACAGGCCTTCACAAAATCTTTAAGGATTCGATTGACAGCATTTTCATAAAAGATTCCAAGGTTTCGGTAGCCAAGGATATACATCTTTAAGGATTTTAACTCCACACACCATTTATTGGGAACATATCGAATGGTGATTGTTCCAAAGTCCGGAAGCCCTGTTCGGGGACAGACCGAGGTAAACTCCGGGATGGAAATAATAATCTCATAGTTTTTAAACTGGTTCTCAAAACATTCTATCTTTGGAAGAGGGGCATCGATCCCTGCCCGCGCATGCTCTTTTGTATACTGCCTCATTTTGGACCTCTCTGAAACCATATTAATCCAAAATGGATGACTAATCAATATTTCGTCATCAATTTTTTATTGAAAATGGAGTTTGAAAAAGTCATAATGGAAAAAATTTCAATTATTGGGGATTTATGTCGTCCAGGGCGATTGGGAGAAGGGAAGTTATAAAAATCCTCTCCACTATCTTTTTAGGAGTTTCCTTAGCCAGGTGTAACCACCATTGATGAGATTGAAGAATGTGTAAAAGTGATGGGGGTTCCTTTTTCGAAAGGAGATTCCTCCTGCTCGATCCGTTGCAAGAATGGACTTGATATTCGATCAAAGATAGAAGAGGTTCAGTGCCTCATGGCCCAGATCGACCGGCAAATAAATGGGAATCCATCCTTGGGAGATATTTCAATGAACTTTCGCCTTCTAAAAATCATTCTTGTTTCGATTTTGATCTTTGCAGGATGCCGGGAAGCATTTGGATCTTCGCTGGAGTCACTCCTCCCCAAGGGGAACTTGCCAGAAGGGTGGAGATTAATCGAGGGTCCACATCTTTACAATCCAAAAACCCTCTTTGAACATATCGATGGACAGGCGGAGCTGTTTATTCATTATGGATTTCAAAGGTCCATCTTTGCCATTTATCAAGATCAGAAGAATCCTGATCAACAGATCGAGATCGATCTTTACGATATGGGAAACGTGCTTCAGGCATTCGGAGTGTTTTCAAGGTTCAGAAATGAAGATAGGCCTGGTGGGTTTGGGTTAGATTCCTATCTGGATGATCATTCGGCCTTTTTTTATCAGGGGAAGTACTTTTCAAACCTCTACTCCACGAAATCAAACCCATCGGTTTTAAAACATTTGGCTACTTTGGTTTCCTCAAAAATAACGGATCGTTCCTTCCCACCTAAAGAGATCCGTTATTTTCCTATATCGGGGCTTAAGCCAGGTTCAATTCAATATCTCCCCAAAGGTCTTTTAGGACATCAATTTTTGAATAGTGGGTTTCAAGGAACTTATCGAGAAAAGAATAAGGGGGAAGAGAACGAATATAAACTTTTCTTAGCGGTCTTTAAAAATGCTGAAGGGGCCCAAAGAGGGTTAAAAGGTTATAAGGAGTATCTTTTCAAAAAGGGGAAGATTGATTCAAGAAGCCAAGGCAAAATTGGAGGCAAGGGCCTGAGGGGGGAAGACCCTTATCAGGGAAAGGTGATGGTCCTCCCAAAAGGCCTCTATCTACTGGGCGCAGTGGGCTTTCAAACAGAGACGGAGGCGGAGAATCGGTTAGTTGAATTGATGGGAAACGTAAAGTGAGAGGGAATTTCTGTTAACGATTAAGTTTGGGGAGAACTATGGGATTCAATAAAAGATTTTGATATATTATAAAGTAAAAGGAGGAAATGTGGGAGTTACTTATGTCAGCGGTGAGGTGAAGGGTCCGAAGGGGAAGAGGACGGTTAAGTTCTTAATTGATAGCGGGGCGACTTATTCCCTTCTTCCCTTAAATATTTGGAAAGAGATAGGTCTGAAGCCTAAAAGAAGTTTGGAGTTTACCCTTGTCGATGGGACGGTGGTTAGAAGGAAGGTTTCCGAATGTTATATTAAGTTGGCTAAGGGAGAGGGCCATACTCCCGTGATACTCGGGGAAGACTCAGATGAGGCCCTTCTGGGAGTAGTGACGCTTGAAATTCTTGGTTTAGTCTTTGACCCCTTTAAAAGGACCTTACATCCAATGAGGATGTTGCTCATTTAATGAAATGAGGAAGCGTTTAAGCAGGTTTGACTTTACCCTCCGAATTCCCTACGGCGGGTTCTATGGGGAGTTTAATCCGGAAGGTTGATCCTTTTCCCATCTCGCTTTCCACTTCAATCTCTCCGTTGTGGCTTTGAATGATTCCGTAACTGATCGCCAGCCCCAATCCCGTTCCCTTGCCAGTCTGTTTGGTGGTGAAAAATGGATCGAAGAGTTTGGAGAGATGTTCCGGAGGGATTCCACACCCTGTATCCGTGAAGGAGATCTCCGCCTTCCCATCCTTCAGCGCGGTTTGAATGGTTAAAACCCCTGCATTCCCTCCCATGGCATCCGCCGCATTGAGAAGGATGTTCATAAAGACCTGTTGAATCTGATCGGCATCGATCAAGAGTTTAGGGAGGTGGGGATGAAAATCTTTGATGATCTGGATGTTCTGAAAAGGGGCCTGTTTCTCCAAGAGGAGGAGGGTATTATTAATCAACGTATGGACATCCGATTCTTTCTTATCAGGTTTTCGCTGACGGGCGAAATCCAAAAGCCCCTTTACGATGTTCCGGCATCGAGTGGTCTGTTGAACGATGTTTTCTAAGTCTTTTTTCCAGGGATGATTCTCATCGACCTTTTTGAGCATTAAAGAACTGAAGGTGAGAACTCCAGTAAGGGGATTGTTGATCTCGTGAGCCACCCCTGCAGCCAGCTCCCCAAGGGCAGCCATCTTGCCGGCCCTGATCAATTGGTCCTGAACCTGTTGGAGTTCACGAGTCCTCTCCTCGACCCGTCGTTCAAGGGTTTGGGTCCATTCCTCAATGGCATCTCGGGATTTTTTCAATTCAAAGATCATATTGTTATAGGCTTCGGAAAGTTCTCCAAGTTCGTCGTGGGAGTGAACAGGAATGGTCTGATCAAAATTTCCAAGGGCCGTTGCTTTGGTGGCGGCTAACAGTTTATCGATGGGTCGATTGACCACACGGGTGAGCAGGAGGCTCAATAATAAACTCAAGACCACTACGCTTATAATTCCAGAGATCAGCATTCGACTATAAATCTGGGCCTTCTCTTTCTCAAAACTTTCAAGGCTGATCGTTGTGTCCAAAACCCCCAAGACGTTTAAGTTTTTCGGGTGGCAAGGATAACAGGAAGGTTCATTATAGATAGGATTGATCAAACCTAAAAGGCTCTGTTTTTCTGTATGATAGATTCGGGTTTTGCTATCTGAGGGGAGAAGAACCTTGGCTTCATCCTCTCTATGACATCCATAACAGGCTTCAGCCTTCATATCTACAACCGTTCCCACTTTCGAACGGTCTGAGGAGACGGTAATCTCGCCCGATTTGTTGAAGATGCGGACCTCCACAATTCCCTTTCTCTGAGCCACATCATCGATGATTCGTTGGTATTCGTCTCTGCGGTCTTTAATCATCGCATAACGGATACTCAGACGAATGGTTTCGCTAAGGTTGAAGGCCTCTTCCTCAGTTTTGTCAAGAATCTGACGGGAGAGGGAACGAATGTTAAGATAAAGGAAGAGCCCTTCAATCACCACTACTACGACGATGACGCTCAGGAGGATCTTGGTTCTTAAACTTCTTAGAATCATAAATTCCCCGCCCCTATTCCTTTCATTCAAGACTGAGAGGCCATCGTTGAGGAAGAGGTTGCAGTTTCATACATTCCATCCCCTCAACTTATAATATTCTTTTAGCATAAAATCTAATTCTTCGGGTTGGAGGGTTTTCCCTGTCTCCCTCAGAACCTCCCGGAAAAACCTTCGGGGAAGTTTGTCCTCTTTTTTGGTTACCCCTTCCTGCTGGTTGAACCTCCGGGCAAGGTTGATAATCGTAGAGGCGATGGTTTTTAACTCTTTCTTTTTAAGGGAAAGGTTACAGGTCGATTTTATCATCTCTTGGAGGTCAGTCCAGGTGATCAGATCACGATAGAACCGACAGAGGATCAGGGTGTCGAAGATGGTCATCTTGTCCTCGTAATCGACAAAAAGTTTGGCTTTTCCCTTGATCTGATCTGGGGAGATCTGACCTGAGAGTTCAGATTTGTAGAAAGTGGCCCTGAGATGACAGGCGCCTCGATCCGAGGTGGCATAGGCCAGTCCCATCCCCTTAAGAACCCTTGGGTCAAAGCCCGCAGGTTCGAGCCCTTTCACATGAATCGCCTCCTTCTCCATTCCCCAAACCTTTGCAGCATGACGCACTCCCTCTGAAAGGACCTTCCCGATCCCTTTTCGGTAGGCGATCATTTTCAAAACTTCTGCAATGGCATCCACATCACCATAGTCAAGTCTTTCTTTAATCTTTTTTCGTTTTGAGGCTTCGATGGCAAAGGCCGATAGATTTCCTGCAGTAATCGTATCCATCCCTAATCGATCGCAGAGGTCATTGAGGTAGATGATCTCCTCAATGGATTTGACCATACAGAGTCCCCCAAAGGCATAGATCGTCTCATATTCAGGACCCATAATGCGGAGCCCTCGGTGCCGGCCTTCTTTGACCTCCGACATTTTCCCGCAGGCCATAAAACAGTGGGGGCAGGCAGAGGGAGTCACCCGACACCGTTCCATCAGGCTTTCTGCACTGATTCCTTCCCAACCCTCCAAACTCCCTTTGGACCAATACTGGGTGGGGAAGGCACCAATGGTATTCATAATGGAAACCAGCATTGGGGTTCCATACTTCCTGTAGATTTTAACGATTGGGTTGGTTTTCACCCGATCTCTAAACTCGATGGCCAATCTTTTAAGAGTGACAGGGTCAGCAACCTTTCTCCGCTTATTTCCGTGGAATACAATTCCCTTCAACCCTTTTGAGCCCATCACCGCACCAATCCCCGCACGACCAAGAGACCGCCAATGTTCAACCTCGATTACGGCGAATTTGACCAGGTTCTCCCCTGCAGGACCAATGACCAGTGCTCCAGCCCCCTTGACGCCCACCTTTTTGAGAATCTCATCTTCTGCCTCATAGGTCTCTTTTCCCCAGAGGTCCAGAGCAGGGTGGAAGATGCTCCCTTGTTCATTGATCTCAAGGAAGACAGGAGGCTCTGATTTTCCCTGAATGAGGATGGCATCGTAACCTGTCCGGCTCATTGAAGTGGTGATTTTTCCTCCAGAATAGGATTCGGAATAAATTCCAGTCTGAGGCGATTTGGTAAAGACCGCAAAACGGCTGGAACCATAAAAAGGGGTGTCCGCCAGGGGGCCCAATGTGAAGATCAGTCGATTATCAGGAGAGAAAGGATCCGCGTGAGGAGGATTCTCTTTTAAGAGAAAGAAAGACCCCAATCCTTTTCCCCCAAGATAGAGTTGAAGGAGAGAGTCCGGGATAGGCTCAACCCATGATTTTTTTTGAGAAAGATCTATTCTTAGAAGTCGGTTAAAGAATCCTTCCATCAAAATTATCTTAAAAGAAAAGAGGGGTCTAAATCAAGAAGGAATCCTTGAAATTATTGTGTTTATGGAATAGTCTAAGGGGGAAACCGATGCGACTCTGGGGCAACGACTATAACCGAATGGAATTAGCAGGGGCCTTTGGAGACCTTGGTACCTTCATCCCCTTTGTGTTGGGTTATGTCACGCTTAATAAAATGGATCCCCTTGGGATTCTGGTTTCTTTTGGGATCTTTAAAATCTTTGTCGGCCTTTATTTTAAGACGCCGATTCCAATCCAACCGATGAAGGCCATTGGTGGGATGGCCATTGCCCATCCTGCGAGCATCACCCATGGAATGATCTGGGGTTCAGGGATTTTTACCGGGATCTTTTGGCTCTTGATGGGATTTACTGGAGCGATCTCCTGGATTGAGAAGGTGACCACAAAACCTGTCGTAAGAGGGATCATGTTAGGGCTTGGCTTGAGTTTTATTGTGGAGGGATTGGGGATGATGAGAGCTCAGCCTCTCTTCGCAATAGGAGGCGCGGTGATTACCCTTTTCCTTCTCAACAGCCGGAGATTTCCAGCCATGCTGGTCCTTTTAGGATACGGAATCCTTCTTGCCTTTTTTCAAAACCCAGGACTCTTAGAGGAGGTTTCACACCTCTCTCTACGGTTCCGGACCCCTGAACTCTCCATTGGGCGGGTGACCTGGAAAGAACTTCTTTCTGGGTTTTTGGTGTTAGGGCTTCCTCAGGCTCCTCTCACCTTGGGAAATGCTATCATTGCAACAGTCGCCGAGAATAACACCTATTTTCCTGAGAAGAAGGTGACTGCCAAAACCATCTCCATCGATCATGGGGTGATGAATCTCATCAGTGCCTTTCTCGGAGGGGTTCCCATGTGCCATGGAGCAGGGGGAATGGCGGGTCATATCCGGTTTGGAGCGAGAACTGGCGGGGCATTGGTGATTTTGGGTGTGATGGTACTTTTCACAGGACTTTTTTTAAGCGATTCAGTTTCGGTGCTTCTTCAAGTCTTTCCTAAATCCATTCTGGGGGTGATCCTCTTTTTTGCTGGTCTGGAATTGGCTTTGGTCGTCCAGGATGTCAAACTAAGGAGGCAGAACCTTTTCGTTTTGCTCGTGACGGCAGGGACAGCGATGTGGAATATCGGTGTGGCCTATCTGGTGGGGTTGGCTCTTTATTACGGCCTTCAACGCCGATGGTTCACTCTCTAAAAAACCGTTATATTCGAGCCTCTAATTAACTTCCCATTCCAATCTCTTTTAGTTTGGCTACAATCTTTTCTTTCTCCATTATCCCCACCTGCCTATAGACCTCTTTTCCCTTCGAGTCAAAAAAGACCAGGGTGGGCAGAACCATAATTTTATATTCCCTTGCAAGATGTTGATATTGATAGACATCGATCACAAGAATCTTTGTCTTTTCTCCATATTCCATGCTGATCTCTTTAAGGACAGGTCTTAATTGACGACAAGGGATACAGGAATTTGCCCCAAAATCCACCAGAAGGGGTTTGCCACTGGTCAGGGCTTTTTTCAGATCCTCTTCGGTATTCGATTCAGGAGGCTTGGCTGCAATCTTTTTTAGAAGGATTTGATTGATTTCCACCTTGGCATTCTTAAGGAGGTCCTTCATAAATTGTCCAATCTGTTCCTGTTGCTTTCCCTCCCGAATGGCCTCCTCCAGCATAGGGGTCATCTGTTCCAAAGACCTTCCTCCCATCTTATCCTTCAAGAGGGTGTAGTAGGTTTTCACCTCGTCACGGGTAACTTCGGGAGGGGAAGGGAACTGCTTTTTCATTAATTCTCCGATCAAAGCATCTTCAGGGGATAATTTCCCCTTGGCCTCATCCTTATAGGTCTTAGGCGGAGGGGTAATTCCTTGTCTTTGAGCCTCCTGGACTAAAATCCTCTTCATTACCATCTGTTCAAGAAGTTGATTTGGATTTTCCTGACACATTTCACGGATCGGGCTTTCGAGTTTTTTAATCTCTTCATTGAAGTGACTGAGCGTAATCTCCTCCTCATTGACATGGGCAAGGACTTTCCGATTTGGGTTTTCGAGATAAAAAAAGTAAAAGAGGAGTGCGACCAGGCCGATGCCAACCCCCACCGTTAGAACAATAATCTTCCTTTTCATTCTCCCTCCTTTGTTGACGATTCGATAGTCCTATTTATCCCTTAAATTAGACCAAAAATCAATATCCCTGTCTCACCGATACCTCCTTTAATCTTATTGAGGAGGGGTTCGGTGGGAAATACCAAATTTCATATTGGTTTGAATATTTTTATTTTTAGTGTAAAATGAATTACCAATTTAGAGAAAGGGGAGCGAAGAGGTCCTTAAGAAGATAACAAAGTTTGGCGTCAAAGGAGGAATAAAAAATGTTAAGGCATATTTTTAGGAGGGTGATAATAATCATTTGGGTTATGGTCATCGCAACCCCTGGATTTTCTCAGGAGGATAAAGCGGTCAGGGCAGCCCTTGAAACATTTAAAACCCATGTCCGCCTTCCTCCGGCAACGGAGGTTAAGGTCTTAGAAAAAAAGGAGAGTCCAATTCCTGATTTCTATGCCATTAAATTTCTCATCCTCCTTCCCGATAAAGAGATGCCAGCAGTGGTCTATGTTGATCGAACTGGAGAGAAGGTCATCCTGGGGAATCTCTATATAAAGGGGGAGAATATCACCGCGAAAGAGGCAGGTCCTCCCAAACCCAAGAAGATCGATATGGGGATATTAGAGATGGAAAAGTCCCCTTTCGTTGGGAATAGGGAGGCTAAAGTGGTTGTGGTGGAGTTTTCTAATTTTCAGTGTCGTTACTGTATGGATTCCTGGACAAGGTTTATGGGTCTTTTAAAGCGGTATCCCAAAGAGTTCAGGTACATCTTTAAACACTTTCCCTTCCAGCCACAGGGGAAGACTTTTGAACTTTCAGAAATGGCTGCCGCGGCTTATGAATTAAGTAATGAGGCCTTCTGGTTCATCCACGATTTCTTTTTTACCCAGGAGGGTCAGGATTTAGCCAACAAAATGGATCAAGGAGCGTTAAAGAAAAAAGTCGAACAACTTTTAAATGAGAGAGGGTACGATATTAAAATCTTTCAGTCTGCACTTGAAACGGGCAGGGCAAGAGAGAGAGTGCTTGGAGATATGGCCCTGGCGGGGAGGCTTAGACTCACCGCTACTCCAACAAAGATCGTCAATGGAGAGATGATCATTGGATTAACTCCCGACTCTAATCTGGAGCGATACCTGACGAAATAAAGGTTGTTTTTTTAAAATAACGAAGTTGAAAACAGCATTAAGGTTTAGGTTTATCCATGCCACGGCTGTCGTGGGTGGGGGATTCCATCTTTTCAGGAAATTTAGATTTATATTCCTCGACCATTTTTTTAATCTCGGGGGAATCTTTAATCGATTCGTTGAGCGGGATGAACGCATTGGAAAAGTAATTCTTCCCTTCAAGTTGTTGGAGAGCCCTTTCAGTATTCTCCTTTACTCGTCGCCATCGCTCCTTCTCTTCCTCAGAGGCCTTTTCCGAAGTCAATTGGAGTTTAAGTTTATTAAGATTTTTCTCTAAGGAGCGTTTGGTTGTGATATTATAGAAAGAAGTTTTATTATTGATGAGGGTTAAATCAAGTTTTGCTCCATACATCCCCTTAGAAGACGTTTGAAGAATGATGGTATTTTTGAAAACGGGTGGATCGGTGAGGTGAACTCCTGAATGGGCTCCCACGATGAGATGGATTCCAGAAATTTTCTGAGTTAATTCCACATCCTTTGGATATCCCTGATGGCTGAGCAGAATGATGAGGTCGGTCTTCGGGCTAAGCTCTCTAACTAATTCTTGAGCGGTTTCTATGGGGTCCCGAAAGGAAAGTCCATTTCTTCTTGGGTCGGTTGGACCGGTGAACACATCCGGAGAAAGCAAACTGAAGATTCCTACCCTCAACCCGATCAGTTCTTTTATAACATAACGCTGGAAAAGGATTTTCCCAGAATTTTTATCCGTCACATTGGAAGAAAGGAAGGGAATAGGAGAGATCTTTGAAAGTTCGATGAGAAATTCTTTCCCGAGGTTTAAATCATCATCGCCGATTCCAATGGCGTGGTAACCCATCCACTCAAAACTTCTCAGAATGAGACGGGCTTTTTCTTTCAACCTCTGTATGTCCCCCTCTCGATAGGGGGCTGAATATTTCTTAAAGAAAAGGTCGCCAGCATCTAAAAGGAGAATCGTTTTATTCTTTTCTTGGATTTCTTTAATCCAGGCTCCTCTTCTGGCCAGACCGCCAAAACGAAGCGTAGGCCCTCACACCGGGCATGGATCGATCTCTCCATTAATGTTGTTGGAATAAAGAATGACGAAGGTTTTAGAGGTATCTTGTGCAAAAGAATCAGGGGAATTCAAGGGGAAAAACAGACAGGAGGCCAAAATGATTAAGAAGGTCACTTTTTTAAAATGAAGGGCAGACCTGTTTTTGCGGAAGATAAGGGAAAAGCAGTTTTTGAATTCCATATTCAACTATTTTTATTAATCAATACCGAAAGAAATGTCAATGATTTATCCACTTTTTTTCGATCCTATTTCCCTCCGGGTCTTCAGGGAGGGTCATTGAAGGCATTAAGACAGGAGCCCTTCGCTCTTCTCCCTCAAAATACTTTTGGCGGAATCTCAAAGCTACATTCACCAAACTAATCAACACCGGAACCTCCACCAACGGACCAATCACTGCTGCGAAGGCCTGACCGGAGTTGATCCCAAACACAGCGACTGCTACAGCAATGGCAAGTTCAAAATTGTTAGAGGCAGCTGTAAAGGAGAGGGTGGCGCTCTGAGGATAGTTTGCTCCCACCTTTTTACTCATATAGAAGGAGACCAGAAACATGACCACAAAATAGACAAGCAGTGGAATAGCAACTCTTACCACGTCCAGAGGAATCTTCACAATGAATTCGCCCTTGAGGGAGAACATGACGAGAATGGTGAAAAGAAGGGCGATCAGCGTGATGGGGCTGATCTTTGGGATGAACTTCTGTTCATACCACTGCTTTCCTTTTGTCTTCAACCCAATGAACCGGGAGAGGATCCCTGCGATAAAAGGAATTCCAAGATAGATAAAGACACTCTCTGCAATCTGCCCAATCGTCACGTTTACCACCACCCCCTTTAGACCCAGAAAAGGAGGGAGGAGGGTCACAAAGATGTAGGCATAAATAGAATAGAAGATGACCTGGAAGACCGAGTTAAATGCGACAAGACCCGCGCAATACTCCGTGTCTCCTTTGGCCAGGTCATTCCAGACAATGACCATCGCAATACAGCGGGCAAGGCCGATCATGATGAGCCCTACCATGTATTCTGGATGTCCCCGGAGGAAGATAATCGCCAGGATAAACATAAGAATAGGGCCGACCGCCCAGTTCTGAATTAAGGAAAGTCCGAGGACCTTATAATTTCGAAAGACCTCCCCCATCTCTTCATATCTTACCTTTGCAAGGGGAGGGTACATCATTAAGATGAGTCCTATGGCGATCGGAATATTGGTTGTATCCACCTGGAATCGATCCCAGAAGGTGACAATTCCTGGAAACACATATCCCCAACCGACTCCTATAAACATGGCAAGAAAGATCCACAACGTAAGGAACCGGTCCAGAAAAGAGAGTTTCTTGATGATTTTTTCTTCAACCATTTCCCATCTCCTCTTAACTATTCCAAACGAAATAAGTCGTGTCTCATTGCGAGGAGCAAAGCATGAAGCCATCCCATTTTTCCCGCCAATGGCGGATCAGCATAGGGGTGATAGGGATTGCCACACTTCGTTCGCAATGACTTCGTCGGATTGCCAGCCCTCCGGGCTCGCAGTCACTGTCCCAATATTTACTTCGTTCCCTATTATTAGATTTTTACACTTTAAATATGAGAATTTTCTTCTAACATTTTATGCCCCCTCACCCCCTCCCTCTCCCCAGTGGGAAAGGGGAAGGGTGAGGGGAAATTTCAAATATTTTTGGTTAGGGTTTTTGAGTGGATTTAAGTTTCACGAAAGCCTTACAACTCCCTTGTTTTTTTAGTTCCATGAGTTTTCGCCTGTCTACCTGAAATTGAGGTATTTTTGAAAGTTTTTTGTTATCGGGTTGGACTCCATGACCTATAATCTCTTTCCCAGATAGGATCCATGACCTGTCGCAGAACCTGGTCATATTCGGTCAGGCCTTGATGATAGGATATATCCTCTTTGGCCTCCTTGGCCAACGGATCAGAAGGCTGAATGGTGGAATGGCTCTTGAGAATCTCATAGACCGCCTCATGGTGATCTTTGATGGGGCAGGGGAGGATGAGATTCTCCTGCTCCTGTGGAGGTTTTCCGTAGGCATATTGGGATTGCCATTTCCTTATCTCTTTGAAGAAGGTTGAATAGAGAACATCATTAAGGGTTCCACCTCTTTGATAGATCTCACAGATATTATCCACATAGTAGGGGATGAAGACACAGGGCATGACATTTCCATTCCAGTCAATGTAGAGATAACCACCATTCCTCCCAGCCGCCAGACATCCATCGGTCATGACCCCCTGATTCCAGAAATCGATATAATTGTAGCCTACTCTGATGGCCCAAACATTTCGCTTAAACATCTCAAGCCGTTGCTCGGGGGTGACCATCTTATCCAGGGTATAACCCCTGCCGATAGGCATATACTGAAAGAGCCATCCATAGAAGACTCCCTGTTCATCAAAATAGAATTTTAGAAACTCTTTCCCCGTCACTTCCTCCCAGTTATCCTTCGTGGCTTCAACAGAGATCCCGAAAGGGACCCCTGCCTCACGAAGATATTCAAAGGCCTCCATGATCTTCTTAAAGATCCCTCTTCCCCTTCTTTCATCAGTCTTTTGTTCAAACCCTTCGACCGAAATGCAAGGCGTGAGGTTCCCCACTTCGGCCAACCTTTTTGCTACGTCCCGATCGATCAGAGTGCCATTGGTGTAGACCATAAAGAAATTGTCATCGTGTTCCCTTGCAAGGTCGATGATTCCTTTCCCTTCGTCTTGCCAGAGAAAAGGTTCCCCACCGGATAGGACAGTAAATCGGGAATGCCAGAACTCCTTCTTTTCCTTAAGAATCCTTGTGACAATCTCCCAGGGAAGAGAGACACGGGTATGGGCACCACTATCGGCGTAACACCCGGGGCATCGGAGGTTACACGATTGAGTGGGACTTAGGACAAGATAGGAGGGGAAAACCGCCTCAGTCCCTTTGGTCTTCCGAATGTCTCTTTCAGAGATGTCTTCGATGAAGACATTTCTGACAAAAACCTTAACCATCTTATGAAAAACGTCCTTGCTCATCAGCCCCCGTCTTAGGTGGCGATCGGTGGTGTGAAGAAGATTTCTGACGAAGAAAAATTTGAGTTCCTGAGCAGGCCTTAGACCTTCTGCATTTTCTTCTACCATTCCCTGCCACAACTTCTTTTCAGCCTTTTTTATTAATAACCCTCTGGCGGAATCAATATCAACGATTTGAAGAAGAAGGTCGACCAGCTTTCCCCATGCATGCTTTTTTACTTTCTGTTTAATCTTCATCCCTCTTTCCCCCAAGGAAGTCTCTTGACTCTGAATGGAGCATTTTCCCCTGATGAACGGGGAATCAGAATGAGAGATGTTGGAATACTTAGTAGTCGTCTTCTACAAGAGGATCAAGGTTTTGTCAACCATTAGGTATAAAAGAGATAGAGTAAAAAATTGCAAACCCCTACCACCACCATCATCGCAGGGTAGCATGCCCTACAGTAGTATCCCCAGCCGATCTTTTTGTTCGTCATCCGCTCGTAAGTCGCCACTCCCACCACATTGGCCGAGGCCCCGATGGGGGTCCCATTTCCCCCAATATCGGTACCCAATGCGGTGGACCAAATCAGGGGCAGAAGCGGAAAGCCAAAGGTCTCGCTCATATGTTTAAGGATGGGGGCCATCGTTGCAGCAAATGGAACATTATCAACCACTGAAGATCCAATGGCACTCATCCACAGGATGAGTGAAATCGCCAAAAAGAAATTACCACCAGAGGCCTCTTTAACCATCGCAGCGGCCCTTTTAAGAAGACCCACATGTTCCATCGCCCCCACAATGATAAACAGCCCTGCGAAGAAAATAATGGTCGGATAGTCTATATTCATTAATACTTTACTCATCTTGTGTCCCCCAGCAAGCATTGCGATTAATGCTCCGGTGAGGGCGCATGTCGCAACAGAAAGGTGGGTGGCGTGGTGAGTCACCAGTGTAATCACCACATAAAAAAAGGCGATCAACCCTACCACAAAAAGCCGATGGTCTTTGATGGATTCTCTTGGGTTTAGAGAATTCACCTGCTCCTCAAGCCAGGTGGGATCTTGCCTTAACCTTCTCCGGGCTGAGAAAATCTCCTGTCTATAAAACCCGATAAAAAAGAGAGCATTGACCGCAAACCCTATCCAGGCAATCCCTCCTGTATTCTTCACAAAATCCATAAAGGAAAGCCCGAAATAGGTCCCCAAGATGACGTTAGGAGGATCTCCCACCATGGTCGAAGCCCCCCCAATATTGGCAGAGCAGATTTCAGCAAAAATAAGAGGGAGAGGATTAATCCCAATGATTTTTGATACCTCTACTGTCAGGGTGGCCATAAAGAGCATTACGGTGATGCTATCCACAAAGGCAGACAGGAATCCAGCAATGAAAGGGAAGAGGAGGAAAAGTTTGAGGGGGTCGAGTTTGACTGCTTTAGCACTGTGAAGGCCCAGCCATCGGAAGAAACCCGACTCACTCATTGTTTCGATGACCGTCATCATGCCAAAGATGAAGAGGAGGGTCTCCCAGTTTTCATAGTGAAGGAGGTCTTGAGGAGTTAAGATGAAAATGAATGCCAGGACTCCTCCGAATATCGAAGCAATGGTTCGGCTCACCTTCTCTGAAATGATTAAACCATAAGAGAGAGCAAAAATCCCCAAGGCTATCCATTGTTGTGTTGTCATTTTATTAAGCTCTGAACTACCCCCTAATTTTGTTGGCCCAGTTTAGTGAACTTTTGAATCAACCTTTTCTCTCCCCCTAAAATCATTTGGGATTAATCGGGTTTATTCTTTTCTAAATTCACGCCCAATTATTTATTGCAGAGTTCATCCATTTCACAGAGGTTTCTATTTTCTAATTGGATAGCAGTGTGTTGGATACAGTGCTTCTCTTGGAGCATCTCATTGATCTCTTTAATAATCCTGTCTGTATCTCTTCGGTTGTCCTCTCCTGCTGTACAGACATGACAGGAAAGAAAGACTTCGTTCGAGTTAATCGACCAGATGTGAAGGCGGTGGACACTTTTTACCCCTGATATTCCTAAGATATCTTTGAGGACTCTGTCAAATTCAAGGTGCTCTGGGACTCCTTGCATGAAGATATGGATGGTTTTTTTGATGATTCCAAGACCACTCCAAAAGACCATTCCAGCGATCAAAAGACTTACGATCAAATCTGCCATGACCCAACCCGTGACATAGATAAAAAGGCCTGAACCGATCACCGCGATGGAAGAGAGGGCGTCATAGAAGAGATGAAGATAGGCTGCTTTGACATTCAGATTTCTCTCCTTCTTTCCTAAGAGGATCATTGATAAAAGATTTCCAATCAATCCGATGGCAGCGATTCCCATCATTAGTCCCAAGGACAACTCTGGAGGTGAAGCCATTCTCTTCAGGGCTTCCCAGAGGATAAAAAAGGCAATGCCGATCAGCGAGAGAGAATTGATCAGGGCCGTAAAAATTTCTGTTCTCTTGAACCCAAACGTATGTCGCCGAGTCGCTTTTCGAGTAGAAAGTTTTTCCCCCAAGAGGCTTAACCCCAGGGAGATTACATCAGAAAGGTTGTGTCCTGCGTCTGAAAGGAGAGCCAGACTTCCAGAGAGTACCCCTCCCACCGCTTCAGAGAGGGTAATCCCAATATTGATGAGGATTGCCCATCCAATATTTCGCGTGTTTCGATTCATTCTATCCTCACGCACTCAACAATTCCCTTTTTTAATTTAGGATATTAAATCTTAACTTAGAATCGCAATCTTTTCTATGAAGATTGTCTTTCTTATCCATATTTCTCTTCAGCCATTTTTTCCTTTTTTACTTAAAATTCTTTTCTCCGGCTCGGATTTCAATCTTTAATCGGTTTTCTTCAAGGGGCATCACGCAGACATACTTTTCGTTATAAACACAAGAGGGGTTATATGCATAATTGAAATCAACCACGATTCGGTATCCTGGCATCAAAATTTCTGCATCGAGGTAACGACCTCCCTCATAAGTCTCTTTCCCGTTGGTTTTGTCGTAAAACGGAATGAAGATCATATCGCTTCCTATCGACTTATAGAGTTCCAAAGCATACTCTTTTCCTTCTATGGTAAAACGAAATTTTCCATATCGAATATATCGTTTCCGAGGCCCCTTATTGGTTGGAAAGATGGCATAGTATTTCGGGTCATTGATGTTGATGACATAACGGTCAATCTTTCCCTCGAACCGATATTTCAGATCGATGGGGAAATAGCGAAGCCCTCTAAATCGGAGTTTATCCAATTCTTCAAGGGGAGAATTCGGAGCGGTTTTAAAAAAGTGGTCTTTCTCCTTCCGAAAGGTTTGGATAGCCTGGATGATTTTCTCCGCCGGCTCTCTCTCTTCTAAAGAAATCAATGGAAAGGGTTCGGCTAACATCAATATAAAGATTGTTCCAAAAGCCCATAATGAGAAACCTATCCGTTTTATCTTACTCATTTTCGCTTTCAATATCCTTTCTTTTGGGACTTAAAAATACAGCCGAGATCTTCTTTGCTCATAGCAATCGTCCAGCCATATTTGCGACAGATACTTTGAGCCTGGCAATGGGCCATCTTGACTTTAAGGTCTCTCAGAGGTCTTCGCGTGCCGCCAGGAATCTCCCTTTCGTCCTTTAGAATCCTGACCGCCACCGGAAAAGTCTCTGTATTAATGTACCGCCTCATCTCCTTACCCATCTCTTGCCATTCTTTCATCGAGTTCCTCCTTCTGGTCAGCCATTTGAAACGATATAAATCTTTAGATGGCTATATCTCCCGTATCCACTATAGTTTTCTCACAAGAAAAGGATGATCAATATCCCTGCAAGTGCAAAGAAGAACAGGGCGGTCAGTAGTTTGATGGTCGAAGTCCTCCTCTGAAGAAAGAAAGATAATTGTTCGGAGGTTGTTCCCCAGTAAACAATGACGAAAATGGCTATTAGAGGAAGGATATAGACGATGTTATATAGAATAAGGTAAAAGATCGCACTTTCTCGAAGGGACGGGATATTGGTGACAAATAAGATCGTCGGAAGATAGACCTGGCTGGTACAGGTAGATTGCAACAGGGTGACGATGAACCCAATTCCCACCGCTGCAAACAGAAAGCGAGTCGCCCTACCTTTCTTGCTTGCGTCTAATTCACCCTCTCGTTTTCGAATGATTCGGTGAATCCTTTTCTTTAAAGAATCCGGTACCTGGAGTGTCATCTTGGAGGGGCGGCCTCTTTTGAGCTGAACATAATCGTAGAGGCTGAAGATCCCGAAAAAGAGCGAAAAAAGAAAAGTGATTAAATAGACGATTCGAGTGAAGAAGGGGAGAAATGAAAGTTGCTGGATGAAACTGAGAATTCCAAGTCCAAGCAATAAATGGGTGAAAAAGCCCGCTCCAGTGAAACCCATTCCGACCCATAAGATTTCTTTTCGTGTCCGTCCAACCATGGTGAGATAAGAGATAAAGAAGACGAGCGTAGCCAGGGCACAAGGATTCAGCCCTTCGATCAAACCTGCCAGAAGAATGGCCGGGATTCCAAAGGATTTGAACCGCTCTATAATCGATGCATCTGCTTTTTCGATTTCCTCTTTTCTTACTTCTAAGGTCGTTTTGGTCCCTGCCTTTTCGTACTTCTGAATCAATGATTCAACCTTCGATTCTGTGATCTCCTCAGGGGAAAGGTAGTCATGGCCAATAAAGAGGCTTGGGGCGATCAGGCGCTTTTCCGGGGGAAGGTTCAGACGGTTTGAGAGAGTTTCATTTAATCTTTTGCCATCAGGAGTGTTGAGGTCAATGGATCGTAGGGTTAAATGAGGATATTTTTTCATAAGGTATTTCAATAGATAACTCGCCCGATCACAATAGGAGCATCCCTTTTGGTAGAAATAGGCAAGCTCCACCGGGGTTTTACCAGTGGTGGGTGCCAGGGGATGGCGAACCTCTGAGATCTCAACCGGAGGCAAGGGAGGGGCAAGATCTCCCATCATCTGGTATTGGAGAATGAGGGGGTCCAATCTTTCCATAACCTCCCGTTCTCCAGAGAGCATCTGGTCTCCAATGAAGATGATGGGAAGTTCACTTCCCCTGCGATTATATTTCTGCTCCAATCTGGCAAGGGCTTCATAATAAGCCGGATTTGCTAAATCAAAGGTCTTGATTTCTAAGAAAGGATAGATTGATTTGAGGGTTGGAATATAGTTTTGGAGAATAGCCTGGCAGCTTGGGCAGTCGTCCGCGTAGAAGAGATACATCGGAAGGGAAGAAGATTGCTGAGCCTGGAGACACGAAAGATGGAGAAGAAAGATAAAGCCCCAAAAGATAATTACCCATTTTTTCATCCGTTTTTTCCTTCGGACGATATTATACTCCCCTTCTTTCATCTTATCCATTCCTTGATCTCTTCCACCTTTGGGACTTTCCCGGCAACTTTCACCACACCCTCCACAACCAGAGCCGGAGTGATCAAGACCCCGTAATTTGAGATTTTTTTGATATCCTTTACCTTGACGACTTCGGCCTCGATTCCCAAATCTTTCACCGCTTCTTTCGCTCGCTCCTCGAGCTGATTGCACTTGGGTCAACCCATCCCTAACACTTCAATCCTTTTCATAAGTCACCTCCATTGGTTTTAAGAAAAAATGAAATTCCCAGTAAACCAACCTACAAAAGTACCTAACACACAAATAAGCATAACGTAAACGATTCCCCTTTTGAAGCCAAAAACCTTCATAATGGCTAAGATATTGGGAAGACTCATTCCCGGACCTGTGAGAAGAAGAGCCAACGCAGGTCCCTTTCCCATTCCCAGGCCTAACATCTTGTGAACAAATGGAGCTTCGGTCATCGTCGCAAAGTACATGGTCTGGCCGATCACCGTCGCCAGGAAAGAGGCAAAAACCCCTGATCCCCCAAGCCAATTTTCAACCCATTGCTGAGGAAGAAGTTTCCCAATGATCCCTACAATAAAAACACCGCCTAAAAGCAGAGGGAGAATAATTCTTACGAACCACCAGGTTTCGCTTATCCAACCTCGAATCTCTTCCCATGTCTTGACCTTCAATGCATAAATTCCTACGAGAATCATTCCAATAGCCCAGACATAAACTTTGTGTAAATAGGGTCCCTTCTGAACCAGATAATTGGGTGCCAACAAATCCGCTACGACTAAAAGGATTAAAATAAGGTCCTTTCGAGAAACGATCTTTCTTGCCCCCGGGTCCAGAGAAGGACCTCCCCCTACTCTATGGGCCTCCTCCCGACGAAAGACAAAACTCATCACCCAACCCACCACAAAAGCCATGGCAAGGGCTGAGAGGATTCGCACGATTACCATTTCAGCCCCAAGGATTGCTCCTGTATAGACAATGGCCAGAATATTGGCAGCCGGTGCCACCCAGAGGACAATAAAGGCTGGCCCAATTCCGCTGCCGGCATAATATAAACCTCCAGAGACTGGAATCACTGTGCAGGAACAGGCTGCCACAAAAAAACTTCCTCCGCTCGCCAGAACAAACGATTTTATCTTGTTGGCCGCTGCTCCTAAATAGGAGATGATGGTCTCTTTTGATATGAAAGTGACCATTGCTCCTGCCAGAAGGAATGCCGGGATCAGACAGGTAATGACATGGAGGGCAATATAATCCTTCAGTGCTTCTAATCCAGCATAGATTAATTCAAGAATAAACATCCTTTTGAAATTTCTCCTTTTTTGATCAATAGGTTAGATTTGAGCAATAATCTTCTCCTGTTCCTTCATCTGATTCTTCAAGATAGCACTGACTTTGTCTAAAATTTCGAAGACCTTTGGATCTCTTACCTTCACCATCACCCTTACCCCATCCTTGCGCGTTGAAACCAGGTGGCTCTTCTGCATCATGGAGATGTGGCGGGAGACATTTGATTGTTCACCGTTAATAGCGGGCACAATTTCACAGATACATTTTTCCCCCTCTCGCAAACACTCAAGAATTTTCAATCGGGTGGGTTGTGCAAGGGCCTTTAAAATTTCTGCCTTCAATTCAATAACCTTTTCTTCCATAAGGCCTCTCTATGATTAAATGATTCATTAATCATATAATTTATAAATCAAAATTTGTCAATCAATTTTTGAATCCCAAATTTTGTTTTTGAAGCGGAGGTTTAAGTGAGCCCAGACGGTCTTAGGCGATCAGGTCTGGCCTTGGGATTTCGAACTCGCAGGGAACGCCTGTCTGGCAGAGGCCACAGGAAGGCGGGGGGTTTTGCAATCCATATTCTGCTCGTTTTGATATGAGAGACTCGGAGCGGAGATAGTCATGGCATTTATCTTTATCGTGTCCTTTTTCAGTAATCGCCCCTGCAGGGCATCTTTGAATGCACCTTCCACATTTTTCATCTCTAAAGAAAAGGCAGTTCTCTCTGAAGGAGCGGTATCTCTTTTCACTGGGTGTCAACTTCAGAAGGGTGACCACACTTCCCACTCGATGAGCAATCCCTTTGGGGGTAATCAGACCGTCGCTAAGACTGAACGTCCCAAGACCACAGGCATAGGCAACGTGACGTTCCGACCAGATAGAAGCCAATCCCACTTTCTCATCTCGAACCCATTGGAAGTTTGGTAGAAGAAAAGGGGCCACTGCCACATGTCCTAAATCCTCCAAAAACTTAACCACATGTTTTCTCAATGCATTATTGCAGGCCTCTCCAAAATCTCGGGTGTAGGCCCAGAGTTTAGAGGGAAAACGGTCTTCATTCCGATTGCTTTTCCGGATATCTTCATGGGCGGGAAGAATCCATGAAATCACACTGATCTGGTCTATTTCGGAAGGGAAAAGGCCTTTCCCTCTTTCATGCAAGGCAGAGGAAATGATCTCTCTGGGAGTAAGGTGGAAAGGGCCAATGATGTTTTTGTATTCTGAAAAAAGAGGGTCTGTCCCTGAGGCAAATCCAACCAGTGGTTCATCCCAATAGAGGCCGTTGTCGAGTTGGGTCCTGCGGTTAAATTCGCTCTCCTTGATAAAATTTTTAATCAGTTGTTCAAGGACCTCATCGGGGTTTTTATAGAAAACAATCTTTTCTTCTTTTGTCATAAAGGTCGGTTCCCTACTCTTCCCTCATCTCTTTTGAATCGAAGCCACCCCTTTTGTGGATTCCTGATAATTTGCAACGATACTCCTCGATCGCTAATTTTAGGGCATCGGCTGCCAGGGTGAAACATGGAATTTTCTCTTTTGGTAACTGTGAGAGAACCTCTTTAGATACCTCCTCCGATATCTTCAGGGCCTCATCAAGAGTAGCCCCCTTAATCTTTTCGGTCAATATCGAACTGGTCGCAATGGCAGCCCCACAGCCGAAGGTTTTGAATTTTGCCTCTTCGATCCGATCACCACTTACCTTAATAAACATCTGCATGATGTCTCCGCAGGAGGCATTGCCCACTGTTCCAACCCCGTCTGCATTAGAAATTTCGCCGACATTTTTCGGGTTCTGAAAATGTTCCATTAAAAACTTTGGATACTTGCTCATCCTTCTTCCTCGCGAACTTGATTTTTTTCAGTTTGGTTCTCCAGTCGCCTTACCCTTTCCTCCAACTTATTGTGGAGATGGAGAAGCATCTTCATGATATCGGATAGTGGGTCGGGAAGGTTCCCATGTTCAAAATCGAGTTCTTCCTTTTCAGGAGTCATGGACTCCACCACACGGCCTGGGACCCCTACCACCGTCGCCCCAGGTGGAACAGACTTCACCACCACAGAGCCAGAACCAATTCTTGCTCCGTCACCAATGGTGATCGCACCCAAGACGGTAGAGTTGGATCCCACAATGACACGGTTCCCTAAGGTGGGGTGACGTTTCTTCTTTTCAAGGGTCGTTCCGCCCAATACCACTCCCTTATAGATTAAACAGTCGTCCCCGATCTCGGCCGTTTCTCCAATGACCACTCCCATTCCATGGTCAATAAAGAACCGTCTCCCGATCCTGGCTCCTGGATGGATCTCGATCCCTGTGATGGCACGGTTGAAATGAGAGATCAAACGCGCCGTCGTATACCATTTCCGTTGATAGAAGAAATGGGCAATCCGATGAAGCCAGATGGCATGAAGACCCGGGTAGCAGAGAAGAATCTCCACGATGTTTTTGGCAGCAGGGTCTCTCTCCTTAATGGTTCGAATGTCTTCCTTCAACCGTTCCCACATTATTCCTATCATCTATATTTATCCTAACTCAGATATTTCGTCAAATACAATCCCAGGGCTCAAAAATATTTCGGGCCCAGGCATCGATAAAGAGCCAAATGGAAATATTAAATTTTCTCAGCCTCTTCCACGAGGGATACGTTCCCCCTTTGATGAGAGGATGGAGGCAGGTGGGTTCGTAAAGAGATCTCTGAAAAAATCATCCATAGACTGGGAGGTGGGGTTCCCAAAAAATCCTTTTTAATACTTTTCAGAGGTCTCGTAAAATTCACTTGACAACTAAACAAATGTATAGTATCATTGAATTGCGAATTGAGGGATTGAGGGATTGAGGAATTTAGGAATTCAGGAATTGATAATCCTTGAATTCCTCAATTGACTAAAGAGGTGTCACATGGAGCTAACAGACCGACAGAAAGAGATCTTTAGTTTTGTCAGAACCTTTATTAAAACAAGGGGTTATCCGCCATCGGTAAGAGAGATCGGAGAACATTTCCAGATCTACCCACGAGCGGTCTTCGACCATCTCAAGGCATTGGAGAAAAAAGGTTATTTGAAACGGAAGAGGTCAATGTCGCGAGGGATTGAGGTGCTGACCTTTGAAGAAGATAGATTCCGAAAGGAGGGCCATCCCCTGGTTCGAGAAATTCCTGTCTTAGGAAGGGTGGCAGCAGGAAAGCCAACCCTGGCTGTGGAGAATGTCGAAGGAACGATTCCATTTCCTGGAGAATGGGTGAAGGGAAAGGAGGTCTTTCTTCTGAGGGTGAAAGGCGATAGTATGTCACCCTTTATCATTCCTGGCGACTACGTTCTTGTTCGGTTTCAATCCTCGGCAGAGAACGGGGATGTGGTGGTGACCTTGTTGGGAGAGGAGGCCACGGTGAAGCGGTTTTTCAGGAAAGGAAGGAGGATTGAGTTGAGGCCCGATAACGAACGATGGGAGACGATTCAGTTTGAGGAAGGGAAGGGAGAGATTCAGATCCTTGGAAAGGTGATCGGTGTGTTTCGGAAGGTTTGATTCAAATACGGAGTGCGGAATGCGGATTGCGAATTTTCCCTCTCCTTTCCAGGGAGAGGGTTTGGGTGTGGGGCGAGGGAGTTCACTCGAAGAAATTCTGCTTCGGTTGACTTTGAACGGGTCCTCTTCATTATCCCAGAAAGTCCTTTTTTGGGGGGAGGGGGTAGGAGAAGTTGCTTCTTATGTGGCAGGGTGGATGGCAGGGAGGGGGATTGGTGTTATTGTTCTGGATGGGGCAAACCGTTTCGATCCTTATACCGCCTCCGCCTTTGCAAGAAGGGTTTTAGTCCCACCGGAAAAACTTCTCAAAAAAATTCAAATTGCAAGGGCCTTCACCTGCTATCAGATGGCTACGCTGATGGGAGAAAGGTTGCTTGAGTTGGTCGAACGAGAAAGTTCCGGCTCATCGGTTTACCGAAGGCCATGGGTCATCCTCTTGGGCCCCGTGGCCCCCTTTTTGGATGAGGATGTGCCGGAAAGGGAAGTGAGGCCCCTCTTTGAAAGGGCTTTGAGTAAAGTGGAGGAAATGGCGATGGCGGGCGTGTCTTTCTTTTTATTTCAGCCTCCTCTTTCTTCTGGTTGCCGAAGAAGCTATTTGATGAGAAGGCTCGTTAAGTTTTCGAATTGGATCTGGAGGATCTCTCTGGAGGATCAAAGGCCAAAGATGATTCTGGAAAAAGGATTGAGATTTAATCGTTTAGGAAACGAGCGATGGGACGTACCGTTTTGCCGTTTAGTCAGGTCTTAGAACAGGAAATCCAGGAGTGGCGGAAGTTTCGAAGGGGGTTGAGGAAGGAGGACCAGGAGTTTCTTGACCGCCTCTTCGAAAAAGCGAGGCTTCACGTCCAGGCAGGGGTCTATGCCTCGAGACCCTGGCCCTTTGAAACCATTCTGATCTCCATGCTTTTAGAACACGAGAAGACACTGGCAGAGTTAAAAAAGAAGTTGAAAGAGCTGGAGGAGAAGGAAGGATAAGATGGAGAATGATTGGTTCAAAGGGGTAAGGTAAAGAGGCCAGTTTGGGTTAAGTGAAAAGGTCAAGGTTTGTATGTTTTAGATGGATGACCTGATCCTTGCCTACCGTCCCGCTCCAGCACTGTTAATAGACCGAGGGGGCAGACAGGCCTTGACCAAACGGGCATCCTTACCTTAACCTTTGGACTTAAGACTTTGGGAATCCATGCAACTTCGAGGATGGCTTTTCGATCTCTATCCTCTTGACTCGTCCATGATTCTTTGGATTAAGGGTGAAGATGGGTCCCTTTCCAGAATCGAAGACTCTTTCCAGCCTCGATTCTATGCTCGGGGGAGGGAGGAGACCCTTCTGTCGTTGTTTCACTTCCTTCAGGAGAGAAGGTTGGCCATAGCGTATCAATGGGTTGAGAAGCGAGAGTTTTGGAGTGGAGAGGAAGTCGAGGTGATGGAGATTGAGATGAGCGGACCGGAGTCTTATGCCCAACTCCCCAAAATTCTTTCCCAATGGGAGGAAAAGATTACCTTCTACAATTGCGACATCCCTGTTGCCCAAGCCTATCTTTATGAAAAAATGCTTTTCCCTACCGGTCGATGTATCGCCGAGGTCGAGGAAGGTCATATTTTAAAGATTTGCCCCGATCCCTCTGAATCCGTGTGGTCGGACGATGGAGATCTTCCAGGGCTAAGAGAGATGGAAGTTTCCCCGTTCAGGGAAAATGGCTCAGGTCTGGTTTTAAAATGCGAAGGGTATCAACTGGAGATGGAACGCCTCGATCTATCGGAGATTGGAAACTTTCTTAAACATTTCGATCCAGATGTGGTTCTGAGCGATGACGGAGATGCTTCCCTTCTTCCCCTCCTTTTTTCGAGGGAGAAGAGAGAGAGGATTTCCATTCCATGGGATCGAGAGCCCCATTTACTGAAACGACGACTCCATTCAAAAGGTTTTTCTTATTTCTCTTATGGAAGGATCTACTATAAGGCGCCTGGCTATGTCTTTTTTGGAAGGTGGCATATCGATCGAAGAAACTCTTTTCTCTATAAGGAATCAGGAGTAGAAGGGGTGATCGAACTGGCACGGCTGGCTAAAATTCCAGTTCAGAGGATGGCCCGGACCTCGCCAGGGACAGCCATCACCTCGATGCAACTTGATCGAGCCCTTCAAGATCAGATTCTCATTCCTTGGAGGAAAGGGGAGCCCGAACGATTCAAGACCGCATGGGATCTTCTCATTGCGGACAAGGGAGGGCTCGTATTTCAGCCTAAATTGGGAATTTTCGAAGAGGTAGCAGAGATTGATTTCGCCTCCATGTATCCCACGATTATGGCGATTCACAACATCTCCCCAGAGACTGTGCTCTGTCGATGTTGTCAGAATCAAAGGGTCCCTGAAGCAGGATATACGATCTGCGAGAGACGGGAAGGGATTGTCCCGAAGGTCCTCAAGCCGATTTTGGAAAGAAGGGCATGGCTGAAGAAGAGGATAAAGCAGTTCGGAGTTTGGAGTTCGGAGTTCGGTGGAGAGGATGAGAATGCGAAAGATGAAAGGCAGGAGATAGAAAATAAAAAAGAGATTTACAGCCGTAAGCAGACGGCGCTCAAGTGGATGCTGGTGACTTGTTTTGGATATTTGGGTTACCGTAATGCCCGCTTCGGAAGGATTGAGGCACACGAGGCAGTCACGGCCTTTGGGAGGGAGAAACTGCTTCGGGCTAAAGAGATCTGTGAGGAAGAGGGATATGAACTTCTTCATGCCATCACCGATTCCCTCTGGATTCACAAGAAGGGGCTGGAGGAAGAGGAGATTCTTCGCCTCTGTCGAAAGATCAGTGAGGTCACTGGAATCAACATGAACCTCGAGGGGATATATCACTGGATGGTCTTTCTTCCCTCCAGGGCGAATCCGGAAAGCCCTGTGGCCAATCGTTACTTCGGCCTTTTCAAAAACGGAAAGATCAAGGCGAGGGGATTGGCATTCCGGAGGGGAGATGTGCCCTCCCTGATTCAGGAGGCGCAGATTCGGATGCTCGAGGTTCTGGGAAGGACGGAAAGCAGAGAGGAGTACCGCTCCAAGATCCCGGAGATTTTAGAGATTCTTCTCGAATATGGGTTTATCTTGAAGGAGGGAAGGGGAGGTCAAAAAGAGTTGGCCATCGGGAAAAGAATTTCTCAAAGGCCGAATGATTATAAGGTGGATAGCCTCACTGCTCTTGCTGCCCAGCAGTTAGAGGATTTTGGAATTCCGATTCATCCAGGAGAGAAGGTCCGATATGTGATCAAAGACGCGGAATCGAAGGAGAAATCGGAACGAGTAAGACCCTTTCCATTGGTAGGACCGGAGGATACTTATGACGTCAAGAAGTATCTGGAGATGTTGTTAAAGGCGACTGAGGAGATCCTCATCCCCCTGGGCTATGGCTTAGAGGATCTTAGAAGAAGGGTTGGTATCGATTAAGGAATGCCTCATTCAGAAGAATGAAGTTTATCTTGCCACATAGTTCTTCCACAAGGGGTAATGCGTCAATGAAGCGTGGGGAAGATTGGATGCTTCGAGTTAGGGAGCAAGCTGAGGTTTCCGCTATAAGATTTTCTCAGACATCCCTGTCCGATTCCATTGAAATTCCACGGTAGACTGAGCGATTACCACGAGGGTAAAAACCTACTTGACGGAATTTCTCTCTGGGGTTATGAAATAAAAAATCCTTGGAGGTTCTTTTGGTTTCAGAGATTACCCAGTGGATTATGGAGTTGATGAGGGCTCATGGTCAGCTGGCGGTGTTTATCGGGGTGATGATTGAACAGGTCATTGTTCCCATTCCATCCCCATTGATCATTATGGGCGCGGGTGCCCTGCTCATCCTTCCAGGACTTTCGATCCCTCAGGCCTTTCTTCAGATCCTTTGGATTATTGTCCTCCCGGGTTCGATTGCCTCCACCCTGGGGTCTTATATCGGATATACCCTCAGTTACTATGGAGGAAAGACACTGGTCCTCCGGCTCCATCGTTTTCTGGAGGTAGATTGGGAACAGATTGAGAGATTGGAAAAGCGATTCCAGGGGAAGAAAGAAGCCTGGAGCATTTTTCTTTCACGGGCCATTCCAGTATTCCCCATCTCCCTTATCTCAATATTTGCCGGACTTCTCCGAATTCCAGTTCGGCCTTTTACCCTTTATACCTTCTTAGGTTCCATTGCCCGTTGTTTTTTCCTCGGTTTTTTCGGTTGGTGGGGTGGAGCGACTTATGAGAAAGTGGCCACCCATTTGGATTCTTTGGAAACCCTTGTTTCCGTTTTGATTCTGATCGGGATGGGGGTGACTTTTGGGTATCTTTATTACAAGTTCAGAAGATCCGATTGATCCTGGAAAACAATAATGAGACACAGAAAGGATGGAAAGGAGAGTTGTCGATGAGGGTAATGATTGATGAAGAAGCCTGCATCGGCTGTGGCGTTTGTAGCGAGTCTTGTCCAGAGGTCTTCGAATTAAGCGATGATAAGGCCTCTGTAAAGGTGGATGAGGTTCCAGAAGAGGTGGTGGAATCTTGCCGTGATGCCGTAGAAAGTTGTCCGGTGGAGGCCATCCAGATCGAAGAATAAATCAATGAAAAGGGGCCCTCTGGATCGGGCCCCTCCTGAAAAAATCAAGGCGAATCAAGTTTGACCAAGAAGACTATTCAAAATAGTCTTTGATCTCTTTATATCGGTTAGGGTCTCTTAGACGTTCAAGAGCCTTTGCCTCGATTTGACGAATTCTTTCACGACTCAGGCCAAACTGTCGACCAATCTCTTCAAGAGTGCATTCGCCATCTTCTCCAATCCCGAATCGGAGCCGGAGAATCTTCTCCTCTCTCGGGGAGAGGGTAGAGAGAAGTTTTTCGGTTTGGCGGATAAGGTCTTTTTCAAGGAGAGAGTCGCTTGGGGATAGACTTTTCTCATCAGGGATCAAATCTTCCAAAGTGCTGTCCTCTTCTCCGATAGGCATATCAAGCGAAATCGGCTCCTCAATCAGGTTGAAAATCTTATCCACATCGTTGATCGGGATGCCGCTATCTTTGGAAAGTTCTTGAGGGGTAGGCTCACGGCCCAATTTTTTCACTAAATCCTTGAAGGATTTCATCATTTTCCCTTTGATTTCAAATAAATAGTTTGGGATACGGATCGTTCTTGATTTCTCTGCAAAGGCCCTTAAGATGGCCGCCCTAATCCACCAGGAGGCGTAGGTGCTGAATTTATACCCTTTGGTATAATCAAATTTGACCATTGCTTGGATAAGGCCAAGATTTCCCTCCTGAATCAAATCCAGGAAAGAGAGACCTCGATTGGCATATCTTTTTGCAATACTGACCACTAGCCTCAAATTTGCTTGAATCAGTTCATTCTTTGCCTGTTGGGTCTCCAGTAGGATTTGTTGATATCGATTTAACATTTTTTTATAGAGAAAGGTTTTTTCCTTTATTTGAGAAGGAGTCAATTTAGACTTTTTCCCATTCTTCCCTTTCGACTTACTCAAGGATTTTGTCCCGTTTTGTCCTCGCCTACCATTTTTGGGGCCCTTCGTAGGGAAAAGTTGGGCTTTTAAACGGTTTGTCTTGGTTTCAAGGATTTTGACCTGACGCTCTCCTTCCTTAATCTTTTTCGCTAACTCCACTTCTTTTTCTGGAGTAAGTAAGGAGATCTTTTCGAGACCCTTCAGATATTGCCAGGTGATATCTTGGGGCTGGAAGTAGATCTCTTCCTGAGAAATGGGTTCAATCGGAAGATCCCCTCGCTCCTGGGATTCTAATTCGTTCTCTCCAATCTGGAGATCAAGTTCTTCGAGTGGGTCATCCAGTTCTAACTCATTCTCATAATAAGGGTTGGGTTGAACTGGAGGAGTAGAGGGTGAGGCCTCTTCTAAGATAGAGAAAGAAGAGATTTTCTCTTCCACCAGAGGCGAATATGCCTCTGATAGAAAGTTCAAATCCTCTCTTTTTTTTCCGTTTGCTTTGCTCTGTTTCACTGAAATCTATACCCCTTTCTTTTTTGGAACAAAAAACCCCTTCCATTCTTAGTCTATGGAAAGGGTGAATTTATTTTTTAATATATCTTTTAAATCAAAACCCTCGCCAGTCGAATGGTTCTTCTTAATTTTAATGCTCAAAAGAGCCTAAATTTCATCTATTTCTAATATATTCAAATTCAACCTCTTTGTCAAGTTTTTTTTATGCAAAAATATTATTTTAATATCAATAGGTTATGATTTTATTTTTGTTTTACCTAAATTCAGATAGGATTTATTCCATTATTTGAGGTAGTGAAATTTTCCCTTAAATAGTGAAGAATTAGATGGCTTCTAATCAATTTGTGAGTTATTTCTCAAGAATTTAATTAAGGTATATTTTATCGAATCCTAATTGACTTTGTGAAGACCTTCTTTTATATAAATCTTAATTTTTTACAAGAGGTTCTCTTAATGGGATATGTAGACCTTCATCTTCATACCACTGCTTCTGACGGGGTAATGAGGCCTTCAGAGGTGGTGAGGTATGCAAAAAAGAAAGGGCTTCAAGCGATTGCCATCACTGACCACGATACAATTGAAGGGCTTGAAGAAGGTTTAAAAGAGGGAGGAAGATTAAATTTTGAAGTAATCCCAGGGGTGGAGATTAGCGCCGAATACCCTAATGGCTCAATGCATATCTTGGGTTATTTTTTCGATATTCATCATCCACTCTTAAACGAGAGGTTGAAATATCTTCAAAAGGTGCGGGCAGAAAGAAATCCAAAGATTGCTGAGAAATTAAACCAGTTGGGGTTGAAGGTGACCTTTGAAGAGGTGTTGAAGGTCTCAGGAGGAGGGCAGGTCGGTAGGCCCCATTTTGCTCAAGTTTTAGTAGAGAAGGGTTATGTAAAAAATTTTCAAGAGGCCTTTGACCGTTTTTTAAAAAAAGGGGCTCCTGCCTATGTGGAAAAGATGAGATATTCTCCTCGTGAAGCCCTCCATATGATTCAAGAGGCAAAGGGGATAGGGGTCCTAGCTCATCCGAATACCTTGGGGATTCAGGGGTATCCCCAATTGGAGGAACTGATTCTGAAACTTATCGATATGGGGTTGAAAGGATTGGAGGTTTACTATCCTGAACATTCCTCTATAGAAGTTGCACAATATAAGGCTCTTGCGGAAAGGTTGGGTCTCGTGATCACCGGAGGGACGGATTACCATGGACTTGAGGGAAATGAGTTAGACATCGGAGTAGGAAGGGGAGAGATGAGACTTCCTTATTCCATGGTGGAAAGGCTTAAGGCGATCAGGAATCAATCTTTGCACTGAAGGAGGGAAAGGTGGTCATCTTTTTACTATTTGTTACTGCGGTTTTATGGGGGACGACTCCCATTCTTGAAAAGATGGGTTTAACCAAAGTAGATCCTTTGATTGGAAATTCGATTCGAAGCATTATTGTTACTGGATGCCTTTTTTTGATTACACTATTTTTAGGCAAAGGGAGGGCGTTACTTCAGGTGGATGGAAAGGATATTTTTCTTTTTGGGGCAAGTGGGATAATGGCAGGCCTACTTGGAATGTGGGCCTACTATACTGCCCTAAAAATGGAGGCCACCTCTAAGGTCGTTCCCATCGCAGCCTGTTATCCATTGGTCACCGCTCTGCTCAGCGTCATCATCCTTAAAGAAGGGATAACCCTTTCTCGAATCATCGGAACTGCTTTGATCGTTTCAGGAATCTGGCTGGTAAAATAGTCTAAGAGCCCATAGGGTGGAGGACATATGGAGGAACTTCAATAGGAGGCTATAGAATGAGGAGGCGTAACAAGACGAATCGATTGAAAGCAGCACTGAAGAGAAAGAATGTGAAGAGGTCTTTGAGGAAGTCCAAAGGGGAGAGGAAATATCCCTCTTGATCGGAATAGATCAAAATCGGGCTCGCAGTCTTAACCTTAATCTGATGGGAATCTTCGATGACACCATTGGAACTTCCTCGGCTCATCCTATCGGACCCTCAAGGGAATATTTTTGATCATCCCTCTCTGAAATTATCCGGTCGCTCGGGAGACCGTATTTCTCTCCCTCTTTCCTCAGAATTGGTCCCCTTACCTAAGGGGAGCCAACTTTTCACTTTACCTGGTAGGATTCCAGTGGGCTGGGATGATGAGCATAAGGTGTTTACTCCTTTAGAAAAGGTTAAAATTGGCAAAACGGAGAGAGAATGTATTGCAGTCTCTGCCTTTCTTCCACCCGGGTATGTTCGGACCCTCCTTCCTGCGACAAGGCTAAAACCAAAGGCCCCAACCCTTCCCCTATGGGCCTATAGCGCTGTAGGTTGGAGGGATGGAAGGTTTTGGGTCACAGGGATTTACATTGATCCAAATCCTCACTGGGATCCAAAGTATTTTAAAAACGATACTCTTTTGAGGAGAAGGGTCCACACCCTCCTTCGTAAAAAACCGAACAACCGCCTGCTTAAACAACTTTCAAAATGCGCCTTAGAATATCATTGTTTTGCGGCCAAAAATGTCTTTTTCCAGAGGTGGGAATGCCCTTTACCTACTTCCCCATCTTGTAACGCAGAATGCGTTGGATGTATTTCGCTTCAACCCTCTGAATGCTGTCCTGCCTCAATGGAAAGAATTGGGTTTGTGCCGACCCTGGATGAAGTCGTAGGGGTCGCTCTACCCCATCTGGAAGAGGCTGAGGATGCCATTGTCAGTTTTGGTCAGGGATGCGAAGGCGAACCCCTTATGCAATGGAGACTTCTTGAAAGATCGATTCGTACCCTGAGGGAGAAGACCAAGCGGGGGACAATTAACCTCAATACCAATGGCAGTTTCCCGGATCGGGTGGCAAAACTCTGTGATGCAGGACTTGATAGCATTCGGATAACGCTCAATAGCCCCACGGCAAAAAACTACAATCTTTATCACAAGCCCAAAGGCTATCGGTTTAAGGAGGTGGTCGAATCCCTCCTCACGGCCAAAGAGAAAGGAATCTACACTTCCATCAACCTTCTTGTTTTTCCAGGAGTTACGGATCGAGAGAGTGAGATAGAGGGATTAATAAAATTGGTTAAAGAAACAAACCTTGACCTCATTCAGATGAGAAACCTCAATATCGATCCTGACCTCTATCTTCAGACCATGGGAAGAGGGGCAGGGATGGGGATTTCTAAGATGATCGATATTTTAAAGAGGGAATTTCCCTCTCTGCAATTCGGTTATTTCAACCGCACCAAAGAGTCTTTTTATGGATCACCTTCGATAACAGAGTTTGGACTTTAAATCCCCTTTTTTATGGTTTTTCAGCAATCAGACTGGCCACGGCCTTTTTTCTTCCCCCTTCCCTAAAGATTCCCTCGCGATAGAAAAGGATGTGGAAGTTTTTAAAGAGCCTGAGAAGTTCATTCGGTCTGAGGAAATACTTGGCCTGTTTTGGACCTCCAGTGCCAAGGTTTCTTTGCTCAAGGGTATAGGTTTCAAAGATCACCCTTCCCCCTTTTTTGAGACCCCTTTTTATCTTCGGGATGAGGCTTCTTCTGAGAAAGTAGAAATTGGCAATGAGATCATACTTTTCTTTTTCAATTTGAGATTGATCGAGGTCGGCGAGAAAGGGGTTGATCCTCACCCCCTTTTCACGGGCTAATTTCATGGATTTCTTTAGGCCCTTCTCCGAAATATCCACCGCATCCACCTCAAATCCATGTTGGGCGAGAAAGACTGCGTTCCTTCCCTCGCCAGAGGCAATATCCAGGGCCCTTCCTTTTGGAAGAAGGTGAATATATTTTTTTAAGAAGGGATTCGGCTCTTTCCCAAAAGCAAACCCCTTTCCCTTAAACCGGGTATCCCATCTCTTTTGGTCAGATTTCATGGGGCCCTTTCTCTCTAATTCTACATGGTCACAGGGCCACCCGCGAACCATAAAAATCCCCCTCCCCCACTCTCTCCCCCTGGGAGAGGATAGAGGTGAGGGAAATGACTTATTTTCTTTCTAAAACTACCATTTCATTTTCAAAGAGTCAATTTGACTCGAAACAAAATTGCTTTTTATCCTATTTCTCTTACGAAAGGAGGGATTTTGGGCCTCTGACCTTCCTCATTCAGCGATGGGCCAGGAGATGCTTGAAGGTTCAGCCTCTCTCTTTATCTGAACTGCGATGGTGGATCGGTCCAAATGGAAATATCGGGAGAGGGCCTATCGCTATATCTATATGGATGGGGGACAAGGTGTTCAAAACCTTTATTGGGCCGCTCCCGCGGTGAACTTGGCTGTTGCACTGTGGGAGCCTTCTTTGATAATGAGATAGACCGAATCCTTGGCATTGAGGGAAGAGAAGCGATATCGGTTTATTGGGGTGCCATTGGTCGGATAGGACAAGACCTTTAATTTTATCTTCTCAGGTCTGAAGAGCCAGGGAGAGGAAGATTGTCGAAAGTCGATTTATGAGTTACGATAAAGATAATCTTTTAAAAAAAGGAGAGAAGGGGGATGGCCCAAAAGAAAATCTTTTTATTCATTCTTCTTCCCATTTTCCTCTTTGGATGCTCAGGGATCCCAGTTCGGGAAGCGGTCAAAATCGATCTCCATCTTCCCGTAGGGAAGATGGAAGGGGATCAGTTTATAGGGATTCGATATCCATTTAAAATCTCTGTTCCTTCCCATTGGAAATTAACCACCGAGGTCCCAAATTTTATGGAGGAATTGGGATATGAGAAGGCAGGCTTGGAGGAGTCAGAAGTATTCATTTTTAACCCCGCGACCCAATCCAACATTCAAATTGATTTCACGCCTGCCGGCCGGTATTCGAAATTTAGCCAAGACTCCATTGAGAGGCTGACCACCCTTGCTACTGGAAGCTTTAAAGAAGAACTGGAGGAGGATTATGGGAAGGGGATCGAGGTTGAAATTGGTCCAACCGTGCCCTTTTTTCTTCGGGGGGTCCAATTCGCTGCGAGAAAATATGCCCGATATACCTTGAAGGACGTCAGGCGGGAACAAGGATGGATCTATGGTTTTTCAGAGCCCTATCAACTGTTCATCCTCTATATGATTTTGGAAAAAGAAGGGGGCAATGACCGTGGGGATATAGAAAAGCTCTTGGACTCTTTTGAGGTTACCTTGAAAAAAGAGTGAATGGTCCTCTGGGCATTCCTCTTGAGCCTCCTGTCAATCCATAGGTTTTGGCGGGATTTTTTATAAGTTTATCTTAAAATATTTATTGATCCTCATTCACGAAACAGGGTTAAAATCAAACCAGAATGGAGGGCAATTATGGAGATTGTGGAACTGAAGAAAGGGATTTATTGGGTTGGAGCCATCGATTGGAATGTGAGAGACTTTCATGGGTATTCCACCTCTTTGGGAACCACCTACAATGCCTATTTGATTCTGGATGAGAAGAATGTCCTGGTGGATACGGTCAAAGCAACCTTTTACTTTGAGATGTTAGGAAGGATTTCAGAGATAATCGATCCGTCAAAAATCGACATTGTTGTTTCAAACCATGTGGAGATGGACCACTCCAGTTCGCTTCCTCAGATGGTGGAACGGATTGGAAATCCTATGGTGATCACTTCTGAAAGGGGGCAGAAAGGTCTGGAGAAACATTACAGGAGGCCAATGAATTTTAAAGTGGTCAAGACAGGAGATACCCTCTCCATTGGCCAAAGAACTCTCACCTTTATAGAGGCCCCCATGCTTCACTGGCCGGACAGCATGTTCACCTATGTAAAGGAGGATCGAGTCCTGTTGCCCAATGATGCCTTTGGTCAGCATATTGCATCCTGCCAGAGATTTGAAGATGAATTGGGCGATGAGGTAATGAAGCATGCAGCAAAATATTTTGCAAACATCCTCTGGCCCTTGGCCCCCCTCATCCTTAAAAAAATAGACGAGGTGGTCAAGATGGGAATCCCCATTGACATGATTGCTCCCAGCCATGGCCTCATCTGGAGAAAAGACCCTGGCCGAATCATTCAGGCTTATCTTAACTGGAGCCAGGGAAAGGCTGGAGAGAAAATTCTTGTGGTTTATGACACCATGTGGGGAAGTACAGAAGCCCTGGCCCGGGCAGTGGTAAAGGGTTTAATGGAAGAGAGGGTGGAGGCGAGGCTTCTCCATCTTCGATCCAATCATCGAAGTGATATCATCGAGGAGATGTTGGAAGCAAGGGGGATTCTGTTCGGTTCTCCCACTTTAAATAATGGGATATTCCCTACCCTGGGAGACTTTTTAACCTATATGAAAGGGTTAAAGCCCAAAGGAAAGGTGTTTGGCCTTTTTGGGTCGCATGGATGGGGGGGAGGGGCTTTGAGAGAGATGAGAAAGATTCTTGAACAGGAGAAATTTGAGGTTTGGGAGAAAGAACTCTCTGTTCAATATATTCCAGATTCAGAAGAGATAAAAAAGGCAGTCGAGTTTGGGAAGGAGTTTGCAAAGAAAGTTAAAGGAGCGTAGAGCAAAGGGCATCGGGTTTATCTCTGTTGAATTTTATTTGGCAGGGGTTTGCCATTCAAGTTCCATGATGCCCTTTGGATGGGTGTAAGGGAATGAAAGGGTTCACCGACTCTAATCACTCAATCCTGACAGATCATTTTAGAAACCCACGGAATAGGGGAGAGATAGAGAATCCAGATGGCGTTGGGGAGGCTCAAAATCCTGTCTGCGGTGACACCATGAGGGTCTTTATCAAGGTGGAATCAGATCACATCACTGATGCCACATTTCTTACCTTTGGATGTAGCGCAGCGATTGCCTCTTCAAGCATCCTAACCGAGTTGATTAAGGGGAAGAGTATCGAAGAGGTTCTAAAAATTTCGAATCAAGTGATTGAAGAGGCCTTAGGGGGGCTACCCCCCACAAAGGCCCATGCCACAATACTTGCAGAAAAGGCCATCAAGGCGGCATTGGAGGATTATCAGAAAAAGGGTCACCCTAAGTAAATTAAAATGATTTCAAGTTATGGGGAAATTAATTTCAAGATCTTTGAGACTTTGGGCACTTCGAAGTTTTCGAGATTGAAGGGATGATTGGAAGAGATCGTTGCTTTAAGTTATTAAAAAAACTTGTTCAGGAATCAACTGCGGATCAAACCGAGGCCCTTCTCCTGACGGAGGATTCTTCGCTTACCCGGTTTGCAAAATCTTCTATCCATCAGCATGTGGCTGAAAAGAATCTCACTTTAACCCTCAGGGTGGTGAAGGGGAAAAGGATTGCCGTTCTTACTTCGAATCGACTTGGCAGGGATTCTTTAAGAGAATTATTAAGGAAAGCCCTCTTCCTGACAGAAGTTCAAAAACCCAATCAGGATTTTGTTTCTCTACCTCCTCCTCAACCTATTCCTGAGATAAAGACCTACTCTCAAGAAATCAGGTCACTGACCCCAAATCGAAAGGCGAGATTGGTAAATGACCTCCTAAAAATTGTAAATGAGAATGGATATCAAGCTTCTGGAGCCTTCTCGAATGGAGAGGTTGAACTGGCCATCGTCAATTCTCTCGGAGTGGAAGCGTATCAGTCATTTTCTGACCTATTTTTCCGTTTGATTGTGGAGAATGGGAAGAGTTCTGGTTATGCAAGTTTAGTTGCCAGATCCCCCGATCCTTTGGATGTTGAATCTTTGGCCCGAGAGGCAATTGGAAGGGCATCGAAGAGAGAACCGATTCAGATTGAACCAGGAGAGTATGAGGTTGTCTTAGAACCTTATGCGGTAAGTGATCTTCTCTCTTTTCTTGGTTATTTAGGTTTTCATGCCTTGGCGCTCCAAGAAGGCAGGAGTTTCTTCTTGAACCGGTTCGGGGAGAAGATGGTGGATGAGAAGGTGACGGTTTATGATGACGGGCTTGACCCAGAAGGGTTACAAGTCCCTTTTGATTTCGAAGGCGTCCCTAAGAAGAGAGTGGTCTTTTTTGAAAGAGGGGTTGCCAAGGAAGTGACCTATGACTCCTTTACCGCAGGCAAGGAGGGGAAAGACTCCACAGGTCATGGCTTGATTCCGCCGAATACCGAAGGCCCCATCCCCATCAATCTGTTTATGAAGGAAGGGGAATCTTCAATTAAAGAAATGATTCAATCGGTAAGAAAGGGAATCTATATCACTCGGTTTCATTATACCAATGTGGTTGAACCTATGAAGGCTGTCATTACAGGAATGACAAGGGATGGGACTTTTCTCATTGAAGAAGGAGAGATCAAAACCCCACTTAAAAATCTTCGTTTTACCGAGTCGATCCTGAAAGCCTTCTCCAGGGTGAGTGCCATTTCGAAAGAGAGACGGGTTTGTTCAGAAGGGACGATCTATTCCAGGCGATTCGTTACAGGGACAGTAGCCCCCGCCATCAAGGTGGATGGGTTTTACTTCTCTGGGGTTTCAACATTATAAATAAAAGTGACCAAAGAGAGCTAAAGTGATAAGTAACTAAAGTTTCTTAGAAATTCTTCATGAGGGTGCTTCACCCACGAAGGATGAAAATACCCCCCACCCAGCCATCCCCCTCTGAGGGGGGAGGGTGAGCTTGCCTTCCGGTAGGCAGGGGAAGGGGTGATAAAGTTATTTTCTGAGCAATTAAGATATTAACTTTACTGTAGTTTAGTAAGAATTTATAATTCATTGAAATACAAGGTATTTAAAATCTCTACTCGGTCATTCCCGCCAAAGCAGGAATGACAAAATTTGACAAACTACAATAACTTTAGGAATTTTAGGCACTACTTGAAAGATTGGTCATGAAAGAATTGATTCAAAACCTTCTTGATCTGGCCAAACTGAAAAGGGTAGAGTACGCCGATATTCGAATTGTTCGGCGTCAACAGGAAGAGATCGAAGTGAAGAATGGGAAGGTGGAGGCCTTCACCCATGATGAGGATTTTGGTTTTGGGATCAGGGTGCTGGCCTATGGGGCCTGGGGATTTGCCTGCAGTTTTCGAGTGAATAAGAGCGAGATGGAGGAGGTTTTTAGGAAGGCTCTGAGGATTGCCAAGGCAAGTTCAAAGGTAAGGAGAGGGGAGATCCTTTTTCAGAAGGGGGCTTCGCAGATGGGCCAATACAGAACCCCCTTCTCTATCGATCCTTTCCGGGTTTCGTCGGAAGAAAAGATAGCCCTTCTTCTTAAGTCGGAAGAGATCCTTCGTCGAAATCCAAAGGTTAAAATCTCAGAGGCCTTCATGGGATCTTATAAAACGGAGAAGATTTTTGGCTCGACCGAGGGGTCCTACATCGAACAGGAGATTGTCGCCTGCGGGGCAGGCCTATCCGCCACAGCCATTGAAGGCGGAGAGGTTCAGGTTCGTTCTTACCCTAATTCCTTCAGGGGGAATTTTTCAACCAGGGGCTATGAATGGATCGAAAGGCTCGGCCTCCCTGACCATGCCGAAAGAATCGCCACGGAGGCCGAACAATTGCTTTCTGCAAAACCCTGTCCATCAAAAATTACGACGCTCATCTTAGACGGTTCACAATTGGCACTCCAGATTCATGAATCGATTGGACATCCCATTGAACTTGACCGAATCATGGGAACAGAGACCAGTTATGCGGGAACCAGTTTTATCAAACCAGAGATGGTGGGGACTTTTCAATATGGGTCGGAGATCGTCAATGTTGTAGCGGATGCGACTTATCCCGGAGGCTTAGGGACTTTCGGTTATGATGATGAAGGTATCCCTGCTCAAAGGGTTCCAATTATCTCCCAAGGGATTTTGGTCAACCTTTTAACCTCGAGAGAGACAGCCCCTCATTTAGGAAAAGAGAGTAATGGGGCGATGAGAGCCGATGGTTGGAATCGAATTCCCCTCATCCGGATGACCAATATCAACCTTGAACCAGGGGAATGGACATTAGAGGAGATGATTGCAGATACGGAGGAAGGGATCTTTTTATCCACCAATCGAAGTTGGTCTATCGATGATAGGAGAATTAACTTCCAGTTTGGAACGGAGATTGGGTGGGAGATCAAGAACGGGAAATTGGGGGAGATGGTTAAAAATCCCACTTATACGGGGATTACGCCTCAGTTCTGGAACTCTTGTGATGCCATTGCTAATCAAGATCATTGGAGGATGTGGGGAACTCCAAACTGCGGAAAGGGAGAACCCGGACAGGTGGCCCAGGTTGGTCACGGGGCTTCTCCAGCAAGGTTTAGAAACGTTCAAATAGGAGTGATGAAGTAAGGAATGAGATCAAATGTCAAAAAGTTTCTTTTAAGTTTGGAATTTAAACTCTGTTACTTCTCTTCTTTTTTAGTAACCTCTTTGGCATAGCCCTCCCGGAAACCCTCTACCACTTTCTCGGTCACCTTCTTAGTCGCCTCAAAGATCTTCTTTAACCCTTCCTTAAACAGGTCTTTTGCTTCTTTGAGTTCATCCTCCGAATTGGTCACGATTCTTCCCACCTCCTTTTATAAAAATAATACCATGAAATGTAAGGGAAGCAAAGAGTAGAGTTAATACCCAAATTCCGATTTTGAACCAGAAACCCTTTTGCTGTCTGGTCATTGCAAGCGACTGGCGGGTAAAAGGCACGTGGCGATCCTACGAAGTCATTGCGAGCGAAGCGTGGCAATCTCCAATACACTCGAGGCTTATCCGCTTTGGTGGAAGAAAATGATATTACTTCAGTTCGCTCACAATGACAATTTCTAAATCGGGATTTCGGTTATAAATGAAGATTGACATAAGCCATGATAGAAAATAATTTGACAAAGGGGATGTTTTTTAATATCCTTTATTTAAACTTTGGGGATGTTAAAAAGGGTTAATTTCTTTCTCATATTCTTAAGATGAGAAGCAAATAATGGAATTGGCCCGAAATTTGCTTCACTCACTCACTCACTATTCTACCATTAGATATCAGTCTATCTTTGTTTCTATTGACCTTTGTCTCCCCTCACCCTCCCTCAATTTTGGAGGAGAATGATAAAGGTGAGGGGGCATAACATGAAAAATTTTGAGGCAGAGAGATAGAAGCTGTCTGAACAATTTTTATATAAGACATTTATTTTCCCCAAGATTTAAACAGGAAATAATGTTCACTCGAAGGTGACTGGGGGGCCTTCTGATCCTTCATGGGTGACACATCCTTCATAAAAATATATTCCGAAAAGAAGTAGAAGATGGGAGTAATATTAATATATCGAGAGTAAAGGAAATAACCACCATCCTCACAGCAGAGCTGAGGGGCTTTTTAACAGGATAAAGGGAGGAATAACATGTTCCCGGATAGAAGATTAAAAAAAGTTTCTTGGTCTCTTATGATTATCTTCTTATTTCTAAGCATGGGCATTGGAACCTCGGGATACCTTTATTATAAAAATCAGAAAGAGCAAATCAAAAAGCGCGTGGAACAGGAACTCTCTTCTATTGCCGATTTGAAAGTCGAACAAGTTTCAAATTGGCGGAAAGAAAGAATGAGAAATTCGACCATGCCCTCCCGAAGCCCTTTTGTGAGATTGGGGATAAAAGAGTTTCTTCAACATCCATCTGACCCCTTACGAAAGAAAAGGGTTCTCAATTTCATCAGCTCATTTAAAGAGGTTTATGATTTCCAAAGTATCTTCCTTCTGGACCGAAGAGGAAAAGTTTTACTATCGACTCCAGAAGGAAAGGGTTTAGATTGCCCCCATTTTAGAAAAATAGTTGATGAATCGATTGGTAAAAATCAGATTCTCCTGACGGACCTCCATCGAGTTGAGAGTGATGGCCGTATTCACATTGGTGCTGTGACACCGATAAGAGATCCAGAAGAAAACCAATCCACTCCGATTGCCGTCCTGGTTTTCGATATAGACCCTCACCGATTTCTTTACCCCCTGATCCAGTCATGGCCTGTCTACAGTCCAACTTCTGAAACATTGTTATTTCGGCGTGAAGGAGAGGAGGTGGTTTATTTAAATGAGCTTCGTCACAGGCAAAACACTGCTTTAAATCTTCGTTTTTCAATCCATAAGGAACACCTTCCAGCAGCCATGGCCATCCGGGGAAAGGAAGGAATTGTAGAAGGTCTGGATTACCGAGACGTCCCTGTGATTGCAGTGATCAGGAGAATTCCGGATTCGCCCTGGTTTTTGATTGCCAAGGTGGATAAGGAGGAAATTTATGCTCCTATTCAAGACAGTGCAAAGATAATTGGGATTCTGGTGGGGATTTTAATTATGGGGTCTGGGGTTATTCTTTCATTTCTTTGGTATCAACAAAGGTCTAAGTATTATAGAGAACAGATCGAAGCGGAGCTTAAACATCAGACTTTGGTTCAAAGATTTGACTACCTGAGTAGATATGCAAACGATATGATCCTGTTATTCGATCAGGATTTAAAGATTCTCGAAGCAAATGAGAGAGCTCTCTCCTCCTATGGGTATAGCCGTGAGGAGTTGATCGGGATGAATATAAAAAATTTGATTCCACCCGAATTGCAAACAACCCTTGATGTGCAGATAAAGCGGGTCGAAATGGAAAACGGTTTGATATATGAAACTGTCCATCAGCGGCGGGATGGAACAACACTTCCTGTGGAGATTAGTTCGCGGCTCATTGAAGTTCAAGGGAGAAAAGTCTATCAAAGCATTATTCGAGACATTTCAGAACGGAAACGTTCTGAAAATCTATTAAGAGATAGTCAGGCTGAGCTTTCTGCAATTGTCGAAAATATCCCCGTTATTCTGATGATTGTGGATAAAGAAAGACGGGTTCGTGAAGTCAATGGCATGGCAGCCAAATTTGCCCGTCGTTCGGCTGAGGAGATGATGGGGCTTCGTGGAGGGGATGCTTTGCGTTGCCTCCATTCCCTGGATGACCCAAAGGGATGTGGGTTTGGTCTTTTCTGCGAAACCTGCACGGTGCGAAATACCGTGCTGGACACCTTTAACACAGGCAAAAGCCATCACCGACTTGAGGCGAAGCTTCCTTTCAATCTGAATGGACAATCAGAGGAGATCTATTTCCTCTTATCCACAGTACCTCTAACGATATCCAACGAGCCTATGGTTCTGGTCTGTATTGAGGATATCACTCCACTGAAGAGAGCAGAAGAGGCCCTGCGATCAGAAAAGACATGGTCTGAGCTGATTGTTAGTTCAGCGCCAAACATTATTGTCGGTTTAGGGGAAGGGTCAAAAATATTGATCTTTAATAACTTTGCCGAAAAGCTGACCGGCTATAAGGCAGAAGAAGTGATAGGAAAATCCTGGATAGAAGTATTTATCCCTGAGAAGATTCGGGGGCAATTGTACAAAGTTTGGGATGAGATTGTAAAGAATAAGTTGATCGAACACCATTTTGAGAACCCGATTTTGACCAAGTATGGGGAAGAGAAAATCATATCCTGGAGCAACACCGTTTTAACTTCAGATGGACAATTCAGAATGGTTCTCTCCATCGGTGAGGACATCACCGAGCGGAAGCGGATGGAGGAGGAACTTCACAAGAGTGAGTCAAGATATAGGGAGCTGTTTGACGAGGCTCCTGTGGGATATCACGAATTGAATGGAAACGGGATCATCACGCGGGTAAATCGAACTGAGGCTGAGATGTTGGGGTATAGGGTTGAAGAGATGGTGGGACAACCTGTTTGGAGTTTTGTCGTTGAGGAGGAAGAGTCAAAGAGGAGTGTTTTGGCAAAACTCTCAGGCAAATTCCCTGCAGGGAAGCATGTTGAAAGAACGTATCGAAGGAAGGATGGGTCAACGATTCCAGTCTTGGTTGAGGATCGTCTTTTAATAAATAAAGAGGGCGAAGTGGTTGGTATTAGATCCACTCTCATAGACATTACGGAGCGGAAGCGGATGGAGGGGGAGATGGCTTCGCTTCAGGCTCAGCTTCAGCAGGCTCAGAAGATGGAGGCGATTGGGAGGCTGGCAGGAGGGATTGCCCATGATTTTAATAATCTTTTGAGTGTGATTAAGGGGACCTGTCAACTCTCGCTTTTAGATCTTCGGGAGGGGGATCCTCTTTATGGGAATCTTAAGGAGATAGAGAGGGCATCGGATCGGGCTGCGGATTTGACTCGACAGCTTTTGGCCTTCAGTCGTAAGCAGATGATGGAGATGAGGGTAGTGGATTTGAATGATGTTATAAAGGGGTTTGAGAGGATGCTCAAGCGTATTATTGGGGAGGATATAGAGTTGGTGACATATCTTTCGGAGGGACTTGGGAGGGTGAAGGTGGATCCTGGT
>FWPV01001916.1_pt1 | contig 53521 bp, 47 predicted proteins | sample 2228371 | NCBI WGS metagenome assembly FWPV01 (sample SAMEA103939776, study PRJEB20133) | metagenome
CCGAACTCAGAAGTGAAACGCGGTAGCGCCGATGGTAGTGTGGCATTCGCCATGCGAGAGTAGGACACTGCCAGGCACCCAATTTAAGAACCCCGCTCAATGAGCGGGGTTTTTTATTGCCTACAATTCAGTAAGTCGTCTGATAATTGTCCCGTTTTATTCCTCTCCCTTTGAATTCCTAGTCTTCCCCCCGTCGGTTTTACTCATAAAATACAGCCATGGCAGCGTAAAATGGCGCTTTATTCCGTCGGAGATAGCCCATGTTTTGTCCAAAATGCGGCGGTCAAACCCTGCAGAGCGTCAGCCCCAAAGAGTTTCGCTGTGGCTGCGGTTTTCATTTTTTCCAGAATGTGGCGACGGCTGTGATGGTGGCGCTTTGCTGGCAGGACGAGGTGCTGGTTGCGGTGCGTGCCCGCAATCCGGGCAAGGGTTTGCTGGATCTGCCGGGCGGATTTGTCGATCCCGGCGAGTCGCTGGAGGGGGCACTGGTGCGCGAGTTGCAGGAGGAGCTGGGGCTCGATGTCAGCGCTCATCCTTGCACCTATCTCGGTTCCTTCCCCAATATCTACCCCTACGATGGCATCACCTATCACACCTGTGATACCTTCTTTGCCATCGTGCTGAGCGAAAAACCGGTCATCCAGCCAGCTGACGATGTGGCCGCCTGTCAGTGGCTGAAGATCTGCGATATCCCCTTGCCCCGCTTTGCTTTCGAGTCGACGCGCACCGCGGTGGCGCGGCTGCAGCAATCCTCTTTGCAAGCCTGATCCCTGTTGATGACGATGGGGATTGGTAGCGACCATCCCTGTCTCATCCTTGTCCGCTTTTGTCCCGCAGACGCCATTCGTCAGACGGTGAGTGGTATAGTCAGCAGTGGATCCGGATTCAAGGAGCATATCGTGAAGAAGATAGTTCTCATCTTGCTCGGCATCGCCGTGGCGGCCTTGCTGGCCATAGTGACGTTGATAAGCCTTATCGACCCCAATCAATTCAAGCCCCAACTGGCTGAACAGGTGCGCAAGAGCACGGGCCGGGAACTGGTGATGGCGGGGGAGATTGACTGGCGTTTCTGGCCGAGTCTCGGTCTCTCGCTGGAAAAGGTCGCACTGCGTAATCCGGCCGGTTTTGCCGAGCCGGATCTGGTTCGTTTCGAACAGGGGGAGGCCTCGGTGGCCCTGTTGCCGCTGCTCTCCCATCGACTGGAGATCGGCAAGGTGACCCTGAGTGGTGCCCATCTCTTTATCCAGACCAAGGCGGATGGCAGCTCCAATCTGAGCGGACTGATCAAGGATGCCACTGCTGATGCAAGCGAACCAGTCGTCCCCGCAACTCCTGCGCCAACCGCTGATAGCAAGCCCTGGCAGATCAGCTTGCAGGGTGTCGCGCTCTCCCAGGCCAGCGCGCTGGTACAGGATGATCGCAGCGGCACGTCGCTGCGACTGGATCGCCTCGATCTCGATATGGGGCAGCTGGCCACCGGTCAGTGGGTACCCGTGACGCTGGCCGCCAAGGGGAGTGCCGACAAGCTCGCTTTCGATGTTAAAGGGCAGACCCAGATCAAGCTGGCGCAGGAGGTGATGGCCAGTGAACTGAAAGACTTGAGCCTCAGTGGCAGCCTGAGTGACCCGTCCCTGCGACTCGATAGTTTCTCCATCAAGGGAGACCGACTGGCCCTTGGTGAGTGGAACAACCTCACGTTGGCGCTGAAAGGAGCCAAGGTAGAGGGGCAGCAAGCTTTACTGGCTGGCTCGCTGGAAGGAACGCTCAAGGGACGGCTCGATAAAGAGATGAAGCTGGCCGAGCTCTCCGATGTGCTGCTGACGGCAGCGCTGGAAGGTGATGCGCTGCCACGCCCGCAGATGAAGCTGAAACTGGCCGGGTTTGCCCGTGCTGAGCTCGACAAGCAGTTGATTACCCTGAGCAAGCTGGTGATGAGTGCTGATGAGGCGCTACTGAGTGGTGATGGAACCGTGCAGCTTGGCGCTGTTCCCGCAATCAGCTTCGATCTCAAGGGGGAGACGCTGGATCTCGACAAATGGCTCGCCAAACCGGCACCGACCACACCTGCGCAGGCGAAAGAGGACAAACCGACGGCCGGTGTTGCCAACACCGCTGCAAGTGGCAATAAAGCGGTAATCGGCAAGAGCGAAGCCCTCTCCGCGGTCGAACCGGATCTGAGCGCTCTCAAAGGGGTGGATCTGGATGGTCGGCTGCAACTCGGCAGCCTGCGTCTGAAAGGGCTGGATCTCGGTGCTGTCGATCTTCAGGTGGCTCTGGCCAAAGGGCTGCTGACGCTCAAACAGTTCAGCGCGACCGTGGCAGGTGGTCAGGTAAACGCGAACGGGGTACTCGACGCGCGCCAGCAACCCGCCACCTACAAGGTGCACAAACAGGTGGCCGGAGTGAACATTCGCCCCTTGTTGCAGACTCTGGCTCAGAGTGATCTGCTGGAGGGCAAGGGCGATCTCGATGTGCAGGTGCAGGGGCGTGGTCTCTCTGAGTTGGCACTGCGCAACGGGATGCAGGGCAAGGTTACCTTGAAACTGAGCGACGGTGCCCTGCATGGCATCAACCTGCCGGAGATGATCCGCGAGGCGCGGGCTACCCTCACCGGCAAGGGGGCCGAGCAGGTGAAGGAGGCGCGCAAGACCGACTTCAGCGCCCTGACCGCCAGCTTCCAGATTGCCAACGGCATCGCCCGCAGCAACGACATCCAGCTCTTTGCTCCCGCCTTGCGCGTCAAGGGCGAGGGGCAGACGGCGTTGGTGCCGGAGAGCCTCGACTTCCTGTTCCTTACCTCCATCGTCGAGAGTAGCAAGGGGCAGGGAGGGAAGGATGTGGACGAGCTGAAGGAGATCACCATTCCGGTGCGGATCGGCGGCCACTGGCAAGCCCCCAGCTATCAGCTCGATGTGAAGGCGCTGCTCAGCAACAACAAGCTGCTGGAGGATAAGGCCCGCAAGGAGGCCGAGCGCGGCCTCAAGAAGCTGCTGGGTGACAAGGCCGACAACGAGGCCGTCAAAGGGGTGGCTGACCAGCTGCTCAAGGGGCTGTTCAAATAGGTGACGGTTCATATGGGCTGGCGGGAGCCGCGCCAATGCCGTTAGCGGTTGACCGGATGTCAGCGCCATTGAAAAATGGCGCTGACATTTTTTATGGCGCAGTGATCTGTTGCGCCTTGATCCGGAGTCATCTCGAGTTGAACCCATGCGCCTGATCCTGCTGCTCTGCTCCCTGATCTGCTACGGCATGGCTTCTCCCGTGCTGGCCGGGCCGCTGGCAGATAGCCTGGCGGATGAGCTGGCCAGACTGGCTCCCGAACAGGCGCTGCCTCTTGACGAGGTGCAACGGCTCGATCGTCGCCTGATCGCTCCTGACTCCCTTCATCCCGCCTGGCAGCGCTATCCGCTGCGTCAGCTGCAGGCCATCTATCGCTATCAGCAGGAGTGCGGGACAGATAATGACTTGCCTGCCGAGTGGCTGCCACTGCTGCGAGCGCTTTGCGGCCAAGGGGCTGCGCCCTCGACCCGCTGGTTTGCCGCTCACCCCGTCTATCCGCTGGGCGGCTCCAGCTCGGCTCGCTGGGAGGCTGGTCATCCGGCGGCCGGGCTCGACGCTCTGCTCCATGTGCGGGAGCGGCGTGATCAGCTGGGGCTGCTTGGCGAGCTCGGCGATGACAACCTCGACGCCCTGCTGCGGGGCGAGCGTTGGCTGCTGCAATCGGGTCAGATCTGGCTGCTTGCCGATGGGCAGTGGCGCCGTTATGGCGCAGGACAGTGGCAGCCGCTGGCCGAGCGGCTTGGTGTGACGCTGGATAGCCGGGTCGATGGCTCCTGCCAGGAGCGGGTTGGGGGGATCTGCCTCAACGAGCGCCCCACGCTGCATTGGCAGTGGCTGGCGCTGGCCAGCACGTTTGGCTTTATCCTGTTGCTGGGGTGGGCCAGCTGGCAGCGCTGGCGCCTGCTGCGGGAGCGGCGCGTCGCATTGCAGATGCTGACCCACGAGCTGCGTACCCCCATCATGGCGCTCTCCGGCATCAGCGAGGAGCTGCGCCACGATTTCGACCGGCTGCCCGCTTCCGCCCAGCAGAGCGTGGGCCAGCTGCTGGGCAGTGTCGCCCGCCTGCATCAGTTGGCGCAGGCCAGTCGCCACTATCTGGCGGCAGAGACTCTCGAAGATGAGCGGGTTGCGGTCAGTCTCACCGAGTGGCTCACCCTGGCTTGCGAGCGGCATGATGCCACCTTCTGCCTTGAGCGGGAGATGACTCTGGCGCTCCCCTTCTACTGGCTCGATCTCGCCCTCGACAACCTGCTGCGTAACGCCAGCCAGCATGGCCGCGCGCCGGTTCGGATCTGTGCCAGCTGGCAGGCGGGGCGTTTGATCCTCGCGGTCAGCGATGGCGGCGAGCTGCCGGGTTACCGGCTCGCCACCCTGCTGCGCCGCGGTGCCCGTGCCGATGGTTTGGGGCTGGGGCTTGCCATCGTGCGCCATCTGCTGCGCCGTCTTGGCGGGCGCCTCGCCCTATCCGGCCCGCCCACTACTTTTACCCTGACGCTGCCCTGCCAACTCTGGAGCGACCCCGAATCATGAAAACCATCCTGCTTGTCGAAGACGAGGCGCTGCTGGCGGAGAACCTGCAACGCTATCTGACCCGCGAGGGGTATCGCTGCCTCTGGTGCGACACGCTGGCTGCGGCGGAGCAGCAGTGGCTGGCGGCGGATCTGGTGCTGCTGGATCGCACCATGCCGGAGGGGGACGCTCTCGACTGGCTGCCCCAATGGCTGGCGCGCAAGGCGCTGCCGGTGATCGTGCTCACCGCAAGGGTGGAGGTGAGCGATCGGGTGGCCGGGCTCGACGCGGGGGCGCGCGACTACCTGACCAAACCCTTCTCCCACGACGAGCTGCTGGCACGGATCCGGGCCCAGCTGCGTCAGTTGGGGGATGGCACTCAGGCGGTGGGCGGCTTGCAGCTCCACCCCGCCCGGATGCTGGCGAGCTGGCAGGATGCGGAGGTGAGCTTTACCCCTACCGAGTTTGCCCTGCTCACCCTGCTGGTACGGATGGCGGGGCGGGTGCTGAGCCGGGAGGAGATCCTCAACCGGGTGTGGGGCTATCAGGCGTTTCCCTCCACCCGCACCGTCGATACCCATATTCTGCAACTGCGCCAGAAGCTGCCCGGGCTGGCCATCGAGACGGTGCGCGGCATAGGCTACCGACTGGAGGTGCCTGCGTGAAGCGTGCAACGCTGGCTGGACGGCTGTTGGCTCTAAGCGTCGGCCTTCTGAGCCTGTGCCTTCTAAACGCAAGCTGCGTGATGGCAACCGATCGCCTCCTGGAAACCGAGCGCGCCGACCCGCTGCAACCGGCCACTCTGGCCTTGTTGCAGGAGGATAACCGGCACGCCTGGCAATCTTTGCAACAGGCTTGGCCTGCACTCAACAGCGATGCCGAGCGCCGTAGCTGGCAAGGGATGCTGGCCGCGCTGAGTGCCCAGCACTGCGGCAAGGATTTCCCACTGACCTTGCCTGATGGGGTGAGCGAGCTGCGCCTTGAGCTGATCCAGCGCGATGCGCCGCTGCTGCGGGATTATCGGGTGCAGTTGACCGGGGAGGGGGCCATCACCGCCGCTGAACTTGTCGATCCCGCTGGCCGTGACCGACTGGCTGGCGCCCAGTGGGAGGCGGAAAAGAACTCCGGAGTCAGGGTCGTGGGGGCCGATCTACCGACGCCTTTACCAGTCGGGCTCTATCAGCTGCGGCTGACGGTGGCGGGCAAAGCGTGGCAGATGGCGCTGCCGCTGCCTGCGGTGCAGGATCTGGACTGGCTCTCCCGCTCGCCGCTGGCGGTGGCCAATCCCCCCGCCAATCCCGATTCGTGCACTCCGCTCTGGCTTGAGCAGACTGTGCTGGCCCGCCCGCAATATTCCCTGCTCTGGTGGAACCGCCTGCCTCTCGATGGCAAGGTGGGTTGGCCTGCCGCCACGCCCGACAGTTGGCGCACCCTCTCGCTGGTGCAAACCAGCCAGCGCGGCCAGCTGGTGTTGCAGCTGAGTCACAGTCAGGCGGGGCCGGTGGAGTGATGCCATGGGGTTGAGTCGCTGCTGGCTGCGATGGATGGCCAGCTTCGGGCAGAGATTGTTTCGCTGGTGCAATGACTGTCACTTTTTGTTGATGTTATTTGCAACAATTGCTCAGTGGATGGTGGGGGCTATTAAACAGGAAATGGCAGAGCAGCCTCTCCGTTTTTGTTCTGGGCTTAATCCTGACATTGGCCTGACAATTACAGGCTGCCGATCTGCTGCAATGGCGGCTCCCGTTTTTATCAGGAATCACCGACCATGACTTCGTTCCCCGTGCTGGCGAGCCGGATCCGCCCGCTGTTGCTTTTGATGCCGCTGTTCTCCTTGCCTGTCGAGGCGCTGACTCTGGCCAACGATCAGTGGCGTATCGAGCTGGATCCCGCCACCCTGGCGGCCGAGGCTGTGCTGCCATCATGCCAGCACCTTGCCATCTCCTCTCCCGGCCCGCGTCAGCCGGTCACCGCCTTGCACCAGGAGGGGGAGCGTGTCAGCTGGCTGACTCGTGCCGATGGCGAGGTGCGTGCCTTGGCTCGCCTTGAGGGTAACCGTCTGATCCTTACCCTCAGCCGTGCGAGTGCAGGCGACCTGGTGTGGCCGCGGGTGCCGGCAGGGGCGCAGGCGCTGATGCTGCCGATCCACGAGGGTTTTCGCATCCCGGTTGATCATCCCGAGTGGCGCAAGGCACTGGCGCAGGAGTATCAGGGGATCAACACCACCGAAAATCTTACCCTGCCGCTGGTCGGGCTGGATTACGGTGATCAGCAACTGGCGATTCTCTTTGCCAACCCCTTCAACAACCGGCTCACCTTTGCGCCCAAGAAAGATGGTATTGCCCTGACGGCGACCCATAGCGTCAATCGCCTCAATCTTGCTGCTCCCTATGAGGTGGCGGTGTCGCTGCAACCGGGCAACGACTGGCTGGCGGCGGCCAAGGCCTATCGCAGCTGGCTGCAGGAGCAGGGTGAGCTGGTCTCGCTCGAGAGCAAGCTGGCGGCAGTACCGGATGGCAAGCGGCTGATCGGCGCCTCTCACCTCTATCTCTGGGGCGAGCGACTGCTGGTGCCACAGGATGTGAAGAGCTGGCCCGCGCTGCGCCGCCTGATCCCCGCCGACTGGCTTAAGGGGGAGAGCAAAACGGCGCTGCAAGCGCCCGATCTCGAGCGCAACCGCTATCTGCAAAATCTGGTGCTGGCCGGAGTTGAGCAGGCGCTGGCGCAGCGCCATCCGGGTCGGCAACCGGCCGATTTCAAATCCCGGCGTGCGCTGGCCGCCACGCAATTAGGCGCTGCGCTCAACGAGCCGCAGAGTTGGGGTGATGGCAGCTCAGCCAAGATGATCGCTACTCTCAAGCAGGCTGGACTACCCAGACTCTGGCTGGGGCTGCCCCAGTGGACCGCCGGTTTTGCTGCGCCAGAGGGGATTGAATTTGCCAAACAGGCGGGCTATCTCATCGCACCTTACGACTCCTACGATACCGCGCTGCCGGAGGGGAATCGCCAGCAGAGCTGGCTCACCGCCCAGATGGGGCAGGATATCTATCTGCGCTGCGGCATCATGCAGGAGAACGGCCGGCGCAAGAGCGGCTTTCAAAACAGCGGCGTTTACACCAATCAGGCCTGCGTGCGCCCGGTGATGGAACAGCGCGTACCCTGGTTGCAGCAGGCGAGCCACTACAACAGCTGGTTCCTCGATGTGGCGGCGACCGGCATGGTGTTTGACGACTTCGACCCGGCCAAGCCGACCAGCCAGGCGCAGGATGCGCAAAACCGGATGGCCGGGATGGCGTGGATTGCCAGGAGTCAGGGGGGGCTGGTGGGCTCCGAGGAGGGCGGCGCGGTTGCCAACCGCACTGCGGCCTTTGCCCACGGCCCTCAGACCAGCGGCTTTGGCTGGCAGGATCCCGATATGCGCAGCAACAAGCGCTCTCCCTACTATCTGGGAGCCTGGTATCCCGACTATCAGCCTGCGTTCTTCTTTCGCCAGAGCCACCTAAAACCTGAGTATCAGGGGCTCTACTTTGATCCGGCGCTGCGGTTGCCGCTGTTCCAGAGCGTCTTTCACGACAGCATAGTGACTACCCATCACTGGACGATGGACAGCCTCAAATTCAGGGAGAGCCGTCAGGTAACCGAGCTGTTGCAGCAGCTCTACAACGTGCCGCCGCTGCTCAACCTCAGTCTGGATAGTGCCAGCGTGCGCATTCCCTATCTCAAGGGGCTCGATGCCTTCTTCCGCCCGCTGCATGAGCGGCTCTACAACCGGTCCCTCACCGGTTTTCGCTGGCTCGATAAAAGAGGCGTGGTGCAGCAGAGCGAGTTTGCCGATGGCACTCGACTGATTGCCAACTTCGGCCCGGCCACCGAGCTGGCAGGGATCAAACTGGCCGCTCAAAGCGTGCTGGCGCTGCTGCCCGATGGCAGCCAGCAGCAGTTTGTCTCGCAATCAGATGGAGCGCGTTGAAGTTGGAGCTGGTTGGTTTAGGTACTATCGTGGCGGGTAGCGATCGTGAAACTGATAGTGGAATAACAAGGATGCTCAATGAACAAACATGTGTTGATCACCGGGGGCAGTAGAGGAATTGGTGCTGCCACCGCCCGTTATCTGGCGGGGCAGGGATATAACCTTTGTATTAACTATCGGTGTGACCGGCAGGCCGCCGATGCGTTGGTGGCAGAGATTAAGGCTAACTTTGCTGTCTCCTGCATAGCCGTGCAGGCGGATATCAGCATCGAGGCTGAGGTGGTACATCTGTTTGAAGAGATGGACGAGCGACTCGGGGTGATCACTCATCTGGTGAACAATGCAGGGCTCTTGCAACCACAGATGAAAGTGATGGAGATGAGCGCTGAGCGCATCAACAAGACTTTGACCACCAATGTGACCGGCTATTTTCTTTGCTGTCGTGAGGCTGTACGGCGTATGGCTGTGGGCAGTGCCATCGTCAACGTCTCCTCGGCCGCTGCCCGTTTGGGCTCGGCAGGTGAGTATGTAGATTATGCCGCTTCCAAGGGAGCGATCGATGTGCTGACCAAGGGGTTATCGTTGGAGGTCGCGGCAAAGGGAATACGAGTCAATAGTGTGCGTCCCGGCTTTATCTATACCGAAATGCATGCCGACGGTGGTGAGCCAGACCGTGTCGACAGGGTAAAGGATCTGATCCCCTTGCAACGGGGCGGCCAACCAGCCGAGGTGGCGGCCGCTATTGCGTGGTTGTTATCGGACGAAGCCTCCTACGCTACTGGCACCTTCATCGATCTTGCCGGTGGACGCTAGAGCTTGATGCTACCGCTTATATCTGGATAAAGAAGGGGGCGCCCAAGCGCCCCTTTCTCGTTGAACCTGCTGTGGTTTATCTCACTCCCCCAGCAGCTTGTGCCAGACGGCGAGCACATGGCTGCGCTCACTCTGCAGCTGATCGTCGCTCACCTTGCGGGAGATCTCCGAGAGGTTGAGGCGATGGCCGAGGTTGCGGATCTCCAGATAGGCCTGCTTCAGCCCCTCCGCCTGCTCCAGGGTCAGCACCCCCGCCATCACGCACTCATCGAAGATACGCACGTTATCGGACCAGCGGGTGAGGGCATCGGGCTCGCCGCAGGCGTGGGCCAGCACCAGATACTGGGCGATAAACTCGATATCCACCATGCCGCCGGGGGACTGCTTGAGGTCGAACTCGCCGGCACCGGCTTTGAGCAGGTGATCCCGCATCTTGTGGCGCATCTCGCGCACCTCGCGGACCAGAGTTGGTAGCTCCCGTTCCCTGGCCAGCACATCGCGGCGGATGCGGGCAAACTCGGCAACGATGGCGTCATCGCCATAGATGGGGCGGGCCCGCACCAGCGCCTGATGTTCCCAGGTCCACGCCTCGTTTTGCTGGTACTGCTCATAGGCCGACAGTGACGAGACCAGCAGGCCGGAGTCGCCGGAGGGGCGCAGCCGCATATCGATCTCGTAGAGAATGCCGGATGGGGTGCGGGTGCTGAACAGGTGCAGGATCCGCTGGGCTAGGCGCAGGTAGAACTGGCGGCTGTCGATGGGCTTGCGCCCGTCGGTGTAGCTGTTGGGGTCGCCGCCGTGCAGGAACACCAGATCGAGATCCGAGCCGTAGCCGAGCTCGATGCCGCCGAGCTTGCCGTAGGCCACTACCGCAAAGCCGCGCTGACCGCTCACCGCCACCTCGGGCGGTACCCCGTAGCGCTCGCTCATCTGGGCCCATGCCTGATTGACCACCTCCTCGGTGATCGCCTCCGCCAGCCAGGTGAGGTGGTCGCTCACCTTCATCAGCGGCAGGGCGCCGGCGATGTCGGCCGCCACGATGCGCAGCAGCTGCACCTGCTTGAACTGGCGCAGCGCCTCCATCTGCTGCTCCACGTCCTCCTCCGGGATGCGCAGCAGGAACTGGCGCAGCTGGGGTTTGTACTGATCGAGCGGGGTGGGGTGGTAGAGGTGCTGGGGATCGAGCAGTTCGTCCAGCAAAATGGGGTAGCGGGCCAGCTGCTCGCTCACCAGATGGCTGGCGTCGCACAGCCGCACCAGCTGGCGCAGGGCGCCCGGGTTCTCCGCCAGCAGTTGCAGATAGGCGCTGCGGGTGAAGATGCGGGTCAGCAGCTCACAGACCCGCTCGAACAGGCGGGCTGGTTGCTCACTGGCCACTACCAGTCGCAGCAGCTCCGGCATCAGCCAGTCCAGCGCGATGCGCCCCTGCGGGCCCACCTGACGGCGCTTGTACTCCTCCTTGAAACGCAGCAGGGCGGTGCAGAGCGGGGCGGGCTCGGCCACCCCCTGTGCGGTCAGCAGTTTTTCCAGCTCGGCGGCGTCGAGCTCGGTGCGCCACAGATCGAGCCAGAGCTGCTCCAGATGGGCAGGAGCCTCCTTCTCTTCCCCCACCACGGCGGCGAACTCCTGATGGACGGCAGCCATCTCCTCATCGAGATGAGCCATAAAGGCGCCCCAGTCGGCAAAACCGAGGGCGGCGATCAGCCGCTGGCGATCCCGCTCTTCGGTGGGCAGGGTCTGGGTCTGCTGATCGCCGATCTCCTGCAATATGTTCTCGACCCGGCGCAGGAAGCGATAGGCATCCAGCAAGCGATCGCAATGAGCAGATTCGAGGGCGCCACATTGGGCGATGGCGGCCAGCGCTTCGGGCAGGTGACGCACCCGCAGCGCAGGTTCACGACCGCCGCGAATAAGCTGCAGCGCCTGGGCGATAAACTCCACCTCGCGAATACCGCCAGCCCCCAGCTTGATGTTGCCCTCCAGTCCCTTGCGGCGCACCTCGGCGGCGATCATCGCCTTCATCTGGCGCAGGCCGTCGATAACGCCAAAGTCGATATAGCGGCGAAACACAAAGGGGCGCAGCATTTCGGCCAGCTCGACCGCATGCTCGCACTGGGGCCCCAGTACCCGCGCCTTGACCATGGCGTAGCGCTCCCAGTTGCGACCGTGATGCTGGTAATAATCCTCCATGGCGGCGAAGGAGATGGCGAGCGGCCCCGCATCGCCAAAGGGGCGTAAGCGCATATCGACCCGGAACACCTGACCATCCTGGGTGGGCTGGTGGAGGGCGTTGATGATGCGCTGGCCCAGCTTGATAAAGAACTGCTGGTTGGCGAGCTCGCGCCGCCCGCCGACCGTGTAGCCGTTCTCGGGGAAGGTGAAGATAAGGTCGATGTCCGAGGAGAAGTTGAGCTCGCCACCACCCAGCTTGCCCATACCGAGAATGAGCAGCGGCTGCGGGTTTCCATTGCCATCCATCGGGGTGCCCAGCTCGCCACACTGTTTGGCGTAGAGCCAGTCGCGGGCAGAGCAGATGAGGGCATCCGCGAGCTTGGTGAGGTGGATAAAGCTCTCTTCCACTTCAGAGTGGCCCAGCAGTTCGCGCCAGGCGATCACCAGCATTCGGCTGCGGCGGAACTGGCGCAGGATACGCTTGAGCGCCTCTTCATCGCTTACCTCGGCGAGCAGGGCTGTAAGGTCACTCTGGTAGGCGGGCCAGCGTTCGGTTCGTTCGAGATCACCGGAGGCGAGCAGCTCGGTCAGCAACGCCGGCTGCTTGAAGAGGGAGTCGGCGACAAAATCGGAGAGACCAAGCAGGGTCAGCAGGGTGTGGCGAACGGGCTCTGGCTGGTCGCCATAGTCGGGTGCCAGCTCGACCAGTCGCTGCCACTGGCGCTCGGCCTGTTCTTGCAGCAAGGGGGAGAGGGCGGAGAAAGAGGGAGAATGCTGGGCCACGGTTGCCGTCCTTGTGGTTCACGACAGCGGGTTAACGACACGAGGTTAACAACGCTGCCGGTTCAAAATGGTGGCTGCCAATCTAGCACTGTCAGGCCCCCGCGTCACAGCGCAGGGGCGAGAAGCATGATCCGGCAAGGAAAATGGGTTGCTGGTGGGGATATGAAGAAAGGCCCCGCAGGGCCTTTCTGTCTATTCGCTGTGGTCAGGCGAGCTTGAAGGACTGGATCTGGCTGTCGAGCTCCTTGCTGTGCTGCTCGACCAGTTCGGAGGCCTCTTGCAGTTCGCGCAGCACAACGACGGAGCCTTCGGCGATCTGTTTGACCTGTTCCAGATTACCGCGCATCTCTTCGGCGACCGAGCTCTGCTGCTCGGAGGCGGCGGCGATGTGGCGGTTCATGTCGGCGACACCCTGTACCCGCTGCACTATGGTGGCGAGCTGGGTACCGGCCTGGGTCACCTGTTCCACCCCCTTGTCGGCCTGCTGTACGCTTTGGGCCATCAGCTCGCCAGCCTGATGGGCATTGCCCTGCAGCTGTTCGATCATCTTCTGGATTTCGACGGTGGCGGCCTGAGCCCGGTTGGCCAGCTCACGCACTTCGGAGGCCACCACGGCAAAGCCACGACCCGCTTCACCGGCGCGGGCCGCCTCGATGGCGGCGTTCAGTGCCAGCAGGTTGGTCTGCTCCGAGATGCCGCGAATAGTGTCGACCACAGAGCCAATGCGCTCGACCCCCTGCTCTACTTCGTTGACCACGGTAGCGGAGCGCTGGATGTTGCCGGAGAGGGTGTCGATGGTGCTGACGGTATCGGCGACGCAGCGGCTCCCCTCTTCCGCCAGTTGGCTGGTCTCGGCGGTGGCGTGAGAGGCCTGATCCGCATGGGCGGCCACTTCGCGAATGGCACCGACCATCTGGCTCATGGCGCTGGCCAGCTGTTCGATCTGGGTGAACTCTTCGTTGATCGCTTCGTTGGCCTCTTCCATGCAAAGGGTCACCTGGGAGGCGATGTCGTTGAGCTCCTTGCAGGCGGCGCGCTGGTTGCCAAACACCTCTTTGAGATTCTCCTGCGAGTGGGAGACCGCCTTGGCGATGTCACCGAATTCGTCACGAGACTTGAGCAGTACCTTGTGGCTGAGATCCCGCTTGGCGAAGCGTTCCAGCAGGCCCACCAGATAGTGCACCTGCTTGACCATCAGGCGGGAGCCGGTGAGCAGCAGGATCACGAACAGCAGCCCCATGATGGCGGTCTCCATCAGGCCGGTCCAGAGCAGGCGATTGGAGATCGCATCCGCCTTGGCGGGATCGAGCCCTTCGCTGAGCAGGGTCGCTTCCAGATTGTTGGCGTCAAACCAGAGCTTGGTCAGTAGCAGGAGGGTACTGAACACCATCAGCAGCACCACTTTGGGTACCAACCGGATGTTGCTCATTCTTTTCTCCAGCAGGTTCAGCTGCATTGTCATTCTCCTTTTAAAAGCCGTTTTTTCCTTTGCCCTCAGGACTATCGGCATTATCTTCTCTTTTATTAATTTGCACTGTGCTTAAAGTTGGAAAATGTATGCGACATCACTTAACTCATCTGCGGGCGATGGATCTGCTGATGGCATTTCTGTCGATTATCTCGGTTGTGCTGGTGACGGCCCGCTGGTGGGGCCATGAGAGCCTGACACCACAGACCCTGCAGCTCTTCTATGACCTCGACAGTCTGATCTGCTACTTCTTCCTCGCGCACTTTGCTTATGGCTGGATCCGGGCCTCCGATCGCAAGGCATTTTTCATGACCAACTGGATCTATCTGCCGGGCAGTCTGCCGATGGTGGAGCAGTTGCGCTGGGCCCGTCTGCTCCAGCTGTGGCGGGTCTATCAGTTGTTCAAGGAACACCCGGATCTCTGGGCCATGTTCCGTCGCGAGCGCAACGAGACCACCCTCTCCGGCATCCTGTTTCTGTTCTTCCTGCTGCTGGGGGTGGGTTCCGGCGTCATGTACTGGATTGAGTCGGGCCAGCCCGGCAGCCAGATTGAGACACCCTATGACGCGTTCTGGTGGACGCTAGTGACCCTCTCCACCGTCGGTTATGGCGACTTGGTGCCCAAGACAGAGGAGGGGCGGTTTGTCGCCAGCCTGCTGATCCTGTTCGGGGTCGGCCTGTTTGGTGCCATCAGCGGTTTTATGGCCAGTATCTTTTTGCAACCGGCCAAAGAGAGCGAAACCGACAAGTGGCGCCATCACTACAACAGCCAGCAAGAGGAGCTGTTGCGCGAGTTGCGGGCACTGCGAGACGAAGTTCGCGAACTCAAGAAGAAGTAAGGTTGTCGCACGGGAGCGCAAGTTGCGAGCCAGCTCCCAGCTATCGGTTGTGGCTGAGTGGGGGAGGTGCTTTTTCTTTGCTTGTCCTTTAACCTGCTGGCGGCTTAACATTCAACCTCTTGTCCAAACCTGAAAAAGAGAATCGATCGACCATGCGCGCCCTTCTCGGGATTTTGATCTGCTTGTGTGCCCAACAGGCACTGGCCGATACCCGTTATGTTTCAGACAACATCTTTACCTATATCCACAATGGCCCGGGTACCCAGTACCGGATCCTTGGCAGCGTCAAGGCTGGTGAACCGCTGGAGGTAAAGGCGGTGAACAGCGAGGCCGGTTTCACCCAGGTGGTGGACGGTCGTGGCCGCGAGGGGTGGATCAAAAACAGCGAACTGCAGAGCCAGATCAGCCTGCGCGAGCGTCTGCCCCAGGTGGAAAAAGAGCGCGATGAGCTTAAAGATCGCCTGCAGAACCTTAATGGTGACAACGAGAAACGCTTCACCGAGAAGGATGGCCAGATCGCTGCCCAGAGCAAGGAGATCGCCGCCCTCAAGGCTCAGCTGGTCAGTCAGGGCGAGGAGATGAGCAATCTCAAAGAGCAGAATGATGCCCTGACCCAGAGCTACGACAACCAGGAGCACGACATGCAGATGGACTGGTTTATCCGTGGTGGTGCCATGGTGGGGGCCGGTATTCTGCTTGGCATCCTGCTGCCCATGCTGCCCCGTCGTCGCAGCCGTGGCGATCGCTGGATGAACTGACAGCCTCTGGCTGAATGAATTGCTGAGAAGGGTCGCCGTGGCGGCCCTTCTTTTTTTGGGCACATTGGAGACATCCACTATTGGGCGGAATGCGTGACTCCTTTGCGACAGGGCGGGCGGTGGCAGATCGTATACAAAATGAAGTCAGATGACCCTCACGCTTGCTGGCGAATTGGCTTCAAAAGGGAATTCATGGGGGGAATGAGCGATCTTTGTTAAAGAGTGGCAACAAATTCATTTCATATAGGGTGCAACATTGTATACATTATCGGCGTTTCGGCGGCGCGTCCGCCTTTGTCGATATCAGCCCTAGGGCGTACAGGAAGACCCCATATGTTCAAAGCTACTCAAGTGCTTGCCGCTGACTATATCCCCTCCGATCTGGCCGCTCTGCGCGAAGCCATCACCCAGAACTACGTGGTGGATGAAAATGCCTATCTGGCCGAACTGTCGGCCATGCTGCCGGGGGATGGCGCCTCGCTGGAGCAGGTGACCCAGCGTGCCCGCACCCTGGTGACCAAGGTGCGCAAGGAGAGCGGCTCCGGTGACGGTATCGACGCCTTCCTGCAGGAGTACAGTCTGGATACCCAGGAGGGGATTATCCTGATGTGTCTGGCCGAGGCGCTGCTGCGCATTCCCGATGCCGAGACCGCCGATGCCCTGATCAAGGACAAGCTCTCCGGCGCCAACTGGTCATCTCATTTCCGCAAGAGCGACTCTACTCTGGTCAATGCCTCCACCTGGGGGCTGATGCTGACCGGCAAGATTATCAAGCTCGACAAAAAGCTCGACGGCAACCCGGCCAACCTGCTGGGGCGCATGGTCAACAAGCTGGGGGAGCCGGTGGTGCGCTCCGCCATGTATGCCGCCATGAAGATCATGGGCAAGCAGTTCGTGCTGGGGCGCGACATGAAAGAGGCGCTCAAGGCGAGCCGCAAATCCCGCGAGCTGGGCTACACCCACACCTACGACATGCTGGGTGAATCGGCGCTGACCATGCAGGATGCCGACAAGTATCTGACCGATTACCGCAACGCCATCGAGGCGGTGGGCAACGAGCGGATCAGCGACGGCGGCCCGGCCCCCTCCATCTCCATCAAGCTCTCGGCGCTCCATCCGCGCTATGACGTGGCCAACCGCGAACGGGTGCTCGGCGAGATGTGCGAGCGGCTGGTGGGGTTGGTGCGGCTGGCCCGCGACAAGGATGTGGCCATCAGCATCGATGCCGAAGAGATGGACCGCCTTGAGCTGTCGCTGGACTTGTTCGAGCAGCTCTACCGCTCCGATGCCAACCGCGGTTGGGGCAAGCTCGGCATGGTGGTGCAGGCTTACTCCAAACGCGCCCTGCCTGTACTCTGCTGGCTCACCGCACTGGCCCGCGAGCAGGGTGATCTCATTCCGGTTCGCTTGGTAAAAGGCGCCTACTGGGATAGCGAACTGAAATATGCCCAGCAGGCGGGCCTGCCCGGCTATCCGCTGTTTACCCGCAAGGCGGGCACCGATATCTCCTACCTCGCCTGCGCCCGTTACCTGCTGAGCGAGCCGACCCGCGGCTTTATCGCCCCCCAGTTTGCCACCCACAACGCCAATACCGTGGTCAGCATTCTGGAGATGGCCGGTGATCGCCAGTTTGAATTCCAGCGTCTGCACGGCATGGGCGAGGAGCTGCACAACGCCGTGCTGAACGACAATCCCGGCCTGCACTGCCGCATCTATGCGCCGGTCGGTGCCCACAAGGATCTGCTGCCCTATCTGGTGCGCCGCCTGCTGGAGAACGGGGCCAACACCTCCTTCGTTCACAAGCTGGTGGACCCCAACACCCCGGTGGACTCGCTGGCCGAGCACCCGCTGCGCACCCTCAAGCGCTACTCCGGCTTTGCCAACGACCGGATTCCGCAGCCGGTGAACCTCTTCACCGACCGCAAGAACTCCAGCGGCGTCAACATGAACATCCTCTCCATCCAGCGCCCCTTCTTCGCCCGCTTGAAAGAGCTGGAGAGCAAGCAGTGGCTGGCGGGCCCCATCGTCGATGGCGAGACCCTCAAGCGCAGTGAGGCACGCACCGTGCTGAGCCCGCAGGATGTGAGCCTCACCGTCGGCAAGATCCACTGGGCCGACGAGCAGGCGGTGGAGCAGGCCTTGGCATCCGCCCACGCCGCCTTCCCGCGCTGGCGTGAAACCCCGGTGAGCGAGCGGGCCGCGGCGTTGGAGAAGCTGGCGGACCTGCTGGAAGCGAACCGCGAGCAGTTTGTCTCCCTCTGTACCCGCGAGGCGGGCAAGCTGCTGCAAGATGGCATCGACGAGGTGCGTGAAGCGGTGGATTTCTGCCGCTACTACGCGGTGCAGGCCCGCAGCCTGATGGGGCAGGCGACCCTGTTGCCCGGTTATACCGGCGAGCAGAACGAGCTGTTCCTGCAGGGGCGCGGGGTGTTTGTCTGCATCAGCCCATGGAACTTCCCGTTGGCGATTTTCCTCGGCCAAATCGCTGCTGCGCTGGCCACCGGCAACACCGTCATCGCCAAACCGGCGGAGCAGACCGGCCTTATCGCCCATCTGGCGGTGACTCTGGCCCACCAGGCCGGTATTCCGGGCGACGTGCTACAGTTGTTGCCCGGTGACGGCGCCACCGTGGGTGCCAAGCTGACAGCGGATCCGCGCATCGGCGGCGTCTGCTTCACCGGCTCCACCGAGACCGCCAAGCTGATCAACATGACCCTGGCCCAGCGCGATGGCGCCATCCTGCCGCTCATCGCCGAGACCGGCGGCCAGAACGCCATGATCGTTGACTCCACCGCCCTGCCGGAGCAGGTGGTGCGCGACGTGGTGAGCGCCGCCTTCCAGAGCGCCGGTCAGCGCTGCTCGGCCCTGCGGGTGCTCTATCTGCAGGAGGAGATCGCCGAGCGGGTGCTGGAGATCCTCACCGGTGCCATGCAGGAGCTGAAAGTGGGCAACCCGGCCGAGCACAACACCGACGTAGGCCCGGTGATCGATGCCGATGCCAAGGCCGGTCTCGATGCCCACCTCGCCTACATGATCCCGCGCGCTCGCCTGATTGCGCAGGCGCCGATGCCGGCCGCGACCATGGAAGGGCACTTTGTCCAGCCGACCGCGCTGGAGATCGGTTCCATCCGCGAGCTGGTGAAGGAGCAGTTCGGCCCCATCCTGCACGTGGTGCGCTACGCCACCCGGGATCTGGACAAGGTGATCAGCGATATCAACGGCACCGGCTATGGCCTGACGCTCGGGATCCACAGCCGCAACGAATCCCACGCCGAGGAGCTGGCGAGCCGTATCAACGTGGGCAACGTCTACATCAACCGCAACCAGATCGGCGCCATGGTCGGGGTGCAGCCGTTCGGCGGCCAGGGGCTCTCCGGTACCGGCCCCAAGGCGGGTGGCCCCCACTATCTCGGGCGGTTTGTTACCGAGAAGACCCGCACCATCAACACCACGGCGGTGGGCGGCAACGCCTCCCTGTTGGCGATGGGCGATGCCTGATCCGCGTCGATAGAGGCCGGATACGGGATGCCGGATAACAGCGGGCCGCCTTCGGGCGGCCTCTTTATTTGCGCCATCCGTTTTTTACGAATGGGACAATCGGCCACGGCGGGGTCGTCAGCGACCCGTGCTGGTCGGTAAGATGGGAGCCATTCGCGCGGCGCTTGCCCCTTGCTCGGCCAGCCGTGGTCAGGGTTTTGTTTTAACGAGAGTGTTTATCCAATGTCATTAACTGAACAAGCCTGCTGGTTTGTCGTGGCGGGTGACCATCAAATCCTGCTCGATGGGGCGGGTCAGGTGCCGAGCGGCGTGAAGGCGTGCCTGCCCGCAGCGCTGGCCGGTGCCCGTTTCGAGCGTTTTGACGAGTGGCAGGGGCTGCCCTGCTATCTGCTCGATCTGGGTGATGAGGCCGACACGAGCGCCATGAGCCCCCTGCGCCAGCTGATGGTGGCGGGGGACGAGGAGGGCTTTCGCCTCGCCGGCCGCGCCTGGCAGCTCGCCACCTTCCGCCGCACCCACCGTTTCTGCGGCGAGTGCGGCACCCCCATGACCCCGAAGGCGGGGGAGTGGGCGCAGGTGTGCCAGCAGGGGCACAGCGTCTATCCGCGCATCTCCCCCTGCATCATAGTGGCGGTGCGCAAGGGGCCGGAGATCCTGCTGGCAGCCCATCGCCGTCACTATCAGGCGGACGATCCCATGTATACCGTGCTGGCTGGCTTTGTGGAGGCAGGAGAGAACCTCGAGCAGTGCGTGGCACGGGAGGTGTTCGAGGAGAGCGGCATCCGGGTGCGCAATGTGCGCTATGTGGCGAGCCAGCCCTGGGCATTCCCCCACAGCCTGATGATGGGCTTTACCGCCGACTACGAGAGCGGCGAAATCCGGGTGCAGGATGACGAACTGGTGGCCGCCGATTTCTTTACCGCCGACCGGCTGCCGCGCTTGCCGCCCCACGGCACCATTGCCCGGCGGCTGATCGAGTTGTCACTGGCTGGCGAGGGGTAACGGCGCTTATCTTTTCGCCAACCTTTTTGCACTTCTTTATAAAAACGGGGCGCTCTGGTTTGCGCCCCTTCACATCTTTGCAACCGATCACCCATTTGCCACGTTTTGGGCAGTCCGCTTGACTGGGCAAAGTGGTATTATGGCCGCCATTTTATGCGTGATATGAATTCAGGAACTGGGATGAAAGAGCTGAAGAACGATCGATACCTGCGCGCCTTGCTGCGTCAGGATGTGGACATGACGCCGGTATGGATGATGCGCCAGGCAGGGCGCTATCTGCCGGAATACAAGGCGACTCGCGCCCAGGCGGGGGATTTCATGTCTCTGTGCCGCAATGCCGAGCTGGCCTGTGAAGTCACCCTGCAGCCGCTGCGCCGCTACCCGCTCGATGCCGCCATCCTCTTCTCCGACATCCTGACCGTGCCCGATGCCATGGGGCTGGGTCTCTACTTCGAGCAAGGTGAAGGCCCGCGCTTCGAGCGTCCGATCACCTCCATGGCCGATGTGCAGGCGCTGCCAATCCCGGATCCGGAAGATGAGCTGGGCTATGTGATGAACGCGGTGCGCACCATCCGCCGCGAGCTGAAGGGTGAAGTGCCGCTGATCGGCTTCTCCGGCAGCCCCTGGACCCTGGCCACCTACATGGTGGAGGGGGGCAGCTCCAAGGCGTTCACCAAGATCAAGCAGATGATGTACGCAGAGCCGCAGACTCTGCACCTACTGCTCGACAAGCTGGCCGACAGCGTGATTGCTTACCTCAACGCCCAGATCAAGGCGGGTGCGCAGGCGGTCATGGTGTTCGACACCTGGGGCGGCGTGCTCACCCCTCGCGATTACCGCGATTTCTCCCTGCAGTACATGCACAAGATTGTCGATGGCCTGATCCGCGAGCACGACGGTCGCCGCGTGCCGGTCACCCTGTTTACCAAGAACGGTGGTCAGTGGCTGGAGCAGATTGCAGCCACCGGTTGCGATGCGCTGGGTCTGGACTGGACCACCGACATTGCCGACGCCAAGCGTCGGGTCGGTGACAAGGTGGCGCTGCAGGGCAATATGGATCCCTCCATGCTCTATGCCACTCCGGCTCGCATCCGTGAAGAGGTCGCCTCCATTCTGGCCGGTTTCGGTCACGGCAATGGCCACGTCTTCAACCTCGGCCACGGCATCCATCAGGATGTGAACCCGGAGCACGCTGGCGTGTTCGTCAACGCGGTACACGAGCTCTCCGCCCAGTATCACGGCCGCTAAGGCCGGGGCGAGAGAAGAAGAGTGTGTTTGATATCCGGGGCCGCAAGGCCCCGTTTTACATTAATAAATGGCGCTGCGATGACGCGAGCGTGGCGGCCGTGCAGGAGGCAAGATGAGCAGCAAGTCACTGGATTGGGGTATCGATCTTGGTGGTACCAAGTGTGAATGCGTGGTGCTGGATGGCGACGAGGTGCTGCTGCGCCACCGCATCCCCACCGAGCGGGCTGGCGGTTATGACCATATGATTGGCCAGATCGCCAAGCTGGTAGCGCAGTGCGCCGAGAAGATTGGCCAGCGCCCGACCGTCATCGGCATGGGCACGCCGGGGGCGCGGGATCCGCAGACCGGCCTGATGAAGAACTGCAACACCACCGAGCTCAACGGCAAGCCGTTCAAGGAGGATTTGGAGCGCAAGCTGGGTGTGCCGGTGCTGATCGCCAACGATGCCAACTGCTTTGCGCTGGCAGAAACCCATCTCGGTGCAGTGCGCCAGCATCATCCTGATGCGAAAGTGGTGTTCGGCATCATCATGGGCACAGGGGTCGGCTCTGGCATCGTCATCAACGACCAGATCCTTAACGGCCACCACGGCATCGCCGGTGAGTGGGGCCACAACGTGCTTTCCCCTGATGGCCCCGAGTGCTACTGCGGCAAGCGTGGCTGCGTCGAGACCCTGATCAGCGGCCCGGCGCTGGAGGCCTGGTACGAGGCGAAGGCCAAGCGCCACCTCTCGCTCGCCCAAATCGCGGCCGCCACGGCTCACGATCATGTGGCCAAGCTCACCATCGACCGGCTGCACCTGCTGTTTGGTCAGGCGCTGGCCAATGTGGTCAACATTCTCGACCCGGATGTGATCGTCATCGGCGGTGGGGTGGGCAATGTGCAGAGCCTTTACAGCGCCGGGCGGCAGACAATTTTGCCCTTCCTCTTTAATCCCCGCTTCGCAACCCCCATTATTGCTCCTGCCCTTGGCGACAGTGCCGGGGTATTCGGGGCCGCACTGCTGGCCCGCGGTGAATTCAAGGAGGCCCTGCTGTCGTAGCCGGGACTCTCGGGCGGCCGGTACGCCGCCCTGTTGCTGGTTCAAGGAAACGGATTCTCGATGATCAAGATTGCCATCAATGGTTACGGGCGGATCGGTCGCAACGTGTTGCGAGCCCTCTATGAAAGCGGGCGCGACAAGACCATCAAGATCGTTGCCATCAACGAGCTGGCGGCCCCCGAGGCCATGGTGCACCTGACCCGTTACGATACCAGTCACGGTCGCTTCCACCATCCGGTGCAACTGGCGGGCAACAGCATGCTGGTGGGGGAGGATCTCATCTCCCTGTTTGCCGAGCGGGATCCGTCAAAGCTGCCGTGGCGGGCGCTGGGGGTGGATGTGGTGCTCGATTGCACCGGGGTGTTTGGCTCGCGGGCCGATGCCGAGCTGCATCTGGCGGCGGGGGCGGGCAAGGTGCTCTTCTCCCACCCGGCGGATGCGGATGTGGATGCCACCGTGGTCTACGGGGTCAACCATCATACCCTCACCGGAGCGGAGCGGATCGTCTCCAACGCCTCCTGTACCACCAACTGCGTGGTACCGGTGATTGAAACATTGCATCGAGAATTCGAGATAAATTGTGGTACTATTACGACAATTCATTCGGCCATGCACGATCAGCAAGTCATCGATGCCTACCACAGTGACTTGCGCCGAACCCGCGCTGCCAGTCAGTCCATCATTCCGGTGGATACCAAGCTGGCAAAGGGGCTGGAGCGCATCCTGCCCCACTTCGCCGGCAAGTTCGAGGCGATCGCGGTGCGGGTGCCGACCATCAATGTAACAGCGATGGATCTGAGTATTACTGTTCGTAAAAAAGTGACAGTTAGTGACGTAAATCAAGCCCTGCAACGGGCATCCAGAGGTACATTACACGGTATTCTGGATTACACGGAAGAACCGCTGGTCTCCGTAGACTTCAATCATGATGCGCACTCATGCATCATTGATGGTACCCAGACCCGGGTGAGCGATGCCAACCTCGTCAAGATGTTGATGTGGTGCGATAACGAATGGGGCTTCGCAAACCGGATGCTGGATACCACCCGGGCCATGATGGTTGCAGGCTGAGCCTGCCCCGGGCGAAAGGTTACTGTTTTTAACATTACCTGGAAAATATAGAGGACTGAATATGTCTGTTATCAAGATGACTGACCTGGATCTGGCGGGCAAACGCGTTCTGATCCGTGCTGACCTGAACGTGCCGGTAAAAGACGGCAAGGTCACCTCCGATGCACGTATCGTCGCTACCCTGCCGACCATCAAGCTGGCTCTGGAAAAGGGCGCCAAGCTGATGATCACCTCCCACCTGGGTCGTCCGACCGAAGGCGAGTACAACGAAGAGTTCTCTCTGCTGCCGGTTGTCAACTATCTGAAAGACGCTCTGTCCTGCCCGGTTCGCCTGGCCAAGGATTACCTGGATGGCATAGAAGTCGCTGCCGGTGAGCTGGTTGTGCTGGAAAACTGCCGTTTCAACAAAGGCGAGAAGAAGAACACCGAAGAGCTGGCCAAAAAATACGCCGCCCTGTGTGACGTCTTTGTAATGGACGCGTTCGGTACTGCTCACCGCGCCGAAGGCTCCACCTACGGTGTGGCTCAGTTCGCTCCGGTCGCTTGTGCTGGCCCGCTGCTGGCTGGTGAACTGGAAGCGCTGGGCAAAGCCATGCTGAAGCCCGAGCGCCCGATGGTTGCCATCGTTGGCGGCTCCAAGGTCTCCACCAAGCTGACCGTTCTGGAATCCCTCTCCAAAATCGCTGACCAGCTGGTTGTCGGTGGTGGCATCGCCAACACCTTCATCGCTGCTGCCGGTCACAACGTCGGCAAGTCCCTGTGCGAGCACGACCTGATCGACACCGCCAAGAAACTGGCTGCCGAGACCAACATTCCTGTGACCACCGACGTGGTTGTTGGTGCCGAGTTCTCCGAGTCCACTCCGGCCACTATCAAGTCTGTTAACGATGTGACCGACGGCGACATGATCTTCGACATCGGCCCGGATTCTGCCAAGGCTCTGGCTGACATCATCATGAACGCCAAGACCATCCTGTGGAACGGCCCGGTTGGTGTGTTCGAGTTCGACCAGTTCGCTGAAGGCACCAAGGTTATCGCTGAAGCCATCGCTGCTTCTCCGGCCTTCTCCATCGCTGGCGGTGGTGACACCCTGGCTGCCATCGACAAGTTCGGCATCGCTGACAAAGTCTCCTACATCTCCACTGGCGGCGGTGCCTTCCTGGAGTTCGTAGAAGGCAAGGTTCTGCCGGCTGTTGAGATTCTGGAACAGCGCGCCAAAGCCTAATTGACCCGGAACGGGGGGCAAAAGCCTCCCGTTTCGTTTATCATGTGCCCGCTGTGCCGGTTCATGATGAACCCCCCATTTTTTATTAACGGCATACGAGACAGGACGATTAAACATGTCTAAGAAAATTTTCGACTTCGTAAAACCCGGCGTGATCACTGGTGATGACGTTCAGAAAGTGTTCGCCATCGCTAAAGAGAACGGCTTCGCTCTGCCGGCCGTAAACTGCGTTGGTACCGACTCCGTGAACGCCGTACTGGAAGCTGCCGCCAAGGTTAAAGCGCCGGTTATCGTTCAGTTCTCCAACGGTGGTGCCGTGTTCACCGCCGGTAAGGGTCTGAAGCTGGAAGGTCAGAAAGCTGCCATCCTGGGTGCCATCTCCGGTGCCAAGCACGTTCACGCTGTTGCCGAAGCCTACGGCGTGCCGGTAATCCTGCACACCGACCACGCTGCCAAGAAGCTGCTGCCGTGGATCGACGGTCTGCTGGAAGCGGGCGAGAAGCACTTTGCTGAAACCGGCAAGCCGCTGTTCTCCTCCCACATGCTGGATCTGTCCGAAGAGTCTCTGGAAGAGAACATCGACATCTGCTGCGAGTACCTGACCCGCATGGCCAAGATGAACATGACTCTGGAGCTGGAACTGGGTTGCACCGGTGGCGAAGAAGACGGCGTCGACAACAGCCACATGGATCAGTCCGCTCTGTACACCCAGCCGGAAGATGTTGCTTACGCTTACGAGCGTCTGTCCAAGATCAGCCCGCGTTTCACCATCGCTGCCTCTTTCGGCAACGTACACGGTGTATACAAGCCGGGTAACGTCAAGCTGACCCCGTCCATCCTGGATGCTTCCCAGAAGTACGTTTCCGAGAAGTTCGGCATCCCGGCCAAGTCTCTGGACTTCGTATTCCACGGTGGTTCAGGTTCCACTCTGGAAGAGATCCGCGAGTCCATCTCCTACGGCGTAGTGAAGATGAACATCGACACCGACACCCAGTGGGCTACCTGGGAAGGTCTGCTGCACTTCTACAAGAAGAACGAAGCTTACCTGCAAGGTCAGCTGGGCAACCCGGAAGGTGCCGACAAGCCGAACAAGAAGTACTACGACCCGCGCGTATGGCTGCGTGAAGGTCAGACTTCCATGATCAAGCGTCTGGAACAGGCTTTCTCCGACCTGAACGCCATCGACGTACTGTAATTCGTTACAGCACCTTGATTGCATGAAAAGGCGCCCTTCGCGGCGCCTTTTGCATTTCTGTGATCCGTGGTAGCTGGTTTGCCGTGCCGTAGCTGGGTATTATCGAAACAAGCTTGCTTATTTTATTAAACAATTTGCAACAAGGCAGGATGCTGAACATGCAGGCAGGAAAGCACATCGGATATCAGGAGCACGCGGCCTCCTACTACGCCGCGACCCGCAACGATCTGCAGCAGTGGCCGGAACTCGAGGCCGAGCTGAAAGCGGATGTCTGCATTATCGGCGGCGGTTTTACCGGTCTCAACACCGCCATCAACCTGGCTGATGCAGGCTACAAGGTGGTGCTGCTGGAGGCTAACCGAATCGGTTGGGGCGCCTCCGGGCGCAACGGCGGCCAGCTTATTCGCGGTATCGGCCACGATACCAGCCAGTTCGCCCGCTGGATTGGTGAGGATGGAGTGCGCGAGCTCGATCTGATGGGGCTGGAGGCGGTGCAGCTGGTACGCGAGCGGGTCGAGCGTTTCAATATCGAGTGCGATCTCACCTGGGGTTACTGCGATCTGGCCACCCGTCAGCGTCATCTGGCCGGCTTTGAGGAAGATCTCGACCATCTGGCGAGTCTGGGCTATGAGCACGAACTCAAGCTGGTGCCGCGCGAAGATATCCATAGCGTGGTGGGGTCGGATCGCTATATCGGCGGCCTCATCGACATGGGCTCCGGCCATCTCCATCCCCTCAATCTGGCGCTCGGCGAGGCGCGCGCCGCAGCCAGCCTCGGGGTTTCCCTGTTTGAACACTCCCGGGTGACCCATATCGATTACGGCAAGCAGGTAGAAGTGACCACCGCCCACGGCCGGGTCACTGCCGACTATCTGGTGATCGGCTGCAACGCCTATCTCAACGACCTCAATCCGGAGCTGGGGGGGCGGGTGCTGCCCGCGGGCTCCTACATCCTCGCCACCGAGGTGCTCGATCGTCGCTTGCGCCAGCGATTGCTGCCGCAAAACATGGCAGTGTGCGATCAGAACGTAGCGCTCGACTACTACCGCCTCTCTGCTGATGGCCGTCTGCTGTTTGGTGGTGCTTGCAACTACTCGGGAAGGGATCCCCGCGATATCAAGGCCTTTATGCTGCCCAAGCTGCTGCGAGTCTTCCCCGAACTGGCTGGCACCGCCATCGAGTTCCAGTGGGGCGGGATGATCGGGATTGGCGCCAACCGGCTGCCGCAGATTGGCCGCCTCAAGGAACACCCCAACGTGCTCTACGCCCAGGCCTATTCGGGTCACGGCCTCAATGCCACCCACATGGCAGGCAAGCTGGTGGCCGAGGCGATCCGCGGCGAAAGCCGGGGTTTCGATCTCTTTGCCAGCGTGCCCCATATCACCTTCCCCGGCGGCCCGGCGCTGCGCTCCCCGCTGCTGGCACTGGGAATGTTGTGGCACCGGATGAAGGATATCTTCTGACGCCGATTGTCAGCCTGCGCAGTGATGGCTGAGCGCCGGCTCCCTTGCCAGCCCTTGTTTATAGCGGGTTGGCACAATCGTTCCGCCTGATAGACCAAAAGATGCATTCGCGCCAATCTCGTCCGGTTGGCGCTATCTTTTAGGTGTGAGAGCGGTTATCTGCCAAGGGGACGAGGGTGTGTCTGCTTGCCGGAATACTTGCCGAGAAAGAGCTGAGGACGGGGAGAGGAGGGCCAAGATGGAGATAAATGTGGTCGCGTCAGGCGGGCTCAGCCCGCTGGCGCAACGGCAGGGTTCTCCCGCTGTGCAGGCACAGGAGCGGGCTGCGACTTCACCATCAACGGGCAGTGACAGCCTGGTGCGCGACCTTGGCGCTGTGCTGGATGAGCTGGGGCTGTCACCGCAAGGGGAGAGCAGCGGCGGTGGCACTGTTTCAATCAGGGATTCGCTGGAAGCGTTCATCAACACCATGATGGGCTCCCTGCAACAGCAGCAGGAGCAACAGTTGGCATTGCAGCAACAACAGCGGCAAGAGCAGGAACAGCGCAAACTCGCCATCGCCGACAGCAGTGAGAACCCGCTCAAGCGGGATCTGGAGCGCCTGCTGGAGACGCTGGATCAGCAGGGCGGACAGGAAAAAGAGAGCGAGCAAAGAGCCGAGCGTGAAGCGGTCAATCCCTTGCAGAGCCAGCTGACCAAGCTGCTGGAGAGCAGTGGTGCAGCAGAGAGCGGGGTCACCCTCAAGGAGGTGCTGTCAGGATTGGCCAGCAAGCTGCCGAACGAACCTGCCGAGCGAAAAGGGTATCGGGTCGATACCCAGGTTTGAGCTGGTTGGCAACGGCAGGAGAGTCGTTGCAGAGCATAAGGGGCGGAAAGCCCTTTATTGGGCCGGTTCAGCCAGCCGCCACCCCTGTTCGTCCTTCATCATCCACACCTCTGCCTCTTGCGGCAGCACTTGGCCCGCCTCGAACTCGCCATATTTGCGCTCGAGATCCATCAGACCCATCTCCTGCTGGAAGGGGCCAACCCGGTCGTAGACCAGGTCCTCGTCGTGCAACACCTGCAACTGATCGAGTCCCTGTTTGAAGTGGAGCTGGTAACTCACCTTGACCAGATAGACCCCCTCCATCCGCTCCTCCTTGCCGAGGATGGTGAAGTCGCTGATATCGAACAGGTTGGCGTCTGTCTCGGCCAGCAGCTTGGCGGTGACCTGCTGGCGGATATCCTCTTCACCGGGCCCTGCACTGCAGCCATAAAGCCAGAGGGCTAGCAGGGGGATGAACCACTTTTTCATCAAAACTCCGGACAAGTGCAAAACGAGAGGGGCGATTGTGCCACGCGAATGCGCGGCGGCAAACCTCGGCTCACGGTTCCAGTGAACGTTCCAGCACGATGGCCTCGGCCCGATAACCTGCCAGCTCGCGGCGATAGCACTCGGTGAAGCCTCTGCGCAGCCAGAAGGATAGAGCACTCTCATTGCTGGCAATCACTGACAGGCGAAGCCGGGTAGCCCCCCATGAGCTTGCCATCGTGCAGGCGTGAAGATAGAGCGACTGACCACGACCACACCCTTGCCAGGGTTCCCCCACCAGTAACAGACCCAGATAGGCGGTGTCTGGATTGGGGTAGCCGCGCAGCAGATCAATGACAGCGGTGAGCTCTCCCTGCTCCCAGCGGCCGATGAGATGTTTGTCGGAGAGAGGCAGGCCGGATGGGCAGGCGACAAGTTCCTCTTCTCCTGCCTGTGCAGAGAGAGGGTCATTGCTCACCGCCGCCTGATAGGAGGGGGCCTGCTCGAACAGCCGCTGCAAGGCAGGTGCATCGCTTGTCTGCAGCCGACGCAACTCAGTGTGCATCACTTACCATCTCGAGATGTTTGGCAAAGGGGATAGGCCCCATAAAACCGGTGACCCGCTGGCCTGTCAGCTCCTTGCCCTCACGATCGAAGAAGATGAGGGTCGGCAGCCCCAGCACATTGAGTTTGTTGAGCAGCTCCACATCGGCATCGTCGTTGGCGGTGACATCCGCCTGCAGCAGCACCATCTGGCCGAAGCGCGCCCTCACCGCGGGATCGCTGAAGGTCTTGTGCTCGAACTCCTTGCAGGCGACGCACCAGTCGGCGTAGAGGTCGAGCAGCACCGGCTTGCCGCGGGCGGCGGCCAGCTGCACCTTGAGATCATCCAGGGTCTTGATACGGACAAACTGCGGCGCCGTTTGACCGGCACCTGCCGTGAGGGCAGCAGGGGTGGCCGGTTGCAGCAGATCCTTGCCCACTACCACGGCGCTGATCATCGCCAGCAACAGCACGAAGCCGCGCACGCTTTTGGCCACCGAGTGGGGTTGGTGCTGGTTGTGGTGATAGAGGTAGCCGCACAGCAGCAGTCCCCAGCCGAGCCAGGCGAGGGTAGTAACTTGATCGCTCCATAGCCGTGACAGCAGCAGGAGCGGCACCGCCAGCAGGGCAAAACCAAACAGCTGCTTGATCACATCCATCCAGGCGCCCGCTTTTGGCAGCAGCTTGCCACCCGAGGTGCCGAGCAGCAGCAGCGGCAGACCCATCCCCAGTGACAGCGCATAGAGCGCCGCCCCGCCGAGCCAGAGATCGCCGCTCTGGGCCACGTAGATCAGCGCCCCCGAGAGCGGCGCGGTGGTGCAGGGGGAGCAGACCAGCCCGGAGATCATCCCCATGATGGCGACCCCGACCACAGAACCACCCTGCTGGCGGTTGGAGAGGCCGGAGAGCCGGGTCTGCAAACTGCTCGGCAGTTGCAGGGTGTAGAGGCCGAACATGGAGAGGGCCAGCAGCACGAACATCACCGAGAGGCCGATCAGCACATAGGGGTGTTGCAGCGCCGCCTGGAATTTCAGGCCCGCCGAGGCCACTACCAGCCCCAGCAAGGTGTAGGTGACCGCCATCCCCTGCACATAGACCAGAGAGAGCAGGAAGGCACGACCGGTAGAGAGGCGATGGCCGGCACCGGCGATGATGCCGGTCAGAATGGGATACATGGGGAAGACGCAGGGGGTGAAGGCGAGCCCCAGCCCCAGTGCGAAGAAGGCGACGATGCTGAGCCAGAACCCCTGATGGCCGAGGGCTGCGGCGAGCTGATCTTGCTGGCTAACCGGTGCGACGCTTTGTGCCGTTTCAGCAGTGGACGCTGTGGTTGCCGTGACCAGCGGGGCCACATCGATAAGCTTGTCAGTCGGCGGATAGCAGAGGCCGTCGGTACAGCCCTGATAGCGCACCCGCAGGGTGGCATTTTCCCCCACCTCCTTTAGCGGCACCGCGATGCTCACCTGCTTGTAGTAGACCCGGGTCTTGCCGAAGAAGTCATCCTCGTGCTCGGTCCCTTCCGGCAGGGTCGGCTCGCTGAAGGTGAGGTTGTTCCCCTTGAAGCGCAGGCTGTGGCGATAGAGGTAGTAATCGTTGGCAATATGGAGGGTCAGCAGCAGCTGATCGCCACGCTGTTCGCTCTCGATCTGAAATGCCTCATCGACCTGCAAAAATTTGGGTTTGGCGTTGGCCTCAATGCCCAGCGAGCTGAGCAGATCGGCGCCGCTGGCGTGGGCAGGGGCGCTGCCCACCGCTGTCATCAGCAGGGCACAGAGCAGCAACAAAGGAGAGAGCAAGCGGGTGAACGTCATGAGGTCTCCCCATTGAGCCAGTCGAGATAGGCAGGTAGTCCGGCACTCACCGGCAGGGCCAGCAGCTCGGGCACCTCATAGGGGTGATTGTCCTGAATACATGCCTGCAGCTCGGCAAAGCGCGATTGGCGGGATTTGATGATGAGCTGGATCTCGGTGGCGCGCTCCACCTTGCCTTGCCAACGATAGACGGAGGTGACGCCCGGCAGTTGATTGATGCAGGCGGCCAGCCGCTGGTTCAGCAGCTGTTCGCAGAGAAGGTCGGCACTGGTTTGATCTGGGCAGGTGCAGAGCACCACAATGGCGTCGGTCATAAAGCGGATCTTCACCTCGTTGGGGTAAACCGGGCAGGCGCCCTTGCCGTCTCATCCCTGTTTGCGGATGAGGGTGAAAAAAGCGCCTGAAAATCAGCGGCTACTATACCCCAGAGCCACTTCAAATAGCATCTGTAGCCATTTGTGAGCCAGCGCCAAAAATTTGTGGGGGGCATGAGATAGACGCTGTCATGGGGACAGGGCAGAATGAGCGGGCTTGTTCCCAATTGACGTAAGGAAATGTATGACCCAACAGAATGAGCAGCAGAGAAACCGCATGTTGAGCCTGCTGCGCGAAGGTGAGCGCCGCATGTTGGTTCAATTGGCCGGGCTGCTGCGCACGACCGCCGATGAAATCAATGCCGAGCTGGAGAAAGAGGAGCTGATGGCCACCCTGGAGCAGCCCATCACGGTGGAGTATCTCAACGGCGTGGTGCAGCACCATCTGTTCGAGCGCAAACACAAGGGAGATATGGCGGTTGCCCAGCAGATCCTGAGCGATTATCAGAGCGAACTGGAAGCGCTGCAGGCCGCTCAGGCCCAGCCTGAAGAGGCTGTCGCTGCCGACGAGAGCGGCGAAGAGCTCAAGGCCCAGGCTTGAGCGACGGGCAGGCCTGAATCCTTACCTCTGAATCAGCCGGCCTGCCAGCGCTGACCCCTCTTGCGGCCCCATCATGTCTGCCATGATGGGGTCGTGTCGTTTCTTCTGTTGCCTTCACTTCTCGGTTTCAATCCAACTGATTCGTGCCTTAGCGCGCCTCTTGGGGCATGCCGTGCGGCACTTCGCGGGGGATGGGGAACACCTTGTCATAGCCCCAGTTGTAGACGAAGGCATAGATCAGGTAGAAGACGACGAAGCCCAGATCCAGCACCAGCGCCTCCAGCATGCTGACGCTCAGCCACCAGGACATGACCGGCAGCGCGACGATCAGCAGACCGCCCTCAAAGCCGAAGGTATGCAGCACCCGTTGCCACAGGGTTTTGTGGGTATGGCCCTGATATTTGAGCAGCAGCTTGTCGACCCCGATGTTGTAGATGTAGTTCCAGACGGTGGCCAGCACCGAGAAGAACAGTGCCAGCGGGCCCATATGGTTGAGCCCGACCCCGGTAACCCAGCTGGCCAGCGGGGCGGCAATCAGCAGGCCAATGAATTCAAAGCCAATGGCATGGCGCAGGCGATCGTTACGGGTACGCATAAGTCACTCTCTCAATCAGGTTCATTCACGAATTGCAGGTTAATCTATAGAACTTTCGCGATAGATTCATGTTGGTATCCATCGCTAAAATAGATGGATGAGAGGGCTTGCCGGAGGGCAACAAGATGACGCCATCACTGGAACAACTGAGGATCTTGCTGGCGGCCGCCGAAACCGGCTCGTTTTCCGCTGCCGCCCGCAAGCTGGGCAAGGCGCAGTCGGTAGTGAGCAGCGCTATCGCCAATCTGGAGATCGATCTGGCGCTCACCCTGTTTGACCGCAGCGGCCGCTATCCGCAGTTGACGGAGGCGGGGGCCCGCATGGTGCAGGAGGCGGGGATCCTGCTGGCGCAGAGTGAACGGTTGCAATCCATTGCCGGGGAGCTGGCGGCCGGGGTGGAGACGTGCCTCACTCTGGCCATCGATGATGACTCCCACCTGCCCTGGCTCGGCACCCTGCTGGAGGAGTTCGCCACTCGTTACCCGACCGTAGAGCTGGAGCTGCTCTTCCCGCTGATGGAAGATGTGACCGAGATGCTGGTGACCGGCCGGGCCCAGCTTGGCATCAGCTATCAGAAGGTGCATCCCCAGCGGGAGATTGTCGCCCATTCGCTGGGGGAGGTGACCATGCCGCTGGTGGTGTCACCGGATCATCCATTAGCTCGCAAGCAGCCGCTGCGGGAGGTCGATCTGCAGGGGGCACGCCAGCTGATGGTGACCGGTAGACGGGAAGGGAGCGAGCGTCAGCGTTTTCGCATCTCGGCTCAGGTGTGGTGGGTCGAGGGGGATCTCGGGGTGCTGGAGCTGGTCAAGCGGGGCCTTGGCTGGTCCGCTATTCCGGAATTTCTGCTGCATCAACCGCTGGCTCGCGGCGAGGTGGTGGTGCTGGAGCCGGACTTTATCGCCAGCCACGCGCTGGCGCTGGAGTTGCAGTGGCATCGCGCCCGCCCGCTGGGGCAGGCGGGGCGCTGGCTGAAGGAGGCACTGCTGGCGCGGGTGCCTCGCTAGCCGACCTTACTCGGTCAGGGCGTAAGGCAGGGGTTGCAGGGTGAGGCGGGAGCCTTCGTCCTGCTTGAGGCGGAATTGGGCGTCAGCCTCGGTATCTTTCGGCAGTACGGCGGTGAGCCACACCTGCCCGGCCTGTTGCCAGGCGTTGAGCACCATGCCGCTGCGACGCCAGTTGTCACCCAGTTGCAGCTCCAGGGTATCGCCGCTGGCGACCGGCTCGCCGGTGGTGCCTGCCAGCAAGAACAGGGCGCGATTGTTGGCGCCGCGATACTTGGCACGAGCCACCGTCTCCTGTCCCATGTAGCAGCCCTTGTTGAAGCTGATGCCGTCCAGTGCCTGCAGGTTGAGCATCTGCGGGATGAACTCCCCCTGATGCACAGCTTCCATGTGTGGCAGGCCCGCCTTGATCTCGAGCCCCCACCAGAGTGACTCGTCACCTTGCGGAAGGGCATCGGCTTGCTGATTGCTGACCAGCAGCCAGCGATCCTGTTCAATCTTCACCGCCATGCCGCCGTCGATCAGACCGCTCTGCTCAAGGCCGAACTGGGCAGTGATCCAGCCATCGCTGCCCGTACCGGTGATCCCGGTGGCGTGACGCTCATCGGCGGCGATCTCGACCTTGGAGAAGACGGCAAATTTCTTCAGCTCCGGCAGCTGACGCTCAAGTACCGAGGGGCTGGTCAGCAGCAGCAGACTGTCGTCGAGGCAGAGCAGGCGGAAATTGCTCCACAGCTTGCCCTTGGGATCACAGTGGCCACCCGGGGTCTGTTGCCCCGGTTGCAGGGCGTTGACATCACAGGTGACCTGACCTTGCAGATATTTGACGCGATCCTGGCCGCTGATACGGGTGATGGCCAGCTTGGTCAGGGAGAAGCGGGTCGGCTCGGCAGGAAAAACAGGTGGTTGCAGGCTCACGATGGTATTCCAGAGAGAAAGTATGTGAGCTGCATGGTAAAGACGTAACTAATGTTTGTCAGCCGGAAAATCCAGCTGGTACCATCCCCCGGTCTTTGTAAGGAGAGTGCCATGTTGAGCCCAGTTGAAAAATCCCGCCTGAAGTGGGCCTGCCGTCGCGGTATGCTCGAGCTGGATGTGATCTTTATGCCCTTTTTCGAACACGAGTTCGACTCCCTGAGCGAAGCCGATCAGCAGACCTTTATCCGCCTGCTGACGAGCGACGATCCGGATCTGTTCAAATGGTGCATGGGTCATGGTGTCCCTGCCGATCCCGCATTTGCCGCCATGATCCCGATGATCCTGGAGCGCAATCAGGCGCGCCACGACCGCCAGGGGTAATACCGTGGAGCGGGTGATCATGACGGTTCACCCCTCCCGCCATCAGCAATGTTTGCTGGTGGCCCTCTTTCTGTTGCTGCTCTGGCCGGTGGCTGGCCTGATTGCCGGTTGGCAGTGGGCGCTGTTGCTGCCCGTCTGGCTGGCGGCGCTCTGGTTGAGCTGGCGCTCCCTCGTCGAGCTCCCGTTCGAGCTTGTCTGGGATGGCCAGTGGCTACAGTGGCAAGGTCGCCGCTATCAGCTCGGCAAGAAAAGCCGTATTCTGCCCGGCGTGCTCAGGCTGGTGCTTTGTCCCGAGCCGGAAGGCTCTGAATCGGCGTCGCCACGGCAACTGTGGCTCTTCTCCGACGCCCTTCCCCCCGAACATTACCGCCTGCTGGCGCGAGCCATCCACTTTCTGCCGTCCCGACGTTGACGCCTGCTTCCCTGATAACCAGGCGCTGAGTTATCGCGATAAGCCGCTGCCATGTGGCTGATTACGGTACTCTTTTTGTGGCTGAAAAGCGGTTGAAAACAAGTGACCCCGCCATGGCGGGGTCACTGATTGCTGCAACGCTTTACGGTAAGGGGGATTAATCCCGCTCCGGGGTCAGCACAGTCGGTTTGGAGTCCGGCAGCATATCCGGATAATCCAGGTTGTAGTGCAAGCCGCGAGACTCCTTGCGCTGCAGGGCGCAGTTGACGATAAGCTCGGCCACCTGCAGCAGGTTGCGCAGCTCCAGCAGGTTGTTGGAGACACGGAAGTTGGCGTAGTACTCCTGCACCTCCTGCTTGAGCAGGTCGATACGGCGCTTGGCGCGGGCCAGGCGCTTGTTGGTACGCACTATCCCCACGTAGTCCCACATCATCAACCGCAGCTCGTGCCAGTTGTGCTGGATCACTACCAGTTCGTCGGAATCTTCCACCTTGCTCTCGTCCCACACCGGCAGGCGCGGCGGCTCCACGCTCATCGGCAGCTTGGCCAGAATGTCGGCCCCCGCCTGATGGGCATAGACCACGCATTCCAGCAGGGAGTTGGAGGCCATGCGGTTGGCACCGTGCAGACCGGTGTAGGTCACTTCGCCGATGGCGTAGAGGCCGGGGATATCGGTCTGGCCGTTGTTGTCGATCATCACGCCGCCACAGGTGTAGTGGGCGGCCGGCACGATGGGCATCGGCTCCTTGGTGATATCGATGCCGACCGCGAGGCAGCGCTCATAAATGGTCGGGAAGTGCTTGATGATGAAATCGGCCGGTTTGTGGCTGATATCCAGATACATGCAATCCGCCCCGAGCCGCTTCATCTCGTGGTCGATGGCGCGGGCGACAATATCGCGCGGTGCCAGCTCGGCCCGCTCGTCAAACTCCGGCATAAAGCGGCTGCCGTCCGGGCGGCGCAGATAGGCCCCCTCGCCACGCAGCGCTTCGGTCAGCAGGAAGTTGGGATCGTCCGGGTGGAACAGACTGGTGGGGTGGAACTGGTTGAACTCCAGGTTTGCCACCCGGCAACCGGCCCGCCATGCCATGGCGATGCCATCGCCAGAGCTCACATCCGGGTTGGAGGTGTACTGGTAGACCTTGGAGGCACCACCGGTGGCCAGTGCCACGAAACGGGCGCGGATCACCTCGACCTGCTCGGCGTTGCGGTTCCAGACGTAGGCCCCTAGCACCTTGTTGCCCGGCAGGTTGAGCTTGCGGGTGGTGATGAGGTCGACCGCGTTAAAGCGCTCCATCAGCTGGATGTTGGGGTGAGCGCGAACCTGATCAATCAGGGTGAGTTGCACCGCCTTGCCGGTGGCATCCGCCGCGTGGAAGATGCGGCGATGGCTGTGGCCCCCTTCCCGGGTGAGGTGGTACTGGGACTCGCCATCGGCGTTCTCCTCCTGATCGAAGGGGACCCCTTGCTGAATGAGCCACTGAATGGACTCGCGGGCGTGGCGGGCGGTGAACTCGACTACTGCCGGGTCACACAACCCGGCGCCCGCGTTGAGCGTGTCGCTCACGTGGGATTCGATGCTGTCGGTTTCGTCGAAAACGGCAGCGATGCCTCCTTGCGCATAGAAAGTGGCCCCTTCACTGATGGGCCCCTTGCTCAGAACCAGGACTTTGGCGTGGTCTGCCAATCGCAACGCGAGGGACAAACCAGCGGCACCGCTGCCAATGATCAGTACATCGCAAAGGTATTCAACACTTGCTTTCATAAGTATCATTGGCCTGGATTAAGAACTGGCACCATGGTAGCCCAAGCGAGGGCGAGGATGCAGCCTGCATCACATTTTTTTCAATTGAAGCGAACTTTCTCTGATTCACCCTGTCTGAACTTGTGCGCTTAGGAAGGGCCGGAAAAGAAAAACGATAACCTGATGGGGGTTTTACGGCTCTGATGAGCGACCAGAATCTACTGGACGAACAGCTGGTTGAACGGGTCCAGCGCGGCGATAAAGCAGCTTTCAACCTGTTGGTAAAAAAATACCAGCATAAGGTGGTCAACCTGGTTGCCAGGTATGTCAACAATCCCGGTGATGTGCCTGATGTGGCGCAAGAGGCCTTTATAAAAGCCTACCGTGCATTGCCGACATTCCGTGGCGAAAGTGCTTTTTACACCTGGTTGTACCGAATTGCCGTGAACACGGCGAAGAATTATCTCACCTCCCAGGGGCGCAGGCCGCCCAGCAGTGATGTGGAGGCTGACGAAGCGGAGTCTTATGGTGGTGGTGAAGCCTTGCAAGAGGTCTCAACCCCCGAAAACCTGGCGCTGACTGACGAGATCAAACGCACCGTGTTTTCAGCCATAGAGGCATTGCCGGAAGACCTGAGGACAGCTATCACCCTTCGCGAACTGGAAGGGCTGAGCTACGAAGAGATTGCCGACATCATGGATTGCCCAGTGGGTACGGTCAGATCCCGTATCTTCCGGGCGAGGGAAGCAATCGATAAAAAGCTGCAACCTCTGATCGAGAATTAACTGGGGAAAGACGGGTTAACTTATGGCAAATAAAGAGCAAATCTCTGCCCTGATGGATGGTGACCTGAGTGACGCAGAGGTACTGAACGAGCTGGAGATGGACTCCGACTTGCAAGATACCTGGGGTCGTTACCACCTGATCGGCGATGCCATGCGGGGTGACCTGCCGGTCAATCTGCAACTGGATCTCAGTGACCGCATCATGGCTGCGCTGGAGGATGAGCCCACCATACTGGCACCCAAGCCGGTCGAGACGGCTCCCGTGCTGCAACCTGCCGTTGCACCGGTCAAGACAGATTCTAATGTGGTTCCGTTGTTCCGCCGTGTCGGTCAGCAGCTGGGTCAATATGCCATTGCGGCATCCGTGGCCGCTGCCGTTATCTTCGGGGTGCAGCAGTATCAGGGACAGGATGGCGTTCCGGCCAATCCGGTGCTCAATACCATTCCAATCGGTGGCAGTGCTGCACCTGTGAGTGTTCACTATCCGCAACAGGATGGCGCCCGTGCCCGTCAGCAAGGGCTGACCGAACAGCAGATGCAGGAGCAGCGGGAGCGGATCAACGCCTTCCTGCGTGACCACCAGTTGCAGCAGCGCCTGTTGCAAGACAGACAGATCCAACAATAACGAATTGTCAGGGATACAAACGTGCGCCAGTCCAGCCGTATTTTGCTGGCCTCTCTCCTGCTGATTAGTGCCAAGGCCTCGGCCGACGATAAGTCGGCCGAGGCCTTGTTGCAGCAGATGCAGAGTGCCGTACAGCAACAGAATTTCGAGTTGTCCATGGTCAAGGCCCGTCAGGGGCGTCTTGAACCGATCCGGATCAGCCATGCCGTGATCAACGGCAAGGAAGTGGCCCACCTCAGTTATCTTGACGGCAAGGCGATCGAGTATCTCCAGCGCCAGAACGAATACACCTTCTTTGAAAACAGCCACGATCCCTACACCCTGAAGGATGCCCGCTTCCCCGGCATCTGGTCGACCCTGGTGAAGATGCCGCTGGCACAGGTGCTGGAGAGCTATGATCCTGTGCTGGCCGGTCGCAGCCGGGTTGCCGGTGTGGTGGCGCAGGTGGTAAGGCTGGTGCCTAAAGAGGCCGATAAATATGGTTTCGTGCTCTGGATTGACGAGCAGAGCCACTTGCTGCTGCGGATCGACATGGTCGAGCGGGAAGGCAATCTGGTGGAGCAGGTACTCGGTGTCGAACTGGATCTGCAGAGCAAACCGGCCCCCTGGCTGGTGAAGCTGGCCAACAGCAAGCAGCCTCCGGCGCTGGCGCTGGAGGATGCCTATCCGGCGCCGCAACAGCAGTTGAACTGGCAGATCACCTGGTTGCCCGATGGCTTCAAGGTGCTGTCGCAAGACCGGCACCAGCTGGTGACCACCAGTATGCCGGTGGATTACATGATGCTCTCCGACGGGCTGGTGGATCTCTCGGTCTATGTCTCCCGGGTGGATCCCAAGCAGGCGGTGCGCCAGCAGCTGATCCGCCAGGGGGCGACCTCGCTGGTGAGCTATGTCAACGAGGTGGGGGTCGAGATCACCGTGGTCGGGGAGGTGCCTGCCGAAACCGCCAAGCGCATCGCCGAGTCGGTCCAGCCGCTGGCCCGCAACGAAGCAGTGCAGTAACGGGGGATGCGGGGTTGTTTCCCGCTTGCCGAGCGTGGTGAGTCGTGGTCAGATCCCCTGATTGTGTGAACCCGAGGTGTTGCCGTGAATGAGATGAGTGAAGAGCTGGCGACCGTGGTGGCCATTGAGGGTGACCATGCCTGGGTGGAGTGCGAGCGTCGCTCCGCCTGCAGTGGTTGTCAGCAGCAGTCCAACTGCGGTACCGGCACCGTGGCCAAGGCGTTTCCCCTGAAAGCTCCCCGCTTGCGAGTCAGGCTGACCGCCGAGGTGCGGGTTGGCCAGCAAGTGAGGCTCGGTATCCCGCAGGAGAGTCTGCTGCGCGGGGCCGCGCTGGTCTATGTGCTGCCGCTTTTCTGTCTGTTGGCTGGCGCCTTGCTGGGGCAGCTCTGGCTGGTGCCGCTGCTCTCTGGCGGGGAGGGGATTACCATTCTCTGTTGCCTGCTGGGGGGCGTGCTGGGCTTTTTACTGGTTCGTTACTTTTCCAACCGCCTGGATCAGGGGCGCTACGGCCCGCAGATGCTCGGCGTGGTCGTCCCTGTCCGCATCCTCCCCTGACTGAACAGGCGCTATTTCACTGGCGCTGGCGACTAAAGAATGGCCGTCAGCCGGGTTATCCAGTAAAATCGCGCCTCCATAACTGACCTTAACTAATTTTGAGTGACTCTTGCTCGATGAAACACATTCGTAACTTTTCGATTATTGCGCACATCGACCACGGTAAATCGACCCTGTCGGACCGTCTGATCCAGACTTGCGGTGGCTTGTCCGACCGCGAGATGCAGGCTCAGGTGCTTGACTCCATGGATCTGGAGCGCGAGCGCGGCATTACCATCAAAGCACAGAGTGTGACCCTGAACTACCAGGCACAAGACGGTAACACCTACCAGCTGAACTTTATCGACACCCCGGGCCACGTGGATTTCTCCTACGAGGTCTCCCGCTCTTTGGCGGCCTGTGAAGGGGCGCTGCTGGTGGTGGATGCCGGCCAGGGGGTTGAGGCACAGACTCTGGCCAACTGCTACACCGCCATGGAAATGGATCTGGAAGTGGTGCCGGTGCTGAACAAGATTGACCTGCCGGCCGCAGAACCCGAGCGGGTTGCCGAAGAGATCGAAGACATCGTCGGTATCGACGCGGTCGATGCGGTGCGCTGCTCCGCCAAGACCGGTCTGGGTGTTGATCTGGTGCTGGAAGAGATCGTCGCCAAGATCCCGGCGCCGGAAGGTGATCCGGATGCCCCGCTGCAGGCGCTGATCATCGACTCCTGGTTCGACTCCTATCTGGGCGTTGTCTCTTTGGTGCGGATCAAGAACGGTTCCCTGAAGAAGAACGACAAGATCAAGGTGATGAGCACCGGTCAGGTGTGGGGTGTCGATCGTATCGGTATCTTCACGCCCAAGCAGGTGGATACCCAAGGGCTGGGCTGTGGCGAGGTAGGTTGGGTTGTCTGCGGTATCAAGGACATCCACGGCGCGCCGGTGGGCGATACCCTGACTCAGGCCAAGAACGGTGCCGACAAGGCGCTGGCTGGCTTCAAGAAGGTGAAGCCGCAGGTTTATGCAGGTCTGTTCCCCATCTCCAGCGATGACTACGAGTCGTTCCGTGACGCCCTCGACAAGCTCTCCCTGAACGATGCCTCCCTGTTCTTCGAACCGGAGAGCTCCACTGCGCTGGGCTTCGGCTTCCGTTGCGGCTTCCTCGGCATGCTGCACATGGAGATCATTCAGGAGCGTCTGGAGCGTGAATACGATCTGGATCTGATCACCACGGCGCCGACCGTAGTGTACGAGATCGAGCTGACCGACGGTTCTACCATCCACATCGACAGCCCGGCCCAGATGCCTGCCATCACCAGCATCAAGGAGATGCGCGAGCCGATCGCCGAGTGTCATATCCTGCTGCCGCAGGAGTACATGGGCAACGTGATCACCCTCTGTATCGAGAAGCGTGGCGTGCAGACCAACATGGTCTATCACGGCAAACAGGTGGCGCTGACCTATGAAATCCCGATGGCGGAAGTGGTGCTCGACTTCTTCGACCGTCTGAAGTCAACCAGCCGCGGCTACGCCTCGCTGGACTACGGCTTCAAGCGTTTCGAAACCTCCGACATGGTCCGTCTGGACATCATGATCAACGGTGAGCGGGTCGATGCCCTGGCCATCATCACCCACAAGGACAACGCCCAGTATCGCGGTCGTCAGGTGGTGGAGAAGATGCGCGAGCTGATCCCGCGCCAGATGTTTGATATTGCCATTCAGGCGGCCATCGGCAACCAGATCATCGCTCGCAGCACCGTCAAGGCGTTGCGTAAAGACGTAACCGCCAAGTGTTACGGTGGTGACGTGAGTCGTAAGAAGAAACTGCTGAACAAGCAGAAAGAAGGTAAGAAGCGGATGAAGTCCCTCGGCCGTGTCGACGTGCCGCAGGAAGCCTTCCTCGCGATTCTCCACGTCGGAAAGGATTAATAGATGGCAAGCACGTTTTCCCTGATCCTGGTGGTGGTCTGCGCGATCACCGGTGTTATCTGGTGTCTGGACAAGATGATTTGGTCCAAGCAGCGCGCCGCCAAGATTGCCGTGGCTCGTGCCCATGGCGGTGCCCACCTGGATGAGAAGACCCTGGCCAAGGTCGCCCCCGTGCCGGTCTGGATTGAGCAGACCGCCGGGGTCTTCCCGGTCATCACCTTTGTGCTGATCCTGCGTTCGTTCATTTTTGAACCGTTCCAGATCCCGTCAGGTTCCATGATGCCCACCCTGCTGGTGGGCGACTTCATCCTGGTGGAAAAATTTGCCTACGGTCTGCGGGACCCGGTGACCAACACCAAGTTCCTCGAGACTGGCGAGCCCAAGCGTGGCGACGTGGTGGTGTTCAAGTATCCCCTTGAACCGCGCGTTGACTACATCAAGCGGGTGGTCGGCATGCCGGGTGATCGGGTCATCTATCGCAACAAGGAGCTGATGATCCGGCCCAAGTGCGAAGAGCAGGAAGGGAAAACGTGTCCGGGCTTCAAGAAGCTCGACGTAAAGTTTGAACAAAGAGGCGAATTTACCCAGATGGGGATCCCCCTTGACCGCTATACCGAGCAGTTGGGTGATGTCTCCCACGAGACCCTGCGCAATCCGCTGATGCCCGACATGGTTGGCCGTTACTATCGCCAGCCCGGCACCTACCCCGACGAGTGGGTGGTACCGGAAGGCCAGTATTTCGTGATGGGCGACAACCGCGACAACAGCACCGACAGCCGATTCTGGGGCTTTGTGCCCGAGCAGAATCTGGTCGGCAAGGCGGTCGCTATCTGGATAAGTTTTGAATTCGAGCGCGAAGAAGGCTCCCTGCTGCCAAGTTGGGTACCGACAGGTGTGCGCTTCAACCGCATTGGCGGAATCAAGTAAATGAATATCAAGATGAACAGACTGCAGTCCCGTCTCGGGCATGTCTTTGCGGATCTGGAACTGCTGACCCGGGCGCTGACTCACCGCAGCGCCGGTTCCCGTCACAATGAGCGACTGGAATTTCTGGGTGACTCGATTTTGAGTCTGGTGATTGCCGATGATCTGTTCCACCGCTTCCCGCAAGCGGCGGAAGGGGATCTCAGCCGGATGCGCGCCACCCTGGTGCGCGAGAAGACCCTGGCCGAACTGGGCCGGGAGTTTGACCTCGGGGATCACCTGATCCTGGGGCCCGGCGAACTCAAGAGCGGCGGTTTTCGCCGCGAATCCATTCTGGCCGACACGGTCGAGGCGGTGATCGGTGCCGTCTATCTGGATACCAATCTTGAGACGGTGCGGACACTGTTGCTGAGCTGGTATGCCAGCCGCCTGGAAGAGATCAAGCCGGGCATCGAGCAGAAAGATCCCAAGACCCGTCTGCAAGAAATTTTGCAGGGAAGCCGCAAATCCCTGCCGACCTACACTGTGACCAACGTCAAGGGCGAGGCACACAACCAGGAGTTCACTGTCCAGTGTGACGTGGAAGGTCTGGATGGTCCCCTCGTCGGGGTCGGCACCAGCCGTCGCAAAGCCGAACAGGCCGCGGCGCAGCAAGCATTGGAAAAACTGTCATGACAGATACCACCTACTGCGGCTTTGTCGCCATCGTGGGCCGCCCGAATGTGGGCAAGTCCACCCTGCTCAACAAGCTGCTTGGCCAGAAGGTCAGCATTACCTCGAAGAAGCCCCAGACCACCCGTCACCGGATTTTGGGGATCGACACCGAGGATAACTACCAGACCATCTATGTGGATACCCCGGGTCTGCACATTGAAGAGAAACGGGCCATCAACCGCCTGATGAACCGTGCCGCCACCAGTTCGCTGGGTGATGTGGCCATGGTGGTGTTCATGGTCGACGGTACCCACTGGACTAAAGACGACGAGATGGTGCTGGGCAAGCTGCGCAATCTCAAGTGCCCTGTGGTGCTGGCGGTCAACAAGATCGACAACGTCAAAGAGAAAGAAGATCTGCTGCCCCACCTCGAGTGGCTGGGCCAACAGATGAACTTCGCCCATATTCTGCCCATCAGTGCCGAAAAGGGCACCAACGTGGAGAAGATCCGCGAGTGGGCCAAGGATCTGCTGCCGGAAAACGTCCATTTCTTCCCGGAAGATTACGTGACCGACCGCTCCTCTCGTTTTATGGCTTCCGAAATCATCCGCGAGAAGCTGATGCGCTTTACTGGCGAGGAGCTGCCCTACTCGGTGACGGTGGAGATCGAGCGCTTCAAGGTGGAAGAGAACGGCCTCTACCACATCCACGGTCTGATCCTGGTCGAGCGCGATGGTCAGAAGAAGATGGTCATCGGCAACAAAGGCGAGAAGATCAAGACCATCGGTACTGAAGCGCGCCTCGATATGGAACGGCTGTTCCAGAACAAGGTGCACCTCGAGCTGTGGGTCAAGGTCAAGTCGGGCTGGGCTGATGATGAGCGCGCCCTGCGCAGCCTCGGGTATGGCGACGACTGATTGCTGACCCCGGCTTTCGTCATCCACAGTCGGCCCTATCGGGAGACCAGCCAGCTGGTCGAGGTCTTCACCCAGGATAGTGGCCGATTTACTCTGGTGGCTCGCGGTTCTCGCGGGCCACGCTCCCCTCTCAAGGGGCTGCTGCAACCCTTTACCCTGCTCACCATCGCCTGGCGCGGCAAGGGCGATCTCAAGAACCTCACCCAGGTCGAATGCCCGGATCACTCCCTGCGTCTCGGCGGCGATCGCCTCTTCTACGGCCTCTATCTCAACGAGCTGGTCTACTACCTGCTGGAAGCCCACACCCCGTTCCCCGAGGTGTTCGATGCCTATGCCCGTGCCATCATGGCGCTGGCTGACGGCGAGACACCGGAGCTGCCGCTGCGCCGCTTCGAATTCCTGCTGCTGCAGGCGCTGGGTTATGCGGTCGATTTCGAGTACACGGCGGACGACGAGTCGCCCATCGAGCCGACCCTGCTCTATGGCTTCGAGCGTGAATTGGGCTTTGTTGCTTGCGAGCGGGCGCCGGATCCCCGTACCCTGTTTCTCGGTGCCCACCTGCTCGCCTTTGCCGAGGGACGTTTCGATACCCCTCCCTTGCTGCAGGCGGCCAAACGTTTCAGCCGATTGGCACTGCAACCCTATCTGGGCAAGCGCCAGCTAAAGAGCCGGGAGCTGTTTTTAAAACGCAAAGCCAGTATGCAAGGCTGACACAGATTACAGACATACGGATATTGGCGCGGTGTGATTCGCTGACCGCGCAGTCAACAGATGAAGCCTTTCAAGGAGTTCTCAATGAGTGAAATCTATCTGGGTGTGAACATCGACCATATCGCCACCCTGCGCAACGCCCGTGGCACCCAGTATCCGGATCCGGTGCAGGCCGCTTTCGTGGCCGAACAGGCCGGGGCCGATGGCATTACCGTGCATCTGCGTGAAGATCGCCGCCACATCACCGACCGCGACGTGGAGATCCTGCGCCAGACTATCCAGACCAGAATGAACCTGGAGATGGCGGTGACCGAAGAGATGATCGGTATCGCCTGCCGCATCAAGCCCCACTTCGTCTGTCTGGTGCCTGAGAAGCGCACCGAGGTGACCACCGAGGGCGGTCTGGATGTGGCCGGCCAGCTGGACAAGGTGACTGACGCCGTGGCCCGCCTCTCCGCGGTGGGGGCCCAGGTTTCGCTCTTTATCGATGCCGATCCCATCCAGATCGATGCCGCTGCCGAGAGTGGTGCCCCCTTTATCGAGATCCATACCGGCCGTTATGCCGATGCCACCACAGATGCCGAGCGCAACGCCGAGTTCAAGCGCATCGCCGCCGGTGCCTCCTATGCCGCTGGCAAGGGGCTCAAGGTCAATGCCGGCCACGGTCTGCACTACCACAACGTCAAGGCCATCGCCGCCATCCCCGAGCTCTATGAGCTCAACATCGGCCACGCTATCATTGGCCGTGCCGCCTTCGATGGTCTGGCCAAGGCCGTGAGCGATATGCGCCTGCTGATGCAGGAAGCCCGTCAGGGGATCTGACTCACCAGACCGGCGGCCTGAGACAGGCTGCCAAAAATAACAAGGGACGCCACGGCGTCCTTTGTTATTTCTAGCCCTGTTCAAGCGATGGCGACTCCCACGCCGTAATAACCCAGCACAATCGGCTATAAGCAGTTGATGTCAAAAGGGTTACACTGGTTGAACCTGTAAGCTGGACGAGATTGTTATGGATCATCCCTTGTACCACCCCGATATCACCGAACTTGAACCTGTCGCCCGCGCGGCGGGTGCAGCCATCATGGCCATCTACAGCCAGCCCTTCGCGGTGGAGTACAAGAGCGACGAGAGCCCGCTTACCGCGGCGGACAAGGGGGCTCATGAGGTGATCGTTCAGGGGTTGGCACGGCTGACGCCGGATATTCCCGTATTGTCCGAGGAGTCGGGGCCCGAGGTGATGGCGGCGCGCCACGGCTGGTCCCGTTACTGGCTGGTGGATCCCCTAGACGGCACCAAGGAGTTTGTCTCCCGCAACGGCGAGTTCACCGTCAATATCGCGCTGATTGAAGGGGAGGCGCCGCGCTGGGGGCTGGTCTATGCCCCAGTGCTGGACACGCTTTGGTATGGCGGCAAGGGCGCGGGGGCCTGGCGCATCGCCGATGGCAAGCGCGAGTCCATTCAGACCCGGCCTCATCGTGAAGGCGAGGCGTGGCGAGTGGTGGGCAGTCGCAACCACCTGTCGCAGGAGACCCTCGATTTCTTGGCTCCTTTTGGCGAGATCGAGCTGGTCTCCATGGGCAGTTCGCTGAAGTTCTGCATCATCGCCGAGGGGGGCGCCGAGCTCTATCCGCGCCTTGCTCCTACCTGTGAGTGGGATACCGGCGCGGCGCAGGCTGTGCTGGAGGGGGCGGGGGGCTGCGTCACCCAACTCGATGGCTCGCCCCTTGTCTACAACAAGCCCGATATCCTTAACCCCTGGTTTGTCGCCAGGGCGTGAGGCTGATACCGGGATGCAAAAAGGCCGGACTGGAATGAACTTCCAGTCCGGCCTTTTTTATTTCGCTATTCGCTTTGCGGTCAGAAGACCTTTTTGAACGGCTTGATGGTCACTTTGGCATAGACGCCAGCTGCCACATAGGGATCGGCATCGGCCCAGGCCTGGGCGTCCGCTTGCGAGGCAAACTCGGCGATGACGGTGCTGCCGGTAAAGCCGGCATCGGCCCAGGCCTGGGCGTCCGCTTGCGAGGCAAACTCGGCGATGACGGTGCTGCCGGTAAAGCCGGCATCGGCCGGATCCTCGGCATCGATGGCCGGGTTGGGGCCGGCAGTCAGCAGCCGACCTTCATCCTGCAGGGCTTGCAGGCGAGCCAGATGGGCGGGGCGAACTTGCTTGCGCAGCGGCAGGCTGCCCTGAACATCTTCGGAGTAGATGAGATACCACATGAGACAATCCTTTTCTGATGAGGGTTATTTTTTCAGCTGTTCTTTTTGATCAGCCGGAATGTGGCGGTAGAGGTAGACACCGCTGAGCAGGGTGAAGATCAGGGTCATGCCGAGCAGGCCGAACACCTTGAAGTTGACCCACATCTCCTGCGGCAGGTTGAAGGCCACATAGAGGTTGAGCAGGCCACAGACGGTAAAGAAGCCGACCCAGCCGAGATTGACCTTGTCCCAGATTGCATCGGGTGCCTGCAGCTCCTTGGCCAGCATCTGTTTGATCAGATTCTTGCCAAAGCCGTAGCGGCTGATGAGCAGACCCAGTGCGAACAGGGCGTTGATGACGGTCACTTTCCACTTGATGAAGGTGTCATCGTGGAAGAACACGGTGAGACCGCCAAAGAAGCCGACCAGCAGGAAGGTGAACAGCTGCATCTTCTCGACCTTGCGATAGCGGATCCAGCTATAGGCGAGCTGCAGACCGGTGACCACCACCAGGGCGCCAGTGGCCATGTAGATGTCGTAGAACTTGTAGACCGCGAAGAAAACGATAAGTGGAATAAATTCAATAAATTGCTTCATTGTTGGCGCCTAGTCCTCAAAGATGGCCTGCAAATTTCGCCCAGTCTACCTGTACAGCAGACAACGGCAAATGAATAAGACCGCTCATTTTTACGCCGGTTCCGCGCTGTCGCCAAACAGTTGGCGTGCAATGGTGATTCCCAGTCGCTGCTGATCGGCCAGCAGGTCGCGGATATGGCGCTCTTCAATCAGGGGGTTGAGCAGCACGGCGCGCAGCAGGGTGAGCGGTTGGGCGCCGTAGCGTACCACCGCCCGTTGGGTGCGGGAGACAAAGCTGTGCCCCTCGGCCCGCTGGGCTTTTTGCAGGGCCACGTTGAAGTTGTTGATCTGCGTGTTGGCCGCTTCATCCAGCACCTTGCCCTGCAGGTGGGGCGGAATGCAGCGGTAGGAGAGCAGGTTCATTACCGGAGCAGACATCAGCTCGAAGGCGGGGTCGCTTTCGATGAGCTCTGCCATCAGTCGGGCACGGTCGTAGTTGGCCTCGATGAGCTCGGCATAGCCTTGCTGGCCGAAGAGCTGGAAGGCGGCATCCAGATAGAGGGCGTTGGCCGGGCGGGTGCCCTCAAGCGTAAAGCGACCCTGATCGAACGAGGTGGCGCGAATAGCGTAGGGCGCCTCTCGCTTGACCGCCATCATCAGGTCGGGCTGGCGGCAGAGCAGCATGCCGGTCCCGAGCGGCACCAGCAGTTGCTTGTGACCATCCAGGGTGACTGTGTCGGCCCGCTCGATCCCGGCCAGCAGGTTTTGATAGCGTGGGGAGAAGAGGGTCGGGCCACCCCAGGCGGCATCCACGTGGAAGTGGATCTGCTCGCGTTCGGCGATGACCGCCAGCTCAGGCAGGGGGTCGATGGAGCCAAAGTCGGTACTGCCTGCCACGCCGACCAATGCCAGTACTTTCAATTTCTGCTCTCTGCACTGGATCAGCGCCTGCTCCAGCGCAGCCAGACTGAGCCGGTTCTGCTCGTCGGTCTCAAGGCGCCAGACGCTGCGGGCGCCCAGTCCCAGCAGATCCATCCCCTTATCGAAGGAGTAGTGCATCAGCCGGGAGCCCAGAATAACGGCGCCGCGATAGCCCTGCTCATAGAGGGCAAACAGGTTATCGCCGCAGGCGCGGTTGCGGGCCAACCACAGTGCCGTGACGTTGGCGATGGTGCCGCCGCTGGTCATGACACCGAGGGCGGCATCCTTGGCATGCATCTGCTCGCCGTAGAAGGCATCGTCCCTGCCATAGATGAGGCGGTGCAGCTTGGCCAGCACCTCCCGCTCCAGAAAGCTGAGCAGGCGGGAGGACTCCATCTTCATCGGATTCTGGTTCAGCATCACCAGCAGGCGTGACAGCTCGGCGGTATAGGCTGGCAGTGGCGCCGTCATGTGGCCCATGTAGCGTGGCGAGGTGAGGTGTGAGGCGCCGGGCACCAGAGTAGCCAGCCGCGCCAGATACACCTCGATAGGTTGGCCGACTGCTGGCATGCGGGGTTGATCGAGCTGGTGGGTGAACAGGTCGCGCTGATAGGGGGCCTGACTGTCGTCGGAGTGGTGGAAGCTCTCCAGCAAGGTGTTCATCGCCTCGCCAAAGGCGGGATCCGCTTGTGCAAACAGCTCAGTCAACTTCATCAGGTTCTCCAGACCAGGTCACCGGGGTAGGTGTCTATGCCGCTTGTTTCGGGCATCGGCGGCAGAGCATACACCAAAGGTTGGCAGGTGACAGCCACTCCATTTTTTAAGCGAACACTTGTACTCCGAAATGGCGCTGGGTAGAGTGAGCCACAGTTATTGTGGAGTCGATGTTATGAGTGGTGTGATGGATTACTCCCCCCGGGAGGAGCTGGCAAACCGGCTGAGTCACGGTGCAGGATTGTTGCTGGGGATTGTCGGGCTGGTGCTGTTGCTCATCAAGGGATGGGGGCAGGGTACGCAGGCGCTGGTGAGCTACAGCCTTTATGGCGGCAGTCTGGTGCTGCTCTATCTCGCCTCGACCCTCTATCACAGCATGGCGGAAGGGCGGGCCAGACGCTGGTGCAAGGTGTTTGATCACTGCGCCATCTATCTGCTGATCGCCGGTACTTATACCCCCTTCCTGCTGGTGGCGCTCGACACGCCGTTGGCAAAGGGGTTGATGGTGGTGATCTGGGCCCTGGCGCTGGCTGGCGTGGTGTTCAAGTTGGTATTTATCAACCGCTTCAAGAAGTTGTCGCTCTTTACCTACCTGATGCTGGGTTGGCTGTCGCTGGTGGTCATCTACCAACTCTATGTCCATCTGGCCGGTGAGGGGCTGCTGCTGCTCGGGCTTGGCGGCCTTATCTACAGCCTCGGGGTCATTTTTTATGTGGCCAAGCAGATCCCCTATAACCACGCCATCTGGCATCTCTTTGTGCTGGGTGGCAGCGTTTGTCACTTTATGGCTATTTACGGCTACGTCGCCTAACGTCTTGCAACTAACCCTTAATTGGTATTTTTAGCGCGTAAAAGGATAAATTCGTGCGGTATCACACAGTTGGCATCAGCGTTTGCTGACAAGCTAGGGCCAGTTCAATTCGCAAAGGATGCACGAAATGAGTGAAATCGCGCTTTCCATCAGCATGTTGTCGCTGGTGGCAGTGCTAGGACTCTGGCTGGGAAACTGGCGAGTCTATGGCGTTGGCTTGGGAATAGGGGGGGTGCTGTTCGGCGGCATCATAGTGGGTCACTTTGCAGGCGCCTCCGATCTCGCGCTGGATGCACAAACGCTTCACTTTATTCAAGAATTTGGCCTGATCCTGTTTGTCTATACCATCGGCATCCAGGTCGGGCCGGGTTTCTTCTCGTCATTGCGCAGTTCGGGTCTCAAACTCAACGCCTTTGCCGCTTTGCTGGTCATCCTTGGCTGCGTGGTGGCTGCTGGCTTGCATCAATTTTTCGATGTGCCGTTGCCGGTCATTCTGGGGGTCTTCTCCGGTGCCGTTACCAATACGCCATCCCTCGGTGCGGGCCAGCAGATCCTGGCCGAGCTGGGCGCCGCGCCCGGTTCTACCGGGCTGATGGGGATGGGCTATGCGGTTGCCTATCCGTTTGGTATCTGTGGCATTTTGCTCACCATGTGGTTGGTTAGGGTCTTCTTTCGCATCAAGATCGACGATGAAGCCGCCCAGTTCGAGCTACAAACCGGTAAAACCAAAGAGAGCTTGCAGACTATCAACATCGCGGTGCGCAACCCCAATATGCACGGCCTGATGCTGAGCGAGATCCCGAGTCTCGACGAGTCTGATGTCATCTGCTCACGGCTCAAGCGTGGCGATGAGCTGATGGTGCCGCGCCCTGATTCCCGTATCGAGCTGGGCGACCTGCTCCACCTGGTTGGTGAGCGCCATGCACTGCACAAGGTGTTGCTGGTGCTGGGTGAAGAGGTCGACACCTCCCTATCGACCCGCGGCACCGATCTGCGAGTCGAGCGGGTTGTGGTGACCAACGAGCAGGTTCTTGGCAAGAAGATCCGCGATCTGGATATCAAACAACGCTATGACGTGGTGATCTCGCGCCTCAACCGTGCCGGTATCGAACTGGTGCCGACCAGTCAGACCAGCCTGCAGTTTGGCGATATTCTCAACCTGGTTGGCCGTCTCGACGCCATCGAAGCGGTGACCAATGTGGTCGGCAACGTGCAGCAAAAACTGCAGCAGGTGCAGATGTTGCCGGTATTTATCGGGATCGGTCTCGGCGTATTGCTCGGTTCCATCCCCTTCTACCTGCCCGGTTTCCCGGCCGCTCTCAAATTGGGTCTGGCGGGTGGGCCACTGGTGGTGGCGCTGATCCTGTCGCGGATCGGCAGCATCGGCAAGCTCTACTGGTTTATGCCCCCCAGTGCCAACCTGGCGCTGCGGGAGATCGGCATCGTGCTGTTTCTGGCTGTGGTCGGCTTCAAGTCCGGTGCCGGTTTCGTCGATACCCTGATCAACGGTGATGGCCCGGCCTGGATGCTCTACGGTATGGCGATCACCCTGATCCCGCTGCTGGTGGTCGGTGTGCTGGCGCGCCTCTACGGCAAGATGAATTATCTGACCCTGTGCGGCTTGCTGGCCGGCTCCATGACAGACCCTCCCGCACTGGCCTTTGCCAACGCCATGCACCCGACCAGTGGCGCCAGTGCGCTCTCATACGCCACTGTCTACCCGCTGGTGATGTTCCTGCGGATCATTTCGCCACAGCTGCTGGCTATCATCCTCTGGGCGGGAGCCTAGGGTTCATCCTGATGGGAGCATGCCTTGTCATGCTCCTGTCATCATTCTGTAATCTATTGATAATTTTGGTTTTTGCTATTCTCGCAACCTCGTTTTACACACTTCTGTCTGGCTGAACAGTTCAGCCTCAAATCGGTCTATCCTTTCGAATTTTCGAGCTGGTTATTTTTCCCCTCAGTCTGCAAAGTAGGCTGTGGCTTATTGCATTCAAATCAGGATTCAGGAGAGAACATGATTACCAATGCCGTTACCTTGGAACAGGGCGTAACCGTAACCCAACTCAAAGGACAAATTTATCTGGTTGCCGCAGATGGCAGCCGGAAGCTGTTGGCTGAAGGTGATGTGCTGCCTAAAGGGGCGGTGATCATGTCGCCGGATGGCGCCAGTTTCATGGGCGGCGGACAGTCGTTCAATGTGCAACCAGCCAACGAGCAGAGTGAGCCTGCCGAAGAGGGGGATGCTCCCCAGCTGGCGCAACACGGCGCAGCAGGTACTCCTGATGATATCAATGCCTTGCAACAGGCGATCTTGGGTGGGGCTGACCCGACTCAGGCCTTTGAAGCCTCCGCAGCCGGCGGCGCGCCTGCTGCCGGTGGTGGCGGTATTGGGGGCGTCGCCGGTGCCAGTGGCAACGGCGGTTTTGTTACCATCGACCGTACCGGTTCCGCAACCATTGCTGAAGCTACCTTCGATACCACCTACAACGCTAATGGTGAACTACCGCTTGGTGCTGCTGGCGAAGATGAAGTATTTGACCTGACCCCGCCCACCATTTCCGTCGTTGCGCCAGATAACACCAATGACACCACACCGACCCTGACCGGAACCACGGATGCTCCCGCTGGCAGCACCGTAACCTTGCTGGTCACCGATGCAAACGGTAATCAACAAACCCTGACCGCGATCGTCACACCCACTGGCACCTTTACCGTGGATGTGGTGACCCCTTTGGCCGAGGGTTCTTATACCGTCACCGCCACAGTGACAGATCCTGCGGGGAATACCGGTAGTGCGACTGATGATGGCAGTGTGGATATTGACTATTCAGTTGAGTCGTTGAACGACAACTATGAGGTCAACGAGGATGGCTCGGTGAGCCTGACTCTGTTGGCCAACGACAAGGCGCTGGATGGCGGGCTGGCAATTCAGTCCATCAATGGCGTGGTGCTGACCGGTGGTGTGCAGAGCATCGCGGTGACCAACGGTACCGTGGAGATTGCCGCCGATGGCGGCATGACCTTCAAGCCGAACGAGAACTTCAATGGCGACATCAGCTTCGACTACGTGGCCCAGGATACCGATGGCGACACCGACAGCGCCACGGTAAGTATCAAGGTAGTGCCGGTGAACGATGACTTCACCGACAACGACGAGCAGGTGACGATCAGCGAGGACAGCGGCGAGAAGACTGGCAACGTCATTGATGGCGTGTCGGTCGATGGTCCGGTGACAGTGCAGAGCTTCAGCATCGCGGGTCAGAGCGGGCCGTTTGTGCTGGGTCAGGTGTACACCATTGCCGGCGTGGGCAGCTTCAGCCTGGCGGCGAACGGGGCGTACAGCTTCACCTCGGCTGACAACTACAACGGCGATGTGCCGGTGGTCACCTATGTGCTGACCGATGGCAGCAGCAGCAACGCGTCGACCCTGAGTATCCAGGTCACGCCGGTGGATGATGCGTTCAGTGATGCAGACGAG
>FWPV01001921.1_pt1 | contig 53491 bp, 34 predicted proteins | sample 2228371 | NCBI WGS metagenome assembly FWPV01 (sample SAMEA103939776, study PRJEB20133) | metagenome
ATACACCGGTTCTGCTGACGTGCCGCAACGCCAGATTCTGACTCCCTTCCCTGGCAGGAGAAAGGGCAGGGGGGTGGGGTATGCGGGACCCAGGGGTTGCACCCCCCAAAAACGCTACACTTGAGAGGGGAGGATCAGGCCCCCTCCTGGCCCAGTTGGCGCTCCAGGTCACGCATCGCGGCCACCAGTTGGTCCTGCCGAATGGCGGCGCTGATATCGCCGCGGGTGCGTTCGAGCACGGCGCGCAGGGCGTCGGTGGTGCGCCGCAGGCCGCCAGTGATCGCATCGGGGTAGTCAACCGTCACCAGGGCAACGTAGACATCGTCCATCAACTGGAGCAACGTTTCGCCTCGAGCCGTCTCTCCGCGCCGCAAGCCATCGAGAATGGCCCGGCGCAACTCGCTGGCCGCCTCAGCCAGACCGTTGAGGTAGGGCGCGGGATCAACCCCGAGCGCCGCGGCGCCTGGTGGTTCGCGCCCGGACAGGAAGGCCAGAACCAGATGGGCCTCGGCGTACTCCTTCAGCGCGTCCTGTGTGTAGCCCGCCGCGCGGATCTCCAGACTGTTGGCCGTCGCGGTGTTGATCTGCGCCACCACCGCCCCGGCTGCGCCAAGCAGGCGCTCAGCTTCGGCAAAATCGCCGCGATGGGTCGCGCGGATGCTGTTGGCGCACAGACGGATCAGGCTCCGCGAGGCTCCGATGACCTGCTCGCGGGCCGCATGGCTGGCGTCGATCTGGGCGACGCACTCCGTCACCAACTGGTCAATGCTCATGTGTTCTCCTTCGGTACGGGGGTATTATAGTCGCTTACTCGCGGGGCACACAACCCTGAGGTGAACGTAGGGGAAACCGGGTTTCCCCATACCCCTGCCTGTAGGGGCGCCAGCCGCTCCCAACAGCGGTTGGGGCGTGGGGAACCCCGGTTTCCCCACGCCCCTCCCTCAGGGGAGGGTTTGGGAGGGCGCAGCCCTCCTGTGCCGCCTGCGCGGGGGCCTGGGGAAACCGGGGTTCTCCCTTCTCCCTTCCTGCGGGAAGGGTTGGCGAGGGCTGCGCCCTCCCTGGAGAAACTCTGTTCATTCCTGTGGCGCCCAGCGCAGCCGCATGAGCATCTGACATGCGATAGCGCCCCCTAGACAGACCCCCATACCATCGTGTAGACTAAAGCCATGATGCACCAGAAACACAAACTCACCATACTGGCGGTCGTCGCCCATCCCGACGACACTGAGTTCGGCATCGCCGGTTCCGTCGCCCGTTGGACCGCCGAGGGCCACACCGTGATCTACTGCATCGTCACCGATGGCGCCGCCGGCTCCAACGAACCGTCCGTTGACCCGCAGACCCTGGTCGAGACCCGTCGCGCCGAGCAGGTCGCCGCCGCTGCCGTGGTCGGCGTCCACGACGTGCGCTTTCTTGGCTACCCCGATGGCTCGCTCCAGCCTACGCTCGAGCTGCGCCGCGCCATTACCCGCCTCATCCGCGAGGTGCGGCCCGATCGGGTGATATGCCAGGACCCGACGACCTACTTCTTCGGTCACAATTACATCAACCATCCCGACCACCGCGCCGTTGGCGAGGCTACCATCTACGCCGTCTTCCCCAGCGCCGAGACGCGCCACATCTTCCCGGAACTCCTCGCCGAGGGCCTCGAACCGCATAAGGTTTCGGAAGTTTACCTGGATCTGACCCTGCATCCCGACACCTATGTTGACATCAGCGACACGATTGACCGCAAACTTACGGCGATCGGGTGCCACCGCTCCCAGGTTGGTCCCGAGGCGTTGACCATGGTGCGCGAGTGGGCCGCTGAAGCCGGCGCCAGAGGGGGATATGCCTACGCCGAAGCCTTCCGCGTGTTGCGCCTGGTCGAGGGCTAGCGCACTTCCAGGCAACCTGTTCGGGCATTAGCACAGCATCGGCCGCGTCCAGATGCGCCGTACCCGATCTGCAATCAATACTCTGCAATCTGAGGTGAAAATAGGCGGCCCGCGGGAGGGTTTGGGCGTAGAGACGCGGCGGCGCCGCGCCTCTACGCCCTCCCAGAAAACAACCCGCCAGCGGGGAGGGGTTGGGAGGGCTGCGCCCTCCCAGGAATAATTATTTTCATTCCGGCATTGTGCGGCGCAGCCGCATGGATGGTTGCGCCAGCGCCGGGGCCAGACCCGCCCGGAGCAAAACCGGCACGCTATGACCACGCAGCGCATTCTGATCATCGAAGATGAACCAGAAATCGCCAACTACCTGCGCCGCGGCCTGGTGCTCGAGGGCTTTCACGTTACCGTGGCCGCCGATGGCCCCGCAGGGCTGGCCGCTGCGCGTGAGACGCCTCACGACCTGGTCATCCTCGACCTGATGCTCCCCGGCATTGACGGCCTGGAGGTAGCCCGGCGCTTGCGGGCCGCCTCCGATGTGCCGATCATTATCCTCACCGCCCGCGACGCCGTGGCCGATCGGGTGCGCGGCCTGGAGAACGGCGCCGACGACTACCTGGTGAAACCCTTCGCCTTCGAGGAACTGCTGGCGCGCATCCGTGTGCAGTTGCGCCGCCGGCAGGCCAGCTCCGGGAGTGAGGTGCTCCACTTTGGCAACCTGACCCTCGATACCGCCGCCCGCGAGTTGCGCATCGGCGAGCGGCGGGTGGAACTGACGGCCAAAGAGTACGATCTGCTGGAACTGTTTATGCGCCACCCCAACCAGGTGCTCACCCGGGAGGTGATCTACGATCGGGTCTGGGGGTATGACTTCGGGGGCGAAAGCAACATCATCGAGGTCTACGTCCGCTACCTGCGCCAGAAACTCGAGGCCCACGGCGAACCCCGCGTGATCCATACTGTGCGCGGCGCCGGTTACATCCTCCGTGAAGAGTAATGCCCGGTCGTGGCGCATAATTGTAATCTACGATCCTTTGTCGTTGCTCCGGCACGGTGTTATGCTCTAACGCCCGTGTGGGTGTTTCAGCAACCCGCATCGCACCGGGGCGTGTATGCGTTTGCTCACCGTTATCCGGCCGGGACGCCGTCTGCGCCCGATGCTGGCCCTCAGCGCCCTGCTCGCGGCAGCGGCGGCTGTTCTGCTCGCCCCTCGGGTTGCGCTGCCTCTGATCCTGGTAACCGCCCTGTTGATCATCTGGGATCGGCTGGCGCTCGAACGCGACCTGCGGCGTCTGGCTGCCAGTGTGACCGACACCGAGTCGGGGGGCAAGCTGGAGGTCACCGACGACGCCTGGGGCGAGTTGTGCCACATCATCAACCGGCTGCGCCAGCAGCGGCGCGCCGAACAACGGCTCCAGCGCCTGCTCCCCGAGCTTCCCCCGATTGAGGACCTGCTGGAGGCCGAGCTGCCGCCTGAAGGGGCGCCCTGCGACATTGCGGCGCTGGCCATCGCGCCGCCCGAAGGCGCGGCCCGGGCGGCGCGCCTGCGCGAAGCGGCCACAATCGCGGCTGCCAGCGTCCGCCAGTACCATGCCCTGCTCACCCGCTCCGGACCAAATCTAGTGTTAATCTTCGGCGTCACGGGCCGGCAAAGCCCCGCGCTGATCCTGCGGAACGCGCGCCAGGCTGCGCGGGCCATTCACACCCACTGGAACCTCGACGCCACCCGGCGACCCCGCCTCGTCCTGGCCAGCGGTCAGGCCCGCCTGGCAACCCTCCCCGGTCTCGGGCTGAGTGTGATCGGGCCGCCGGTTGATCAGGCCCTGGCCCTGCTCGACCTGGCCGACGAAGAACTGCTGCTCTGTAACGAAGACGCCTACCTGAGCCTGCGCCGCCTCGGCCTGGTTCCGGCCCAGCTCGCCGGCCAGCGCCCCCTTGCCAGCGCCGGCTACCCTGGCGCCTACGGGATTCCCCTCTGAGGTGAAAATAGCCCGCCCGCGGGAGGGTTTGGGAGGGCTGCGCCCTCTCAAGAACGATCATATGTTCATTCCGGCCTTGTGCGCCATGCGCATGACCGTCTGAGGCGAACATATGGGGAAACCGGGTTTCCCCATCCCCCTGCCTGTGGGGGCCATATGGGGCAACCGGATTGCCCCATCCCCCTGCCCATTGGGGCGCCAGCCGCTCCCTCCAGCGGTTGGGACACGGGGAACCCGGGTTTCCCTGCGCCCCGTGCGTCCTGGCGGGGTGCGGCTCTCCCCGAGTTTCCCCGCGGCCCGCCGCCGCAGAGCGCGTGGACTGCGCGCCAGCAGCGTAAGCGACTGCGCGTTTAGCGCGTCAGCATGCCCTGCACAATTGAACACCCTTGCGTTTTGATCTTGCGCGACGTATAATGTCAACGGTTGATCAATACATCTCCCGGCTGCGTCTTCGGGCCCTTCGCGTTGAGCAAGGACGGCGCATGGAAGAGTCCAAAGGGATTGCCGCAGAGTCGGAAGAACCTTCCTCCCCGCACCACGGGGAGAACGGGTTTACGTCTGAAGCTGAGGATATGGCTCTGATGGAGCAGTACCTCAGCGACCCTGCGCACGAGTACCGCAATCTCAAGTACGGCGATACGGTCGACGGCAAGATCATGCGCGTCGACCGTGATGAGATTCTTGTTGACATTGGCGCCAAAGCCGAAGGGATTGTCCCTGCCCGTGAAATGCAGTCCCTCAGCCCCGAGGATCGGGCCGCGCTCAAGGTTGGCGACACGCTGCTGGTCTTTGTTGTGCAGTCCGAAGACAAGGAAGGCCGCGCCATCCTCTCGATAGATAAAGCCCGTCAGGAACGAAGCTGGCGGGCGCTCCAGGCCGCCTACGAGCGCGGCGAGGTGATCAGGGCGCGGGTGGTCAATTATAACAAAGGCGGGCTGCTCGTCAACCTCGATGGAGTGCGCGGCTTCGTGCCTGCCTCGCAAGTCTCGGGGATCAGCCGGGGCCCCGATACCCAGAAACAGTCCGATATGGCCAGAATGGTCAATACGGAACTGCCGCTCAAAGTGATTGAGATCAATCGGAACCGCAACCGTCTCATCCTCTCCGAGCGACAGGCGGTTCAAGAGTCCCGCGAACTGAAGAAGGACGAGCTACTCTCAAGCCTCCGCGAGGGAGACGTGCGGACGGGCGTGGTCAGTTCGGTGTGCGACTTTGGCGCATTTGTTGACATCGGTGGAGCTGATGGTCTCGTGCATCTGTCCGAGATCTCGTGGAGCCGGGTCAAGCATCCCTCGGAGGTGTTGAAGGTCGGCGATACGGTTCAGGTTTACATTTTGAGTATCGATCACGAACGCAAGCGGATTGCCCTGTCGATAAAACGCACCCAGAGCGAACCCTGGACGCGCGCGGGCGAGAAGTACCACCTCGGCCAGATAGTGGAAGGCGCCGTGACCCAGATCACCTCCTTCGGCGCCTTCGCACGGATCGAGGACGGCATCGAGGGCCTGATCCACGTCTCCGAGATGGGCGATGAGCGTATCCAGAACCCCAGAGACGTCCTCACCGAAGGACAGACTATTCGAGCGCGCATCATTCGGATTGACCCGGCCCGCAAGCGCATGGGGCTCAGTCTTCGCCTCAACCCGGACGTGAGCGAGGAAGCTGACGCCGAGGAGTCAGTGGATCCCGAATCCTGAGGCAATGAGGCGCCGCGTCCGTGTATGGCGCGGGAGCCTGGGAAACGGCAACCTCCCGACTCCCACCCATCCGCGGTTCCCCGCAGAGTCTACCGGACCCCGCCATCTCCATCGATGGAATCTGAGGAGCCCCGATGCCTGCTCAGACTCCAGGCTCTGCCGGTATAACGGGCATCGGTCGCCTGTACGTTCATCCCTGTGGGCGCACCTGCGACTGGTTCAGGGATAGCTAGTGGAGAACTTCCATGTCAGATCTTTACAGCAAGTTTACCAAGCGGGCCAAGCAGGTGCTGCAGCTCGCGCATGAAGAGGCGCGCTCGTTTAATCACCCCTATATTGGCACCGAGCACATCCTGCTCGGCCTCATCCGTGAAAGTGAGGGGATCGCCGCGCGCGTCCTCGATGACCTGGGGGTGAAGCTGCCCCAGGCGCGCAGCGCCGTTGAGTTTATCGTCGGGGTCGGGGAGGGCGCCCCTTCGGCCGACCAGGAACTCACCGCCCGCGCCCAGAAGGTCATTAAGTATGCGATTGAAGAAGCCAATCGCCTCAATCACCACTACATCGGTACGGAACACCTGCTCCTCGGCCTCGTGCGCAACGGTGAGGGGGTGGCCACCGGTGTGCTGGATATTCTGGGTGTGAGCCTGGAGCAGGTGCGCAACCAGGTGATGCGGGTGCTGCGCCACGGCACCACCGGCACCGCCGAGCAGCGCGGGGCCACCCCCGGCGCGGCCGCCCAGCGCCAGTCGAAGACACCCTACCTCGATGCCCTGGGCACCGACCTCACCGAAATGGCCGAGGCTGGCCGCCTCGACCCGATCATCGGCCGCCAGCACGAGATCGAGCGCGTGATCCAGATCCTCTCGCGCCGCACCAAGAACAATCCGGCCCTGATTGGCGAGCCTGGCGTCGGCAAGACGGCCATCGTCGAGGGGCTGGCCCAGCGTATCGTGCAGGGCGATGTGCCCGATAGCATCAAGGGCAAACGCGTGGTCACGCTGGATATGGGCGCTCTGGTGGCCGGCACCAAGTACCGCGGACAGTTTGAGGAGCGCCTCAAGCGCGTGATTGATGAGATCAAAGAGACCCGCTGCATCCTCTTCATTGATGAGTTCCATACGATCATCGGGGCCGGCGGCGCCGAGGGCACCCTCGATGCGGCCAATATCCTCAAGCCGGCTCTCTCGCGCGGCGAGTTGCAGACCATTGGCGCAACCACGCTTGATGAGTACCGCAAGTACATCGAACGCGATGCAGCCCTCGAACGCCGCTTCCAGCCGGTGATGGTCGAGGAGCCCAGCCTTGAGGATACGGTGCAGATCCTCCGCGGCATTAAGTCGCGCTATGAGGATTTCCATCAACTCCAGATCAGCGACGAGGCCATCAAGGCCGCTGCGGCGCTCTCCGCGCGCTACGTGCCCGATCGCCAGTTGCCCGATAAGGCCATTGACCTGATCGATGAGGCCGCCAGCCGCGTGCGCATGTACCGCAGCGCCACCCCGCCGCAACTCCGCGATGCCCTCCGCGGCCTCGAGGCCCTGCGCAAAGAGCGCGAGGCGGCCCTCGAAGATAAGCAGTACGAACTCGCCAGCGACCTCCGCGAGCGCGAGGAGCGTATGCAGATGCGCATTAGCGCCATCGAACAGGAGATGGGCGCCGCGCGGGGCGATGACCGCATCATCGAGCGGCCCTACGTTACCGAAGAGGATATTGCCGAGGTCGTGGGGATGTGGACGGGCATCCCCGTCACCCGCCTCAAGGGTGATGAGACCATGCGCCTCATGCAGATGGAGGAGTTTCTCCATAACCGGGTGATCGGTCAGCAAGAGGCGATTGTGACCATCTCCAAGGCTGTGCGCCGCGCCCGCGCCGGGCTGAAGGACCCCAAGCGCCCCATCGGTAGCTTCCTCTTCCTCGGTCCCACGGGCGTGGGCAAAACCGAACTCGCCAAGACCCTGGCCGAGTTTATGTTCGGCTCCGAAGAGAGCCTGATCAAGATCGACATGTCCGAGTTCCAGGAGCGCCATACCACCTCGCGCCTGGTGGGTTCGCCCCCCGGCTACGTCGGCTATGGCGAGGGCGGCCAGTTGACCGACGCCGTGCGCCGCAAGCCCTATTCGGTCGTGCTCTTCGACGAAATCGAAAAGGCTCACCCCGACGCCTTTAACCTGCTGCTCCAGGTGCTCGAAGATGGTCACCTCACCGACGGCAAGGGCCGCAAGGTGGACTTCCGGAACACCATTATCATCATGACCTCCAACGTCGGTACGGAGCACATCCGTCGCGCCAGTCGCATCGGCTTCGGCATCAGCGCCGATGAGATTGACCAGACTGATATGCGCCGCAAGGTGGACGACGCCCTGAAGGCCCTGTTCCGCCCTGAGTTCCTCAACCGCATTGACGCGACGATCATCTTCCATCCCCTGACCAACGAGGAGATCCAGCAGATCACGAAGCTGATGCTCAAGCGCGTGCAGAAGCAGCTCGATGAGCACCAGATGCGGCTGGACGTGCGGCAGGACGCCCTCGACCTCCTGGCCCGCCGGGGCTACGATCCGGCCTTTGGCGCCCGGCCCCTGCGCCGTATCATTACCAATCTGATCGAAGACGCCCTGGCCGAGGGTCTGCTTGAGGGGCGCTTCCAGGAGGGGGATACGATTATCGCGCATACCGAGGGCGATACGCTGCGGCTCCGCTCGCAGCGCGAGCTTGAGGGTCAGACCGGCGGCGAGACGCCGCAGCAGGCGGAAGAAAGCCCGGCGCTCGTGGAGTAGAGCCTGCGGTAGCCTTACCGGTGCCTGGAGCCACGCGCAGTGCGCGTGGCTCCGGCTATTGGGCGCCTGTATCGGCGCCGGGTGGGGGGAAGGGCCAGGTCTTCTGAAGGTGGGGAAACCCGGTTTCTCCATCAACAGAAACGCCCCGACCGCCACCCCGATAATCCGGTCTTCTGAAAGGTGGGGAAACCCGGTTTCTACATCCCCCAACCGCGGAAGGGGTCGCCTGGCGCACCCATAGGCAGGGGCACTGGGGAAACCCGGTTTCCCCTATTTTCACCTCAGGGCCTTCGGCCTGCGCACCCGGCCGTAACTGGAGAGCGTAGCCCTCACAGGGGCGGACGGGGAAGCCAGGGCGCTCTCAAGTGTAGAGTTTTTGGGGGGTGCAACCCCCGGGTCCCGCATACCCCACCCCCCCTGTCCTTTCTCCTGCCAGGGAAGGGAGTCAGAATCCGGCGTTGCGGCACGTCAGCAGAACCGGTGTATCGCAGCGTCAGCCACATACCCCCCTCTCCCGCTCAGGGAGAGGGGGGCAGGGGGGTGAGGACCAGCAGCGCATCAGGACGACATCCGCCAGAAACTCTACACCTGAAAGAAGCCGGGGCGCCCCACGCTGTCTACGAGGTATCATCGTAGATCGCCTCCGTGGTATAATGCGCCCATGGCTAAACCGCGCACAAGTTACGTCTGCCAGCAGTGCGGCGCTCGCCAGAGCCGCTGGATGGGCCGATGCTCCGACTGCGGCGCCTGGGACAGCTTTGTCGAACAGGTGGAGGACCGTGGTCCCGCCTCGCGGGCGGGCGCCAACGGCGCCAGCGCCCGCCCCCTGCGCCTGCGCGATGTGCCCACCGCCGGCTTTCAGCGTCTCGAGGTGTACACCGGCGAACTCGCCCGCGTCCTCGGCGGGGGCCTGGTTCCCGGCTCGGTGGTGCTCATCGGCGGCGACCCGGGCATCGGCAAGAGCACCCTGCTGACCCAGGTGGCGGCCCACTTCGCCGCCGCTGTCGCTCCTGCGCTCTACGTGAGCGCCGAGGAGTCGGCCCAGCAGATCAAGCTGCGCGCCGAGCGCCTCAACCTGCGCCACGATGACCTGTTCGTCTATGCCGAAACTTCGCTCGACGCAGTGCTGCACCAGATCCGTGCTATGCGCCCCGGGCTGGTGATCGTCGACTCGATCCAGACGGTCTACCTCGATGACCTGACCAGCGCTGCCGGCAGCGTGAGCCAGGTGCGCGAGGGCGCGCTGCGTCTGATGCACCTGGCCAAGGAGCTGGGCATCCCCATCGTCCTGGTTGGTCACGTTACCAAGGAAGGCGCAATCGCCGGGCCGAGGGTGCTGGAGCATATCGTTGACGTGGTGCTCTACCTCGAAGGCGACCGTTTCCACCAGTACCGGCTGCTGCGCGGGGTAAAGAACCGCTTTGGCTCGACCAACGAGATCGGCGTCTTCGAGATGGCCGGCGATGGCCTGCGCGAAGTTCCCAATCCTTCCCAGGTGTTCCTGGCGGAACGTTCCGCCGGCAGCCCCGGCTCAACCGTAGCGGTGATGCTGGAGGGTACGCGCCCGCTGCTGGTGGAGGTGCAGGCCCTCACGTCCACCGCCAGCAACGCCCCGCCGCGCCGCACGACCAACGGCTTCGATCTCAACCGGCTGCTGATGCTCAGCGCCGTGCTGACCAAGCGCGTCGGTTTGCCCTTGTTCAATCAGGATGTTTATGTCAACATCGTGGGCGGGTTACGCATCAGTGAACCTGCTGCCGATCTGGCGGTGGCGATGGCGATTGTCTCGTCGCACCGCAACCAGCCAGTCGGGGCGGAGCTGGCGTTGATCGGCGAGATCGGGCTTTCGGGTGAGCTGCGGAGCGTGAGCCAGCTCGATCGGCGGCTTGCTGAGGCGGCCAACCTCGGCTTCGCTCGCGCGGTCGTACCCGCTACGGCAGGCCTGTCTGTCGTTGGCGATCTGGCCCTGTTCCCGGCACGCTCCCTGAGCGAGGTGGTGGAAATGCTCGCCCTCGGGCGTTGAGTAAACGGCGCTGTGTTTCACATCAGACGGTCATGCGCGGGGCACACAACGCCACGATGAACATGGGGTATCTTTGGGAGGGCTACGCCCTCCCAAACCCTCCCCGCTGGCAGGTTGTTTTCTGGGAGGGCGTAGAGGCGCGGCGGCGCCGCGCCTCTACGCCCAAACCCTCCCGCGCGCAGGGGCGTTCCAATGCGGCATAAACTACGTTGGCTCTGATGTGCTGTCCGCCCTTAAACTCCCACCGGGTAGGAGTCCGGCTCCTCCCCCCGATGGGGGAGGTTGGGAGGGGGACCAGAACGCCGCGTTCTAAACGGGAAAGTGTCAGAGGGCATGGCCCTCGCAAACCCTCTCCGTCGGGAGGAACACGGGAAACCCCGGATTCCCCACATCCCCGCGCGGGAGGCTATGGCAGGCTATGCTCTCAGGCGCGGGCTACGTTCACCGAACTATGAAAGTCAGCCTCAACTTCATTGTTCGCATCCTCGGGATGTTGAGCCTGGCATACATTGGCTGGTCGGCAGGGCGGTCGCTTTCCGATCCGCAGCCTGATGAGATGCAGGTGTTTGCCACGCAGTTGTTGACGCTCGCCGGCGCCGGCCTGGGGCTGCTGGTCACGCCGCGCCTCACCATCGAGCCGGTGGAGGAGTTGTTGCGACGCTCGCGCCATGTGCCCCTGCCGGACCTGCTCATTATCGGCGCGGGCGTGCTGCTTGGTCTGGTCTTCGCCGTGCTGCTCGCCGTCCCCCTTGCTGCGCTGCCGCGCCCGTTCGGGCAATACCTGCCCCTGATCTGCGCCCTGGTCTGCGCCTACGTTGGCGGAACTATTTTCACTGTGCGCAAGCGTGATCTGAGCGACCTGTTGCGCTCGCTGCGGCCCGGGGCCGCCTCGCCCCCGGCCCTGCCGGGGGCGCCGGCGCACCCCCAGACGGGCGAACGGCGGCTGCTGCTCGACACCAGCGCAATTATTGACGGGCGCATCGCCGCTGTCGCTCGCACCGGCTTTCTCGACGGCACGTTTCTGGTGCCGAGCTTCGTGCTGGCCGAATTGCAACAACTCGCCGACTCCCCCGATGACCTGCGCCGTAGCAAGGGCCGGCGCGGCCTCGACCTGCTCAACGAGATGCAACGCCAATCGCCCCTGCCGGTCGAGGTTGTCAACGTCGAGGTGGCCGGTGTGAACAAGGTTGACGATAAGCTCATCGCCCTGGCCCGCGAATGCTCCTGCCCGATCATCAGCAACGACTTTAACCTCAACCGCGTCGCCGGTCTCCAGGGGGTGCGCGTGCTGAGCCTCAACCAGCTCAGCGAGGCCGTGCGCCCGCCGGTAAGCCAGGATCAGCGGCTGCACGTGCTGATCCGCAACGAGGGCAACGCGCGGCAGCAAGGGGTTGGCTATCTGGAAGACGGCACCCCCGTGATCGTCGAAGACGCCCGCCACCTGATCGGCCAGACTACCGAAGTCGTGGTGACACGCCTGCACCAGACCCAGACCGGCCGGCTGATCTTCGCTACGGTCGCGCCGGCCCCGGCGCCTCCCAGCAGCGGGTAGGGTATGCGAGCAGTTATTCAGCGGGTCAGTATGGCCTCGGTTGAAGTTGAGGGCCGGATCGTGGGGCGCATTGGCCCGGGGGTGCTGGTGCTGCTGGGCGTCGGCCACGGCGACAGTGAGGCCGAGGCGCGGCTCCTGGCCGACAAGACGGCCAATCTGCGGATCTTTGCCGATGAGGCGGCGAAGTTCAACCACTCGCTGCTCGACACGGGCGGCAGCGCTCTGGTGATCTCGCAGTTTACCCTGTACGCCGACACGCGCAAGGGCCGGCGCCCCAGTTTTAGCGGCGCCGCGCCGCCGACCGAAGCCGAACCGCTGGTCAACGCCTACTGCGCGGCCCTGCGCGCCCTGGGCATTCCGGTAGAGACCGGCGTCTTCGGCGCGATGATGCGCATCACCCTGGTTAACGAAGGCCCCGTCACGATCACCCTCGACAGCGATACCTTTCGGCTGCCACGCTCCGGTTGAGGAGGGCGGGAACCGGCTGCCCACGCCATCCTCCCTGACGGGAGGGGTGCGGGGAAACCCGGTTTCCCTGTGTTCATATGCGCCAGCCCTGTCACATCGGCAGGGCTGGCGCAACGTCGTCGAGGCAGGCCCCGAACGCCACCATGCCCGACGGAGACCCGCGGACCTTTCAGGTGTAGAGTTTCTGGCGGATGTCGTCCTGATGCGCTGCTGGTCCTCACCCCCCTGCCCCCCTCTCCCTGAGCGGGTTCAGGGGCGGACAGAACATATGGGCGACGACGGGCGTTCTGGCGTTGGGATGCGCTGGTTCGTCCTCACCCCCTGCCCCTCTCCAGCTTCGCTGGAGAGGGGAGACCAGAGCCGTGCGCGCGGGCGTTCGAATGCGGCGCAAGCCACGTTGGCTCGGATGTTCTGTCTGCCCCTGAACCTGAGCGGGAGAGGGGGGTATGTGGCTGACGCTGCGATACACCGGTTCTGCTGACGCGCCGCAACGCCGGATTCTGACTCCCTTCCCTGGCAGGAGAAAGGGCAGGGGGGTGGGGTATGCGGGACCCGGGGGTTGCACCCCCCAAAAACGCTACACTTGAGAGGACCCGCGGACCCGGGTTCGCCAGCAAGATCGTTGCGTCTGCCCGGTTGCAGGATACCCCTGGCCCCCCCTTTTTCCACGCCGGATGCGTGGGCGCCCCGCCTGTATACGGGCCGGAGGCCCGCGGATCCGGGTTCGCCAGCAAGATCGTTGCGTCTGCCCCGTCGCACCGGCTAGCGGCCATGCTATGGTACGGGCGTGATGCTATAATCTTCACGTAAGCGCCGCGCGGCCAGCATCTCCGCACCGGCGCCATTGATATCTCTGTGAGTATACTTAGCAATGTCCGTGATCTGCCCGATCCGCCGACCAGGCGATGTATACGTGGCCATTAGCCGTGTGCGCGATCTGGCGACTGCCATGGGCTTCTCGCCGAACGACCGCGCGCGCATCGAGATTGCCACCACCGAACTCGCGCGCAACCTGATCGTCCACGCCGGGGGTGGAACGCTTACCTTCAGTCAGGTGAACGACCCTAACCACGGCCCGGGTCTGGTTGTGGAATCGCATGATCACGGCCCCGGCATTGCCGATCTGGAACTGGCCCTCCAGGACGGGTACAGCACTGCCCGCAGCCTCGGCGCCGGTCTGCCGGGGGTGCGCCGGCTGATGGATACGTTTGCGATTGAGTCGACAGTGGGCGTGGGCACGTGGGTCAGGGCCGTCAAGTGGTTGATCCGGCCCCGGCGGAGCAGTATCTATGAACATTAGGTGGGGCGCGAGCAACCAGCCAAAGCACGGACAGAGGATCAGCGGCGATGCGTATGTCATCGAGCCCTTTAGCCCGCACGGGCTGATGGTGTCGCTCATCGACGGGCTTGGCGGCGGCGAAGCGGCGGCGCATGCAGCGCAAAGCGCCGCAGCAGTGATCCGCAGCGCGCCAGCGCAGGACCCGCTTGAACTGATCCGGCGCTCGCATCTGGCCCTTCGCGGCACCCGCGGGGCAGTGATGGCGCTGTTCAGCTACAACCTGCAGCATTGCAGCGTCAGCTTTGCCGGGGTTGGCAACATCGGGGTGCAGGTCTACAGCGCCGTGCCGATCAAACCCATTTCGAAGAACGGGATCGTCGGCTACCGGCTGCCAGGCTTGCTCAAGCTCGCCTACAGCTACAGTCCGGGTGACACCTTCGTACTGTACAGCGATGGTGTATCAAGCGATTTCACCAGCGAGATCAACCCCGAAAGCGCAGAAGATCCCCAGAGCCTCGCCGAGAGCATCCTGCGCCACTACGCGAAGGGGCACGATGATGCCAGCGTGGTAGTTGTGCGCATTGACGGATAGAACCAATGTACGACGACCTTGCAGCCTGGCTCGAAATCCACCGTCCCCGTCTGATCCATAGCTGGACCGAGCTTGGCCTGGCATCGGGCAACGGCGCTACCGGGGCGTCGGGCATTGCCACTCTGGCGCCGGCGGTGAACGTGGCCGATCTCTACACGGCAGTGGTCGCCGCAGCTCGTGGTGATAGCGCTGCCCTGGCTGAACAGTTGTACGCTCTGGCTGTCGCCGAACGTGGGCGGGCCATTACCGCGAGCCTCGATCTGGCCCGCGCCCTGCGGCAGAGTACCGCAGGTCTGATCGGCGCCAGTGTGAACGATCCAGTTGCAGCTCTCGCCCTCAGTGAGAGCATCGGCACCGTCTTCGAGCAGGCGGTGTTTGCACTGGTGGAGGGCTGGGAAGCCCGCACGCGCCAGATCATCGAAGATCGCGAGTTCATCGCCGAAAGTCTGGAGGTGGCCTCCGCGGCTGCCGACAAACGGGCCCTGCAACTCCAGTCGCTCAATGTCATCTCCCGGCAACTCTCCTCGGTGCTGGAAGAGGACGCGATCATCCACCTGGTCGTCAACAACATCCATCAACTCACCGGCGTCGCGCATGTCGCGATCTGGCAGCCTGGCGCTCCCGGCGGCCCCGACGGCCCCACCCTGGTCGCCCGTCAGTCTGTCGGAGTCGAACGGGTCAGCGTTCCCGGCATGCTCCTGTCCGCGGAGCATCCCACCGACCTGGTGGCGCGGGCCTTCCGGAGCGGCACGCTCCAGTTCGACCTGGCGCCCAACCCCGACCGGCACGGCGCGTGGCTGCAGCCCGACTGCGGCGCGCTCGCGCTGCCGATGGTGGTAGGGCAACAGGTGGTGGCGGTGACAGTATTGCAGGACCCCGATCCTCTCAATCAACTGCGCCTGCAGCAAGATCTGGCCCAGGGCGTCGTTGGCCAGGCGGCCATCGCGCTGCAGAACGCGCGGCTCTATGCCGAGATACGCACCTTGAACGCGGACCTGGAGCGCCGCGTGGCCGAGCGGACTCGCGAGTTGCAGGAGGAAAAGGATCGCCTCGCCACCATCTACCAGATTTCCACCGAGGTCAGCAGCACGCTCGACCTAGACGCCCTGCTTCGCACCTCGCTCAAACTGCTCGCCGATGTGACCAGGGCCGAGCAAGGGGCCATCTTGCTCATCGAGCAGCCCGAGGGCGACGTACTGGTGACACGCGCAGTCTTCGGCATGCCCGACGAGGCCCAGACCTACGTTCGTCTACCCCTTAACAGCGGCATCGCCGGTCAGGTCGTGCAGAGGCGGACGGGGTTGCTGGTCAGCGACGTGACCAGCAACGAGCGCTGGCTATCCGTTCCTGAGGGATCCCCGTATCCCCGGGAAGGGGCGGTGGTCGCCGTACCACTGATCTTCCAGGGTGAGGTGCTCGGGGTCATCACCCTCGCGCACCACCAGACCGGTTTTTTCAACGAAGACTCCCTGCGACTGCTGAACGCCTGCGGCGGGGCCATCGCCATTGGCGTCCACAACGCTAACATGTTCCAGGCGCTCAGCAACGAGTACGAGCGCCGCTCTGAACTGCTGCGCCAGCAACATACCGAAACGAGTAAAATCAACGCTATCCTGCAGAGCCTGAACGATGGCGTCATTGTGTGCGATCTGTACGGGAGCATTCTGGCGGTAAATGCCGCAGCCGCGCCGATCTTGCAGCGCAAGTTCGAGGACCTGTTGCTCTGGAACCTGCACGACCTCCTCCAGCGCTACCTTGGCCCGCGCACGGTCGAACTCCCCCTCGACGAACTGCTGCGCCACCCGCTCACCAGGGAGGGGCATCCCCGCATCTTTACCTCCACCGTGCGCGTCGGGGTGCGCGTCATCAGCCTGACGCTCGGCCCGGTGCTCAAAAATGCCGACGATACAGAACTGCTCGGCGCTCTGCTGGTGCTCCGCGACATCACCCGCGAGACCGAAGCCGACCGTATGAAGACCGAGTTCATCGGAACGATGTCGCACGAGTTGCGCACGCCGATGACGGCCATCAAGGGCTTCACCCAGTTGCTGTTGATGGGCAGCCTCGGCCCGTTGACGGCAACGCAACGAGAGTTCGTCACCACGATTTACAACAACACCGAGCGCATGATCGCCCTGATCAACGACGTGCTGGATCTGACCAAGATCGAGTCGGGCAGCGTTGAACTGGAATGGCGCTCGCTGCACCTGGCCGAGGTGCTCAGCGGCGTGATCGCCGAATTGAAGGGCCTGATCGCCGAGCGGGGCCATCACCTGACGATCAGTCTGCCGCCCGGCTTGCCTCTGGTGCGCGGCGACGCCCACCGGCTGCACCAGATCGTCTACAACTTGCTGGTCAACGCGGTGAAGTACACGCCTCGCGGCGGGCAGATCTGGGTCGAAGCCTGCGAGACCGCCACCGCCGATCTGCCCGACGATGTGCGCAACCAGGTCGCCCTCGACCGGCGCTACTTGCAGGTAAGCATCCGCGATACCGGGGTAGGTATCAGCGCGGAGGACCTGCCACGCATCTTCGACCGCTTCTACCGCACCGACAATCCTCTGAAGATTGAAGCCGGGGGAACGGGCCTGGGACTGTCTCTAGTGCGCCCCCTTGTCCACATGCTGGGCGGGCGCATGTGGGTGCGCAGCACCCTCGGCGCCGGCAGCACCTTCGCCTTTGTGCTCCCCGCAGTCGATACCTGAGGTCAGGTGGGAAGACCCTTTCCAGGTGCAGGGGTTCTGGCGGATGGCGTCCTGATGCGCTGCTGGTCCTCACCCCCCTCTCCCTGAGCGGAAGTTCAGGGGCGGACAGAACATATGAGCGCCAACGGGCGTGATGGCGTTGTGATGCGCTGGTTGGTCCTCACCCGCACCTTTCAGCCCCCTCCCCATCAAATGGTATTATAATGCCTTGCAAATGCGGTGCCGCAGGCGCCGTCACTGTGTTGCCTGGAAAAAGAAGGACCCGTAGATGAAGCCTCTGATCGGTATCTCGTGCGGCACATTTTATGATCGGGACTGGTGCCCGCCCTCGTTCGGACACCGTCAGACGTACGTTGACGCGATCCTGCGCGCGGGCGGCGCGCCACTGCTCATCCCCCCTGTGCCTGACGAGCTTACCCTGCGGATACTGTTTGATCGCCTTGATGGCCTGCTGCTCGCCGGTGGCGGTGACATCGCGCCGGCCAACTACGGCGCCGAGCCACACGCCAATCTCGGGACGGTTGACCTGCTCCGCGACAGCGCCGAATTGCCCATGGCGCGCTGGGCAGTGGCCGAGGGCAAACCGGTCCTGGGGATCTGCCGGGGCATTCAGGTATTGAACGTGGCCCTGGGCGGCACGCTCTACCAGGACATTCCCTCCGAGATCGAGAACGCCCTGGCGCACAACCTTTCCTACGAACGCGAGGACTGGACGCATCTGGCCCACGAGTTGCGTCTGGCTCCGGGATCGCGACTGCGCCAGTTGCTGGGCGTGGAACGGCTGCTGGTGAACTCGCTGCACCACCAGGCAGTACGGAAGCTGGCGCCCGGTTTGCGGGCAGTGGCCTGGGCGCCCGACGATGTCATCGAGGCAGTGGAGGGTAGCGGTGAAGGCTTCGTCGTGGGCGTGCAGTGCCATCCTGAGGCTCTGCAGGGTGGCGCTGATCCGCGCTGGCAGCGGCTCTTCGCCGCCTTCGTCAACAGTTGCGGCACTGAGCAGCGCCGCGCCGCGCGCGCGGCATAGCGGCGCGCCCCCCGGTCGCCGGGAAGACCGCGCTGAACGTGGGGAAGCAGGGTTTCCCCCGCCTCTCCCTGGCGAGAGGGTTTGGGAGGGCGCAGCCCTCCCAAGAAAAACCCATATTCATCGTGTCGTTGTGCAGCACAGCCGCATGGACGGCTGATGTGAACATATGGGGAAACCGGGGGTTCCCATACCCCGTCCATCGGGGCGCCGCCCCTGGTCGGGGGGCTTGCTAACAACGAGCCCGTTCAAGGGGCAGGGGCGCGCCCCACACCCGCGCGAGGGCCGGGGCAACCAGCGCGGGATCGCCGGTTGTGGCACAACGCACGATCCCATCCCCGGGGCCAATCCCGGCGGCGGCGGCCACCCGGGCCGTCTGCGCGGCTACCGCCGGCCCGGTATCAATGATTGTCGCTCCGGGGGCCGCTTCAGCGATCAACGGGCGCAGCGGCGGGAAGTGGGTACAGCCAAGCACCAGGGTATCCACCCCACGCGCGCCGAGCGACTCCACACACGCCGCAACCACGGCGCGGGCGCGCGGCCCATCGAGTTCCCCGTCTTCCACCAGTTGCACCATCGCCGGACAGGCCACCGTGATCACCTCGGCTCCGTGGGCGAAACGCTCGCGCAGGCGCTGAAAGCGCTCGCCCCCCAGGGTGCCGCTGGTGGCCAGCACAGCGATGCGGCCGCTGCGGGTAGCGGCAACCGCAGGCTTCAGCCCCGGCTCCATGCCCACCACCGGCGCCCTGAGCCTGGCGCGGAGCGTCTCGATGGCAGCCGAGGTAGCGGTATTGCAGGCGACAACAACCACCCCGGCCCCCTGCGCGACCAGCCAGGTGGCGCAGGCCAGGGCGCGCGCGCGCACCACCTCGGGGGCGAGCGGACCATAGGGGCAGTAGGCGCTATCCGCGAGGTAGATCAGGTCGTGGCCGGGCAGCAGCGCGCGCACCGCCCGCGCCACCGACAGCCCGCCCAGGCCCGAGTCAAAGATGCCAATCATCGCAGGGTAGGCTATGCCGCCCTCACAGGTCCACGACAACGGTGAGGGCGGCACGACACGTCTCATCCATCAGCGCTGGCGTCTCCCTCAACGGGCGGCTGCGGTGGCTCGGGCTGCGGCGGCGCGACCGGAACGATTTGCCCATTATCGGGCAGCCCGGGCGCCTGGCCGTCGGCGGGCGCGGTGGCGTTGGGATCAGGTGTGGGCGCAGCGTTCGGATCAGGAGTGGGCTGGTAGGGGATCGGGCGCCCGTCGGGGCCAAGGTCAGCCGGGTTGACCTCGTAGATGTTTGGCCAGGGCTTGAACTTCGTTTCAAACAGACGCCGCTCGATAACCTGACCATCGCGCTCGATCACCCGCGTAAAGTGGATGGTCATGCCGCCGCGAGCCTTGTCACTCTGGCGAATGGAGCCGCGGGGCCGCCGGGGATCAGGCACATACCGCGGCTGGGTTGGCGCAGGAATGCGTTCGGTGATCGTCGGGCCGATCAGCGACACCTTGCGGCCATCGCTGGTGCCGTAGATCCGCACCTCAGCCAGAGCCTGGCTCGGGTCGGCCAGGGTCTGGATGAGCAACCAGTTACCGGTATCGTTGAGAAACTTCAGATCGAGGGCGCCGGTAAAAATCGTCGCGTCCATCCCCGGGCCATTGCCGTACTCACCGAACCCGTACTTGTCGTACCAACTGATGTAGAACGAATGGCCCCAGCGTTCGGTAATTGGCAAACCGGCCCAGAACGCGGCACGGAACATAGTGGTCGAGTCCTGGCAGATTCCGCCGCCCCACTCGAGCTGGGTGCGGTTTTGCACGATGGCGTAGCCTTCGACAAAACCGTTGGAGGCATCAATGCGACCAATGGTATCGTTAAAGGAAAACTCGGCTCCCGGCGGCACCAGGACGCCGTGGAGCAACCGCATACCCGCCTGGATGTTGGTGACACGATAGGCCGCCGAGCCACTGAAATCACTGCGGCCCACGGCCAGCAGCTCGGTGATACCGAGCTGATCGAGTGTGGCGGCGGTGACCGGCGGCGGCTCTTCCTGCCTCACCAGACTCACCTGACGGGCAGTGGGGGGGGCGGCAAACGCAGCGAGCACGGACTCTTCGGCCCGGGTTATGTTCAACCGACGACCAGGGGCGCCCTCCTTAAAGATGCGCAAGTTACCCCCGTTCCAGTCAACCCGGGGCAAACGGCCCGGGATTGCGGTCGCCTCGGCCAGCTCGCTCAGTTTTGCCCGCAACCGCGCCTGATCCACCGTTACCGCGAGCGTATCGCCTGTAGCGCCCACCTCTCGATCCAGGCGCACCAGGCGCGCGAGATCCTCAAGCGACCAGACAACCGGCGCCTGGACGCCCTCGATGGTGATGGTGATCGGCCCGGCCAGCAGGCGGGCGATCTCCTCACGGGCGGACTGAACGGCAGTATCACTCAGTCGGGGAGCCACCTCGCGGGTGCGTAGCGTCACGGTCCGCGGGGTCAGGCTCTGCACAGCGGCGGTCAATTCCTGCAAGGTCTCATTGATCAGCACCTGCTGACCGGCCACAGCAGGGGTCACGGCGATGAGCGTACCGTCGAGGGCAATCTGCGCGTCTCGCGCCGGGCGTTCAACCTGTGTTGCGCGGCTCATAAGGTACGCCTGCATCGCCGCGTGATCCACCGTCAGGTGCAGCGGCAGCTCCAGGCCGTCACGGTACACGGCAAACATCTCACCCAGGTTGGTGAAGGGATCATGACCCCGCCCGGCCAGGTAGGCCTGCTGGACGGCCCGATCGATCTCCAGGCGCACGCCCAACTCTGCCAGGGTGGGCGTCCAGGTCTGGTCGCCATAGGTGAGGAGCACCGGTTGGGCCAGGAAGGGGGCGAACTGCCGTTCAAGGGCCGCTCTGGCCATATCAGGCGTCAGTTCGCCAACGGGCACCCCGCGAACGCTCACGTTAGGGTAGATTCTACCAGCATAGCGCTGGTCAAGGGCGAGCAGCGCGGCGCCAGCGGCGATCACGCCGAGGAGCAGGACGAGGGCAACAACAATCCAGATCTTCCCGCCACCCCTGCGAGGCGCCCCGGGGTTGGCCTGAGACAGGCGGCGCGGGCGATCCTGATCGAAAACCTGGTCGGCGGTCTCAGACACCGATGGATACTGGACATACTCCTGATGGATGTGGCCAGATGGCGAACCGAGGGTTGAGGAATGCTCGACCGACACCGGAACCTCCCACGAAAACCGCGCTACGTTGAAAGCAATGCATGCATAAGCAACTATAGCCGCAAGGTATTACCATTGTCAATGACGATTAGCTTATCGGGCAGGGCTGATGCGACGTCCGTCTCCGGCGGTGGGGTGTGGGGTGGCTACGCCGCCCGACGAGCTGTTTCTGATATACACGTGGGGAAACCGGGTTTCCCCAACCCCCTGCCTGGGGGGGCGCCAGCCGCTCCCACCAGCGGTTGGGAAATGGGGAAACCGGGTTTCCCCACGCCCCTCCCCGCTGGACGGCTGACATGAAATATGGGGAAACCGGGTTTCCCTATGCCCCTGCCCATAGGGGGCGCCAGGCGCCCTCAACCGCGGTTGGGGTACGGGGAAACCAGGTTTCCCCACAGCCCTCTGTGGGAAGGGTGTGGGAGGGCTGCGCCTTCCAACGAACCCCTTGTTCATCACGGTGGTGTGCGGCGCAGCGCGACGTTGCACCCACACTGGTTCATCGTGGCACACAACCCGCGTGGTACAATGACCACGCTGTTGAAATCAGCGATGGCGCAATCGGGTTTTCCATACCCTGGCTCGCCAGCAAGGCAGACAGCCCGGCGCCAGGTTGAGGCGGGAAGGGAAAGCGCGTTTCCCCACCCGTGGCAGGCCGAGACGGCCGCAGCGAGCGGGCCTGTCTCTGGCTCCTGGCCCTGGCCGGAGCGAAAGCTAGCATCGAAGGAGAACATTATGGCCCAGGCGGCAGAGCGCGCCCCGGCAACGGATAGGGAAGCGCGTGAGGTGGAGGCGACCCCGGCGATTGATCGGCTCACCGCTGCCACGCGCCACATCGCCCTGCTGGCGGCGATCGTCGCCACGTGCGGGAGCCTGTTTTTCAGTGAGGTGCTGTTCTGGATCCCGTGCAAGCTCTGCTGGTACCAGCGTATCCTGATGTACCCGCTAGTGCCGATACTGCTGGTGGGGATCGCCCGCGACGATCGCGGTATTCACTGGTACGGGCTGCCGCTCTCGCTGGCAGGCCTCGCTGTCTCGCTGGCGCATTATCTGGAGGTCCTGGGCGTTATCCCGCCCTCGGCGTGTGTGGGCAGCGTGCCCTGTAGCATTGATTATCTGACGCCGATCCTCACCGGGCCGCTTTCATTTATCAAGATCCCCTTTCTGGCCCTGGTAGCCTTTGCCATCATCAGCGTTATGCTGGGCAATTACGCCATCGCCGGAGCGCCGCCCACTCCCCCCGCCCGGCGCCACGCGGCGGTGATCACCGCCGTCGCAATAGTTGCGGTAACGATCGTGGCCTTCGTTTTGCTCGGTGTGCTGTGGTGACGGGGAACGCGGGGTTCGCCCCTTTCGGCGAACAACGCCAGAATGAAAATATTTGTTCTTGGGAGGGCTTCGCCCTCCCAAACCCTCCCCGCTGGCGGGTTGTTTCCTGGGAGGGCTTCGCCTTCCCAAACCCTCCCGGTGGGGAGGGCTTGCCGCCCCCACGGGCAGGGGTATGGGGAAACCCGGTTTCCCCGTATTTTCACCTCAGATTTGACAATCCTGTCAGATCAGACGGCCCGAGCCATGCTATACTTCGCCGTACAGCGATAAGGGTTGCGCGGGGAACGCAACCAGGAGGAAGGTCAGACAAGGACATTCTGCAAGCGCATGGGCTCCGCGGTTATGCGGAGTTGACGAGGTGGAGGTTCCTCGCCGCGAGGCGAGGCTAAGGGTCAGGTAGGGCCGTAGCCAACCCGCGGCCCCCCGGTGCAGGTGGATCAGAAACTCCTCACAGGCTGCACCGGTCGCCCGAACATCGAGAGATCAGCGGATGCCTCCCAGGCGCCGGCGCCGCCTGTAAGCGGATGGAGCAACGCCTCCCGGTAACGGGCAGGACAAGGCCAGCCGCAGCGACCACCACTGTCAGATTTCCCCATAGATCGACTATCCAGACCTGGACGTAGCGCGCCCGACGTTGAGCGGGTGTGCCATGACCCGGTATGCCGTGCGCGGGTACTGGCATAGCCGGCGCAGGCTCGCTGCGTCCTGCAGTTCCCTCCCGCTGGAAGCGGCGCGGTTCGAGAGACTCGCCGCCTGCGGTGAGCCTGTCAAACCGCGGGGGGAACCATGGTTTTCCCACTCGCCGACCACCTGTTGGGGCCACCCGGCACCCCGGAGGTCAGGGGCACGGGGAAACCCGGTCTCCCTCTTTAGTTTTAGTAGGGGCGCAGACCTCTCACACCCTCCCGTGGGGCGGGGGGATGGGGAAATCCGGTTTCCCCACAGGTCAGCAAGCGCACTTTCGTTCTGGTCAGCCTGAGGCTCGCTTCCGCGGGCCGGGCAATCATTGTCATTGTCATCACCAGGAGGAACATCAGTATGTGCGGGATTGTCGGCTACGTTGGACCGCGCGAGGCGACCGAGGTGGTGGTCGGAGGGCTGCAACGACTGGAGTACCGGGGCTACGACTCGGCGGGCATCGCCATTTTCGACCCCGACTGTGGGCTGCAACTCCGGCGCAGTGTGGGGAAGCTGCACAACCTGGTGCTGCGGCTGGGCCAGGAACCGGTCACCGGACGGGTGGGCCTGGGGCATACGCGCTGGGCCACGCACGGCAATGTTACCGAAGCGAATGCCCATCCTCACCGCGATGCCAGTGGCCGGATCGTTGTCATCCAGAATGGCATTGTCGAAAATTACCTGGAGCTGAAAGGCAAGCTGCTGGAACTGGGGTATCACTTCCATTCGCAGACCGACACCGAGGTGATCGCCCATCTGGTGGGGCACTACTACCGCGAAGAAGAGGCCCTGGAACCGGCGATGCGCCGGGCTATGGCCGAACTGCGGGGTGGGAACGCCGTCGTCGCCTTCTGTGTTGACGAACCGGACCGGCTGATCGCCGCGCGCCTCGGCAACGCCGGCGGCGTGGTGATCGGTGCGGCTGCTGGTGAGACCTTTATCGCCTCGGATGTGCCGGCCATCCTCGACTATACCCGCGAGATGATCTTCCTGGAGGATCGCGAACTGGCGGTGATTACCCGGCAGGGAGCAACCATCACCACCCTCGATGGCGCGCCGGTGACCCGCCGACCGGTCAGTGTGCCGTGGGACCCGGTGTCAGCAGCCAGGGGCGACTACAAGCATTTTATGCAGAAGGAGATCCACGAGCAACCCCGGGCGCTGATGGATGTGCTGCGCGGGCGGATTGACCAGGAGGCGGGAGAGGTGCATCTGGAGGATCTGCGGCTCGATGACGCTGCATTGCGCCGGATCGAGCGGATCTACGCCACCGCCTGCGGCACGGCCTGGCACGCCGGCCTGGTCGCCAAATTCATGATCGAGAGCCTGGCGCGGGTGCGGGTTGAGGTAGATTACGCCAGCGAGTTCCGCTATCGCAGCCCGGTGCTCGGCGAGGATGCCCTGTTGCTGGCAATCAGCCAGAGCGGCGAGACGGTGGATACCCTGGCGGCTATGGAAGAGGCCCGCGCCCAGGGAGTGCCCAGTGTGGCGATTGTCAACGCTATTGGCAGCCAGGCGGCGCGGGTCGCCGACGGCGGGCCGATCTACTTGCACGCCGGCCCGGAGATCGGCGTGGCCTCGACCAAGGCTTTCACCTCGATGCTCGTGGCAGCCTACCTCTTCGCCCTGCGGCTGGGGCAGGCGCGGGGCACGCTCAGGCCCGCTCAGATCCGCGAGCACCTCCAGGCCCTGGTGGAACTGCCCGGCAAGGCCGCCACGGTGATCGAGCGCGCGCTGCCGATCTGCGAAGACCTGGCCGAGCACTACTACCGGGCCAGCGATGCCCTGTTCCTCGGGCGCCAGGTCAACTACCCCATCGCTCTGGAGGGGGCATTGAAGCTGAAGGAGATCAGCTACGTCCATGCCGAAGGCTACCCGGCCGGCGAGATGAAGCACGGACCGATTGCGCTGATTGACGAAGCTATGCCCGTCGTGTGTATCGCGCCACGGGACGCGATCTACGAGAAGATGATCAGCAACATTGAGCAGGTGCGCGCCCGCCACGGCCATGTGATCGCTATCGGCACCGAGGGCGACACCCTGCTGCCCGACAAGGCCGACCACGTTATCGAGGTGCCGTCCACGCTGCCGCTGCTCCAGCCGGTGCTGACGGTTATTCCCTTGCAGATCTTCGCCTACTACATGGCCCTGCGGCGCGGCTGTGACGTAGACCAGCCACGTAATCTGGCCAAGAGCGTAACAGTGGAGTAGGGTGATCCGCCCGGCACACAACGCAGCGCCGTTAGATCCCGCCAGGGGAGGGAACCGGACTCCTCCCCCGGCGGAGGGTGTCCTGATGGGCTGCTGGTCCTCACCCCCCCGGCCCTCTCAAGTGTAGAGTTTTTGGGGGGTGCAACCCCCGGGTCCCGCATACCCCGCTCCCCTGCCCTTTCTCCTGCCAGGGAAGGGAGTCAGAATCCGGCGTTGCGGCACGTCAGCAGAACCGGTGGATCGCAGCGTCAGCCACATACCCCCCTCTCCCGCTCAGTTCAGGGGCGGACAGAACATATGGGCGACGAAGGGCGTTCTGGCGTTGGGATGCGCTGGTTCGTCCTCACCCCCTGCCCCTCTCCAGCTTCGCTGGAGAGGGGAGACCAGAGCCGTGCGCGGGGGCGTTCCAATGCGGCGCAAGCCACGTCGGCTCGGATGTTCTGTCCGCCCCTGAACTCCGTCAAGCAGGGGGCAGGAGTATGCGAGGCCTTGGGGTTGCGCCCCCAAAAGCCCTGCATCTGAGAGGAGGCCGGGAGGGGAACGGCGTGGCTGCCACCCAGGCGATGGCGGGCAACGATCTCGGCGACGACGTGCGCCAGGGTTGCGTCGAGATTGACCAGTGCGACTTCGGCGCTCTTCTCACTTTGCCAGTTGTCGTACAGGTTTCGTTACGGCCCGTAGCGAGAGGATTACGCACACCTGACCGGCAGTTTGGTATCATAAATTAGATCTGAACAATCTGCAGCAGCGGGGGGGAGAACCTCTCAAGTGTAGAGTTTTTGGGGGGTGCAACCCCCGGGTCCCGCATACCCCACCCCCCTGCCCTTTCTCCTGCCAGGGAAGGGAGTCAGAATCTGGCGTTGCGGCACGTCAGCGGAACCGGTGTATCGCAGCGTCAGCCCCCTACCCCCCTCTCCCGCTCAGGGAGAGGGGGGCAGGGGGGTGAGGACCAGCAGCGCATCAGGACGCCGTCCGCCAAAAACTCTACACCTGAAAGGGGTGCGGGAGAACCAGGTTCTCCGCCATCCACCCCGTGTGTTGGCATGTGCGCTGAGGTATGGCCATGGACGCCGAGTGCGTGTACGAGGAACTGGCCCATACCGCCGATGTGGGCATGCGTGTGCGCGCGCCCACGCTGGCAGCCCTGTTCGCCTGCGCGGCGCGGAGTCTTGTGGCGCTGGCCGGCGCCACGCCCGGCGAACCCTCGGAGCGGCGGCAGGTGCATGTGGAAGCCGTTGATGCCGAGAGTCTGCTGGTGGAGTGGTTGAACGAAGTGCTCTATCTCTGTGAGAGCAGCGGCGCGGTCGTTGCCGACGTGCTGGTAACGGCGTGGACGCCCACCCGACTCGAGGCCGAGGTAAGCCTCGCGCCACCGGCGATCCCGCCGCGCGGAGCGATCAAGGCGGTTACGTATCACCGTCTGCGGCTGGCCGAGGAGCCGGAAGGCTGGCTGGCCGAGTACTATGTTGATGTGTAGGGAGGCGCCGTGATGATCACGAAACATGATCTTCGACCTGTGACGGCGGATCTGTGGGAGATCCCCGTCGGGTTTCGCCGCGATATGCGCGTGCCGGCGCGGATCTACGCCAGTGAGGAGTTGCTCGACCATGCGCTGGAGGATCTCAGCCTCCAGCAACTGGTCAACGCGGCGACCCTGCCGGGTGTGGTGGCCTACACCCTGGCGATGCCCGACATTCATCAGGGCTACGGCTTCCCCGTCGGCGGCGTCGCAGCGATGGCGCTGCCCGATGGCGTGATCTCGCCGGGCGCCATCGGCTATGATATCAACTGCGGCGTGCGGCTGCTGGCTGCCGAACTCGATGCGGAACAGGCCGCGCCCTATCTGGACGAACTCGCCGATACGCTCGACCGCACCTGCCCCAGCGGTACCGGGCGCGGAGGCCGTATCCGCCTGAACGATGCCGATCTTGATGCGGTGCTGGCCGAGGGCGCCCGCTGGTGCCTGCGCCACGACCTGGCAACGCAGCACGACCTGGAGCATACTGAGGAAGGGGGCTGCATGGCCGGGGCCAACCCGGCGCGGGTCAGCCCTCGAGCGCGGGATCGCGCCCGCGACCAGCTCGGCACGCTCGGCGCGGGGAACCATTTTCTCGAGGTGGATCAGGTGGTGCAGGTGCATGATCCCGCCATTGCCGCAGCTTACGGGCTGCGCGAGGGGCAGATCGTCGTGCTGATCCACTGCGGTTCACGCGGGCTGGGGCACCAGATCTGCACCGATTATGTGCGCGATTTCCAACAGGTGGTGCAGCGTTACGGGATCAGTTTGCCTGACCGTGAGCTGGTCTGTGCGCCGCTGAGCGCGCCAGAGGCTCGGGCGTACATCGAAGCTATGCACTGCGCGGCCAATTTCGCCTTCGCCAACCGGCAAACCCTGGCTGCCCTCGTGCGTGAGAGTTTCAGCCGCGTATTTGCCCGGCGCGGGCTGCCCGCCGGTCTGCGGCAGGTGTATGATGTGGCCCACAACATGGGTAAGATGGAAGAGCACCGGATCGACGGCAAGCGCATGCAGGTCTGTGTACACCGCAAGGGGGCCACGCGGGCCTTCGGCCCGGGTTCGCCGGAGATCCCCGCGGATTACCGGCCTTACGGGCAGCCGGTGCTGGTGCCTGGCTCGATGGGCACCGCCAGTTATGTGCTGGCGGGTACGGAACACGCTATGGCCGTGAGCTTCGGCTCGACCTGCCACGGGGCAGGGCGGATGCTCAGCCGCACAGCCGCCAAGCGTCAGATCCACGGTGAACAACTGCGCAAACAGCTCACCAGTCGGGGCATCCACGTTCGCGCTGGAAGTATGGCCGGCCTGGCCGAAGAGGCGCCGTTCGCCTATAAATCGGTGGATGAGGTGGTCGCAGTCGTTGACCGGGCCGGCCTCGCCCGCATCGTCGCCCGCCTCGAGCCGTTGCTGGTGGTGAAGGGGTAGTTGAGACTGTGGAGGTGTAGGGGTGTTTTCAGGTTTTTCCACACCCCTACATCTCCACACATCTATATCTCCCTACCAACGCACTTCGAGAGCCTGATCGGGTTGAAGCTCCACCGCAACGCCGAGATTGCGACTGACGCGGCTGAGTCGCCGGGCCAGCCAGCCAGCCTCCTCGGTGGTGGCGCGCCACAGACGGAAACGTCGCCGTCGGAAGGGTAGCAGGCGACCCCGCACCAGACGCCCGTCGCCGGCCAGGGTGGCGAGGACGATGATGCCCAGGTCGGGACGGTACGATTCGTAGCCACCGATGCCCTCGTAGTCGTTGATAAGGTCGCCGCAGCCGTAGAGGATCAGGCGCTCCTGGTACACTTCGATGCCCAGGGGATGGTGTGAGGAGTGTCCGTAGACCAGATCAACCCCGGCAACGCTGACCAACTGGCGGGCGAAGTCCTGGTGCTCGGGGGGAATGGCGTAGCCCCAGTTGCCGCCCCAGTGGAGCGAGACCACCACGCGGTCGCCTGGCTGGCGCAGGGCGCGGATGTGCGCCGCGACGTGCGCCAGGCTGCGCGGCGAGAGATCCTCGAGCAGGTTGACCCCGGCGCGCTCTGCGGTGGCGGCCCAACTGAAGGGAATGCCGCTGGAGGGTAGACCCCAGGCCAGCACCAGCACCCTGTTCCCCGCTGGCGAGGCAACAATCGCCGGCGCAGCAGCCTCGACGCGATTCAGACCCGCCCCGACGGTGCGTATGCCCGCCTGCCGCAGGCTGCGCAGGGTCTCACACAGCCCTTCGCGGCCCCAGTCGAGCACGTGGTTGTTCGCCAGCACGCAACAATCCACCTGCGCTGCGCTCAGGCAGGGCAGGTTGGCGGGATGCATGCGGTAGGTGATCCCCTTGTCCGGCCAGGGCGTAGCGCTGGTTGTTACCGCGGTTTCGAGATTGATCAGACGCGCATCGGGCGCCTCACGCTCGAGGAGCGGCAGCGCGTCGCCCCATGGGTAAGCCGGGTCAACCGGCCTGGGGATGGGGCCGTTCACCTGTTCGGCAAAAGCGACATAGTCCACTGCGCTGCGCACAAACGACTCGTAGATCGTCGGGTCGCCCGGATGCGGGAGAATCTGATCAATGCCGCGCCCGGTCATGACATCACCGCACAGGGCGAGGGTGACACAGCTAGCGGACGGGGGCGCATCCTGGCTCATAGCTCTCTCCCTGTCAGATGCCTATGCGGCTTCGCCGCACCCTGCCAGGATGAACATGGGTTGGTTCCGGGGGGCTGCGCCGACCCGGAGCCTCCCGACGCAGAGGGCTTGCCACCCCGGCAGGCAGGGGCGTGGGGAAACCTGGTTTCCCCATACCCCGGCCACTGGCGGGATCGCCGTTTACCGCAGCCAGCGGGTGAACCAATCGGCGGCCAGTCGCGCCACCTCTTCCAGCGCGCCCGGCTCCTCAAAGAGATGGGTTGCTCCCGGCACGATTGCCAGCGACGACTGCGGCGGCAGGGCGGGCAGCACGGCCTGGTTTAGCGCAAGCACCTCGCGGTCGGCGCCGCCGACAATGAGCAGGGTCGGAGCGCGTACCGCCTTCAGGCGCGATGCGGCCAGATCGGGACGCCCGCCCCGCGAAACGACCGCGGCGACAAGCTCCGGGCGCTCCGCAGCGGCGATGAGGGCGGCTGCCGCGCCCGTGCTAGCCCCGAAGTAGCCCAGCGGCAAGGCGCTGGTTTCAGACCAGGCGCGCGCCTGCTCGGTCGCGTGGAGCAGGCGATGGCTCAGGAGTGGGATATCGAAGCGCAGATGGCGCGTGATCGCGTCGCGGGCCTCTTCATCAGCCGAAAGCAAGTCGAAGAGCAGGGTGGCAAAACCGGCCTGGTTCAACTGCCCCGCCACGAAGCGGTTGCGCGGGCTGAAACGGCTGCTCCCGCTCCCGTGGGCAAAGAGGACCAGGCCCCGGGCCTCCGACGGGCGGACCAGGCTCCCCGCAAGGGTCAGGCGGTCAACCTGAATGCGCACGGGAACCTCCCTGTAGCCCTGATCGTACATGCGCTCGGTCATAGTGGCCCTACCTTTTGTGAGCATGCCAACAAAGCGGCAAAATGCCGCCTGCTCCCAGGGTAGCATGTCTGAGCGATAGGCGAGGGGCGAAGGGCTTCACACGGGGTAAGCGTTTCACCACCGATGTGAACATAGCCCGCCTGCGGGAGGGTTTGGGAGGGTTGCGCCCTCCCAGGAAAAAATCTGTTTTCATCGTGTCAGGGTATGGGGAACCCGGGCTTCCCCAACCCCCTCCCTGCGGGGAGGGAACCAGGCGCCGCCTCCCAGCGGGGGCGGTTGGGAGGGGGAGCAAAACGCCCACCGCACCCCGCAACGGCCCGGGTAGCTGACAGGATTCTAATAAACTTCTTATATTGCCCTGCGCCAGAACAGGTATGATAATTCATCGTTGGAGGGTATCGTCCTATCGGTGACGGCGACCGGTTCTCCCTGTCGGCCATGCACTCCGGGGTGATACCTGCGCGACACACGTCAACGAAGACATCGTGTGGAGGGTGCATCCCGCAAGCCGAGGCTTCGCTCCCGACCGGAGCGCTCGCGGTTGCTCGAACGTGGCTGAGGGAACATACGCGCGCTTCGGCAGCGCGTTGTTTCTGGCGCTACGCCAGGTTTGCCGTCGATTAGCAAAGGAGGTGAACGATGCAGATCGGCTCTACCTTGATGACATGCCCGAACTGCGGCGCTGAATGGTCGTCGCCGGCGCTGGCAACCTGCCGGGTCTGCCACTACGCGCCTGCCGAGGTCGCCGCCGGCCGCGCTGCTGCCCCACGCTCGGCCGTTGACCTGCACACGGCGCTGGACGACCTGCTGAGTCGGGCCCGTCGCAGCGGTTTGAGCGCTGAGACGATCCTCCAGGTATTGCAAGACGAACTGGCCTTCGCCGCCGATCTTGCCCAACCCGACCGCCGCCACCTCGTCCAGATCCTCGACCTTGGCCCGCAAGAACTGGGCCTCCGTGAGCCCTCCGCCGCTAATCGCCGCGCCACCCTGCCGGCCCGTCCGGTCGTGGCGCAGACGATGGCGCCCGCGCCGGCAAAACGCCTCTGAGTCACGTGTGCCATGGATATTGCTGTCCAGTGGGCTGCGCTGAACCGTAGCCTCAAGACGATCACGGCCTCGATGCGCCGTACTATTCCCGCGGCGATTGGCGGCGTGGTGATGCCGCCGGTCGCGCGGGGGCCCGAGCTGTTCAACGTCGAACAGCTCGAGCAGCATGCTCGCGCCCTCGCCGGCAGCCACCGCCCGGGCCATCCTTTGTTGAGCCTGCCTGGAGCGTTGATGCTCCAGGTGGCCCAGGACGAACGCGATCTGCTGCGCGCCTATCGCATCCTGGCCGAGGATGCCCGCCAGCGGAAGATGGCGCTGCCTGCCGCGGAGTGGTTGCTGGACAATATGTATGTTGTGCGCGACCAGATCCGCGAGATCCGCCAGGATCTGCCCGGGGGCTATTACCGCGAATTGCCGAAGTTGATCGGCGGACCCTACCGCGGTCGCCCGCGTGTCTACGCTCTCGCGCAGGAGTTGATCCTTCACAGCGACGGCAAGATTGACCAGGAGCGCCTGTTGCGCTATGTGCTGGCCTACCAGGCCGTTGCGCCGTTGACGATGGGCGAGCTGTGGGCCGTGCCGATCATGCTCCGCGTGGGCCTGATTGACTACCTGGCGCGCCAGGCGCGCCTGGTGCTCGATGTGCGCGCGCAGTACACCGAGGCCGATGCCTGGGCCGAGCGTCTGCTGGCGCAGCCAGACGGCCCGGCGGAGACGCATCCTGTGCTGCGCGAACTGGCGCAGCGGCATCCCCATCTGCTCCTGCCCTTTGCTGTGCAGTTGCTCCGCCGCCTGCGGAGCTATGATGGCGAGCGCGATGCCTCCGGGCTGATCGCCTGGCTGGAAGGCCAGCTACCCTCCCGCAGCGCCGAAGAGGTGGTACACGTTGAGCATCAGCGGCAGGCGGCGATCCAGGTCTCGGTCGGCAACGCGATCACCAGCATGCGCACCCTCAACGCCATTGACTGGGCCGACTGGTTCGAGCAGGTCAGCCTGGTTGAGCAGGTGTTGCGCCAGGATCCGGCGGGGGCCTACCCGCGCAGCACCTTTGCGACACGTGATCGCTACCGTCACGAGGTGGAGCGCCTGGCGCGCGGCAGCGGACGCAGCGAGGTTGACGTGGCGCGTCAGGCGCTGATCCAGGCCACGCGGGCGGCCACTGCCGGTGAGGGGCCGCGCGCGGCGCACGTGGGGTACTACCTGATCGGTAATGGTCAGACGCCCTTCGAGGCCCTGCTGGGCTATCGCGCCGCTCCGGGCGAGGTGGCCCGCCGGGCGCTGCTGCGCCATCCCGCCCCGGTCTACTTTGGCGCCATTGCCGCCATAACCGGCGCGGCGGTCGCAGGCGGGTTGCGCCTAGCCCGATCTGCGGGCGCGTCGCCGCAGCAGGCGCCCCATCCCGCGCTGCAGGCCCTGGCGGCCGGGCTGCTCGCCCTGCCCGCCAGCACCCTGGCCATCGAACTGGTCAACCGGGCCGTCGCCCACCTGCTGCCCCCACGTCTGCTGCCGCGCCTCGATCTCCGGCACGGTATTCCAGCCGATCTGCGCACCATGGTGGTCGTTCCCACCCTGTTGCTCACTCCTGAGAGCGTGCGCCATCAGATCGAAGCGCTGGAGGTGCTCTTCCTGGCGAACCAGGACCCGCACCTGCACTTCGCCCTGTTGAGCGACTTTGCCGATGCGCCGCAGCCACATATGCCCGAAGACGAGGATCTGCTGGCCGTCGCTCGCGAGGGCATTCTGGCGCTGAACGACCGTTACGGCTCCGACCGTTTCTTCTTCCTGCACCGGCGCCGGTTGTGGAACCCCCAGCAGGGGTGCTGGATGGGCTGGGAGCGCAAGCGCGGCAAGCTCGAGGAGTTCAATCGCCTGCTCGCTGGCGCTACAGATACAACCTACGAAGTGCTGCTCGGCGACCTGAGCGTGCTGCCGCAGATCCGCTACGTGATCACCCTCGACGCCGACACCCAGCTCCCCCGTGACGCAGCGCGGGCGCTGATCGGCGCCCTGGCTCACCCCCTCAACGCTGCAGTGGTAGACCCGCGGACCCACTGCACGGTCGAGGGCTACGGGATTCTGCAACCGCGGGTGGGCATTGACCTGCCGAGCGCCCTTGCCAGCCGGTTTGCGCGGATCTTTGCGGGCAATGTAGGGATCGACCCCTACACCACTGCCGTGTCCGACACCTACATGGACCTGTTCGGCGAGGGGAGCTTCGTCGGCAAGGGGATTTACGACCCGGCGGTGCTGCGCGAGACCCTGCACGACCGCTTCCCCGAAAACACCCTGCTCAGTCATGACCTGATCGAGGGCAACTACGCCCGGGTGGCCCTGCTCTCCGATGTCGAGCTGATCGACAGCTACCCGACCACCTACGCGGCCTACGCGGCCCGACAGCACCGCTGGGTGCGCGGCGACTGGCAGATCGCCGCCTGGCTGCTGCCCTGGACGCCGACAGGCAGCGGGGTGTGGGCGCCGAATGTGCTGCCGTTGCTGGCCCGCTACAAGATCTTCGACAACCTGCGGCGCAGCCTGACAGCGCCGGCATCGGTGGCCATGCTGGGCCTGGGCTGGTTGGTGTTGCCCGGGCGCGCGTGGGTGTGGACGCTGGCCGCGGCTGCGCCGTTGAGCGTGCCGCTGCTGTTTGAACTGGCCGACGCGCGCTTCTGGCTTCTCGACTGGCGCCTGGCCCAGCGCCGGCAGGCCAAACTGGCAGCCCTGCGCGCTGAGGGGCTGCGGCTGCTGATCAACATCGCCCTGCTGCCCGATCAGGCGGCGCTCAACGTTGACGCGATCACGCGCACCCTGGCGCGGATGCTGATCACCCGGCGTCGGCTCCTGGAATGGGAGACGGCCGCCCAGGCTCAGTTGCGCCTGCGGCGCTCCTGGGATCGGGCGCTGCGACGCACGGCCCCGGCGCTGGCGGTGATCGGGCTGCTGGGCCTGACGCGGCCCCGGCAGGCGCTGGAGGCCCTGCCCGCGGCCGCGCCGGTGCTGGCCGCCTGGATCGGCTCGCCGGCCCTGGTGGGCTGGCTCGACCGGCCCTACCTGGCCCCTCCACCCCAACCGCTCACCGCCGACGATGTCACGCTCCTGCGCCGCCTGGCCCGCGCGACCTGGGCCTACTTCGAGCGCTTTGTGGACGAAGAGGGTCATTACCTGGCGCCCGACAACTTCCAGGAAACGCCCACCCCCCTGGTGGCGCCGCGCACCTCGCCGACCAACATCGGCCTGCAACTGCTGGCCGACCTGGCAGCCTACGATTTCGGGTACGTCTCGTTGAGCGAACTGACCGCCCGCAGCGAGCGCGTCTTCGCCACGCTGGAGCGGCTCGAACGCTACCGCGGGCACCTGCTCAACTGGTACGATACACGCACGTTGCGTCCGCTCCCACCACTGTACGTCTCCACAGTGGACAGCGGCAACCTGGCCGGCCACCTGATCGCCCTGGCCCGGGGCTACCTGGCGCTGGATCAGGCGCCGATCATCGGCCCGGCGGCGCTGTCGGGGCTGCGCGACGTGTTGCTGCTGCTGCGCGATCAGGTGGGGGCGGATGACTTGCTGCGCGAGCGGCTGGCCGAACTGGAGCGCGCGCTCGAAACGCCGCCGACGAGCCTGCGCGGCTACCGCGACCGCCTGCGCGCGCTTCTCGAGCGCACCGAGGCCCTGCGCCTGAGTGGCGCCGCCGCCGACTGGCTACGGGCCTTCCGCCACCAGGCCCGCGCCCACCTGGAGGACCTGGAAACACTGGTCGGCGCCGAGCTGGAGACAGACGGGCCGGTGCCCAGCCTGGCCGACCTGGCAGCCCGAAACGACGCCGCGGCGCGCCTGCGTGAGCGCCAGGTGGCAATCGTCGTCCAGGCGCGCGAACTCGCGCTGGGAATGGACTTCCGCTTCCTCTACGATGAGACGCGGCGCCTCTTCGTGATCGGCTATAACGTCAGCGAAGGCCGCCGCGACACCTCCTTCTACGACCTGTTGGCCTCCGAATCGCGCCTGGCGAGCTTCGTTGCGATTGCCAAGGGCGACGTGCCCAAGGAACACTGGTTCCACATCGGGCGCACCTTCACCCCCGCCGCCGGTCCGGCGACCCTGATGGCCTGGAGCGGCACCATGTTCGAGTACCTGATGCCGCTGCTGGTGATGACCACCTTCCCCGAGACCCTGCTCGATGCCACGGTGCGCGGCGCGGTCGCGGCGCAGATCGCCTACGGGGCGCGCAAGGGCGTGCCCTGGGGCATCTCAGAGTCGGCCTACAACAGTCGCGATCTGGCGATGAACTACCAGTACCGCGCCTTCGGCGTGCCGGGCCTGGGCCTGAAGAGCGGCCTGGCCAACGACCTGGTGGTGGCGCCTTACGCCACCGTGCTGGCGTTGAGTGTGCAGCCGCACGCCGCGGTAGAAAACCTGCGACGGTTGATCGAGCTGGGCATGTGGGGCGCCTATGGTCTCTACGAGGCGGTGGACTTTACTCCCGAGCGGCTTCCACCGGGCAAACAGCGCTCCATCGTACGCTCGTTCATGGTCCATCACCAGGGGATGAGCCTGGTGGCGCTCGACAATGCGCTCAACGATGCGATTATGCAGCGCCGCTTTCATCAGGAGCCGATGATCCGCGCCACCGAGGCCCTCCTGCACGAGAAGATCCCCCAGAGCGCGCCGATCCAGTTGCCCGAAGATGTGGCCGAGGCGCCGGCGGCGATCCTGCCGGTGCTCCCCACCTCGCGCCAGTTTGCCAGCCCGGGCACGGCGGCGCCCTACACCCACCTGCTGGGTGGCCCGATCTACCGGGTGGTGCTCACCAACGCCGGCAGCGGCGCCAGTTTCTACAAGGGCCTGGCGGTGACCCGCTGGCGGCCCGACGGCACACGCGACTGCTGGGGCAGCTTCATCTACCTCCGCGACGCCCGCAGCGGGCTGGCCTGGTCGGCAGGCTACCAGCCTGTGCGCCGCGAGGGGCAGCAGTACCGCGCCCGCTTCAGTCTTGAGAAGGCCGAGTTCTTGCAGCAGATCGGCGGCATCGAGACCCGTATGGAGGTCACGGTCTCGCCCGAGGACCCGGCAGAGGTGCGGCGGATCACCCTGACCAACCTGGGCGCCGCGCCCCGCGAGCTGGAGGTCACCAGCTATGCCGAAGTGGTGCTGGCGCCGCCCGCGGCGGAACTGGCCCACCCGGCCTTTGCCAACCTGTTCGTCGAGACCGAGTTCGTGGCCGAGCGGGGGGCGCTGCTGGCCGCGCGACGGCCGCGGGCAGAGGAGAGCGAGCGCCCCTACGCCGTGCATGTGGTGGCAGCGCGCTCGGGCGTGGTGGGCGAGGTGGAGTTTGAAACCGACCGGGCCGCTTTTCTGGGACGGGGCCACGGCCCGGCCCATCCGGTGGCCCTCGATCGGCCACTGAGCGGTACTGTCGGCGCGGTGCTCGACCCGATCTTCAGCCTCCGGCGGCGGGTGCGCATTGCGCCTGGCGCCTCGGTGCAACTCTTCTTCACCACTGCCGTGGGGGCAACCCGTGAGGAGGCCCTGCGCCTGGCCGACAAGTACCGCGACCCCCTGGTGGGGGCGCGGGCCTTCGATCTGGCCTGGACCCAGGCCCAGGTTGAGTTGCAAAGTCTGAACCTGGACGGCGACGCGGCCCACCGCTACCAGCGTCTGGCGGCCTTCGCGCTGTTCCCCGACCCGCTCCGGCGCGCTGCGCCCGAGGTGATCGCGCGCAACCGCAAGGGCCAGCCCGGGCTGTGGGCCTACGGCATCTCCGGCGATGACCCGATTGTGCTGGCGCGCATCTCCGCGCCGGGCGAGCTGGGTCTGGTGCAGGAACTGCTGCAAGCCCACGAGTACTGGCGGCAGAAGGGGCTGCGGGTCGAACTGGTGATCCTCAACGAGGAAGTCGGCGGCTACATGCACGAGTTGCACGAGCAACTGCTGGCACTGATCCGCAGCGGGCGGGCGGGGGGCTGGCTCAACCAGCGCGGTGGCGTCTTCGCCCTGCGGGCCGACCTGATGCCCGAAGAGGACCGCGTGCTGCTGGAGAGCGCCGCGCGCGTGGTGCTGGCAGGCCGGCGCGGCAGTCTGGCCCAGCATCTGCGGCGCCGTGAGGCGGACACGGCGCCACTGCCCCGGATCCTCGCCGTGCCCCCTGCGGGAACGGCCCTGCCCCCCGGCGAACCGCTCGCCCTGCGCGGCCCCTACGGCGGCTTTGCCCGCGATGGCGCCGAATACGTGATCGAACTCGCGCCCGGGCAGTACACGCCTGCGCCCTGGATCAACGTCATCGCCAACCCGCGCTTCGGCTGCATCGTCTCGGAGCGGGGCGCCGGTTACACGTGGGCGGAAAACAGCCGCGAGAACCGTCTGACGCCCTGGTCAAACGACCCGGTGAGCGACCCGGGGGGCGAGGCGCTGTACCTGCGCGACGAGCGCGACGGCACGGTGTGGTCGCCAACCCCCTGGCCGCTGGGCGCGGGCCATGTGCGGGTGCGCCACGGCTTCGGCTACAGCATCTTCGAGCATCGCCGTCACGCGATTGCCAGCACGCTGACCCTGGGCGTGGCGCCTGAGGACCCGGTGAAGTTTTACCGGCTGGAGCTGAGAAACGAGAGTGACGAAGAGCGCGAGCTGAGCGTCACGTTTTATGTCGAGTGGGTGCTTGGCGTCTTCCGCGAGCCGATGGCGCCCTTCATCGTAACCGTGGCCGACGAAGAGCGCGGAGCGCTCCTCGCGCGTAACGCCTACAACCACGAGTTCGGGGAACGCATCGCCTTCATCGCCGCCAGTGAGCCGGCGAGCTTCAGCGGCGACCGCGCGGCCTTTATCGGGCGCAACGGCGACCTGGCGAGTCCGGCGGCGCTGCTGCGCGGCGGCCCGCTGACGGGCCGCGCGGGCGCCGGGCTGGACCCCTGCGGCGCGCTGCGCTGTCTGGTGCGGCTGGCGCCCGGCGAACGGCGTGTGCTCGTGCTGCTGCTGGGGCAGGGCGCCGACGAGAGTGAGGCGTGGGCGTTGATCGAGCGCTACCGCGCCCCCGCAGCGGTTGAGGCGGTCCTGGAGCAGAGCGTGGCCGCCTGGAACGCTCTGCTGGGCCAGACCCGCGTGCGCACGCCCAGCGCGGAGCTTGATGTGCTGCTCAATGGCTGGTTGCTCTACCAGACCCTGAGCTGCCGGATCTGGGCGCGTTCGGCCTTCTACCAGTCGGGCGGGGCCTACGGCTTCCGTGACCAACTACAAGATGTGCTGGCGCTGCTGCACACCGCGCCGGCCCTGGCGCGCGAACACCTGTTGCGCGCTGCTGCGCGGCAGTTCGTGGAGGGCGATGTGCAGCACTGGTGGCACCCCCCGACCGGTCGCGGCATCCGCACGCGCTTCGCCGACGACTACCTGTGGCTGCCCTTCGCAACCGCCCACTACGTCCGGTTCACCGGTGACGAGAGTGTGCTCGACGAGGTGGCGCCCTTCCTCGAAGGCCGGCCCCTGGCCGATAATGAGGCGGAGTACTACGATCACCCCGCCACTTCAGCGGAGCAGGCCAGCCTCTACGAGCACTGCGCGCGGGCGGTGGAGCTGGCCCTGCGTCGCCGGGGCGAACACGGCCTGCCGTTGATGGGCGCCGGCGATTGGAACGACGGCATGAACCTGGTTGGCGCGCGAGGCCGCGGCGAGAGCGTCTGGGTGGGCTGGTTCCTGGTCGTTGTACTGCGCGCCATGGCCGAACTGGCGACGGCGCGCGGCGAGGCCGAGCGCGCTGCTCGTTACACGGCGGCCGCCCGCGAGCAACTTGCGGCGCTCGAGGCCAGCGCCTGGGACGGGGCCTGGTACCTGCGCGCGTTCTACGACGATGGCACGCCTCTTGGCTCAGCGCGCAGCGAGGAGTGCCGGATTGACCTGCTGCCGCAGGCCTGGGCGGTGATCGCCGGGGGCGACCCTGCCCGGGCGCGCCAGGCGCTCGAGTCGGCACTCGTACACCTGGTGGACCGCGAGGCGGAGCTTGTCCGGCTCTTGACGCCGCCTTTTGATCGCAGCGAGCACAACCCGGGCTACATTAAAGGTTACGTGCCGGGGGTGCGCGAGAACGGCGGGCAGTACACCCACGCGGCGATCTGGCTGATCTGGGCCTGCGGGCTGCTCGGCGCGCGCGGTGATGCGAATGCGCTGCTGAGCATGATCAACCCGCTGCGCCACGCCAATACCTGCCCTGACATCTACAAGGTCGAACCGTATGTCGTCGCCGCCGACGTGTACGCCGCCGAGCAGCACCGCGGGCGCGGCGGGTGGACCTGGTACACCGGTTCGGCGGGCTGGCTCTACCGGCTGGGTCTGGAGGTCATCCTGGGGCTGCGGCGCGAGGGGGCAAGTCTCCGAGTGCAGCCGTGTGTGCCGCCCGACTGGCCGGGCTATGAGGTAGACTATCGCTACGGCACGAGCGTGTATCACATCCGGGTGGAACGGCTGCCCGACGAACCCGCCGCGGAACTCGAGACCCTGCTTGACGGCGAACGGCTACCCGACGGGCGCATCCCCCTGCGCGACGATGGTCGGACGCACGAGGTGCTGGTGCGGATGGCGCCCGTGGCGCGGTAATGGCGGGTGCGTGCTGATGTGAACAGATGGGGAAACCGGGTTTCCTCACACCCCTGCCTGATGGGGCGCCAGGCGCCCACAACGGCGGTTGGGGTATGGGGAAACCGGGTTTCCCCACGCCCCTCCCTGGCGGGAGGGTAATGGTATAATCGGGCCAACACGGAGGTCCTGGCCCAGTATGGCACACGATTCCGCGCATCCGGCCACCGGCAGAACCAGTCAGATCAGCGCTTACAGTCGCGGATCGATCCTTTGCTTCCGCAGCCTGTGGTCAATTCTGAGCATCGGCAGCGTTGGCTCGATTTTGAGTATCGGCAGCGCTGGCTCCATTCTGAGCATTGGCAGCGCTGGCTCCATTCTGAGCATCGGCAGTGCCGGCTCTATTCTGAGCATCGGCGGCCGGGGCAAGCTCCGTGGTCGCCCGATAGGTCGCGCCGGAGCGATGCGCCGATGAGCCTCACCTGGACGGTGATCGGCGGCAATGCGGCGACCTGGGCCGGGCAGGTTGATGCGCTCTACGCCCTGCCGGCGATGGCGACGCAGCCCCTGGCGCCGGCCTACTTCGTCAAGACCTCGTTTGCGCGTATGGGCGGGGGCCTGGCCGTGCTCCACGCCGGGTCCCGTCCGGCGCCGCTAGGGGTCGGGCTGCTCTTTCCACGCACAATCGTTGCCGGGCAACCGGTCTACACGCTGCGCCTGCACGCCCTCGGCCCGCTGCCTGGCCTGGAGGAGTTGCAGGCCACCCTCGAACCCCATCTGGCGCCAGCGCGGGTAGTGATCTACCTGCCCGAAGTCGGACGGACATTTGTCGCAACCCATCGCTCGAGCGACACCTTCGACATCGGCGCGCCGTCGGTGGCCGAATTGCCGGCCATCCGGCGCCTCCGGGGCGTCATCTGGGGCCTGGGCGACGCCGAAGCCTACCCCGACGATCTCCACAGCGCCGAGTTCGGCCCGGCCACTTCGCTGGTCGCGCGCCGCCACGGGCATGTGGTCGGCTTCCTGCTGGGGTTCTTCCGCTTTGGCCTGCCAGCCCTGGAGGGCTTGCCGCTCCCCTACCGCCTCGACCTGCTCGTTGAGTCGCAGACTATGGGTGTGGCCGCGGCCTACCGGAGCGCGGGCGTCGCCGCTGCGCTCAAACGTGAACAGGCCCGTCAGGCCCTGGCGCGACAGCTCGACGTCATCCACTGGACTGCCGATCCCTTGCAGTTTCCCAACGCGGTGCTGAACTTCAGCAAGTTGCGCGCGCTTGCCGGCGAGTTTTACCCCGACTACTACCCGTTCCGGAATGAACTGAACCGTATCACCGCTTCACGGCTCGGGCTGATCTGGCTGCCCCGTTCGGCGCGCGCTCAGGCCGCCCTTGAGGCGGCGCCGCATCGGGAGGGCCACGATCTCAGCCGCTTCGCTGGTTGCGCGATTCTTAACGATGGCCCCACCCCACGCCCCTGCCGCAGCGATGCCCCGCACCTGGCCCTCGAGGTCCCCGCAGACTGGACCGCCCTCCAGCGTGACGACCCCCGCGCCGCAGCGGCATGGCGCGCAACCAGCGACATGCTCCTCGAAACCTGCCTCGGCTTCGCGCCGGGGCGCTACCTCATTGGGGATACGGCGATCGAGGGTGGACGACGGTACCTGATAGCTCATCGCTTCGATCCGATGCTGCTCCTGATGTGAACATATGGGGAAACCGGGTTTCCCCACGCCCCTGCCTGAAGGGAGGGTTTGGGAGGGCTGCACCCTCCCAAGTTGAGCGCCTTGCGACGCCTCGCACTGCCGTGCTATAATCCCAGAGTTTATACTGGCAAGGAGCGCCCCGTGGCCGTGCCTCAGCAACTGAGACGGATCGTGATCCTGGCCCTGACGCTCCTCACCTTCATCGCGTGCAGCGCGCAAGGCCCCGGTCTCGCCACGACCCCTCAGCCTGCCGCGCCGGTCCCGGCGCGGACGATACTGATTCTCTGGCACGCCTGGACACCCCCCGCCGATCGCGCCCTCGCCACGGTGGTCGAACGTTTCAACCGCGCCAATCCAGGCATTCAGGTCGTGATCCAGACCCGTCAGGTCACCAGTCTGCGTGATGATCTGGCAAATGCCGTGGCCGAGGGCGGCGGTCCGCATCTGGCGATTGTCTCCAGCCATACCCTGGGCAGCCTGGCCGAGGAAGGCGCGCTGCTGCCCCTCGATGATCTCCTGGCGGCACAGGAACTCGAGCGGTTGCTGCCAACCGCGGTGGGGGCGGCCCGGGTGCGCCACCGCGAGGGCGCCAGCCTCTACGGTGTGCCGCTCACCTTCGATACCCTTGCGCTGTACTACAACAAGGCCAATTTCTCCGCGGCCCCGCCGGGCGACACCGACAGCCTGCTGCGCGTGGCGCGGGGCCTCAGCGATAGCCGTAGCGACCCGCCGGTCTGGGGCCTGGCCTACAACCTCAACCTCGACCGCACCATCGGGTACCTCTACGCCTTTGGCGGGCGCATCTTCGACGATGAGGGCAACCTCGTGCTCGGGCTTGACGGCCGTACCGGAGCTGAGGCCTGGTTGGAGTGGCTGCTGGCCCTGCGCGAAGACGAGGGCTTGCTGGCGGGGCTGGACGGCATCGCCGTAGACAATGCCCTGATGAGCCAGCGCGCACTGATGACTATTGACTGGGCCCACGCGCTGGGTCGCTACAGCGCGCTCTGGCCAGGCAAACTGGGGGTCGCCCCCCTGCCGCGCCTCTCCGGAACGAACCGGTTGCCCCAGCCATACGTTCAGAGCGACACGCTGGTGCTCAATGCCCGCGTGGGCGATGGCCCGGAGCGCGGCGCAGCCGTTGCCTTCACCCGCCATCTTATGACCGACGCCTCGCAGCGCGAACTATTGCGCGCCGGACGCCAGCCGGCGCTGATGAGCCTCGACCTCAACGCCGCCGATCTGGCTGTTCCCACCGAGATGCGTGAGGCCGCCCGCGTGTTTCGCGCCCAGGCCGAGGCCGGCCTGCCCATGCCTAACACCCGTGCCGCTACCGAAACCGTCTGGCCGGTGCTGACCGATATGCAGGGCAGCGTACTGCGACGCCTGCTCACTCCCGCCCAGGCCGTGGAGTATGCCGACACGACCCTCCGCGCCCGCCTTGATCAACCCTGAGGTCAACGTAGCCCGCATCACCGTAATGGGCCGATGGTATACTTACGATCGCGACTAGTCATTACACTTCAACGCCTGACGGACAGCTTCCTGGCCCATCAGCACGAAGCAAACTAGTTGCCGCTGGTACGTAGTTGTAGTAGAATAGACGCGGATGGCCGTCGCGTTGCGGCCCTGAACCAGGCCGGCAAGGCCCGGCGCACTCTTGCCTCTGCCCCACAACTGGCTGACGGCCCAAGGAGGATATGCATGGCAAGCAGAACCGAAGAAATGGTGCGGCATCTGAAAGCCCTGTCCATGAACACGCCTGACATTGAGGCTTCGGCCGTCGTGAGTGTTGATGGCCTCATCATGGCTTCGGCGCTGCCCGCCGACGTGGAGGAGGATCGGGTCTCGGCAATGAGCGCGGCGATGCTCTCGCTCGGCGAACGCATCGCGTCTGAACTGCGGCGTGGCCAGCTCGACCAGGTCTTCGTCCGAGGTGAGGACGGGTACGTGATCCTGATGGCTATTGGCGAGGAGGCCGTGCTCACCGCGCTGGCCCAGAGCCGGGCCAAGCTTGGCCTCGTCTTTCTTGATATGCGCCGAACGGCCAATGAACTGATCAACCTGGTGTGATCAGGGGGTGGGGCGCGGCAGGCACCAGGGTCCGAGGCACAGGCCTTGGGCCCATTTCTGTGCCCGGCATGCGCCGGCTACGTCGCCTGTCCACACGCTTGGGAAGCCCTGCTGAAAAGTCGCCGGCGGCGGTGTCGCGCCCTCACTGCGATCCCGTCGCTACCCGGGAGGCTGTTGTGGCAAGTCATTACGATCGAGAGCAGATCCGCGCCGCCCTGGCCGAGACCGATCCAGCCTACAGCTACTACCTCGATCTCGAGACGGGGACGGTTGTCCGCGTGCCGGATACGGAAGACACACCCGAAGCAGCCGCGCTGCGCGATCAGGTCATGGAGGGCTACGGCGATCGCTACCGCTATATTCCTGGCGGCAACGCCGCGCCGGGCGATAGCGATGTACAGAAGTGGCTCGAAGCGGAGGGGCTCGTGTGAAGGCAGGGACAACCGGGTTTCCCCGCGCCCCTGCCCATGCGATTCTCGATTGTAGATCTTAGATTGTCGCGCCAGGCGTCCGGGCGCGCTTTGACGCAACGCTGCGTGCGGGGTGTTCGCAGGACGTTGGTGTCACTTCTCATAGGGCTTGCCGGCGGCAGCGGGGCCGACCGCGCGGCCAATCAGGCCCGCCAGCACGACCATCGTGGCCACGTAAGGCAGGATCTGCAAGAACTGCACCGGCACCGGCGCCCCGCCAATCTCGACCTTGAGGATCTGCAAGCGCGTTTGCAGAGCCTCGAAATAGCCGAAGAGCATCGCTCCCCCGAAGGCGCCAAACGGCATCCACTTGCCGAAAATCATTGCCGCCAGGGCGATGAAGCCCTTGCCGGCAGTCATACCGTCATCGAAATTGCCCACCGTTTCGAGCGAGAACCAGGCTCCGCCGAGGCCGGCGATCATCCCGCTGATCAGCACATCGGTGTAGCGCACCCGGTACACATTGATGCCCACCGTGTCGGCTGCGCGGGGGTTCTCGCCAACCGCGCGCGTGCGTAGACCCCAGCGGGTAAAGAAGAGCGTCAGGTGGGTCAATACCACCAGCGTCACCATGGCGTAAAAGATCGGCTTCCCGTTGAACAGGGTCGGGCCAAGGATGGGAATGTCACTCAACAGCGGGATGGGGACCTGCGGAAGAGTGACCCGCCCCCCGCCGGAGTCGACGATGAACTGCCGTCGCAGATAGCCGGTGACCCCGATGGCCAGAATGTTGATCACCGTACCACTGATAATCTGATCGGTTTTAAACTGGATGGCAAGGGTGGCGTGGATGAGCGCCATCAGCCCGCCGACCAGCACCGCCGTCAGCACGCCAACCCAGATGTTGCCGGTGAAGGCAAAGGCCGCGAACCCGAAGGCGGCGCCGCTGAGCATCATCCCCTCAATGGCGATGTTGATCACCCCACTGCGTTCGGCCCAGATACCGGCCATGGCGCCCAGGGCGATGGGCGTGCCCAACCGCAACGTCTCGCTGATCATGGTCATGACGTTGGTCTGTTTTCCCGCGGCGGCCCAGATCAGAACCGCCGGAAAGATCAGCACGGTTGAGGCCCACAACAGCCAGGTGGCGACACGCCGCGCAGCCGGGATCAGGGCCAGCGCGCCGCTGACCATGAACAGACTGCCGATGAGTAGCAGTGAGAGGGCCGTTGGCGCCTGGACCACGGGGCCGGGCACGCCGAAGGCCAGTTTCGAGATGGTTGGGTCAGCCTGGCCGACGCGGCCAATAGTGGTGGAGATCAGGAGCAGGCCGAGCCCGATGAAAAAGCCAGCGACTATCTGACGTCGGGTAGGCCCGCGGCGGCGCGTTGCCATCATGCGGCGTTCCTTTCCTTCGATGGCGGCTGCTGTATGATACCACATGGACGCCGGCCCACTTCTGGTATACTGACGCGCCAGGGCGCCCGCCGTTGCGGCGTCGCGTTGGAACGCAGCGCCGTTTGACCGACGAGCGAAGCTATGAGCGATCCAGAGCACGAAGCGCAGCCGCCCCTGCCTCACCTGCCGCCCCCTGCGGTCACGCCGACCCTGGTGCAACTGGTGGAGAGCCTCCTGTTCATTGCAGGTGAACCGGTTAGCGTGGCCCAACTGGCGCGCGCGCTCGAAGCCCCCGCCGATGCGGTGGAAACGGCCCTGGAACAACTGGCCATCCAGTGCCGCGAGCGCGGCGTGCGCGTGCAGCGGCACGGCGAGCTGGCCCAGCTCGTTACCGCCCCGGAGGCGGCGCGGGTCGTCGGGCGATTTCTCGGGGTTCAGGCCAGCGGGCGCCTCTCCAGCGCGGCGCTGGAGGTGCTGGCCATTATCGCCTACCGCCAGCCGGTAACACGGGCGCAGATCGAGGCCATCCGCGGGGTCGATAGCAGTGGCGCGCTGCGCGCCTTGCTGGCCCGTGACCTGATCTGTGAAGCCGGACGCCTCGAGAGTGTGGGGCGGCCCATCCTCTACGCTACAACCCCGGCCTTCCTCCAGCAATTTGGCCTGACCAGCCTGGCCGATCTGCCACCGATCGATCTGCTGGCAGCCATGCACGGGGCCGGCGCTGCGGACGCCGCCGCAGAAGCGCCCGGTGACATAGAAGCATAGCATGAAACTACTCACTGCCACCCACACGTTCTCCACAATCAGCGCCGGGTTATCCACAATCCGGGTGAAGCCGTTCGCGTCACGCCCTGCGCCGATCCAGACGGCCCGGACGCGGCGCGGACGAGCAGAAAGGCATGACACCAGGCCAGGTTATCCACATGGTTGGCAAAAGGTTATCTACATAAACCACGGAATAGCGCGCCAGAATAGAAAGAAATGCCCCTGTATCAGCGTTCGTAACTATAATCAGGATTTATAGAATTGCACATTATGTTGCTTGAAAAATCGGAGGGTTTGGAGTATGATCTCGTCCACATCCAACACATACCACCAGCGGTCCCCACGACCTGTCCGCTGAAGGGTTTGGCCCGTATCTCAGAGTTTCTGTGGAACGGCGCGCGGCTCGCCGCGCGCTGCGGGTTCCTGTGGCCAGTGCCAGGGAGGCGCATGTGAACTTAAACCAGATCTGGCAGGCAGCACTGGGCACGATCCAATTGCAGACCTCGCGCCAGGAATTTGACACCTGGCTGCGTGGCACCAGCCTGCTCGCTCTCGATGGCGGGCTGGCTACTGTTGGCGCCCTTTCGCCCTTCCACAAGGAGGGACTGGAGTCGCGCTTTCTGATACCGGTGCGGCGCTCCCTCGGCGATGTGGTCGGGTATCCGGTGCAGGTGCGGGTGGTGATCGCCACCGGCGCGCACCAGTCTGCCCGGGGTGACAGCGCTCCCGCAACCCCCGCGCTCACCCCAACGGATGAAGACAGTTGCATTGCCGGCGAGCGGGCCGTGCAGCTCGAGCTTTCCAGTGCAATGCGCTCGGGTATGCTCAACCCGAAGTATACCTTCTCACGCTTCATTGTCGGTTCCAGCAACCGGTTGGCCCACGCCGCCTGTCTGGCCGTCGCCGATAAGCCCGGCCAGGCGTACAATCCCCTCTTCCTCTACGGCGGCGTTGGTCTGGGCAAGACACACTTGCTCCATGCCATCGGTAATTATGTGCTCGACCGCGATCCGGAGATTAATGTGCTCTATGTGTCTTCGGAGAAGTTTACCAATGACCTGATTAATGCCATCCGCCGACAGCAGACCGATGAGTTCCGTATGCGCTATCGCAACATTGATGTGCTGCTGATTGATGACATCCAATTCATCGCCGGGAAGGAGTCCACCCAGGAGGAGTTCTTCCATACCTTCAATGCGCTCCACTCCGCCGCTAAACATATCGTGATCAGTTCTGATAAACCGCCCAAGGCTATCCTGACCCTCGAGGAACGCCTGCGCTCGCGCTTCGAGTGGGGCCTGATTGCCGATGTGCAACCGCCGGACCTGGAGACGCGCACGGCCATCCTCCGGGCCAAGGGTGATCAGATGAACGTCCTGGTGCCCGATGAAGTGATTGATTTCCTGGCCCATAAGGTGCAGAGCAATATCCGTGAGCTTGAGGGCAGCCTGAACCGGGTGGCCGCCTACGCCGCGATGCACGGCCTGCCTGTCAGCGTGGAGGTTGCAACCCGGGCCCTCGCTGATCTGCTCGGCAATACTCGTCGTCGCCGCATTACCGCCGAGACGATTATCCAGGCCGTAAGCGAACACTACGGCGTTGATGTGCGCGCCCTGACCGGTCGCGGCCGCTCGCGGAACGTTGTGTTGCCGCGCCAGGTCGCTATGTACCTCCTGCGCGAAGAGACTGAGGCGAGTCTGATGGATATCGGCAATATGCTCGGTGGCCGTGACCATACCACGGTGATGCACGGCTGTGAGAAGATCGCCGAAGAGATGACTACCGATAATCGCCTCCGCGGCGAGGTGCTGAGCATCCGCGAAAAGTTGCATACCCTGGCGGGGTGAGCTGTCACCTGACCGGTCATCGTGACCGGCTCCGGCTCACAGGCTTTGAGCAGTACATCCGCTCCAGGCCGCGCAGGCCGGCTTTGCAGACGGTAGCCCGCGGCTTGAGCCTCCGGGTGAGGCTGAATAGCGGATGATTCTGTTCAAAGGCCATCAGCCACGCCCCGCCTGTTCCGCCGCGTAAAGCGCATCCGGCGCGTGATGCCCTTGTGACGGCTGGCCGCGCCCGCCCCCGTCAGCGCCTTCTGCCACGCGCATCGCTTTACGACCTATGGCCCCGATCGCGGCCCCTCCAGGCTCGCGGCGGGGCCAGCGGTTTGTGCGTGCCTGAGGTGAACATACGGGGAAACCGGATTTCCCCACCTGTGGTTCGACAAGCTCACCACAGGCGGTGAGCCTGTCGAACCGCGCCCCTGCCTGCGGAGAGGCGCCCGGTTCCCTCCCCTAGCGGGAGCGGGCCGGGACTTTCAGGTGTAGCGTTTTTGGCGGATGTCGTCCTGATGCGCTGCTGGTCCTCACCCCCCTGCCCCCCTCTCCCTGAGCGGGAGAGGGGGGTATGTGGCTGACGCTGCGATACACCGGTTCCGCTGACGTGCCGCAACGCCAGATTCTGACTCCCTTCCCCGGCAGGAGAAAGGGCAGGGGGGTGGGGTATGCGGGACCCAGGGGTTGCACCCCCCAAAAACTCTACACTTGAGAGCGGGCCAGGGAGGGGGCGGCTCTCCCAAAGACGCCCCATGGTCATCGCGGCGGTGTGCGCCATGCGCATGACCGTCTGAGGTGAACATAGCCCGCCCGCGGGAGGGTTTGGGCCTAGAGACGCGGCACCGCTGCGTCTCTACACGTTTCATTTCATCACCGGTTCGTGCGTCCCTTTTCTCACAATCAGAATGGTGGTATGCTGCATAGAAGATGTTGGGGCAGTTGCAGACTTGCGGCACGTTCGCGTCCCACTGGCAACAAAGGCGCAGCCGCGAGTAGAGTGCAGGGAAGGTGCAGCCCTGCCCGCCAACTCCTCCCCCCATACCCGCGTCGCGTGATAACCCATAGAAAGTAGCTGGCACCCCCCGTGCACACCCTGGTTCCTTCGTTGCTGCTGCGCACCTCCCTGCGCACTATGCTCCGCCACCCGTGGCAGATCGGCCTGTGCATCCTTGGCGTGGCCCTCGGCGTAGCCGTTGTCGTCGCCATTGACCTGGCGACCGCCAGCGCCCGCCGGGCCTTCGACCTGAGTACTCAGAGCGTGACCGGACGGGCCACCCACCAGATTGTGGGCGGTCCTCGCGGCCTGGATGAAGCCCTCTACCGCCAGCTCCGCCTCGACCTCGGTGTGCGCGACGCCGCGCCTGTCGTCGAAGGGTATGTGCAGGCGCCCTCGCTGGACCAGACCCTCCAGGTGTTTGGGGTGGATGTCTTCGCCGAAGCGCCCTTTCGCCCCTACCTGGCCGGCCCGGAGAGCGGCTCCGGTGTCGATCTGGCGGCCCTGCTCGCCGAGCCGGGCGCCGCGCTCCTGGCCGAGACGACGGCCCGGCGCGCCGGACTGGCTCCCGGGGACGCGCTGCCGCTGCAGATAGGCGCGCGCGCAACCGAGGTGCGCCTCGTGGGCCTGCTGCGCCCCGCCGACGAGGCCAGTCGTCGCGCCCTGGAGGGGCTGCTGATCACCGACATCGCCACCGCCCAGGAACTGCTCGGCATGGTGGGGCGCCTGAGCCGCATTGACCTGATCCTGCCCGGCGCTGGCGCTGACGCCGACCACACCGCGCTGGCCATTCGCGCCAGCCTGCCTCCCGGCGCCGAACTGGCCCCCGCCGCCGCTCGCTCCAACGCCCTGGAGCAGATGACCCGCGCCTTCGAACTCAATCTGACCGCCCTGAGTCTGCTGGCGCTGATTGTCGGGATGTTTCTGATCTACAACACTATGACCTTCAGCGTTGTGCAGCGGCGCGGCCTGCTCGGCGCCCTGCGCTGCGTTGGCGTCACGCGGGGACAGATCGCCGCCCTGGTGCTGCTCGAGGCGGCCCTGATCAGCCTGGTGGGCGCGCTGCTCGGCCTGGGACTGGGCGCGCTCCTCGGGCAGGGTCTGGTGCGGCTGGTCACTCGCACCATCAACGACCTGTACTTTGTGGTTACGGTGCGCGACCTGAGCCTGGACCCGCTGGTGCTGCTCAAGGGTCTGCTGCTGGGCATCGGCGCGACGCTGTTCTCGGCGGCGGTGCCGGCGGTGGAGGCCACGCTCACGCCGCCGCGCAGCGTGCTGCGGCGTTCCAGCGTCGAGGATCGCGCCCGCCGCCTGGTGCCGCGTCTGGCTCTCGCCGGGGCCGGGCTGATCGTGGCGGGGCTGCTCCTGCTGCTGATCCCCACCGCGGCGCGCGGCGAAGCAGCCGCGCTGTCGCTGATCCTCGCCTTCGGCGCGCTCTTCGCCGTGGTGCTCGGCGCGGCGCTGATCAGCCCGGCCCTGACTGTGGCGCTGATGAGCCTGGCCCGTCCGCTCCTCGGCGCCGCCTTCGGCCTGCTCGGGCGCATGGCCGCGCGCGATGTCGTCGCCGCCCTCTCACGCACCGCTGTGGCCGTGGCTGCCCTTATGGTCGCTGTCAGCGTCTCGATCGGCGTCGGCATTATGGTTGGCAGCTTCCGCCAGACCGTCGTGGCCTGGCTCGAACAGAGCCTGATCGCCGATGTGTACATCTCGGCCCCGACCACCGCCGCCAATCGGGTTGACAGCACCCTGCCCGCCGGGCTGGTAGAGGCCCTTGGCGCCGTCGAGGGCGTGCAGGCGGTGACACGCTTTCGCAGCGTGCAGATAGACGGCCCCGGTGGCCCGACCACCCTGGTGGCCATCGACGCGCCTGCGACGCGCGGGCGTGTGGCCCTGCGCTTTCGCGAGGGCGGCGGTGAGGCTACCTGGGCCGCCTGGGAGGCTGGCGCCGTGCTGATCTCCGAGCCCCTGGCCTACCGGACCGGCCTCGGCATGGGAGATACTCTGACCCTGCGTACCGACCGTGGACTGCGCACCTTCTCGATCGCTGGCGTGTACTACGACTACTCCTCTGACCGGGGCATTATCCGCATGCCCTATGCCGCCTACCGCGCCGCCTGGGATGATCCGGCCATCTCCTCAGTGGCCCTGTATGCCGCGCCGGGTGTCGAGGTTGATGAGCTGGTCCAGCGAGTGCGCGCGGTTACCGCAGAGCAGGGCCAGATAATCGTCAATTCGACCCGGGCGCTGCGCGAAGGCACGCTGGCGATCTTCGACCGCACCTTTGCCATCACTGCCGTTTTGCAGATCCTCGCGACCATCGTGGCCTTTATCGGCATCCTCAGCGCCCTGATGGCCCTGCAACTGGAGCGGTCACGCGAGCTGGCTATGCTTCGCGCCAACGGCCTGACCCCTGGCCAACTCTGGCGCGTGGTACTGACCCAGACCAGCCTGATGGGGTTGACAGCCGGGCTGCTGGCGGTTCCCCTCGGGCTGGCCCTGGCCCTGGTGCTGGTGCACGTGATTAACCGCCGCTCCTTCGGCTGGACCCTCGATCTCAGTCTCGACCCGTTGCTCTTCGCCCAGGCCCTGCTGGTGGCCTGCACTGCCGCCCTGCTCGCCGGGGTGTATCCCGCGCTGAAGATGAGCCGCACCAATCCGGCCCTCGCGCTGCGAGAAGAGTGATACCATGCTGCATCAACGGCTGATACGGAGCAAAAAGATATGTCCGGCAAATTTTCCTGGACGGTACTGGCAGCGATGGCGCTCAGCATGGCCCTTGTCCTGAGCGCCTGTGGTCAGAGCGCAACGCCCGCCACACCAACCGCCCCCGCCGCAGCCGAACGCATCCCGGTGCTGGCTGCTTCCGAACTGGCTACAGGTCCCAACCGGCTTCCCTTTGGCGTACTCCAGAGCGGCACACCGGTAAACGATCCCGCCCTGAATCTGGGGTTGCGCTTCTTCTTCCTCGACGGCCCCGAGCCAACACAGGTGCAGGGCGAGACTACCGCAACCTATCACGGCGAGGGGTTGCCCTTTGGCCTCTACGTTGGCTACATTACCTTCGACCGGCCCGGCGCCTGGGGCGTGGAGATCAGCACGCCGCAGGCCAGCGGCGACGCGACCGTGACCCGCCTGCGCCTCGATGTGCTCGAAAAACCGGCTGCGCCGCCGGTCGGCGCTCGCGCTATTCCCAGCCGCAACCTCACTGCGCGCGATGTGCCCGACCTGGGCCGGCTCACGTCGGACGTCACCCCCGACCCGGATTTCTACCAGCTCACGGTGGCTGAGGCCCTGGGCGCCGGCAAACCCTTCATCGTCACCTTCTCGACCCCCGGCTATTGCCAGACGGCTGTGTGCGCGCCGAATATGCAGGTCCTCAAGCGCCTGAAGACGAAGTTTCAGGACCGGATCAACTTTATTCATATCGAAGTTTATCCCTACCCCTTCGGCGAATCGTTCCAGGCCCAACGCTACGTGCCGCAGATGGCCGAGTGGGGTCTGCGCACCGAGCCGTGGACGTTCCTGGTAGACGCGAACGGGATCATCCAGGCCCGCTACGAAGGCGGCGTCACCTTTGCCGAGCTGGAGCCAGCGCTGGAGCAACTCGCCGCCGGCCAGCCGGTGACCCTCCCCGGCCTCCAGTAGTCGGGAAATCCGATTTGCGGCCATGTGCGACCAGTTCTTGAGCGCGAGTATCCGTGTGAGGCTGTCTGAAAAGGGTGTCATCGCCTGAAGACCCTGGCAGTAAGATGACCGGTAATACCATTCACGTAGAGTATAGGTAAAACGCGGTTTCAGGAAGCTGGGGGATAGTAACACGATACCCGGGAGCGCCTCCGGCAAGCCGTTCATTCTGAAAGGGGGCCTGCCCATGAGGGCTGCGATCCCCATACCTTTCTCGCCGACAGGGGCGCGGGCAATCCCGGTCGCCCCTGTGTTCACCTTAGCCGTCCATGTGGCTGCGCCGCACAACATCTCAGGGAGGAGGATGGGCAACCCGGGTTCCCTGTGGCCCAACCGCGGTTGCGCGCGGCTGCCGCCCCCACCGCCAGGAGGATGGGGAACCCCGGTTTCCCCATGGCCCTGCCGCTGATGGGAGCGGCTGGCGCCCCAGCCGACAGGGGGATGGGGAACCCCGGTTTCCCCCTTTCCCAACCGCGGTTGGGAGCAGCTGGCACCCCCCACTGGCAGGGGGACGGGGAAACCCGGTTTCCTCATTTCCCAACCGCTGGTGGGAGCGGCTGGCGCCCCTACCGGCAGGAGGATGGGGAAACCCGGTTTCCCCATATGTTCACATCAGGAGCAGAGATGAGCCTGGATACGACAGTGAGTACCACAGGACCGGAGCGCGCGC